>Ga0194133_10002423_pt1 | contig 28851 bp, 18 predicted proteins | sample TA2KigOf40mmetaG_FD_155448 | JGI IMG/M metagenome (GOLD analysis project Ga0194133, IMG submission 155448) | Freshwater microbial communities from Lake Tanganyika, Tanzania - TA2015055 Kigoma Offshore 40m | ecosystem: Environmental > Aquatic > Freshwater > Lake | place: Tanzania: Lake... | reverse complement strand
AGAGATATTCTCTGGATCGATACCGGAGTACTTGGTAATAAGCACCAGATTTTGTGCCTGTACAAATACGCGCAGCGATTTAACGCCGATGTTGTTGGCCAGTGTAGCTTTCTTCAGGTCTACATTGTAGCTCAACTGTACGTTCTCGAGACGAGCAAAATCTCCATTCTCCACAAAGCGGGTGAGCGCCTGACCAGAGAGGTTCGTAAAGTTGTCGCGACCATACCACAAGCGGGGAACACCGGTTACATCACCGGCTTTCTGCCAGCGTTGCAAGATTTCGCGCCCGTTATTTTGGAAAGCTTGGTTTACCAAAGCTTCTTGCTCGGTCAGGTTGAAGATCTTGTTGCCACCGGAGAAACGCCACAACATGTCAAAAGCAAAGCTCTTGTAACGAAGGGTGTTATTGAAACCACCATACCAAGTAGGCAGTACATTACCCAAAATGGCGCGGTCAGAACCGGCCAGCGTAGTAACCGATCCCAAGGTAGGATCACTAGTGCTAACGGCAGTACGGTAGTTAGAGGTAGCGATGTTACCCTGAATAAGGGAACCGTCGGCTTTAAAGTACATTGGGTTACCATTACCGCTGTTTACACCGGCAAAACGGTATCCAAATAATGCGTTGATAGGCTGACCTACACGCAAGATGTTGTAAGCACCAGGTACGTCCTGATTCAGATAAAGCGATTTAACCTCGTTCTTTACTTGTGTAAAGTTCAGGTTCATATCCCAGCTGAAGTTCTTATTGCGTACCAAGGTTCCGGCTAAGGTCATTTCGATACCCTTGTTCTCCATGTCTCCGATGTTACGGAAGATAGAGTTACCGGGCACTCCGAATGATACGGGCAGTGGAGCGGCCAATACCAGTCCGTTATTCATGTTCTTGAACCAATCGAAGGTAAAGCTCATGCGTCCATCTAGGAAGCTGAGATCGACACCCACGTTATATTTTTCGTTGGTCTCCCAGTTGAGTCCGGTATTACCCACCGAAGAAACGGCGATACCACTAAGTCCACCATAGGGAGCCAGACCATACAAACTCAGATAAGGGAACAGACCACCGGCGATTTGGTCGTTACCCACTTTAGCCCAAGAGGCACGCACCTTGGCTTCGTCGAAGAAGCTCAGCATTTTTGAATTCTTCCAGAAATCTTCTTCAGAAATTCTCCAGCTGGCCGAAAGACCAGGGAAAGTACCGAAGCGATTATCAGGAGCAAAGCGAGAAAGTCCATCGCGACGCAATGATACCTGGAAGAAATATTTGTTGTTGAAGTCGTAGTTGACACGACCGAAATAGGCTACGAATCCAGGACCTTCGGTATAACCACCACCACTCAATTGGGTAACGGCACTACCGCTGATCAGGTTATTCTGCATAAAGAAGTTATCGGCCAGGGTACGTCCCGAGCCAGAGAAAGAATTGAATACCTCATTTTGAAATTCGGTACCCAGTGTTCCACTCACTGTGTGCTTACCAAAGGTCTTGTTAAGGTTAGCATAGTTCTGCCATACCCAACGCGTGTTGTTAAGACTTTGGTTAAAGGCAGAACCGGTTACACCACGACCATCACCATGACGGCTGTCGAGACCTTGAAAGTCTACCCCGTTCGCATAGTCAACACCGATCTTAGAGGTAAAGGTCATCCAGCTAAAGGGCTTGATGTCGGCGGTGAGGTTATTGAGGATACGATGCTTGATCGATTTGAATCTGTTTTTCATCAACACAAAACCAATATTCGAGTAGTTGTTCTCGATCGCACGAAGGTTAGCATCGCGGCCCAGGGCAGAACCGTCGGCCAAAATGTTGAAGCCGTCGAATTGCGTAAGGGCAGGATCGTAAATACGTACGTTGGGTAAGGCACGAAGCGTGGCGGCTACGGCACCTGAAAGGGCATTACCACCATTGTTCTGGTCGTTGTCCTCTGTACGTGATAAGGTAATGTTATTGGTAATAGTAAACCATTTGTTCACCTTGTGAGACAGGTTAGCGCGAATGGCATAACGCTGCACATTGTTGGTAATGACCAATCCTTCTTGATTCGCATAGTTAAGCGAGAAGAAGTAGTTGGTACGATCGTTACCACCATCCACACTCAGGTTATGGATCTGCGAGCTGGCGTTTTTGTTATAGATAAAATCTTGCCAACCTGTGTTGGTGTTCTGACTATTCATAAAGGCCTGCGCGGCAGCGCCAGAGTTGGTGAACTTTTCGTTGGCGATAGTCACAAACTCTTGGGCGTTGAGCAGGTCGAACGTATTGTAAGGGTTGGAGAAACCGAAGGTGGCGCCATAATTAACATTAGAGCGGCCTGCTTTTCCTTTACGGGTAGTGATCAATAAAACGCCATTGGCAGCGCGGGAACCGTAGATCGCCGCAGCGGCACCATCCTTTAGCACCTCTACAGACTCAATGTCGGCAGGATTGATATCCGATAAAGTATTGGTGTTGGCTACGCCGGAGAAACCTCCGTCGATAACAGGGGTTCCATCTACTACGATCAGCGGGCTACGCGCACCGTTGATAGAGTTGACACCCCGGATACGAATGCGGGGGGCTACGTTGACCAGACCGGTAGAGGTGGTAACCTGAATACCAGCGGTACGACCTGCCAATTGACGGTCGATACTGGGTGTTACGAGGTCAGCAATGGGGGTGGGGTCAATTTTACCGATCGCAGAGGTTACGGCCTTTTTCTTTTGCGTGCCATACCCTACTACTACCACCTCTGAGATGGTTCTCTCTTCGCTGGTAAGCGATACATTAAAATTAGTTTGATTGCCTACAGCCACTTCGAGGGTGGTGTAATCAATAAAAGAGAATACCAGGGTTTTGGCTCCGGCGGGCAGGTTCAAACTAAATGAACCGTCTTTGCCGGTAGCAGCACCTACACTGGTTCCCTTGACCACAACGGAAACTCCGCTAAGGGGAGATCCATCTTTTTCATCGGTCACTTTTCCATTCACGGCTTTTCCTTGTGCGAAAAGCTGTGAAGCACTGATGGAAACACACATCAGGAGTAACAACAGTTTTCTCATGCTGATTGAAGTTTAAAATTTATAAAACACTAATTATTGAAAACGAGCTAATTAAAGCAGGGCTGATTCTGCTATATGTTGCAAGGCATCATCTGTTACCCTACCGCCGTGCAAAATTCAGCAATTATTAACAACTAAAGATGAATTTGGGTGAAAAAATGCTGCTTTTCGGCATACGGCGCAAAATCCATAAAACGTTTTTGTAAAGTAATGTAAATCAATTTATTAGTTGTAATACACAAACACCTGTTCATATTTATGACCGTTTTTTTACAGTGCAGGTTTTGAAATCTGGCCCCTCTTAATGAATTCATATGCTAAAAATTTATGTGTTTTTTTATTTGGTGTAACTGTTCGGAAAACCTTTTGATGCTACCACCGCCAATCCACTTTGTGTTCAAAATCCCCGATCCATTGTCACTGCAAAGTGTTGTGTGCTACCTTTATCAAAGCATCTTAGCACTATGAACACCTGGATCGAACGATATTGGTACATACTGGAACGAGTGGGCAGCCGATATTTTATGGTTGCCGGCGTCGCTTTCTTACTTTTTTACGTGCTGCTGCGTTCCCGTATCGCACAAAAGAAAATACAGCGAACTTTTCCTTCATTAAGCGATTATCATCGCGAGATCTTTTACTCGGTCCTTACCATCATGATCTTTGGGTTGATCCCCTTGCTGTTGATATTTAACCCCTCCGTCCGTCCGTATACGACCTTATATAATACCATTGCTGAGCGAGGCTGGAGGTATTACGTTGGGATTTTTCCGCTCATGTTCCTGATGCATGATACTTATTTTTATTGGACGCATCGGCTTATGCATCATCCTCGTTTGTTCCGTTATTTTCATTTGGTGCATCATCAGTCTACCAATCCCTCTCCCTGGGCGGCATATGCCTTTCATCCGCTGGAGGCTATTATAGAGGTAGGGATATTTGCTGTTTTTATCTTTACGATCCCGGTACACACTACCCATATCATCCTCTTCTTTCTCTTGTCGATATTGTACAATGTCTATGGCCACTTGGGCTGGGAATTGTATCCCAAGGGTTTTAATACCAGTTTTGTCGGACGCTGGATCAATACCTCGGTCAGTCATAACCAACATCACAAATATTTCAAGGGGAACTACGGACTTTATTTTTTATTTTGGGATCGCTGGATGAAAACGCTGCGAGCAGAGTACGACGATGCTTTTGAAAAAGCTACTACTGTCTCTGCCGCAGACAGCCGTCATTAAAGTTAACAGAATCGTATGCCTCTCCCTTTATTGAAAGACCAGTTCTTACTCCGCCCCGACATTACCTTTCTGAATTTCGGTTCGTTTGGCGCTTGTCCGCGTCCTGTCTTTGAGCGCTATCAACAATTTCAATTGGAGTTGGAGCAAGGGCCGGTGCAGTTTATGACCAATACCGGATGGCAGTATGTGGCCAATGCCCGTAAAGCCTTGGGCGAATACTTGGATGCCGATGCGGACGATCTGGTGTTTGTTACCAATCCTTCGTATGCCGTTAATATCATTGCCAAGAGTTTTGCACTACGGGCCGGAGACGAAGTGTTAACTACAGATTTGGAATATGGCGCCTGCGATCGTACCTGGCAATATTATTGCGATAAAGTGGGAGCACATTATGTACGGCAGCCCATACGCTTACCCTTGCAAAGCCAAGAAGATTTTGTTGAGCAATTGATGGCCGGGGTTACCAAAAAAACCAAGCTAATTTTTCTTAGTCATATTACCAGTTCTACCGGCATTCGATTTCCGGTAGAAAAAGTAGTGGCTGCCGCCAAGCAATTTGGCATCATGACCTTTGTAGACGGGGCTCACGGTCCCGCGCACGTGCCGCTTAGTTTACGCACCCTCGATGCGGATATCTATACAGGGGCTTGTCACAAGTGGATGATGACGCCCAAAGGAAGCAGTTTTCTCTATGTGCGAAGAGAGCACCAACATCTATTCGATCCCTTGATCATTAGTTGGGGCTATAAAGCGGATAAACCATCTCACTCGTTGTTCTTAGATTATCACCAGCAGCAAGGTACACGCGACCTCTCGGCCTTTTGTTGTATTCCCGCCGCCATCGATTTTATGAAAGAGCATAACTGGGATGATGTTGCTGCGCAGTGCCGGCAACTAGTTTTAAAAAACGCGTTGCGCTTCTGTAATTTGGTTGATGCTGAACCGCTCTTACCCCTAAATGATTTTTTTGTGAGGCAGTTATTCAGTATCCCGTTTCGAACCCAGGAGCCCGAACTATTGAAATCTCGCTTATACAATGAATTCAAGATAGAGATTCCGGTGATGCGTCAAGGTGATAAGGTCTTTGTTCGTTATTCCATTCAAGCCTTCAATACCCAGCAAGACCTGGACCGTTTAGAAGAAGTCCTTACCGTATTGCGTTGACCCCTTCACAGAACTCTACGCATAGCATGGTGACCCCGCCGGCACTATGACTTGAGATGCTGCACTCCACTTTATTATAACCGACCAACATATCAGGGTGATGATCTAGTTTTTCGGCCAGGGCCGCTACTTTATTGACAAACGCAATGGTCTTGGTATAGCTTTCGAACGGGAAGACCCTGTAGAACCTACCTTCTTTTAAAGTCCAGTGCAGCGGAGTTGGAATTGACATTGTCTTAACATTTCGGTGAAGGTATATATCGCGTAACTCAAAGGGCTAAGCAGTTTACCGTAGGGTAGTGTATGAAAAAACAATTACTATCTTTTAAATATTTGATAATCAATAAGTTAAAATTTTCTCAACATAAATGTTAAGGAAATATCAAAATTTTGGCATACATTTAAAATCTGAAAACATACCAACTTTAACCCTTTTACAATGAGCAAGAATCTATCATTGCTTTTCATCTGCCTTTTTATGGGAGGCTTGTTGTCTGCACAACAAGTAATTACCGGAAAGGTCATTGATGAAAAGGGAGCACCTGTTTCTGGTGTCTCCATTGTGCAGAAAAACAATCGGAAGAATGGTACCTCAACGGATGCGCAGGGTAATTACTCGCTGTCCGTACCTAATGCGGGTACTGTGCTGGTCTTTTCTAGTGTGGGATATGCCGCGCAGGAATTGACCGCTGGTAACGCCGCTAAGGTAACCTTGGCCGCTTCTGCCGAGACCATCTCTGAAGTAGTAGTAACCTCGCTGGGTATCAAGCGTGAGAAAAAAGCGCTTGGTTATTCGGTGGCCACTGTCGACAAAAAGCAGTTGGAGCTTCGCCCCGAAGGCGACCCCATGCGTTTGTTACAGGGTAAGGCTCCCGGCGTTAACATTCTTAATAGTAGTGGTATTTCCGGATCGGGAACCAACATCACCATTCGTGGTGTGTCTACCATCAGTGGTAATTCACAGCCGCTGTTCGTTGTAGACGGAGTTCCTTTCGATGGATCTACAAATTCTCAAGGAAGCTTTTTATACGGTAACCAAACCGGAAGCCGCTTCTTTGACATCGATCCTAACAATATCGAGAGCATCAACGTTCTGAAAGGATTGAGCGCTACCACTCAGTACGGTTCATTAGGTCGTAACGGGGTGGTATTGATCACTACCAAGAACGGTGGGGTTCAAAAAACTGGTCGTAAGAAAACCGAGATCACGGTAAACCAGTCTGTATTTACTAACGAAGTAGCCAACTTACCAGAGTACACTACTCAGTATGGTAACGGATTTAATAACGCGATCGGAAACTTCTTTAGTAACTGGGCTTCTATCGCTTTCACCAATCCTCCCATGCAGCTGCCTCATCCTTATGACAGACCTGCTTTGCGTGGAGCCTTCCCTCAGCTGGTTGGTGCCAAATACGATTTCAAATTCTATCCGTCTGTAAAGAATTTCTTTAGAACAGGTATCATTAGCAACACGGGTATCAACATCAATGGTGGTGGTCCAGGTGCTGCTTTCAATGCCAACTTCTCTACCCTTAACGATAAAGGATTTACTCCTGGTAATGATGTAGTAAGAAACACATTCGGTGTGGGTGGTACAGCTAAATTGACTAACAAATTTACGCTGACTTCTTCTATCAACTTTGTAACGACCGATTTTAAAACGCCTCCAACTGCCAGTAGTACCGGTAGTGGATCCGATAATGGTGTATCCGTATTCGGAGACCTGATCTACACGCCTACTTCAGTAGACCTGATGAACTGGCCTTATCAGAATCCTGCCGATGGGTCTTCTGTATACTATCGTGCTGGTAATGATATTACCAACCCCCGTTGGACCATAGCCAACTCTCGCGTAAAGCAAATGACCAATCGTGCTTACGGTAACATTCAGTTGCGTTACGACTTGGCTAATAATTTTAACCTGACTTATAAAGTAGGTTTCGATAACTACGCCGAGCAACATATTCACGAGCACAACAAGGGCGCTGCTGAGTTTCCTCTTGGATTCTACCGCACTACTTCTGTGAATCGTGCCATTTGGGACCACTCTATGTTGGCCAGCTACAATCGTCGTTTGAATGATGATTGGACCTTGAACCTCGAGGCAGGTGCCAATGCATACATTAATAATTACAAGCAATTTGGTCAGTTCAGCTCTCAACAGCTGGTATTTAACCTCTTTGACCACTCGAACTTTATTGTACAGAACAAAGTGGGTGACTCTGGTGCAGACCTCGACTATATTGTAGAACAAATGCTACTGGGTGCCTTCGGATTTGCTTCTGTGGGATATAAGGATTATCTGTACCTGAACGTAGGAGCCAGAAATGACTGGTCTTCTAAGTTCGAGTCAGAGAACAGAAGCAAGTTGTACCCTAACGTAACGGCTTCATTTATTCCTACTCAGGCCATTGATGCCTTACGCAATAGCAAAGTGCTCAATTATCTGAAAGTGCGTGCCGGTTATTCTACCAGTGCCTCTTTCGGAGATGCTTACCAGACACGCGCAGTGTTGGGTATTCAAGCTAACCGCTTTGTTACCCAGCAAGGAACCGTGGTTAACTCTAACACGCTCGGTGGTCGTCGTCCCAATCCAACACTTCTTCCCGAGTTGTCTAAAGAACTCGAGGTGGGTATTGAAGGTCGTATGATCAACAACCGTGTTAACGTAGATCTTACCCTATATCGCCGTGTTAACCCTAATCAGATCCTCGATAAGGACCTCGATCCTGCCTCTGGATACACTGTTCAAAGTATCAATGCCGCTACCGTAGAAAATAAGGGTATTGAGCTGGGATTGGGTGTAACCCTGGTGCGTAAAAAAGATCTGGTGTGGGATGTAAACACCAACTTTACCCTGAACCGCAACCGCGCTTACGATTTTCCTGCTGAGATCCAGCAGATCGGTTTGGCCGGATATAGCGATCTGGGTGTATTTGCCTTCCCCAACAGACCGCTTGGTTTGTTATATGGATCTAAGGTGGCTCGTGACCCCAACAAAGGAAACCAGCCTATCGTAGGGCCTGATGGTAACTATATTGTTGATCCTACTCTTGGTGTAATTGGAGATGTGAATCCCGACTTCCAAATGAGTGGTATCACCAATCTTTCTTACAAAGGATTTAGCCTTCGCGCCCAAGTTGATTACTCTCGTGGTGGTGACATCTTTGCCATGACGCCGTTGATCCTCTTATCTCGTGGTGTATCGAAAGACACAGAGATCGATCGTCAGCAAATGTGGGTGATCCCCGGGGTTAACCAGCAAGGCGAACCCAATAACGTACAGATTGCTGTATCGGACGTGTTCTTTAACAACCGCCTGGTATCTGCCGATGAGTTCGGTGTATGGGATGCTACTGTTATTCGTCTTCGCGAGGTGTCACTTTCTTATTCTGTACCGGCTTCTTTGCTCAGCAAGACACCATTCGGCGCTGCTTCACTTACTGTAAGTGGTCAGAACCTGTGGTATAATGCTCCCAGCTTCCCCAAGTATACGAACTTCGATCCTGAGACGTCTACGCTGGGTGTAAACAGTTTTGCCCGTGGGTTTGAACTGATGACGGCTCCTTCTTCAAAAAGATTGGGTGTAAGCCTTCGCGTAACCTTCTAAAACAATAGCTATGAAAAGAATAATCATATTTGCTGCAGTTACGGTTTTACTGGTTACTGCATCGTGTAAAAAAAGGCTGGATGACCTGTTGGTGAATCCCAACACGCCCACCCTCGATAAGGCAGATGTTGACCTGTATTTTAATGCGGTTCAGCTTAGTTTTGCCGATTTCTACAATTCGCTCTCCGATCGTGGTATGGAAGTTACCCGCCAATGGAACCAAGGTGGTAGTACTTACCTCAATGCTTATCGCCCTGAGACATTCAATGGTGTATGGAGCACGGGCTATCGCTCAGTACTAACCCAGATCAACTCCATGGAGCCTATTGCCCGTTCTCAAAACAGGTGGTACCATGTTGGAGCAGGTCAATTACTGAAGGCCTACACCGGTATGGCGCTCGTTGATTTCTTTGGTGATGTTCCTTGGTTTGAGGCGGCCAGCCCTACTCAATCCGTGATCAATCCCAAAGTTGATAAGGGTGCTGACATCTACAAAAATTGTATCGATTTGCTTGATTCAGCCATTTTGAATCTGAACAAGACACAGGCTTCTAACCCCACCAACGACCTGTACTACGGTGGTAACAAAGCCCGCTGGATCACCTTGGCTAATACGCTTAAGTTAAAGGCCTATATGACTACCCGCTTGGTAGATGCTACTGCCGCAACTAAGATCGCTGCTGTTCTTGGTACCGGTAATATCATTGATACTGAAGCCGAAGATTTTGTTTTCCGTTTTGGCACACAATTAGAGAACCCCAATGCCCGCCACCCCAAGTATAACAGCTCTTATCGTGCGGCAGGTGGAGTAGGTATCTATATCTCTAACTACCTGGCTTGGGAAATGACCACTGAAAAGGGATTTGTTGATCCCCGCGTTCGTTATTATTTCCGTCGCCAGATCAATGCTCGTAATAATCAGTTGGCCGCAAATGGTCAACCTGCCATCGCTCTTACCGCCCTTGCTTGTCAAGGTCAGTTAAGTCCCGGTCACTATTCTCCGGGTATGGCCTTCTGTATGTCCGGTGATGGCTATTTTGGAAGAGATCATGGCGATCCTTCTGGTATTCCCCCAGATGCTACATTCCGTACAGCGTTTGGAATCTATCCTGCCGGTGGTGAGTTTGACAACCTTCGTGTTAATACAGGTGCATCATCCTCTCTTGTAAACATAGCGGTAACCTTAACAGGTACGCCAGGCGCCCGCGGTGCAGGTATCCATCCTATCTGGCTTTCTTCTTACACTCATTTCTTGTTGGCCGAAGCTGCCTTGGTACTGAATGTTTCTGGTCTAAATGCCCGCACCTTATTTGATGCCGGTATGCGCCAGTCTTTCTCTAAGGTGATGAACTTCCCTGCTACCATGAGCGTAACGCCTGATCCCGCTTTTGTGCCTGCTTCTACCGAGGTTGACTTTTATGTTAACACTGTACTTAGATCTTTCGATGCAGCTGCTACGAATTCAGCTAAGTTGAATATCGTCATGAAAGAATATCATATTGCCAGTTTCGGAAATGGTATTGAGCCTTATAACAACTATCGTAGAACCGGTATGCCTACCAATCTTCAGCCCATGCTGAATCCTCAGCCTGGTCCGTTTATCAGAAGTTTCTGGTATCCTACCGATCACGTAACGCTCAACCTGAATGGTAGACAAAAGCCTGACAACACGGTAAAAGTGTTCTGGGATAATGGAAGTGCTAATTTGTTCTAAAAGTTAAAAACGTAAGAATATGAATAAGAACATCTCAATCTTGTTGCTCGCTTTTGTAGCGGTGATTGGATTATCCGGATGTACCGAAAAAACGGTCAATGACTTTGATCCGTTTATGGCTGGTCTTTCTACCGGCTCGTATCTGAAAGGACTTGCCTCTTTTGACCCAGCCACCAACTCGTGGACGGATCGTAGTTTGATCGGCAACACACTTGATGCTGCCAACCTTTCTACTGCTCGTATTGGTGTTAAAGTAAGATCATGGGGTAATGACCCTGTTGTTACCGCCAACATCTATGTGGTACGCAATGCCAGTTCTAACCAATCTACTTGGCGCTTTATCAAGAAGTATACTATTGCCCCCGGCGATACCAGCTATTTTGATATCCTGGTCAGTGCGCAAGAAATTGCTACTGCCCTTGGTATTCAGATGAATGCTAATACTGGCAATTTTGCTCCCGGTAGTGTCTTTACCTGCTACGTAGAGGCTATTACACAAGCTGGCAAGAAGTATACCCTCAATAATTCTAACTTCTCCGGTAGTGGAGCTAACTTCTATTACTCTGTGTTCTCTTTCCGGGGTAGTGTGGTATGCCCTTATAACCCAGCTGTAATGGCCGGCAACTATGTTGTTGTGGCCGATCAGTGGGAAGACTGGTCGATCGGGGATGTGATTCCTAATCCTATCTCTGCCACCACGGCTAGCTCACTTTCTCTGTTGGGGGTTTATCCAAATCCCGCTTATCCGGGTGCTAACAGTCCACAACCCATTCGGGTTGATGTTACCGTGGCCTCTGGTGTCGCTACAGTAACCGATCAGCAATATGGTCGCTACGGAAGTACGGCTTTTGCAGTTACTACACAGGGTGCAGGTAACTTTGTCTATTCCTGTACGGGAACTATCACCTTGTTGCTTCGTCATCACGTGCCCGGCACGCCTAATCTTTCTTATGGTAATTATCAGCTTACTCTTCGTAAGCAGTAATACTATTCTATATGTTATTAAAAAGCCCCACGTTCGTGGGGCTTTTTTGTGTGCTATGTAGCCATTCGATACCAGATTCTGGGTGCGAATGGCTGGCTCGAACCCTTATTTGATAATTCCCTCCAGCGCCATAAAGAAGGCATATTTTAACGCGGTTTCCTTTAGGTAGTCAAAGCGACCAGAAGCACCGCCATGACCGGCTTCCATATTGGTCTTTAGCAAGAGCAGGTTGCTATCGGTCTTATGTGTTCTAAGACGGGCCACCCATTTAGCAGGCTCGAAGTATTGCACCTGGCTATCATGCAGCCCGGTCGTCACCAAGAGGTTGGGGTACGCTTTTTTCTCGACATTGTCATAGGGAGAATAAGATTTCATATAGTCATAAGCCTCTTTGTTAGCAGGATTACCCCACTCATCATACTCGTTGGTCGTCAGTGGAATGGTAGGGTCGCTCATGGTGGTGATCACATCTACAAAGGGGACATCGGCTACCACGCCATTCCAGAGCTCAGGGGCCATATTGACGATCGCACCCATTAGCAGGCCTCCGGCACTGCCGCCATTGGCATAGAGGTGTCCGGCAGCGGTATATTTTTTGGCGATCAGCTCTTCTCCGCAACTGATAAAGTCTGTAAAGGTGTTTTTCTTCTTTAAAAGTTTCCCGTCTTCGTACCATTTTCTACCCATTTCTTGCCCACCACGTATATGTGCAATAGCATAGATAAAACCGCGGTTCAATAGGCTCAAACGTGAGCTGGAAAAGCTGGCATCCATACTGGCCCCGTACGATCCGTAGCCATAGAGGAGTAAGGGCGCAGAGCCATCTCGCTTGGTGTCTTTTTTATAGACAAGTGATATGGGTACTTTAACGCCATCTTTAGCGGTGGCATAGATCCGTTCGGTTACATAATCTTCTTTTTTGAATCCGCCCAACACGACCTGTTCTTTCATTAGTTTTTTAGACCGGTCATTGAGGTTATAGTCAAAGACCGAATTCGGGGTGGTAAGCGATGTATAGTTATAACGCAACGTCAAACTATTATACTCGGGATTATTGCTTACATAGGCCGCATAGGAGGGTTCGCCAAATTCCAGATAATGGTCACTGTTATTCGTAAGGTCACGAACGCGCAATTGCAGTAATCCCTCTTTACGCTCAACGATTACCCAATGGCCTTTAAAGACTTCTACCTCTTCGAGTAAAACATCGGGTCGGTGTGCAATAACCTCTTTCCAGTTCTCGACCCCTGTTTTATCGAGGGGAGCTTCGAGGAGTCGGAAGTTTTCGGCGTCCTTATTGGTGCGGACCAAAAAGCGATCGTTCCAGTGGTCGACCGAATAGAGTACGTTATTTATCCTGGGTTGAAATACTTTGAAACTACCCAGTGGATCGGACGCTTTGAGGATACGGTATTCACTCGACAGGGTGGCACTGGAGACGATGCAGATATATTCCTGCGATTTGGTCTTATATACGCCAATGTAATTAGAGGGGTCCTTTTCGGTATAAACTACGGCATCGCCATTAACGGAAGCTCCTAGTTGGTGCCGCATGATCTTTTCGGAAAGCAGCGTAACGGGGTTCTTAGTGGTATAAAAGAAGGTCTTGCTATCGGCCGCCCATACGGCATCTCCTTCGGTATTGGAGATCGATTCGGGAAGCAACTCCCCAGTCTCCAGGTTTTTGATGCGAATGGTGTATTGTCTTCTAGATAGCAGGTCCTCTCCATAGGCCAAGAGCTTATTATCGGGACTTACGCTAAATCCGGTTACACCAAAATAGCCATGTCCTTCCGCCATCTTGTCGACATCCAATAGAATTTCTTCGGGGGCTTCCAGGGCACCTTTTTTACGACAGAACTTATAATACTGCTTTCCTTCTTCGGTGCGGGTGTAGTAATAGTATCCATTGCTGAAAACGGGTACTGACTCATCCTTTTCTTGTATACGGGCCTTCATCTCTTCAAAGAGTGATTCGCGGAATTTCTTTACCGGAGAGAGCATGGTATCCAGATAGGCATTCTCGGCCTTTAGGTAGTCAACCACTAGAGTACTGTCCGGACCTTTTTTAAAAAAATCGTTCATCCAGTAATACTCGTCGATGCGGGTATCGCCATGGGCGGTCAGCACTTTTTCTTTTTGGATGGCTACCGGGGTCGCGATACCGCTGGGCCATTGTACAGGTTCTTTTTTCACAGCATTGTTTTTACAGGCAGGGGTCAATAGGCCAAGACCACAGACCATTAACCAACCTATCGCCGGATTGTTGACGGATAATTTCATGGCAAAAAGTTTGATGATTTAAGAAATCAAATATATCGATTCGATTGTGTTTGTTGTTTTCGCTTACACTTGGTAATTTGCCATTCATCAAAAATAGTAGCCATGCCCACAAAGATTACCATTAATAACAACGGCTCGATGAAGATCGAGGGTGATTTTACCATTGTCGATCGCGAGGGGAATACCTACGACCTGGGGGGTCGAGAGATCGTGGGCTTATGCCGTTGCGGGCTCAGCAAGAATAAGCCTTTTTGTGATGGGGCGCATAACGGTCAATTCGAGCATGAGGCTAAGGCCTTTGCGTTGCCCCCTAAAAAGACCAGTTAAATTAAAGGCGGTCAGAAAGGATCGGACCAGCGTGCATCGGTATATACATTACGGCCGGTAAGGGTACGCATAAAGGCAATGACAGCATCTACCTCGGGTTGTGTCAGGTTCAATTGTTGACCGACTCCATTAGGTCTCAGTCGCGGATCGAGGCGGGTATTACCAGGCGCCAAATTGATCTGTCCATAATGCCCAATAACAGCTTGTAGTCCTCTCAAATTACCGGTATGCATCATGGGTCCATTGGGATTACCATCGGTGCCAACAAGATCGCGCAACAAAGGGGAGCGGGTATTATTGATATCGATTCCGGGTCCATTTAAAACACCAATAATGCCATTGTTGCCACTATTGGGATCGATAGCGAATCAGGCGGAGCGTGACAGCCCGCACATCCTAGTCCTCCGGCAATGCGTTGCCCAGTAGGATTGAACTGGGGAGGTATCAGGAAAAGATTTTTTCCAAGATTTTCTTGTTGACTAAAGTTAGCAAAGGGGAGCTGATCTTGTGGCGTAACCGCTCTGCCCTCGTCATAGCGAGAATCAAAAGACTGAATACTACGAACAAATTGGGCCAGACATTCTTGCAAACGGGGCTCCGTTACATTTTGATCGCCATAGACAAACTTGAATAATTCTTGATAGTATCCGATTCCCTTCAGCTTTGTAAGCAAGTCATTTAATCCGGGCCGTCCATTTTGCCCACTGAATCCCATTTCGGCATGGTCTTGTATAGGTCGGGTCGTTTGATTTTCGAGGGTTGCGGCCCGCTCATCCCAGAAAAATTTTTGCTCATCGCTAAATCTGGCATTGATCAGCCGCATGGAATGGCGGCCCGTTCTCCCATCCAGTACGCCCAAACTGGCGATAGCGGTATCACTAAAGGCAAACTTTTGAATATGACAACTGCCACAAGAGATCGTATTGTTGATGCTAAGTTGTTTATCATAAAATAAGACGCGTCCCAGGGTCGCTTTGGCATTAGTGATCGTATTGCCGGCGGTATTATCTTTCAAAATATAGGCCGGCTTCGTCTGGTTGTTATAGTTGGCCAGGTTGCTGGGGTCTATTTTAGTCCCGAAGGTTGCTTTTATGGCCGTGTACGAGTCGGTCGTAGTATCCTTTTTTTGACAAGCCATAAGACTGCTTAGCAAGGCCAAGGTCAGAATGGGTAGAAGGCGGGGGTAGGTGTTTTTCATGATCTGTATACTAATATACTTACGACAGGGGGTTCTCCAATTGGTTTAATGGCGAAATGCTAAAGTTTATCCATAATGGGATACGTGCATTTACTTATTCTATAATTGTATGTAAATAAATGAATTAGAAATCGAAATAATTTTCTATAATTTTAATAACAACCAACACCAGCTATATGAAACAACTCTTTTTAATGGGGGCATTCGTTTTGCTTGCCTCCGTTACATTTGCGCAACAAAAAACATACACAGGGACTGTTTCGGACGAAGCAGGAAAGCCTATGACCGGGGCAACCATCTCTGTCAAGAATGCTAAGGCCAAGACACAAACGGTCAGCAATGGAACTTTTTCCATTGGCGCAGAAAAGGGCGCCATCATCGAAATCAGTTTTAGCGGATACGAAACAATGAGTATTACGCTCTCTGATGAGACCAGTCTCTCTGTACGAATGAAAATTAACACCAGCGCTATCGAAGAAGTCGTTGTAACAGGAACGCGTGGGGTGCCCCGTTCTAAGATCGAGTCTACGGTTCCTGTAGATATTCTCGATCTTAAAACTTTAGTTACGGAACTTCCTCAGACCAATATCACCGATATCTTAAATAATATCGCTCCCTCTTTTAACTCTACCACCCAAACAGTTGCTGATGGAACCGACCATATAGACCCGGCAACAGTGCGCGGATTAGGGCCTGATCAAACCTTGGTTTTGATCAATGGAAAACGCCGTTATACATCTGCACTGGTCAATGTGAATGGTACCATGGGTAGAGGCTCTGTGGGTACAGACCTCAATGCGATTGCGGCGGCCGGTATCGATCGTATCGAGCTGTTGCGCGATGGTGCGGCTGCACAGTATGGTTCCGATGCCATTGCAGGGGTATTAAACGTCCAGTTAAACCGCGATATCAATAAGGGAAGGGCAATCGTTAGTTATGGTGCCAATATGACTACTTATGAATCATTTACGCACGCTAACGCAGGTAATTTTGTACAAGATATCAATCCGGTTTATGTTCAAAACAAAGTAACCGACGGTCAAAAATTCAATACCTCGCTCAATTATGGGTTTCAATTAGGAAAGACAAAAGGAAGCTTCCTTAACGTAACCGTTAATTATGACCAACGCAAACCCACCATCCGCTCCGGCGAGCGTACGGGAGATCTAGACAATCGTACCGCTGGTAATGCCGCTAGTGATGCGTTACTTACACAACTGGGCGTGACCAGAAATTATTTTCAGATGCGGGTAGGGCAGTCGCGTACCAGCAATATTCAAGGAGTAATTAATGGCGGACTTAAGTTAAAGGGCAATAGCGAACTTTATTTTTTCAGTATCCTCGGACAGCGCGAGGGTAACTCTACCGGATTCTATCGTATGCCTTACCAGGCAACCAATATTCCTGATATCTATCCCAGAGGATTTTTGCCGGAGATCAGCTCAACCATTGGGGATATATCTGCCGGTACGGGTATCAAGGGTAAGTTAGGTACCTGGAATTATGATCTAAGTAATGTCTATGGAAAGAATAACTTTTCTTTTTTCATAGAGAATACGCTTAATGTTTCTGCTTGGTATAATAACGGATCAAGACAAACGGAATTTAATGCCGGAACCTTGGGCTTCAGACAGAATACGACCAACTTTGATATTTCTAAAGCCCTTAGCAACAAGTGGAAGACAAACCTGGCCTTTGGAGCTGAGTACCGTACCGAAAACTACAGACAAGAACAAGGAGAAGAGGCCTCTTGGGGTAATTACATGCGTCGCACCAATGGGCAAGTAAATCTTATCAGCGGTACTCCTACCACGGTAAGACTAGCCGATAACTCAACGGGTATTCCTGCCGGAGGATCACAAGTATTCCCCGGATTTAGACCCGACAATTCCCTTAGTGAGAATAGAAATTCGATTGCCCTTTATTCTGATATCGAGTTTGAACCGCTTAATAAACTGCTTTTTGATGCGGCTTTACGCTATGAGAATTACAGTGATTTCGGAGATAACCTCAGCTGGAAGCTCGCCGGTCGCTTTAAGGCTAGCAACCAGTTCTCGATTCGCGGTTCGGCCAGTACAGGCTTCCGTGCTCCTGCTTTGCAACAACGTTTTCTTACCAAAACCTCAACCGTTTTTCAGGGAGGCGTAGCCTATGATGATGCGACCTTGCCCAATAATAGTAAGGCTGCCGAGCTGTTAGGCATCCCTAGTTTACGTCCTGAGATCTCGCAGAGCTTTAGTTTAGGGACCACGTTCAAATCGAAAGGTTTCTCTATGACCATCGACGGATTTACTACGAAGGTGACCGACCGTATCATTTTAACTGATGCCTTTCAGGGAAGAAATGGGGGTACGGCACAAGAGCAGCAGATCTTCGATATTCTTCTTTTGAATAATGCCTCTCGTGGTGTATTTATGGCTAATGCGACCGACTTACGTACTTCGGGCGTTGATGCGATCTTCTCTTATAGCTTTAAGGTAGCGGGCAATAATTCAATAAAGATCGAGTCGGCCAGCACCTTTACAGAGCGCAAGATCCTTGGAAAAACCAAAGTATCTGATAAGTTAATTGGGCGGGAGTCTACGTATATGAGCCCGATCAATAAGGCGACCCTGGTAGATGGTAACCCTAAGGTAAAAAGTTCTTTCTTGGTCAATTATCGCGGGGGCGGAGGCAAATTCAATGCTAATCTTCGCAATACCTATTTTGGAAAGGTCACTCATATTGAAGGCGGTGGAGCTACCAATTGGTTCTTTGTACAGGAGCTCGAAGGAAAGGTGGTTACTGACCTGACCATTGGATATAAGGTAAGCAAGATGTTGCGGGTTACCGTTGGGGCCAATAACCTCTTTGATGTATATTCCGATAAGCTGATCGCTTCGCAGGGTAGTTATAAGCGCCTCGATGTGGTAGTGACCAGTCCTACCTACGATCAGTTTGTTGAAACGCGTACAGCAAAAGAACGCGGTATTGTAAATAATAATGCTGTTACCTCTAATAATCAATTTAATTTTTCTCGTCGGGTAACACAGATCGGTATGAATGGCCGTTATGTATTTGCCCGTTTGCAAGTTGATTTTTAATATGATCTTTTTGTCTTTAAAATGCCCGCCTTACCTGGCGGGCATTTTTCTTTTGGGGAAGGTCCCTGGCTGAGAATCCCGGGTTGAGACTTCCGTGCAGAGACGAGGCAGAGACTCGCGGGATGAGACTTTCGTTCAGCGTTCCATACAAAGACGAGGCATGAATGGTTGACTCTATTTTATTATTTTGTGTATCGCTAATCATTGTTTTTATGAATCGCCAGCCCGCTTTGTTGCAAGATGCATGGATCCAAATGCGTCCGCTGCTTGCTACTGATTTTGACGAGCTCTATCAAGTGGCCAGCGATCCGCTCATTTGGGAGCAGCACCCTAATCCGGATCGCTATATGCGAGAGGTCTTTACTACTTATTTCGAAGGCGCTCTTGCATCGGGTGGGGCCTTGTTGTTCAGTAATGCAAAAGGAGAGGTGATCGGCTCTAGCCGGTTCTATGATTGGGAGCCTGCCCTGCGCGAGGTCAAGATCGGCTATACCTTTTTTGCCCGTTCCTGTTGGGGTAAGCCGTATAATCGAAGTGCGAAGACGTTGATGCTTGAGCATGCTTTTTCTCAGGGTGTTGAGCGCGTATCCTTTCATGTAGGCGTCCATAATATTCGTTCACAAAAAGCCATGGCTAAATTAGGAGCCCACAAAGTAGAGGAGATAACAGTGGCTTATTATGGAGAAGCGCCGCGCAGGAATTTTGTATATCTGATCGAAAGACCCGCGTAGTTTTACGGACTCTAACAGTTTTTTCACATTTATTTTATACGGTTTTTTTTCTAATTGCGTTTTCATGATCATGAAAACCATCTTCTTTGCATTAATTGCCCTTTTTTCGTCCTTTTTTATAAGTAGCACTACCTCGAATCCGCCTCTCTACGAGCGCTTCGAAAAAACGAATCCACTCCTATGGAAGAGTGCTATGGGATCCGCCTCTTTTCGAACGAATCTATATGCCGATGAACATAATTTGGTCATTGGGTCGAACGGTAATTATTTTATGGATTATACTCTTATGGATCAGGACGCTGGTCTTTACATTATTAATTCTAAGAATGGCAGCGTTCGTAAGTCATTGACAAATCAGAAATGGGGCGATTTTGACGTAAATGGAGTTGTAGTCTTAAATGATCGTATCTATTTTGGTAATGATAATGAGGAGTTCATGTGCGTTGATTTTAATGGGCGGACCCTTTGGAAGAATGTTGCTTCCGGCGATGTAGAGGGCCCTCCTGTTGTACTGGATATCAACAATACTAAAGTAGTAGTTTATGCTACTGAGTTGGGCGAGGTGAGAGCCGTTGATCCCCAAACCGGACGGGCCGTGTGGTCTTATTTTATTCCCGGGTTTAGTGGTTGGAAAGAAGGAGATAATCGCGCTATTTTCAAGGTCAAGGCATTTTTTACGAACACCCAGTCATTTTTCACCAGACCCTCTGTTACGGATGTAAATGAAGATGGGGTCAAGGACTTGGTGTATGCGGGGTATGACGATATTATTTATTGTATTAGCGGATTGAATGGAAAGCTACTATGGATGCTGGACGATAAAACTACCGATTACTCCATTTTGGTAGATGAACGAAAGGTAAATGGAGAGACGGAGTTCTGGCTAACGAGCTATGTCTATAATAGTGAGGATGGAAAGCACCTTTTAAGCATAACGCGCATTGACCGGTTTGGAAAAGTGATCGGGAAGATCCCCTTGCAAGAGGAAAATGGTTTTACGGCTTCATTGAATTCCTTTACTGCCGGCCCCGGGAAATATCTCTATGCAACCGAGGATACCTTGTTTCAAATTGAAAATAATAAGGTCGCCAAGAAGCTTTACATAGGAGAGCAGTTTCAATATACCAGTACCTGGGATAATTCGGTCACAAATATGACCATCACCCGAAATTCGGACGATCAACTTTTTGGAACCGATGTTTTTACCTTTCAGGGTGATGATAGTTGTATCGCATTGCTGAGTCAACATGATATGGCCAATTTCGAGCATGCCTTTGTAACCATCATTTCTTTAAAGTCTTGGCGTATAGTAGGAAAGTACTCTTTGCCAGCAGGCAGTGAAATGCCCCCCCAGATAAAAGATATAAATGGCGATGGGAAAAAAGAGATGCTGATCAACTGTTATGATGGAAATCTTTATTGTTTTCAAATTAAGTAATACTAGTTTATATGAAGCAACTCGGTAAGTTACGTCTCTTAGTAAGCGTTCTATTCGGTATCGGAATAGTCGGTCTGGTCATTGGTCTAAAGCGTGGTCAGCATCAAGAGGCAGAGATAGCTGGAGTGGCTCCTCTTAGTACAGCGCTGGATATACCTTTTACCCGGTACCAAGTAGATGCTAGTGTCGATACCACCTTGTATACAGAAACAGGAACCAGTTTGTCGTTACAGCGAGGAACCTTCTTTACCAAGTCGGGTAAGCCTGTTCAGGGCACTGTTGAGATAAAGGTGCGGGAATTTCATGATGCTGCTGCCATTCTTCGCTCAGGGATACCCATGCGCTTACGAAGTGATAAAAATAGTTTTCTGCAATCATCAGGTATGCTAGAGATCAGGGCTTATCAAGCGGGTCAAGAGCTGGAGATCGGGGGTGGAAAATCGATCGGAGCAGGTCTTGCTGCCTACCGGTCTTCGGATAAGCACCAACTTTATTTCTTAAAAGATAACGAGAGTTGGGAGACGATCGATACTTTTACTACACAGCCCAACGTACGAAAGCAACGTCGTATTGCCGAGTTGCTGCGCTCAAAAAAGAAAGATAAAAAAGATCTTCCTTATCAAGATATTATTTTTGAATTATACGGTGATCGAGATATAGCTCCAGAGTTGGACCCCTGGCGAGGGCAAAAGTGGAAGATCGCAAAGCAAAACGTAACACCCGCCGTTCTTGATGCGATGCGAATTAACTGGGATAGCGTAAAAGTGATCAAGGTCGATGAAGGTCGCTTACGCTATAGGCTGGCTTTTTGGAAGACGATGCAGCAGCCCGGAGACGCTCCTGCCGTAACTAAGCAGTTTTCGGTTTTGGTTTCTCCCACCAGCGAAGAAGGATCCAATGAGGATATGGCGGCTGTCATGAAAGATCGGTTCTTGAAGGCCGATACCGTGCAGCAAGACATCGAAGCTGAGATGGCACGACTTAAAAAGGAAGCCGATCTTCTCAATACGTTTACGATCAATAGAATGGGTATTTGGAACATCGACAAGGCTGTTAAACTCACCGATTTTATTCCTGTAACGGCTCGTTTTGATTTTCAAGAGCAAATCAAGGATTTTCAAAAGATCAGACTCTTTTGTGTCATGAAAGAAGATAATTCGGTAGTAGATTTTAGTAATTGGAAAAATAATCCGATCTATCTTTCTGCTGATCGGCCTATGGAGATCGTAGCCGTTCTTCCGGGTGGTCAATTAGCACTGGTGGATTTTGAGCAGATCAAGGCGAAACTTAGTAGAACAACAGAGCCCATCTTATTTACGACGCGTAAAAAGCCCCAAGCAGAGTATTTTGCAGGGGCCGGAGGCTTATAGGGGTTAAATATATTTTTCTGATTCGCGTTCTTTCTTGATATTAGTAGAGACAAGATCTTTATTCCTATCAAAACCTTATCTATATTTTATGAGTATTCTTTATATTATTGGAGCGATCCTCTTTATTCTGCTTGTTTTTTTCTTGTTGAAAAAACTGATCAAGGCGGTGATTATTTTATTACTGATCGGCGCCTGCATCTTTTTATATTATCGGTATAAAGGAGGCGGAACGCGTCAAGCGATGCAGCCGATACCCGCCCAGCATCAGTTAGCTGTAGAAAAAGGCAAAGACAATGCTATTTTCTTCTGCCAAAAATTCGCAGTAAATACAAGAACAAGTTGATAAAATCGAGATAGAGGGTCAGCGCACCCATAATGGCTTCTTTTTTATCCTCTTCTGTACCCTCGTTCCCAATGACATTAAGATTCTTGATCTTTTGCGTATCATAAGCGATCAGGGCTACAAATATCAGTATGCCCGCATAGGTGGTGATCCAATATAGCATTTCGCTTTCGAGAAACATATTGACCACCGATGCGATGATCAGCCCCAGTAACGCCATAAAGGCCAAGTTGCCAATGGTGGTCAAATCACGTTTCGTGAAATAGCCATAGGCGCTCATAAGTCCAAAGGTCGTTGCCGTTATAAAGAAGGTATTGGCAATCGACTCACTCGTGTAGATCAAGAATATGCCTGAAAGAGTTAATCCATTCAAGGCAGAATACCCGATAAATATCAAGGTGGCTGTGGTAGACGAGATACGTCCAATCACGGCTACCAGACTCGCTACGCAAATGAATTCCACTATGATCAGCCCCCAAAAAACCAGCTTGCTACCAAAGATAAATTCAATCGCAGCAGGATTCGAGGCACACCAGACCGCCACAAGACCGGTAATAATGAGGGCAGCTGTCATCCAGCCATACACCTTTGATATAAAACTGGCCTGTTCGGCTTGAATTTGCTCAGCTGATAATTCGGGGACGTAATTCATAGTCAATATAAATTTAAATAGCTACAAAGCTCGCGGGGTGCCTCAGCAGACTTTTACCAATAGGAGAGGAGCTTATTTCAGCGTCATAAAAAATTCGCCATTGTCTACATAAAACTCCATTCCATTACTAGTTTTCTTGAATGTTGATCCGCTGAACTGACCAGCGGTAAGCTCAATTTTCTTAAATAGGTTTTTATGAAGGTAAAACATGCACCTCAATAAAAAAAATCTCTTACCAAGTCTAAATCAATGTGTTATTAATCTTGCTGGTAGCAACGACCGCTTTTATTGGTGGTCATTCTTTTACACCTTGATCCCGACTTGGTACTAGCAGTGCATTGTGTTGGAGACCCGGGTGTATTCAATTTGCTTGGAGTTGTGTTAGCGCCCGAGGTGACTTGGTTGGATGAAGGCGTATTTGTTAGCGTAGGAGGGGTTTCGCGGGCAGGATTTCGGTCGGGCTTATTAGTGGCCGTCCATGTCCAGCAGCTAATGCAATGTTCCTTTTCTACAGTTTTTTCTGTTGCATCGGGTAGGGCCGGGAAAAAATCAATTTTTGTCAGACTCTCGACGCTATCGATACTGACTGAGAAATCTTTTAGTTCGGCATTACTTCCTGTATTCGACATCACGAAGCCAATACCCTTGATCTTATTATTGCTGTTGCTAACGATCACTTTATAAAAAAGTTCTGGTACCGTCACCTTATTGGGACCAATGGAACGAGTAGCTCCGTTCAAAATGGGACCGGTAACAATATAAAGGGTGTCATGCTCGGCGGCCCAGCTTCTGACCAAGGTCTCCAGTTTTTTCCAGATCCCTCTGTTAAAGGCTGGAACTTGTGGACTGATATTGGTTAAGTAAAAACTTTCTGCCATCGTCTGTACAGACGAGCTCATATCCAATGCCGGCGCCAAATGTCCCTTATCGTATCCGGAACGGTTATAGTCTTGATTACTGGCCGAGGGAACATTAAGTAACGGGTCTTCAATAAATTTATCTGTTCTTTCTGCTAAATTCAGTCGCTGGTTCTTTGTTAATGAATAGGCCACCCACCGCGCTTGTTTGTGAACTTCGTCAAATAGTAGGGAAAAACCTGTATGGAACAGCGGTCGGTCTTGTTTGCCTAGTCCCGGAATTTCGAGATTTTTATTATTTTTAGTTAGTCGAGAAGAAGTGGGCAGAATGGAATCGACCTTCTCAAACCGCTTCGTTTCATCGCCGCCTGCAAACAGTTGAAGATGTAAAAAAAGGATCACCGAAATGATTAAAAAGGGCTTTTTATATTGTAGTGTCATTGGCTAGGTTTTCTTTTAGGGTATTACTCTAATTAGTGATCATAAAAATAAGCAAATTGAAAAAGAAACTCATTTTCGCAACGGTCGGCATCCTTTGTTTAGGTCTTGCGATCTATTATTTTACTACTCCCTCGGCGAAAAGTAGCTGGCAAGACCTCAGTGAGCAGGTTAGCACTTTTAGAAATTTGAAGCAGGGGTCGTTCGTCGATATCAATACCCAAGCCTTGCAGGCCAAAGAGCAGGTCAAAGAGTTTCAGGCGGATTATCCAGAGTGGAGGGTGGAGGATGTAAGCTTATTGAGCTACAGTATCGATACGATTTCGACGGTAAAATATATTCAACTAGGTCAGGACAAACTTACGCATCTACTTTCTCATCAAGCTTCTTTTCAGGCTCAGAAAGACAGTTTGCTGCTATTAATGGACTCACTCAAAGCGGGCTTTTATATGCATGGGAATTTGGGTCTGGGCGATCCGATGGTCAAGGAAGTGCAGGGGAAGATGGGCATAGTTCAATTTAATATTGATTGGGAAACGAAATTAAATACGTTAGACAGCACGATTTCGGAGCTGGTTAAAAAGAGCTGGGATCTTTCACCTCTGGCCACGGATAAAGGATTACTACGATCCGCTTCTATTTCCAATATTGCGATCATTGAAAAAATTCCCACCGAAGAATCCAATAGTCCTGATCAAAAGCGATACGTCTTTCGTGTTAAGGCTACAGCAGAAGGAGCCGTAGTGCCTCATTTTTACTCGGTATCGGAAGATGTATATGACTTGGTCTTTGACGGTCTTATTTATTGCGAAGGAAAGGCCAATACGGATATTGTGATCGGTCCGGTCGATCGTTTTCAAATGCAGCATAAGAAAAAGGGAACAAGGAGAGTACTATAGACTAGTTTTCCGTTTCCTCATCCAACAAGTCCGGATCGGATACATCGGGCAAGATCAATTTTGTCTCTCCCTCAGGTAAGGCAGTAACACTCTTTATTTTTTTGTAAAAAACCTCATTATTGCAGTCAACTATTTGTTCACAAAATAGTTTTTGACTACTAGGGAGCGTGTTCTTAAAGAGGGTATATTTCGCGCATTATTCTTTGGGAGGCCAAGCCTTTGGTAGATTATTCGCAGCGAGATTATGTTACGAATGAATTTTTTTTACCAGTAACGTCTCTAGTTCTTCAATGTCTTGCTTGATGGGCTTATGAAAATAGATACCATGTCTTGACCCGACCCGCATTCCTCTGATAAATAGATAAAATACCCCGCCGAATTGTGTTTCGTAGTCAAAATTATCCATTCGGGTTTGTAAGTATCTTTTTACCGCTACTGTATAGAGATAGTATTGAAGGTGATAATTATTAGATTCCATGGCAGCAGCCATGGCTTGCTGGTGATAATCTTCGGGTCTATTTCCCAGGTGATTTGATTTCCAATCGGCTATATAGTACTTTCCTTGGTGTTCAAAGAACAAGTCTATTTTTCCGTTCAGAATTCCGGTTAGTGATCGCTCTCGGTTTAGTCTCAGCGGTATCTTTTCTTCTAGCCATTCGGGGATAGACTCAAGGTTTACATCGGTAAGAGCCAGGTCGAATTCAAGCTCACTTAATCGCTGCCTTCTGTGGACTTGATGCAGCGCCAATTTATCTTCTAGGAGTTCTACCCGGGTGATGGTTTCCAAAAATTGTTTAAAGAGTTCTTCTTGCAACTGGCTTACGCCAGCGCCCGGAAATCGATCTAAGGTACTTTTGATAAATCGTGTCCAATTTTCGCTTTGCGAAAAATCAATTCGCTCAAGCAGGTCATGTATCAGATTTCCGGCCAGGGCGCCCTTTCGCAATTGTAGAAAAATAAAGCGGTCGTAAGGATCTTCGCTACTGGTTGTCGGGGCTAGGGGCGAGAGTTCATGGGGCGTATTTAGTTTTGAATAACTGGTCCGTTCCCAGTGCTGATCGGGGATCGAAATACGGGGGATGGTAGCAAACTCCTCGATCTCGTCGGGGGTGGGAACCGGAAGCGGATTTGTTTCGAGGATACATTCTGGAGCCCCTTCTTCAAAATTCGCACTCTTTGTGTAGCGTTCGTTCATACTCTCCATAGATTCATTCGTAAAAAATCGTACGCCTTCGAGTCTCGTCTCTTTTGCTAGCAACGGAATTAGTAGTCGCTTAAGAGCGGTTTCTTTCGCTTGCGAGTTGATGGCCGACAATACATAGCAATGATATCGAGCCCTGGTTATCGCCACATAGATTAGTCGCATGTATTCTTGCTCCTCTTGTTCTATATAACGAAGTTTCTTTGCATCGTCCAGCAGACCTTTTTCGGCTGTATAGTACTGCGCATCATCATGAAATTGAACCGTTTCGTGCTTTGTGTTAACCTTCATATCTAAAAAAGGCGCAATGACGATATCATACTCAAGACCTTTTGATTTATGTATCGTAACGATCTTGACCGCGTTCTCGTCACTTTCTATTCGCTGCAGGTATTGGTCTGCCGAAGCAAACTGTCCTTCTATCCCCTTTTTTAGCCACTGTATTAATTCTCTAGGAGAATAATTTTTCTTTTTTTCTGCATCATGTAACATTTCTATAAGCTGAAATGTATCTGCTAGTACTCTTTCGCCATTCGGAATTATGCCGGATAGTTGTCGTTTAGTAATTTGTACATCGCGTAAAAACTGGCGTAAAAAGGCGTAAACCCCTTTCTCTTTCCATACTTCTTGGTAGGTCTTGAATGTCAAAAGCAGCATTTCCAGATCGATGATATCTAATTGTCCCTCCGTATAGCCCGCAATAACAGTCAGTAAAGTGCGATTGATATTTCCGCGGCTTATAGTTTCTACACTCTCCAAAATATAGCAAAGCTCTGTGGCTTGCTCTGACTCAAATACCTTTTGGTCGCTGATCGTAATGGCCGGTATCTGCCGTTTGGCTAATTCTTTTCGAATGCGTTGCCCCTCCTCGTTTTTTCTGACCAAAATTCCTATTTGGCCGGCCTGGATGGGAGCTATAGTCCCCGTTTTATTTAGTTTGAACTTTTGATTTTTTAATAATTGCGAGGTCAAGAGGGCTACCGACTGAAAAATAGATTCTTTTTGCTGACACCACATAATGCGCAAGGGAGTCAACTCTATGTCTTCGTAGACCAGTCCTCCTGTTTTTTGCTTGGTATCTGGTGCTTCAATGGGGTAATAGCTTATCTGATCTGTCAAAAAGACATCGGTATCTTCTGAGGGGATAAAGAATGTGTTCATCGCTTCTATGTACTGATTCGATGAGCGGTAATTCTTATTCATTCGATAGAGATGGTCTACCTGTTCACGAGCACTGAAATACGTATTGAGGTCAGCTTTACGAAATGCGTAGATAGATTGCTTGGGATCTCCAATATAAAATACGATATGGTCTTGTTTGGCGCCGGATCGCTGAAAGACCGAAGAAAAGATCTCGTACTGTAGCTTATCAGTATCCTGAAATTCATCGATAAATATCGCGCTATATCTTCTTTGTAAGATTTGATGTAAGGAATCCTCTTTGTCGGCCTCCTCCGAAGATCGAGAAACAGCCCGGTGTAATTCAACGATCATATCGTCGAATGTTATTTGCCCCTCTTCTTTTTGAAAACTATTTAGACTATTTTCTATTCTATTACAGCATTGTACCGCTAGTACTGAAAAGGAAGTGGCGATGAGTTGTTTTTCTCTTTCGAGTAGTTCATTTTGTCGCCGCTTTAACTGTTTTGTTTCTTCGTCAATATAGGTGTTGATAAACAGAGGTGTTCCCTTGTTTAGATACTCGTCAATCTTCTTCAGTAATGAGTCGATGTCTTGGTTCTCCATTATTTTTAGGAGCGTGGCTTTACCGTTTCCTTTTAGCATTTCAGGTGTTTCCCTCCATACTGAAATATGTCTATCGGCTGCACTGACCAATTCTTCTTGAATTTCAAAGAGACTGGCTCGAACCGTCTCCAGCTCTTCGTCGCTTTGCTCCGCGTTTGGAGGCAGGTAAATCGGCTTTCCTCCTAGCTGTCCTTTTACAAGATCCAGTAATTTCTCTCTGGTTTGATTATTCTCTTTCATGGTGCGAATAGCCTCGGTACTACGGGTAGTAACTAGCTCTCTCCAACATTGGTTAAAGGCCTCTTCCAGGAGCAACTTATACTGATCGGGCTCCATGGTGCTGGACCTAAATAATTGAGACGATTCAAAAGCAAATTCCTTTAGTGTACGCCCGCAAAAGCCATGAATGGTAAAAATGGCCGCTTTGTCAAATTGTGCCAGCGCATCTTGTAGGCGCTCGATCACCACCTTTTTATCTTTTGCTTTTTTGATGATCGATCGGATAGAAGGATCTTCAACGGTATCATTG
>Ga0194133_10002421_pt1 | contig 28878 bp, 26 predicted proteins | sample TA2KigOf40mmetaG_FD_155448 | JGI IMG/M metagenome (GOLD analysis project Ga0194133, IMG submission 155448) | Freshwater microbial communities from Lake Tanganyika, Tanzania - TA2015055 Kigoma Offshore 40m | ecosystem: Environmental > Aquatic > Freshwater > Lake | place: Tanzania: Lake... | reverse complement strand
ACCCTAAAAAGAAAACCCTTGTAAGTATTTAATTTACAAGGGTTTATCGTTTTTTGAAGTGGTGTGGGGCGGGATCGAACCGCCGACACAAGGATTTTCAGTCCTTTGCTCTACCGACTGAGCTACCGCACCATCCGGGCTCCAAAACTGGAGCGGACTGCAAATATAGGCCTGAAAATCATACCAAGCAAGCTAAAGCGAAGGCGCTCAGCCCCTCAGCCGAAGTTCAGTCGGCAACACTATTAATTCAAGCGGGGCGTATAATCTCGACGCAACAACAACAGCGTAAACACGATCTCCCGATAATCATTTCTTTCATATAAAATCCCGATTCGGTTTTTATCGATCAATACCAGATCGCTGTAGGCGGTATAATCTTTTCTTGTTTCACCCGTCCGTAGATCGGGTTGGCGATCGACGAGTAGCGATCGAAACCATGTTCGCCCTTCATCTTTACTAATGCGCAGCGTTAAACTATCTCGATGCACTCGACTGGCTGCATTAGAAAAAGCCAGTACGGCAAGCCCGCGATACCACCCAATATTCAGTAAGCTTCCTTGACATACCGGATCGATCAATTGTGTATCAAAGTAAGTACTATCCCAGCGCTTTCCACCATTACTACTCATCGATACAATGCGTAAGCGCTGTTCACCAGATTGATTTCGGCTGTTCAGTAGTAAGCGACCGCGCGATAGTTCGGCAGCGGTCGATTCGTTACTGCCGGGTATTAAAACCGATTCACTCAGTAAAAAAGTTTGGCCGTGATCATCCGAATAAAATCCATGGGCTTGGTAATCTTTAAACGCAGCGACTGGTTTACCTGCAGAATGATTGGCTGCAATATAGAGTCGGCCGCGGTAAGCCCCCCTCTCTATTTGTAATCCATGCCCAGGGGTATTGGCATACGAGCGCCAGTTATCGGGTGGACCTTGCCGGTGAACTTGTGATGAAATATTTATGGGAGCCGACCACGACCGGCCCTGATCAATAGAGGTGATGTACCAAACCTGTCGAACACCGTTGCCTTTGCGAACTTCATTCTCATGATTATTGCCGGTATTATAGAATATAAAAATTCTACCCTGTGGGTAAGCCGGGTCTAGCCGGTCCACAACGGGCGCCGGATTACCGGCTTGCAGCGAATCGACATCAACGATAACTTGTAACGAAGACCAGGTACGGCCATTATCTAGGCTGCGTTTCAATACAAGATCGATATTTCCAAAGTCGCCGGCATGGCGAACCCTTCCTTCACAGACAGCGAGCAGATCGCCATTGGGGGCTTTAACGATGGCTGGGATTCTAAAACTGGCATATCCGCTTTCGCCGGCGGTAAAAACAACTTGCTGTGCCTTTATAAAAAAAGAAAACGTTAGTAAAAGGTAACTAAAAAAAAATCCATTAAGCAAGATGCTACGCTTTTCTCGAAGTAATCTCATCTCAATAAATAGTATTATTTTGGTAGCAGGTAAGTTACTTTAAAAATTGGCAAATGAGAAAACCATCTTATAGTCGCGCAATCGTATTTTTTATCAGTCTTATGCTTTGTACTGTGTGGTCGTTGTCTGCACAATCGCAGCTCAATTCAATAGAGGGTAAGATTGGAAAAGCCGTCGAAGAGAACTGGAACATGACGATAGATTTACTCCGGCAATCCGTCAATATCAACAGTGGTACCTATAATGTTAAAGGGGTTCGGGCCGTTGGCGAGCTATACGCCAAGGAACTGCGCGCGCTTGGTTTTACCGTAGAGTGGGTCAGTTTACCCGATTCCATGCAGCGCGCCGGTCATTTGGTAGCCTATCGCAAGGGCACGCAAGGAAAAAAACTTTTTTTGATCGGTCATCTCGATACGGTATTTGAGCCCGATATGCCATCTAATCCTTTTACGATGCTCAACGATAGCACAGCTACCGGCCAAGGCATCAATGATATGAAGGGAGGAGATGTAATGATCATTGCCGCACTTAAGGCGCTGCATCAACAAAAATTATTAGACAATACGACTATTACGGTCTATATGACGGGCGATGAAGAGAACGCCGGTTATCCGCGCGAAATAGCGCGCGGCGATTTTATAGCTCGTGCCAAAGAACATGATATTGCACTCGCTTTTGAAACTGCTTCGGGTATGGGAACTATTGCTACGGCCCGTCGGGGAGCCAGTGGCTGGCAATTAGAAGTAGAGGGCAAGCAAGCACATTCATCAGGAGTTTTTGGTTCGGCCGGGTACGGCTCTATTTACGAGGCGGCCCGCATTGTCAATAGTTTTAGAGAGCGACTCAGCAAAGAGCAATACCTCACCTTTAATCCCGGACTTATTGTGGGCGGCTCAGAGGTTGCCTACAACCAAGAAGCACAACAAGGCACAGTGTCTGGCAAGACCAACATTATTTCTCCGCGTACTGTAGCGAACGGCGATCTTCGATTTATCAGCGAACAACAAAAAGAAAATGCCCGTACTGTTATGCGCGAGATCGTTTCTCAGTCGCTTCCTGGTACCAAGGCTACCATTAGTTTTGTGGATGGTATTCCTTCGATGCCTCCCACAGCGGGCAATACTAATCTGGCAACGCAATTAAGTGAGGTGAGCGAGGCATTGGGTTTTGGCAAGGTCAATCCGGGTAACCCCGGTAGTCGTGGCGCGGGTGATATTTCTTATGTGGCTCAATACGTGGATTGTTTAGATGGGCTGGGTGCCAGTGGCCGTGGTGCGCATGCTCCCGGCGAAACCATCAACTTATTTGAGTATCCGAAACTTACTAAGCGAGCCGCTGTTTTTATTTATCGGTTAACACGCTGAGGGTAATAAACGATATGCTATAAAAATCTCCCCCGAATAACCCGCCACCACACCACGTTGTAGTTGCAGAAATTCCGCTTACTTTTGTTCCGCAACCCTAACACTAATGCGGAAAATTCTGCTCTCCTCCCTGTTTTTTTCTCTTGTAGTTCTCATTTCTTGTAAAAAAGATATTCCGGATAATGGCTCGGGCAATCCACCGACCATTACGGTTACGGATAATGATCATTTGCTGCCGGGCAATCCGAGTGATGCGCAAACGAACCCAAGTTCAACTACAAATTATCTAAAGGATAATATCTATTATAAGCTCAGCTATAACAGTGCCATGGGAACACCTAATTGGGTAGCTTGGCATTTGCAAAGCGAGGACTTAGGTTCTACACCGCGCCAAGATGATTTTCGCTCCGACAATGCGCTCCCCTCAGCATGGTATCGAGTAGGGAGTACGAGCTATTCGGGTTCTGGGTTTGATCGGGGTCATAACTGTCCTTCGGCCGATCGTACAAGTTCGGTAGCTTCTAATTCCTCTACTTTTTTAATGACCAATATGATCCCGCAGTCGCCTACGCTAAACCAAGGTCCTTGGGCGGGACTCGAAGATTTTACGCGAAGCAACTTAGTGGGTACAACCAATGAGGCTTGGGTGTTTATGGGTAACTATGGTAATACGGGGGGAGTGGGAAGCAATGGGGCCTTTACGACTATTGATAACGGACGCATACGCGTGCCTTCTAAAGTATGGAAAGTGATTGTGGTAATTCCTAAGGGCAATAACGATCTGTCGCGATTAAATCGCACCGCCATAGTCCTTTGCGTAAGCATGCCCAATGATAATCGGCTGTACACGGTAGCGAATAAAAATGCGTGGAGAGACTACTTGACCTCGGTGAGTGCCCTCGAGATCGAATCAACAGCCAGTGGAACACCGCTTAGTTTATTCTCTAATGTGGAGGCTATAGAGCGAAGCTTGCTAAAGGCTAAGATCTACCAGTAACCAGGGCCATCACTAGCATCCATTAAAGCCCGTACTTGGTCAAAAATTTAATGCGCATAATTTTAAGCTGCTCCCAGGTAAAGTTAAATTCGGCCAGTTCTTCTTGGGCTACTTGTAACGAAGACGTTTCGCAGCTTTTAAAATAATCCATAATCTCTTCTTGCTCCTCGCGGTCGATCATTTCATCGATGGCATAATCGAGATTCAGGCGGGTGCCGCTGGCGGCAATGGTCTCGATCTCTTCGAGCATCTCATCCATGCGCCATCCTTTGTTTCTGGCAATGGTCTCGAGCGGTACTTTTTTATCGGTATTCTGAATAATATAAACCTTATCGCCACTTTTATTGACCACGCTCTTCATGATAAAATCGTCGGGGCGCTCAATTTGATTTTCTTCAACGTATGTAGCGATCAATTCCACAAAGGGTTTTCCGTACTTGAGGGCCTTGCCCTTGCTTACACCCTGGCACTTTTCGAGTCCTTCGAGCGAAATGGGATACATGGTGGCCATGTCTTGCAACGAGTTCTCTAAAAAAATCACGAAGGGGGGCAATCCTTTTTTCTTTGCCTCTTGCGCTCTTAACTCAACGAGTTGTTTTAATAGTACCTCATCCATGGCCACCGTTTCTGTTTCTTCGGCTACTTCCCAATCCTCGTCGGCATCGGCTTCTTCGTAACGTTTATTGAGTACGATCGAGAAAGATTTTGGCTTCTTTACGAATAAAGCTCCTTTCTTCGTGATCTTGAGTACTCCATATTCTTCGATGTCTTTTATCAATAATCCTTCTAAGATCAATTGTCGAAGCAGCGATTGCCAGAAGAAAGCTTCCTTATCGTTGCCACTCGCAAAAGCGGCAAGTCCCTCGTGACGGAACATGGTGATCTGCGGGGTCAGCTTACCACATAGTATATCAACCACATAGTCGGTGGCAAAGCGTTCGTCTAATTCTTCGATGGCTTTAATAGCCAACAAAGCTTCTTCTTTGGCCTCGATCTTTTCTTTGGGATGTTTACAGTTATCACAAGCGCCGCAATTCTCTTGCTCGTACCATTCTCCGAAATAATTCATCAGTACCTTTCTTCTGCACACCCCGGTCTCGGCAAACGAAACGGTCTCGTTAATTAGTTGAGCCCCTACTTCGCGTTCACTAAGCGGTTTGTCTCGCATTAGATGTTCGAGCTTCGAAACATCTTTGTGCGAATAATATAAAATACATTTTCCTTCAAGCCCGTCTCTACCGGCGCGTCCGGTCTCTTGATAGTAGTTCTCGATGCTCTTGGGAATATTATAATGAATCACAAAGCGGATATCGGGTTTATCAATGCCCATGCCAAAGGCAATGGTAGCGCAGATCACTTGCACGTCCTCTCCTAAAAACTGATCCTGTCGTTCGGCCCGCACTTTCGCATCAAGGCCGGCATGGTAGGCCACCGCTTTAATGCCATTGGCCATTAAAATATCGGCGAGTTCTTCGGTGGTCTTGCGATTGAGTGTGTAGATGATCCCACTTTTCTTCTTCATCCCTTTAATAAAGCGAACGATATTCTCTTCGGTCTGGGCTTTTTTGATTTTGGGTAATACCTCGTAATAAAGATTGTGGCGATTAAACGAAGACAAAAGAATGTGCGGATCGCGCAGCTCTAAGTTCTTAACGATATCGCTTTGTACTTTGGGTGTAGCTGTGGCCGTAAGTGCGATCATGGGTACATCGGCATTGATCTGTATCATCATTTCGCGCAAGCGACGATACTCGGGTCTAAAGTCGTGCCCCCATTCCGAGATGCAATGCGCTTCGTCTACGGCAAAAAACGAAATGGTCAGATCGGCAAAAAAAGAGAGGTTCTCTTGTTTGGTGAGTGTTTCGGGAGCCACATATAGCAACTTGGTACTTCCGCTGGTCAGATCGTCGTGTACTTCGCGGATCTCCTTTTTGCTGAGCGTCGAATTTAAAAAGTGAGCCACATTATCACTACTGCTATAGCCCCTGACAAGATCGACCTGGTTTTTCATAAGAGCAATAAGGGGCGAAACAACAATGGCCACCCCCTCGCTTACCAGGGCGGGCAGTTGGTAACAAAGACTCTTACCACCGCCAGTGGGCATAATTACAAAGGTATCCCGGCCGGCCAGCAGGCTCTCAATAGCCTTTTCTTGCGTGCCTTTAAAAGACGAAAATCCAAAATAATGCTGAAGGGCTTGATGTAAGTCGAACCGTTTTGAGACAGGGCGAACAGGTTTTTTCTTCTTGGCGATGGTTCCCATTGGTTCTCTTAAGGTACTCTATTTAGGTGAGGGTCTGCCCGATTAAAACAACATAAACACCTGCTTGTTTAACTTTTTTTGCCAAAAGGTTCAAAAAAGATTAAAATATTTGAATTTCAATGTTGTATGTATATTTTATTTTGTAAGGTGATGGAGTCTGCGTGGGACTGTATAAATGGAGTAATTTTGTACCGTGCCACATTTAACTAACATCTGTTAGTTTTTGGAAGGACCTTCTCTTCATGAACTCAACGGTTAAAAACATTGCCCTCCAGACCATCGATCTCGAGGCGCGTTCCATTCAGGCTCTTCGTGGTTCTATCAACAGCGATTTTGAAAACGCGGTACGCTCCATTGCCGATTGCAAAGGCCGAGTGGTGGTAAGTGGAATTGGAAAAACTGCGGTGATCGCTCAAAAGATAGTAGCCACATTTAATTCTACCGGAACTCCTTCTTTATTTATGCATGCGGCCGACGCCACGCACGGAGATCTGGGGATGATCAGACCCGAAGATGTTGTTGTTATTATAAGTAAAAGCGGAGAGAGCCCCGAGATTAGAGTGCTTCTTTCGCTGATACGCAATTTTGGAAATCCGCTGATCGCTATTGTCGGCAACACATCTTCTTCGTTGGCAAAAGGGGCCACATTTGTTTTGGATACAACCGTAGAATCCGAAGCCTGTCGCAATAATTTGGCTCCTACCAGTAGTACGACTGCCCAATTGGTAATGGGAGATGCCCTGGCGGTTTGCTTGATGGAGATCAAAGGATTTAATTCTGACGATTTTGCCCGCTATCATCCCGGCGGCGCCTTAGGGAAAAAATTATACCTGCGTGTTGCTGACCTTGCCGAACGCAATGCGAAGCCATCCATTAAAAGTGCTGAGAGTATACGAGAGGTAATTATTTCAATGACCACCGGTCGGCTTGGGGTAACTGTGGTGGTCGACGACCAGCAACAGGTGCTGGGCATTGTTACCGACGGAGATCTTAGACGAATGCTCGAGAAAGGGACGCCTATCGATTCGCTAACAGCTGCCGATGTAATGACCCCTTCTCCTCGCACTATCCATCCCGACGAGTTGGCGGTGGTAGCCCTCGAGATACTCACGCAACATCATATTTCTCAATTGGTGGTGGCCGACGAAAAAAACTATAAGGGCGTTTTGCATATTCACGATCTGATGCGCGAAGGCCTTATCTAACCTTATTCTATGAATCAGAATCATTATGTGGCGATTATGGCGGGTGGAATCGGAAGCCGTTTTTGGCCTATGAGCCGAAGTCGCTATCCCAAGCAATTTCTCGATATACTTGGGCTGGGCCGCACATTGATCCAACAAAGCTATGACCGCTATAGCCAGGTGGTGCCACCCGAAAATGTTTTTGTGGTTACTTCTGCCGAATACGTTTCGATCGTTAAAGAACAACTGCCCGATCTTCCGGCCGAGAATATTTTGGCCGAGCCCTCCCGAAAAAATACGGCCGCCTGCATCGCTTACATTGCTTTTAAGTTACAAACCATCAATCCCGATGCCGTCATGATCGCAGCACCTGCCGATCATTTGGTAACGGAGACGACAAAATTTGTAACAACGGCCCAAACAGCGTTGCAATTCGTGGAGCAAAACAATGCCTTGGTCACGATCGGCATCAAGCCTTCGCATCCCAATACCGGGTATGGATACATTCAACACGAAATGACCGCCGTGGCGCCCGAGGTCTTTAATGTAAAGACATTTACCGAAAAGCCAAGCGAAGAGATTGCGCGGGCCTTTATAGCCAGTGGCGATTTTTTATGGAACGCCGGCATATTTACCTGGAAGGTATCGGACATTTTAGGTGCATTAGAAAAACATCTTTCGGAGGTCTTCGAAGTATTCGCTGCCGAGCGCTCTCATTTTAATACGGTAGGAGAGCAAAAAGCGATCGAAAAGATCTACCCGCTTTGTACCAACACCTCTATTGATGTGGGGGTAATGGAAAAAGCCAGTAATGTATATGTAATTCCGGCCGATTTTGGCTGGAGCGATCTGGGCACCTGGAACAGTGCCTGGGATAATATGGAGAAGGATTATTTTGGTAATGCCGTGGTAGGCAAACAAGTAATGGTGGTCGATGCTAACAATTGCGTGGTGCACGTACCCGATAACAAGCTGGTGTTACTACAAGGTCTTCGGGATTACATTATCGTAGATACGCCCGATGCGCTCCTGATCTGTAAAAAAGAAAAAGAGCAGCAGATCAAAGAATACGTAGCAGAGGTTAAACGAAATATGGGCGATCAATACCTATGAGAATCGTCTCTAAATTACCCGCGGTCGGCACCTCCATATTTACGACCATGAGTGCACTGGCCCTCGAGCACAAGGCCATCAACCTGGGCCAGGGTTTTCCGGATTTTCCAATGAGCGAAGAACTGATTGGGCTGGTCACCAAAGCCATGCACGATCAGTATAATCAGTATGCCCCCATGGCGGGGTGGTTACAGCTGCGCGAGGCTATTTCCGAAAAGATCTCTTTTCTCTATCAAACTCCGGTAAATCCCGATACGGATATCACCATTACACCGGGAGGAACCTATGCCTTATACACAGCCTTTACTACTATTTTACAACCCGGCGATGAAGTGATCGTATTCGAACCGGCCTATGATAGTTATATTCCTGCCATCGAACTAAATGGGGCCAAAGCGGTGCGCCTCTCGCTGGTACACCCTGAGTATGCCATCGATTGGCAACAGGTAAAATCTGCCATTACCCCTAAGACGCGCGCTATATTGATCAATACGCCGCATAATCCTACGGGTGCGGTTTGGTCCGAAGAGGATATTGCTTCGCTTCGTTCGCTGGTCGAGGGTACCGATATCATCATCATTAGTGATGAGGTCTACGAACATCTCATCTTTGACGGACGTCGGCACTGCTCGATTCTTCGTTATCCCGATCTATTCTCGAGAAGTTTTGTCTGTTTTTCGTTTGGGAAAGTTTATAACTGCACGGGCTGGAAATTGGGCTATGTGGTATCTCCTCCGAATCTGATGCAGGAGTTTCGAAAGATCCATCAGTATAATTGTTTTAGTTGTCCTACCCCTGTACAGGTAGCGCTGTCCAGTTTTTTGCATCGGCGCGAGGCTTATTTGCAATTGGGGCAAGATATGCAAACTCGCCGCGATGCTTTTATAACGCTCATGAAGGAGTCGCGCTTCGATCTATTACCTAGTTATGGCAGTTACTTTATTTTGGCTACCTACGACCGTATTAGCCAAGAAGGCGACAACGATTTTGCCATCCGTATAACCCGAGAGGCAGGAGTTACTCCCATTCCGGTCTCGGCTTTTTATGCCGATGGTAAAGACAATAAGGTGATCCGTTTCTGTTTTGCTAAAAAACTGGAGACGCTCGAGCAGGCCGCGAGTCGATTGCGGGCAGTATAATTTTTTTTACTTTTAAGGACTATGAATAATGCGATCGATACGAACCGGCTGCGCCAGCTTTTTTTGATTGCCCTGATCTTGTTTATTGGCGTTGTCTTATTCTATCAGCTTTATTCGTTTTTTCCGGCTTTACTGGGCGCCCTTACGCTATATATCCTGCTTCGCAAGCAATATAACTATTTGACCGACCAAAGAAAATGGAAAAGAGGGGCGGCCGCTTCGTTGCTGATGTTCCTCTCGCTCATCGCAATTTTATTTCCGGTTTACTTGTTGGCGCAAATGCTATCGGGAAAGATCGCATACGCCTTGCAACATTCCGGAGAGCTGGTTACTTCATTGCAACAACTGGCAACCGAAATCGAGCAGCGGTATACGATAACCCTGGTCAGCGATGAGAATATTAGTAAGCTGGGCAATTGGTTGGCCGGACTACTGCCGCAGATTTTGGGAACCACCTTTAATACGCTGTCCACTACTTTCTTTCTCTATTTTATCCTGTACTTTTTATTTGTTAATGGGCATGCGCTCGAGAAAATATTGTTAGACTATAGTCCGTTCAAAGACGAAAATACCGGCCTGCTCGAAAAAGAAGTGCATACGATGGTAGTCGCCAATGCGGTGGGTATTCCGGTGGTAGCGATTTCGCAAGGAATCGTGGGCCTGATAGGGTATTGGATCATTGGCGTGCCGGAGCCCTTTTTTTGGTTCGGTGTTACCTGCATAGCGGGGATGCTTCCTGTTATTGGAGCAGCGCTCGCCTACATTCCGCTCATCATTATTTTTCTGGCCGCCGGTCAATACGGGCAAGGGATTGCCATGGCGGTTTTTGGATTTGGTGTAATTGGTACGGTCGATAATATCATGCGCTTTACGCTACTAAGAAAAATTGGGGATGTGCATCCGCTTACAACCGTATTTGGAGTAATTGCGGGGCTCAGTCTCTTTGGATTTATTGGGCTGATCTTTGGTCCTTTGCTTATTTCGCTGCTGCTCTTACTGGTCCGGATCTATGTAAGTGAGTTCGTAAAAAAGCAGCCCCGCCATTCATGAGGCGTTTTTCATTTCAGGACAAGCTAAACCTGCTTTCTAAGCTCACGCTTCGTCGTGTGTGGAATGGGCTCTGTGTTTTGGCCAGCTATTATAGTAGTAAGTACACCGGAAAGCCTGTTCAATGGGGATTACCCGTTTCTATATCCATTGAGCCAACCACCTCTTGTAATCTGCGTTGTCCGGAATGCCCCAGCGGATTGCGTTCGTTTACGCGCGACACCGGAATGCTGCAAACTGATTTTTTTAGAAAGACTATCGATCAACTTCACCGCAATCTGTTTTATCTGGTCTTTTATTTTCAAGGCGAGCCATATTTGAATCCTGCATTTTTAGAAATGGTTCGTAATGCGTCACAAAAAAAGATCTATACCGCTACTTCTACCAATGCACATTATTTGACCGAAGACAATGCGCGTCGTATCATCGAGAGCGGTCTCGATCGATTGATCATCTCCATTGACGGCACTACCCAAGAAGTGTACGAGCAGTACCGCGTGGGGGCCAATTGCAAAAAGTACTCGACGGCGCGGCGCGTGTCGTAAAATGGAAAAAAGAATTTCGCAGCAAAACTCCTTTTATTGTCTTTCAATTTTTAGTGGTGCGCCCCAATGAACACCAGATCGAAGAGGCACGTCAGTTGGCTCGCCGTATTGGAGTGGACGATATTTGGTTCAAGACCGCACAGATCTATGATTACGCGAATGACCCCCATCAACTGATTCCTACTCGCCAGGCCTATAGTCGCTACCGACCTACGCCCCAGGGCAATCAATTTAAGGGGCAGCTGGCCAATCACTGCTGGCGCCTTTGGCACGATCCGGTCATTACGTGGAACGGACTAGTGGCACCTTGTTGTTTCGATAAAGATGCACAGTATAAAATGGGCGATCTGCAACAGCAGTCTTTTGTCGAGATCTGGCGTAGCGAACCCTACCAACAGTTTCGCGCTAAGATCCTAAAAGGACGAAAGCAGATCGATATCTGTTCTAACTGCTCCGAAGGCACCCGGGTATGGGGAGACTGAGTTTTAATTGCGCTCGAATCACGTAATTTTGCCCAATGAGAAGAGTATCGATCAACCTGTTTTTATTTCTTGTAGGGCCCCTTATTGTATGGGCACAACCCAAGCATGAGTTCAGGGGTGTATGGATCGCTACAGTGGCCAATATCGATTGGCCCAAGGGCGGGGTAACCGATCCGGTGCAGCAGCGAAGCGATTTTATCAGTATTCTCGACCAGCACCAGCGCAATGGAATGAATGCCATGATCGTGCAAGTGCGTCCGGCCGCCGATGCTTTTTATCCCTCATCGTACGAACCCTGGAGCGAGTTTTTGACCGGACAGCAGGGTAAAGCGCCCGTCCCGTATTGGGATCCGCTCTCTTTTATGATCGAAGAGACGCATAAGCGAGGGATGGAATTTCATGCATGGTTAAATCCGTACCGGGCGGTACAAACCATCGGCAAATCTTCGATTGCACCGGCCCACATTACTAAAATTCACCCTGAGTGGTTTTTGACCTATGGCGATAAGAAGTATTTCGATCCGGGCAATAAAGAGGCGCAGCGCTTCGTGGTACAAGTGGTACGCGATATCGTAGAGCGCTATCCGGTAGACGCCATTCACATGGACGATTATTTTTATCCGTATCGCATAGCGGGTAAGGAATTTCCGGATGCAGCTTCGTATGCCAGCTCGAGATCACCGCTCAATAAAGAAGATTGGAGACGAAGCAATGTAGATTCAATTATCGTGGCTATTAGCAAGGCTATCAAATCTGTCAATAAAGAAGTCCGATTTGGTATTTCTCCTTTCAGCGTCTGGCGCAATAAAGATAAAGACGTGCGGGGCAGCGATAGTCGTGCGGGCCAAACGAATTACGACGATCTCTATGCCGACATTTTACTTTGGTTAGAGAAAGGGTGGATCGATTATGTAACACCTCAGCTTTATCTCGAGATCGGGCACGATAAGATCGCATACGAAAAGTTGCTCGATTGGTGGAGTCATAATGCGTATGGAAAACATATTTATATCGGGCATGGTATTTACCGCGCCTTAGATAAAGCGCAGTCGGGTTGGAAAAATCCGCGCGAGCTACCGGCACAGATACAATTGTTGCGCGGTAATGCACAAGTACAAGGCAGTGTTTATTTCAGTAGTAAGTCGTTCGCCACTAATCCTAATGGATGGAACGATAGTTTGCGTAACAATTACTATCGCTATCCTGCTTTGTTGCCTTCGATGCCCTGGATCTCCGATCGCGCTCCCCTGGCTCCCCAACTTGCTATCATGACGCGTAAGGCAGAGACAATCCGCTTTAGTGTTAAACCTGCCAGAGAAAATCGAACGCCAATTAAATATTTTGTGTTGTACCGATTTCCGGCCGGTCGTTCACTGGCCTCGCTAGTAAACAGTGGCGAATATATTCATGCAATTGTGGTAAAGCCACAGGGGTTTGAACAAGAAGTAAATCTGGTCGAAGGAACTGCCCGTTATCAATATTATGTAAGTGCGGTAGCGAAAACAAATACCGAAAGCGAATTGATTCCAGTAACAGCACTGGTTAAAGATTAGTAACCGATAGGTATGGCCCTGCAACAACGATTACAACAGAAACTGCAACAGCGCTTGTCGCCGCAGCAAATTCAGTTGATGAAGTTGCTGCAAGTGCCTACTGCCAACCTCGAAACGCGCATTAAAGAAGAACTCGAAGAAAATCCTGCGCTAGAACTCGAACCGGAGCGTTTCGAAGAGCAGGCGACAACGACAGATGAGTCAGAAGCATCAGCCGATCATCTCGAGCCCGAGCAAGACACTGCCGATTATGATAACATCAACGTAAGCGATTATATACAAGATGATGAAAATGAGCCCGGCGATTACCGCTTAAAGGACGATCATATTCCCGAGCTTTCTACAGAAGGTTCGTTACCGCTGCAATCGGGCACCAGTTTTTACGATGCATTGCTCGATCAGTTGCAACTGCTTAATCTTAACGAAAAGCAGCAGTTGATTGCCGAGCAGATCGTAGGGAGCATAGACGAAGATGGTTACCTCCGAAGAGATACGTCGGCTATGGTCGACGATCTGGCCTTTCGTCAAAATGTGATCGCAACGAACGCCGAGGTCGAAGAGGTAATTGCCTTTATTCAGCAATTCGATCCGCCCGGTGTAGCGGCTCGCGATCTTAGAGAGTGTTTATTGATACAGTTGCGTCGTCGCCCCGAGCAAGAGTCCCTCATTGAAGTGGCTATTCGTGCCCTTTCTGATTATTTCGATGAATTCTCAAAACGACATTACGATAAAATTCAAAAAGGGCTTTCGATAACAGAAGAAGAACTGAAAGACGTGGTGGCGCTTATTACGAAGCTGAACCCCAAGCCCGGCGGTGATAATTACGATGCGAGTACGGAGCAGCAATATGTACTGCCCGATTTTTTTGTGTATCAGCATGCGGGTAAGCTCGAACTTACGCTCAATGCACGAAACGCCCCCGACCTTCGCATTAGCGAAGGGTATCGCGATATGCTCAAGGATTACGAAAGGGGAGCCAAAAAAGATAAGCGTCAAAAAGAGGCGGTACTTTTTATTAAGCAGAAAATCGATGCCGCTAAGTGGTTCATTGATGCCATTCGCCAGCGGCAACAAACACTGTTACTGACCATGCGTGCTATAGTAGATCACCAGCGGGCTTTTTTTCTGTCGGGCGATGAGTCTGAGTTGCGCCCGATGATCTTAAAGGATATTGCACAAGTTACCGGACTGGATATCTCTACGGTCAGTCGTGTCGCTAACAGTAAATATGTACAAACAGAATTCGGTACGTTCCGATTAAAATTCTTTTTTAACGAGGCGCTCAGTACCGATAGTGGCGAAGAGGTTAGCACGCGCGAAGTAAAAAAAATGCTCGGCGATCTAATCATTGCCGAAGATAAACAGCATCCGCTCAGTGATGATCAACTGACCGACTTATTGCAAGAAAAGGGTTATACGATCGCGCGAAGAACGGTGGCAAAATACCGTGAGCAGTTAAATTATCCGGTGGCTCGGCTGCGACGTGAACTTTAAAACAGGCACCTCTTATTTGCTGTTTCTTTTTTCCAACTCGTGTTTTCTGATCGTGTTATTAATGAGCGACTGCCACGTAGCCGGCACTTCTGAATAGCCGGTTTTACTGAGTGCCGCTACCCATTTTTTTGAATCGGTGTTCCCCTTTAGGCTGGCATAGACCTTTTTTCGACTAACAATCTTGCAAAAGTCCACGAACGAGGCCGTATCGGTCGCATATTGTTTATAGCCCGAACGGATACCCTTAGTCTTAAGAAGATTATTTCTTCCTTTTACACCAAAGAAATTATGGAGCAATCTGCAATTGCGACTGGTCCCCGACGAAGATTCAATAATGGAGACCCCTAAGATCAGCGAGGCCGGAATGCCATATTCCCTGTCGAGCGAATCGGCCAGTGGCCCGTATTTCGAAATAAATCTTTCGGGCTGGGCAGCAGCCGGCATCCAACTAAAAATAAAAAGTAAAGCGGTGACCACCGTTTGTACCAGTGGTAATTTGAATGGCGGGCGGTCGGCTTTATTTGTAGCAACGTGTTGTAACATTAACGATAAAGATAGCGATCCTTTATTTTAGGTATTTACGTACTTTGCAATCAATCACTTAGCACATGAGTATTGTCGCAAACGAAAATCAATTAGCAACATCTTGGCCGCTTCGATTTTTGGCACAGATTATTTCTTATGTGCTTCATCCGGTCTTTATTCCGGTGTATGTAGTGCTGTTCTTATTATACGAACATCCTTTTCATTTTTTAGGCTATGCCGACCGACAAAAGGTTATGGTAGTAGGGCAGGCCCTGGCTATGTATACATTTTTTCCGTTGGTAACGGTCGGTTTACTTCGTGCACTCGGTTTTATTCGCTCTTTTCACTTGCACGATCGCAAGGATCGCATTATTCCGTTAGTGGCCTGCGGCATCTGGTACTTTTGGATCTGGTATGTTTGGCGCAATATGGCCGGGCAATCGCCCGTGACCGTACAACTCGCGCTGGGTATTTGGCTGGCCGCTTCGCTCGGGGTGCTACTGAATAGCTATATGAAAATTAGTTTGCATGCTTTGTCGATGGGCGTTGCGCTTTGTTTTATGCTGCTGCTTTCGGTGCAAGAGAATTTGCACTATGGTACTTGGTTAAGTAGTACGATCTTCTTGACCGGTCTGGTTTGTACCGCGCGCTTTATCGTTTCCGATCATCGCCCCATAGAGATCTATGGTGGCGTTTTTGCGGGCATGCTTTGTATGCTGGTTGGGTGGGTAGTGGGGTAGGATGCTAATTTATCGCTGCTCCCTTAGCAATAGAAATGTCTCGGCGGTCATGACATCAATGCCGGCCCTTTTATAGTCTTTAAGGTTACGGGTAATAAGGTATTCAATGTTTTGTTGCAAGGCACAAGTATATTGAATGGCATCTTCAAAATCGGTAAAAGAAGAGGCAATCGCAAGATCGATGGTTGCCTCACTGACTGGGGCGACCTCTACGAGGGTCTTAAAAAGAGTTAGTTTCTCTCTCGAAGAAAAATTGCCATACGTAGAGCGTAGTATATAGTCCATTTTGGCAAATGAAAGAGAGGATACAATAACGGTTAGTTTCTTTTGCTCGGCTAACGAAAAAAGAAGTAGGGCAGCGTGCTGGTGTGGGGCTCTGCCGGCCAGCAGGTCAAGACATACATCGGTGTCGACAAATACCCGCTCTACTTTATGATTTGTATTTATCGGAAATATATTTTTGGTAAGCAGCCCTCGCATCGCTATTTGCAGCGAGTGTGCTGGTACCTGCAAGTTGTTTTACGAGAGGAGTGATAGGTTCCGAGACAACGGGTCGGGCTAATCTCTCGAGATAGGACTCAATTAGCTTTGACAGGCTGATATTCTTTTCGCAGGCATATTTTTTGGCCTCTTCGATGATCTCTTTATTTAGTTTTAGTGTCAGCTTAGTATCCATATGGACATAATTGTACGTACAAATATAAATAAATATACGTATTAGTTGTTTTCCTTTAATTTATTAAAAATCAAGGCCTAACTAATATATAATCCTGATCTCTGCTTCGCAAGGGGGCCTGCCGGCAGAAAAATCCCCTAAAATAGTTCCAAAATAATTAGCTTTTATTTGCTAAAACTATTAGCTTTGATATTCTTAAAACGAATACTATGTCAGTTAACAACGAGAAATTAAAGGCGCTCAAGCTTACGATGGATAAGATTGAGAAGGATTATGGAAAGGGAAGTGTGATGCTCATGAACGAGAAGGGAGAGGTGCAACAAGAGGTGATCTCCACCGGTTCAATCGGGTTAGATGCGGCACTTGGCATTGGCGGATTGCCCAAAGGGCGTATCGTAGAGATCTATGGTCCTGAATCTTCCGGAAAAACAACGATCGCCACTCATGTTATAGCCGAAGCTCAGAAAAAGGGAGGCATGTGTGCCATCATCGATGCGGAGCATGCTTTTGATAGCAGCTATGCACAAAAGCTAGGGGTGGATGTTGAGAATCTTTTGATATCGCAGCCCGACTATGGCGAGCAGGCTCTTGAGATCGCAGACCGTCTTATATTATCAGGTGCGCTCGACGTGGTCGTGATCGATTCAGTAGCCGCGTTGGTTCCCAAAAGTGAATTAGAAGGGGAAATGGGAGATAGTAAAATGGGATTGCATGCACGTTTGATGAGTCAGGCGCTTCGCAAGCTAACAGCCACCATAGCCAAGACCAACACCATTTGCATCTTTATCAATCAACTTCGTGAGAAGATCGGTGTGATGTTCGGTAATCCCGAAACAACAACCGGCGGTAATGCGCTTAAGTTCTATGCTTCCGTGCGGTTAGATATTCGCCGTACGCAGCAGGTAAAGGATGGCGATGAGGCGATCGGTAACCACGTAAAAGTAAAGGTGGTCAAGAATAAAGTGGCTCCGCCATTCCGCGCCGCTGAGTTCGATATCATTTTCGGAGAGGGTATTTCAAAGACCGGTGAGATCATTGATATGGGCACCGAACTGGGTATCGTTCAAAAGAGCGGTAGTTGGTACTCCTATAATAATGATCGTCTCGGCCAGGGTCGTGAAGGCGTCAAGCAGATTCTGGTCGATAATCCTGAACTGGCTAACGAGATCGAGGCTAAGATCAGAGAGAAGGTCAAAGAGATGCAGGCCGGATAAAATCTTTATTTGTTTTCTTGTGTTTTTCAATGGGTTAGTTACAGACCCGTTGGTCAGAGCGACCGGCGGGTCTTTTTGTATTATATAATCCCATTGCCGGGGTGAACCATTTATCTTTGCCGTTCGTTTGATAATACCTTACTATCTCGCAAACTATGCATAACAAGAAAAAATGGCTCCTCTGGGTCTTATTTGTGGTCATTATAATGGCATTGGCCGGGGGCGGTGTTTTCTATTATGTAATGACGGCTACGTTTGCTGATACCTCTTCTGAAAAGGCGGCTTATACGATCTCTGCTGCCGATATGCTGGCTGAGTTTCAACAAAATGATAGTGCCGCCAATAAAAAGTATAGTGAAAAGATAGTTGCGGTCAGTGGACTTGTATCAGAAGTGGAGGGTGCCGATACGTCTGCAACGGTCAAGTTCGTTGATACGTTTACGGGCTCATACCTCATCTTTGATTTTCAATCGGGAGCTAGTCGACAGGCTGCTGCGTTGCAGCCCGGCGCGAATGTTACGCTCAAGGGCTCCTGTAGTGGGAGCATCTATAGTCGTCTTCGCAATGCGCACATGATCAGCTTTAAACGTTCCGTCATCATTCAACAAGTTACACACTCCTCTTTTTAATTAATAATCCAACAATCAATTACCCTTAAAAAATCACAAATGAAAAAAACGATCCTTTTCTTTTCAATGTTGGCTGTAGCCACACTAGGTTTTGCTCAAGTTAAGCAGACCACTTCTGCCGTTGTCGCTTTTGATGCCACGACTCCAAAAGATGCGCTTCCTAAGGCCGAGAACAAGACCGTCATTGCGCAACTTAACACCAAGACCGGACAGATCGGTTTTGAGGCTGCCGTCAAAAATTTTGCCTTCAGCAATCCCCTAATCCAAGAGCATTTTAATGAAGAGCGCTGGATGAGCTCCGATAAGTTTCCTGCTTTTACGTTCGAGGGCAAGATCAACGATGCGCAGCAATATAATTTTACTAAAAATGGTGTCTACAATGTTACCGTTACTGGTCAAATGACCGTAAAGGGTAAGAGCAACGTGGTAACTACTCCCGCTACGATCGAAGTAAAAAATGGCACCTTAACAGCTGCTGCCAATTTTAGCATTACGCTGGCTGATTATGGTATCAGCGTGGGCGACGGTAGTAAAATTGCCGGTCAACCTAAGATTTCGGTTGCTGCCGAATTAAAATAATACGATCTCCTAGTGATCGACAAGGGTCAATTTTTACGGGCTACTTATCTATTTAACATAGCGCTCACGATCGTGGGCGTTATGTTTAAAATATATCATTATCCCAATGGGGAGACGTTTATCTTTTTTGCCATCGTGGCCATGATGACCTATTCGCTTCCGGTACTGCTCGAGGTCTTTCGCTCTACCCGTATCGGTATTTCTGAAAAACTAATGTGGGTCACTGGTATGTTATGCCTGACTCCGATCGCAGGGTATCTTTACGTTTTTAAAGCCCGCACCCGGATCGCCAACAGCGAAAAGCCGAAATAAGTTCAGGTCTTTCTATTGCGTAACTTGCAGGGTGCCCTTTACGCTACATTCTCCGTTCTCACCTTCGGGCGATCAGCCCGAGGCCATCCGACAGTTGGTGCATGGGCTCACCCATGGTGAAAAATACCAGACCTTACTAGGTGTAACAGGTAGTGGTAAGACCTTTACCATGGCCAATGTAATTGAGCAAGTCCAGCGACCTACGCTGGTGCTTACGCATAATAAAACATTGGTGGCGCAGCTATATGGCGAGTTCAGACAATTTTTTCCGGACAATGCGGTAGAATATTTCGTGTCTTATTACGATTACTATCAACCGGAGGCTTACATGCCGGTTACCAATACCTATATAGAAAAAGATCTTTCTATTAATGAGGAGCTCGATAAACTTCGGTTGCGCGCTACCTCTAGTCTGTTAAGCGGGTGTCGGGATATTATTGTCGTAGCATCGGTCAGTTGTATCTATGGTATGGGAAATCCTGTCGATTACATGAACGGGATCATTCGTATTCAAAAAGGGCAAGTGATCTCACGACAAGGATTTTTACATGCCCTCGTCAATTCGTTGTACCAGCGTACTACCCTAGAGTTTACGCGGGGCAGTTTTCGGGTCAAAGGCGATACGGTCGATATTAACTTGCCTTATCTTGATTTTGGCTACCGCATCCATTTTTTTGGCGACGAGATAGAAGCCATCGAACAACTCGATGTAAGTTCAGGTAAGCGGATCGCTACTATGGAAAGTGCAGCCATTTTTCCGGCTAATTTATACGTGGCGCCTAAAGATATTTTACAACAAGTTATTTACGAGATACAAGATGAATGCCTGGCTCAAGCTGATTATTTTAAACGCGAGGGAAAATTTTTAGAAGCACAGCGATTGACCGAGCGTGTCAATTTCGATCTAGAAATGATACGTGAGTTAGGTTATTGTGGGGGTATCGAAAATTATTCGCGCTTTTTTGATCGGCGAAAACCCGGTACTCGTCCGTTTTGTCTGCTTGATTATTTTCCGGACGATTTTTTAACCATCATCGACGAAAGCCACCAGACCATCCCGCAGGTTAGTGGGATGTATGGTGGAGACCGCAGTCGTAAGTTAACGCTGGTCGATTATGGATTTCGGTTGCCTTCGGCCCTCGATAACCGACCCCTCAACTTTAGTGAATTCGAATCGCTTTTGCAAGATGTGATCTTTGTCTCAGCTACCCCTGCTCATTTTGAATTAGATAAATGTGAGGGTGTGGTTGTTGAACAAGTGGTACGTCCGACAGGGCTACTTGATCCTCCTATCGAAGTGCGACCCAGCAAAAACCAGATCGATGATCTGCTCGACGAGATCGATCGTCGTGTTAAGCAGGGGGATCGTGTATTGGTAACGACCCTTACGAAGCGCATGGCCGAAGAGATGGATAAGTACTTGCACCGCATTGCCATCAAATCAAAATATATACATAGTGATGTCGACACCCTCGATCGTGTCGAGATCTTGCGCGAGTTGCGATTGGGAAAGATCGATGTATTAGTGGGCGTCAATTTGCTACGCGAGGGGCTCGATCTACCCGAAGTATCGCTCGTTGCCATTTTGGATGCCGATAAAGAAGGCTTTTTGCGTAACCAAAAGTCATTGACGCAAACCGCAGGACGTGCTGCCCGTAATGTGAATGGACTGGTAATTTTTTATGCTGATAAGATGACGGAGAGTATGCAGCGCACTATCGACGAAACCCAGCGTCGTCGCCAAAAGCAGATCGAATACAATGCAGAACATGGTATTGTTCCTACTACCATTCGAAAATCGGCACAAGAGGTCTTTGCACAAACTTCTGTATTGGATATTAAAGGGTACGACCCGCATCAGGCGGTGCTGACCGGACAAGATACGGTAACGGTCTCTCAGCTCCTCGAAGAGCAAACTCAGTATACCACCGTGCCTCAGATCGAAAAAGCCATCAAGGCCTTTCGAAAAGAAATGGAAAAAGCGGCTCGTCAACTTGACTTTATGGAGGCTGCGCGTCTGCGTGACGAACTTTTTCGCTTAGAGGCCCAGCTGACTACTATGAAACAGTAAGGTTTTCGCCTGCAAATCTTACCTTAGCCACATGGATAAAAGGGTCTTTTTACTCGATGCCTTTGCCCTTGTTTTTAGGGCGTATTATGCACTCATTAGAAGCCCTCGGCTGACCTCTACGGGCAAAAACACCAACGCACAATTTGGATTCACCAATGCCTTGCTCGATCTGATCAACAAGCAGAAACCTTCTCATATGGCGGTTTGTTTCGATACGGGGGCCCCTACCGAAAGACATACGGATTATGCAGACTACAAGGCAAATAGACAAGAAACGCCCGAAGATATCTTAGACGCTGTACCTGATATTAAAAAGATCATCGAAGCGTTCAATATCCCCATTATAGAATTAGATGGTTTCGAGGCCGATGACGTGATCGGCACGCTTAGTAAGCAAGCCGAGCAAGCAGGATACGAGGTCTTTATGGTAACGCCCGATAAGGATTATGGGCAGTTGGTCTCTGATAAGATAAAGATCTACAAGCCAGCTTATGGTGGAAATGATGCAGAGATACTTGGCCCTGCAGAAGTATGCGCGCGATGGAACATTTCGGATGTTTCGCAAGTGATCGATATGTTGGGAATGATGGGCGATGCGGTCGATAATATCCCCGGCATTCCGGGGGTGGGCGAAAAAACGGCGGCTAAGTTTTTACAAGAGTATGGCAGTCTCGAAAATACACTCGCTAATGCCGATCAAATCAAAGGGGCCATGGGCGAAAAGGTCCGCAAAGGAAAAGAGCTTGCGGTCTTATCAAAAAAACTGGCGACGATCATTACTTCTGTTCCCGTGGCTTTTCACGAAGAGGATTTTCGTTTAAAGGACTGGAACCGCGAGCAATTAAAAGATATCTTTTCAGCACTCGAATTTAAAACGTTGGGAAAGCGTCTGCTTGGCGACGATTTTGTAGTAGCAACACCTGCGCGATCTGTTGTAGAAAAGCCACAACCCCAAGGTGTACAGACCGATCTTTTTGGAAATATCATAGCAGGCCCTTCTTTAGCTGAAAGTCTCATTTCAACTTTAGCTGCCCGAGACGAAGATCCGTTACCGGTTAGTGCCGATAAAAATATCTCCAATACAGCGCACGATTATCGATTGGTGACCGGTAAACAAGCGATATCCCAACTGGTGGAACAGCTGAAAGGTTGTTCAGAGATCTGTTTTGATACAGAGACTACGAATATCGATGCTAATCTTGCCGAATTGGTGGGGCTAAGTTTTTCCGTTACACCTGGAGAGGCCTGGTATGTGCCCTGCCCGGCCGATCAAGCAGAAACACGCGATCTGCTACAACAATTTGCTCCTTTATTTTCAGATGCTACCAAAATCTGGATCGGACATAACATCAAATACGATATGTTAGTGTTAAAGTGGTATGGTATTGAACCGACCGGATCGCTCTACGACACCATGCTGGCGCATTATGTCTTTGAGCCTGAAGGAAAGCGCAGCATGGACGACCTTAGTGAAAAGTTTCTTGGGTATGTGCCTGTGCCCATCGAAGAGCTGATCGGCAAAAAGGGGAAGCATCAGCTTACCATGCGCGAGGCGGAGGTAGAAAAGGTCAAAGAGTACGCGGGGGAGGATGCCGATATTACGCTTCAGTTAAAGCAACAGTTTGTTTCTCGTGTAGAAAAAGCGGGGGTATCAAGGGTATTGCAAGAGGTGGAGTTACCGCTTATTCGGGTACTTACCGATATGGAATACGAGGGGATCAAGATCGATAAAGAATTTTTACAGGAGTATTCCGTTACGCTCGAAAAAGAAGCCAAAATAGCCGAAGAAGCGGTATATAAAGAAGCCGGCGTTCGTTTTAATCTGGCCTCGCCCAAGCAATTGGGCGAAGTGTTGTTCGATAAGTTACAACTCGATCCAGATGCTAAGAAAACAAAAACAGGACAATACCAAACCGGAGAAGATATCTTGACCAAGCTGGCCGCTAAAGGACACCGTATAGCCGAAGATATCTTAACTTTTAGAGAGCTGACCAAGCTGCAATCTACCTATGTAGATGCGCTCCCTTTATTGATCAATCCCAAGACCGGGAGAGTGCATACGTCGTATGCACAGGCCGTGGCCGTAACAGGGCGTTTGTCGAGTAACAATCCTAATTTGCAAAATATTCCCGTTCGTACCGAGCGAGGTCGCGAGATCAGAAAAGCGTTTATTCCGCGCAGCAGCGATTTTACCCTGATTTCCGCCGATTACTCCCAGATCGAACTTCGCATTGTGGCGGCCATCAGTGGCGATACCAATATGTGCGCCGCTTTCAAAGAGGGCAAGGATATTCATACCGCCACCGCTGCCCGTGTATATAATGTAGCCGAGAGTGAGGTAACAAAAGAAATGCGTTACAAGGCCAAGAGCGTCAACTTTGGGATCATCTATGGACAGGGTGCTTTTGGACTGGCCGATAATTTGGGAATTTCTCGCACTGAGGCAAAAGAGATCATTGCTAATTATAAGCGTGAGTTTCCGGGTATTCAGGAATACATGGACAGTACCATCAAGTTCGCTAAAGACAATGGCTATGTAGAGACCTTAATGGGACGTAAGCGTTGGTTACGCGATATCAACTCCTCTAATTTTACAGTTCGCGGATTCGCCGAGCGCAATGCTATCAATTCACCTATTCAAGGCAGTGCGGCCGATATGATAAAGATTGCTATGTACAAGATCTATCATAGCATAAACCAGGCTGGTCTAAAAAGTAAAATGATCTTACAAGTGCACGACGAATTGATATTCGACGCGCATCATAGCGAAGTAAATGCATTGAAAAATCTGATTATAGAAGGAATGCAACTTGCGATGCCACTTCCAAACGGAGTGCCCGTAATTGCTGAATGCGGATCAGGACCTAATTGGCTGGCGGCTCATTGATCGATCCTTCTTCCTCCACCCCCGCCTCCTCCGCCACCCATTCCCATAGGGCGAGCCGGACGCATGGCAGGTACGATCTGATCTTTCCAAATCGTAAATTGTTCGGCCGTGAGAACAGCCTTTATGATCTCTTCTTGCGCATCGTTATACTTTTTCATCTCTTCGCGCAAGGCTTCCGGATCGGGTCTTTCTCCGGCCATAGCCGCTTCTCTGATCTCCAGCATGCGGGCATCTTGTTTTTTATACAGTACCGTAAGTGTAGTGTCTATTAACGCAAGTCGTTCCGCATCTAATTTAAAGGCGCTATCTAATTTTTGATGGATGACTGCTACGCGCTCGGCCGGCGTTCTGCGTTGATAACCGCCCCCACCGCCGGGAGGTTGGGCCATAACGGCAGTCAGCGATAAAATCGTAAACGAGAAAACAAATAAAAGCTTCTTCATAGTGGTATATTTTAAGAGCAATAATTGCGACAACTAAACTAACTTGCGCTATCTAATATAGTACTAATATGGAATATGGCAAGTTAGTGGCCGTAACAGGGCTTCCCGGACTTTTTGAACTGATGAGCAGCAAGTCAGATGGTGGAATTGTGCGCTCGCTCGACGATAAGAGAACCAAATTTGTTTCTACTCGTATACACCAGTTCTCTCATCTTGAAAGTATCGAGGTCTATACCATTCGCGATAATGTGAATCTAATCGATGTATTCCACGCCATGGAAAAATCGACCGCTACGCTACCCGATGAGAAAGACACAAAGGCCATTAAAAAGTATTTTGATCAGGTATATCCCGATATGGATCATGAGCGCGTCTACGACAGTGATCGTAAAAAAATGATCAAGTGGTTTGCCCTTCTAAAAAAGCACGCTATTCCACTGGTCTTAGCTGAGCCTCTCGAAGGCGAGGCTGCGCAGGGCGACTCAGATCATGGTGAGCCTGGCCAGGTATAAGACCGATCCGGCTACCGCTGATCAGGTCTACCCTGGTGTCCACTGGTGTTACAACTTTTCTTATGTCGTACAGCGCTACTATAGAACAACGCCCACGCCACTTCTTACCCGCCCCGTTTGTGGTCAGTGATTGGGAATCGCTGGCCCCTTATTTTGCTGAACTCGAAAGACGTTCTTTAGACAGTGTGAGCGAATTAGAACAATGGCTCCGAGATGCCAGCGAGTTAGAAGCCGTTATTAGTGAAGATGTATGTTGGCGGCAGATCAAAATGACCTGTGATACCGAGAATAAGGCGCTTGAGGAATCGTTTAATCATTTTATGCTCGAGCTACAGCCGCGCATACAGCCTTGGTCCGATAAATTGAATCGAAAGCTATTGGCTTCTCCCTGCATAGATCAGTTACCTGCCGAGCAGTATGCCACCTTTTTGCGCAACATTCGTAAGCAGATCGATCTGTATCGCGAAAGCAATGTGCCGATCCAGGCCGAGATCAGCGTACTGCAGCAGCAATTCGGAGTCATAGCCGGTAAGATGACCGTTATTGTACAAGGGCAAGAATACACCTTGCAGCAAGCAGCTAAATTCTTAGAAGATGAAGATCGAAATCTTCGCGAGCAGGTATATCTTCAAATTGCAGAGCGCCGCTACCAAGACCGAGAAGCCCTCGATGGGTTATTCGATCAACTGCTTCAAAAAAGAAACCAGCTGGCCCTTAACGCCGGTATGGATAATTACCGGGCGTATCGATTTTTAGAATTAGGAAGATTTGATTACGATCATGTGATGTGCGAGGAGTTTCACCTGGCGGTAAAAGAAGAGGTGATGCCGCTTGTCAATGAAATCTATACCAAAAAGAAAGAGCGGTTACAGTTAACTACGTTGCGACCTTGGGATATCGAGGCAGAGCCGGCTGGCACCAAGCCCCTTCGACCTTTTGCAGACGCAACCGAATTGACCCAGAAGTCCATTGCATGTTTGCGAAGGCTGCATCCGTTTTTCGGGGACTGCATCGCTACTATGCAACGTATGCAACGACTGGATTTAGAAAGCCGTAAGGGTAAAGCGCCCGGCGGATATAATTGCCCACTGGCCGAAACGGGTGCACCTTTCATCTTTATGAATGCAGCAGGTACCCTCGATGATGTAACTACCATGGTACACGAAGGAGGGCATGCCGTTCATTCTTTTCTTACCCATCTTCTCGCGCTCAATGGGTTTAAAGAATACCCTACAGAGATTGCCGAAGTGGCCAGCATGTCGATGGAATTATTTACCATGGATTATTGGGATAGTTTTTTTAGTGATGCTGCCGAATGGCAACGGGCCAAAGAACAACAGCTCGAACGTGTCATTACCATTTTTCCATGGATCGCTACCATCGATAAATTTCAACACTGGATCTACACGCATCCACAGCATAGTATAGAAGAACGCAACCAGGTTTGGTTATCTATTTTAAATGAGTACAGTTCTTCGGTTATTGACTTCGACGGGCTCGAACTCTATCGTTCATACCAATGGCAACGCCAGTTACATCTTTTCGAGGTACCCTTCTATTATATCGAGTATGGCATTGCGCAGTTAGGCGCTATCGGACTCTGGCAACAGTATCACCAAGACCCTGCAAAGGCCCTTCAAAATTATATCAGCGCCCTTTCGTTGGGGGGCACCAAACCCCTTCCTGAACTATTTGCTGCAGCGGGTCTTCCCTTTGATTTTTCGGCTGGGCGTATTCGTACGTTGATGCAATTTGTGCAAGCTTCTTGGAAGCAAGCGAGTCAATCGTGAGCGTATACCTGATTTTTTCTGAAACTTCTTAGTCGATGGTCTTTACGACCTCTTCGAAGGCGACCCTGTTACGAGGGCCCCATACGCCTTGTTCGGTTCCCTTGCCTACACCAACGATCATATTGATCTCTGCACCACGAGGGAGGTTCAATGCTTTTTTTACACGAACGGCATCGAATCCTTCCATAGGGCAGCTATCAAAATCAGCCGCTGCGATCGAGAGCATAAAATTCTCAGCAGCCAGTGCGCAAGATTTGTGCACGGTAATGCGCTGATCGGCCTTGCCGCCAAATCGCATAAAGGGTTTTTGTAGTCCACCGAAAACACTGATGGCTCTTCTTATCAGTGTTAAAAAGCCGAGCCAGTCACTAGCATAGGCGAGCGGCATTAATTTTTTATAGTAGTCGAGCCCTCTTTTTTGTAGTTTATTCGGTTCACCGGGAATGCCCTCCTTAATGCGATCGTAATTCCAGCGGGCCCTTTTTTTCCAAAGGTCTGCTCGGGTTACAAATACCACCAACTGTTGAGCGGTGGTAGCGGCTCCCTGTCCGAGGCAATACGCAGCCATCTTCTTTTTTTCTTCGGCCGATCGTATCCAATAAAACTCCCAGCACTGCATATTGCTGCTGTTGGGCGCAAGGATGGCATGTTGCAGTGCCGTCTCGATGATCGCATCGGGCACCGGTATATCAGGATTGAATCGTCTGTTAGATCTTCTTCTGTTAACAATCGAATCAAAAAGGCCTTGTTTATTTTCCATAGTAGTTATGCCTATAACAAAAAAAAGGCTGTCCAGTTCGGACAGCCTTAATCATTTTGAGGGGATATAATTAGTAGCCAGAATTTTGTGCAATGATTCCACCGCTCGTCAGTACTTCACGTTGTGGAATTGGCCATAGCGATCTAAATGACTCCGATATGCCAAGGGCGCTGTAGTTATTGTAGCGGCGTAGGTCAAACCAGCGATGTCCTTCGTGGGCTAACTCAATTCTTCTTTCTTGCTGAATGGCAAGAATCAAATCGGCCGTCGTGGCAGCAGTGGTTGCACGCAGACCCGCACGTGTTCTAATTACATTCAAATCGGCCTGAGCCCCTGCAATATCACTTGGTGTTTTTCTGGCACGAGCTTCAGCACGAATCAAATACAATTCTGCTAGGCGAATAAGAATAATATTATCATCACCTGCCGTACGAGAGAATTTTCTTGTTTTGTTAGCAGGAATGCCGGGGGCTGCAACAGTTACGTTGATGCCACGACGCAAATCGCCAGCTTCATGTGCTAAAGCAAGAGAAGAAGATGAAGTAATTTCATTACGACCTCCATTTGCACCGGGGTAGTAGTAGAATGCGCCAGAATTTCCATCATCAGCAAAATACTGTAATTCCCAAATGCTTTCTGGGCGAATATTTTTTGAAAGCCAGAGGTTAGCATAGTCAACCCCGGCAATCAGGCCACCATTGGGTTGTGCAGCAAATTGGCTGATTACAGTAGTAGCCATTGTTTCTGCATCTGCCCATTGCTCGCGGTAGAGTTGTACCCTTGCTCTCATGGCGGTAACTGCATTTCTGGTCAAGCGGCCGGTAGCTGCAGTTGCGGGCACATTGAGGATTGCAAAATCAAGATCGGCAAGAATTTGTGTATAGATATCTGCCTCTGTTGCACGTGCTTTGGGAGCCCCATCGGATGGGGAGAGAGTAGGTAGTGTAAATAAAGGAACACCAACACCTCCTGGCTTTCCGTATCCACCTGTTGTACCCCCAAAGAAGCGTAATAAGTCGAAATAGGCAATGGCACGCAGCGCTCTAGCCTCTCCGATGGCTGCTATTTTGTTAAAAGCAGGATCATTTAACTTTTCAGCTTGTACGATTACGTTGTT
>Ga0194133_10002420_pt1 | contig 28893 bp, 20 predicted proteins | sample TA2KigOf40mmetaG_FD_155448 | JGI IMG/M metagenome (GOLD analysis project Ga0194133, IMG submission 155448) | Freshwater microbial communities from Lake Tanganyika, Tanzania - TA2015055 Kigoma Offshore 40m | ecosystem: Environmental > Aquatic > Freshwater > Lake | place: Tanzania: Lake... | reverse complement strand
GGAGACCGTGACGTAGTCGATGGCGACCCAGTTGGCGGACGCGCCGTTGGTGACCTCCAGTTTGAGGCTGGTCGCATTGGCGGTCAGCGGGAGGACCACCGTCAACGGCCGATAGGTGCCGTCAGCGGCGAGGGTGGCTGACGCGGAGTTGAGCGAACTCGTCGACGAACTGCCGTAGGACGAGAGCTTGGCGGTCACCGCCGAGGTGTTGGACGACGAGGTCGTGAACGGCGACTTCACCCACACGGTGGCCTCGTAGCTCTGCCCACTGACCCCGGTCACCGGCATGGTGGTCGAGACCTTCTTGCCCGAGTAGATGCGCTGGTAGGACGAGTCGTCGTAGGCGTTATTGGGACTCATGACGACGATCGGAGTCTCATCGCCTGTCCAGTTCGTGAGGTTGGGGAGCACACCCGTCGTGGATGCCGACTGCGGCGGGCTCGAAGTCACCTCCGATGCCGTCAGGATGATGTCATCGATGTAGATGCTGGAGTTAGCGGGGAACTCGACGGCGACACGCCCTTGCAGTGTCCCGCCTGTCGAAGTCAGCGGCGTCGATGTGACGGTCACCCACTTGGAGTTATCGACCGTGAAGTTGGCCACCGCCGGAGTGCCCGTGCCCGAGTCGTAGATCCGGAAGGCGCCCGTGACCGGCGTCGATGTCGCCGCGCGGACCTTGGCGGTGACCCTGTACTGCGAAGACGCGCTGAACGGAGGGAAGTAGTAACTGCCCGCCGCACTGGAGTTCTGCGCGGTCATGAGAAGTGCCTTGTCCGTCTCCGACGGATCCGGATCGGCGACAACATCGAAGACGGGCAGTTTGGTGTTGTCCTGCGCATACTGCTGCCATGTCACCTGCTGCGCGCTGTGGTCGTCTAGGTAGAGCGTGCCGTTGGGCGTGGTGACTTGACCCACGCCCACCCGGATGGAGTTAGCATCGGCGTTGAGTCGACCCGTGACGGTGACCTTGGTCCAGGTGTCCGTGACCGTGAAGGGCTGCGTGAAGGTCTGCTGTGAGGCACCCACGGCCTGCAGCACGAGATTGCCCGAGATGGGGTTGCTGTCCTTGGCGCGCAGCCATGCGGAGTACGTCCAGATCTGGGCGTTCTTCGGGCTGGTGGCGCCGGCGTCCATGAGGTAGCCCCACGATGACGTGGTGCCGCTCAGGATCATGAAGCCCGGAGCCGTGTGGGCATTGGAGCCCCAGGCGACGCGCGAGAGGTTCGTGCGCGTGGCGAGAGTGATGTCGTCCCAGCGCTGCCCACCAGACGTGCAGGACCCGTCGGGGTATTGACCGAAGGACCCGGACAGAGGGGTTCCTGCCGGCAGCGCCACTGTCTCGGTGTAGACGGAGGTGTTGTCCGCGACATTGGTGACATTTGCCGTCACCTGCGAACCTGTGCCGATAAGTCGCACGCGGTAGGTGCCCCCGATGGCGACGGCCGGTGTTGACGTCGACGCTCCCGGGATGCGACCGAGATAACTGCCGTTGGCGGTGTTCTGGACAGTCCCGTTGGTGAAGTAGAAGCCGCCATCGGTCTCTTGGGTCTGCAGACGGAAGACGAGTCCCTTGGCAGTGACCCCTCCATTGTCGTCCATAAGGAAGGCGACATTGGCGATTTCACGTCCCGAGGAACCCGGGAAGTAGATCGTCGTACTGAAGTCGAAGAAGCCGCCGCCTTCGTAGCCAACGGAATCCTTCTTGAAGCGCCACCAGCCGCCACAGCCGGTCGTCTGCAGATACCCATTGCCATTGGCCTTGGCGATCGCCACGCCGGTTGTGCCACCGCTGACGTTGTAGTCCGAGATGCTGTCGCTGTCGAACGACGTGATGATGTCGGGGCTCGCGACGTTTTGAAGGCTGCCCGCCGCGTTGCCTGCCGTCGGGCCAAAGGTGACGTCGTCCACGAGGATGGTCTGCCCGCCCAGCGGGGCGATGTAGATCTTGAAGCTGCCCCCGGTCGTCTTGGGGGTGCTGGTGTAGCTGAACTGTGTCCACACGTTGGGGGCCAGGGTGATCTGAGGAGGGAGCAGGTCGCCGGGCGAGCCTCCGTCTGGAGAGTCGATGGTCACATTGAGCTTGATGTTGCTCGAGGCCTTGGACTTCAGCCACCCCGTAACGGTGTAGGAACCACCGGTCTGGGCGTCGACCAGAGCCTGCTGGTAGAAGCCCGTGTTGACGTCCACGTAACCCTTGGTCGACGAGTTGGTCACCTGGGCGACCCGGCTCGCCTGTCCGGATGGTCCCGTGTCGTCAACGAGCTGGACGGAGAAGTTGGTGTCCGTTCCATTCTGGATCTGCCAGCCGATGACCTTCGTATCGCCAGCTGATCCGGTCACTCCGTCGACGCCTTCAAAGTCGCCGTTCATCAGCACATCGGTGTCGTCGAAGCTGGAGTTGGGCAGGAGGTTGCCCGAGGCGTCGCCGTCGAAGGTCGCCCCGTCCACCGACAGCAGGTTCATCGACGTGCTGTCCTCAAAGCTCATGTTGTCCAGCAGGTTGTACGGCGGCCTCCCGGCCTCAAAGCCCGAGTCAGCGAAGTCGTTCTTCGGCTGGGTGGCGTCGAAGGTGCCGTCAAACATGCTCATGTTCGGCGGCTCGAAGTCGCCCTCGGCGAGCAGCGAGGTGTCGTCGAAGCCACCGATCGTCTGGCTGTTGGACTCGCCGATGACGGTGAGACTGACCTCGGCGTAGTTGTTCTTGCCGTCCTGCAGGTCGATCTGGGCGTCGAAGGGATAGTGGTGGGTCTGGATCGCCACCTCGCCCGTCGCATCGAGCACGAAGTCGTAGTAGTGGGTCGCCGGATCCGTGGTGGCGTCCTGCTTGCGGGTCAGGCTGAGGTTGATGTTCTGCAGGGTCGCGCCAGCGGCCTTGAGATTGACCGGGATGTCGAGGTCGACGTTGAACTCCTCGGTCTTGGGCTTGAACCACCCGGTGCCGATGAGGTCGGTCGTGGTCGAGATGCCGGTGCCGAAGGACTCCATGAGCGATCCGGGCACGGGAATCTTGACGGTCAGGCTGTTTTGCTTCGGGAGCAGCGGCAGAACCTTGTTGTAGAGCTGCACAGAGACGGGCTTCTTCTGCGGGGTCGACTTGGGGTCGATGTCGCTGTAGGCGAAGCCGTTGACCTCTGGCGGATCGGAGGGATCGAGCGTGAGGGCACCGCCGTCGCCATCGGGATCGTGGCCGTCCGTGGGGGCGACCACGCCACCGGTGTCGTCACCCGAAGCGGTGGTGCCACCGGTCTTGGACTGGCCGAGAACCTTGCCCTTCGGGGTGATGCCGACGCAGCCCTGTGCCTTGGTCGTGACGATGTCGAGGACGTCGACCTTGAACTGACCGCAGGCCTGGAGGTTCATGTTGGCAGCGGTGAGGTCCGACAGGTCGGGCATGACCAGGTCGGGCGGGAGGTCGGTGTCATCGCGCGTGGCGCCGGTGAAGAGCGTGACCGAGACCTGCTCCATGGTGAGGGAGGAGTCGGCGAGCTCGACGGTGACCGCCTTGCCGCCCTTGACGGTGGCGTCCCAGCGCGCCCAGGTGCCGGTCGACATGAAGGCGCCGCCAGCCTCGAGCTCGGGGATCGTGACGCCGACCGTCGTCGGGATGTTCATGACTCCGGAGTCACCGCTGATGAAGAAGGCGTCGGCGGGGATCTGATCCTTCTTCGGACAGGACTTGGCCATGTCCTGGGTGCACGTGCTCGACAGCTTGAACTCGCTCGTGAGAGTCATGCCGTCGCCGGTCTTCCACGTCACGGCGGGTGATACGGAGACGGCCCATGTCGTCGTGTTGGTCGAGTCGTCCTGGGTGATCGTGCCGGAGATGCTGGCAACCGGGATCTCCAGGCCGGCGTAGGGCTCCCAGTACGCCGTGCCGGTGCCCTTGACGTTGACCGTGTAGGTGTAGTTGGCGTAGGACCAGGTGCCGGTGAGGACGATGGAGTCATCGGACCCGGAGGTGTTGACGTCCTTGACCGTCAACGTGATGGTCCCACCCTGGGATGACGTCTTGGACTTCGACGTCACGGTCACGGAGGGCAGGCTGAGTGCGCGGGCCGACGTGAGGCGATTCACGGGACGCGCGGCGCCCTCGGTCGTGAGGAGGATGGTCGTGTCCTGGGCTCGCGCTCCGGATCCGAGATCGATGTAGCCCTTGGGCGCACGATCGGTGTCGGCGGCGACCAGGAGCCTGCCCGGCGTCGATGACTGGCGCGGGCCTGCGCCGATGTAGCGGCCCTGCACGGGCACCTTGGTGCTGCCGATGCCGAGGTGACCGCTGGCGCGGAGAGTGAGGGCACCCGAGGCGGGAAGCGCACCGCTGAGCACCACACGTGAGGTGCGGTCGGTGATGACGTACTGCAGGCTGCGCTCGAGCGTGGCGGCCGGACCCGCAGCGAACTTCGGGGTCAGCTCGATCACGCTGACCGAGGTCCAGCCATCAGGCATGTCGACGAGCTGCTCGCCCACCGCGCCAATCGCCATGCGGCCGGTGGCCTGCCGTCCCTGCAGGACCATGGAGCCAGCCGCCTCCGTGAAGACGGCGCGCTGCCCCGTGCCATAGATATCGCCCACACCCGCGGTCGGGGCGAGACGCAGCTTGGCCGGGCCGATGAGCGTGGCGTTGCCGCGCAGCGCGAGCGCGCCGTCGACCAGGGTCATGGGCATGCGAACGTTCCAGCGGATCTGCCCGCGCGTGGCGGAGATCGAGCCGGTCGCGCCGTCGGCCATGAGCGTGAGTCCGGGCAGGCGCTCGTCCTTGCGGGGGCCGGCGTCGGCCCCCAGCAGGGTGGCGTTCCATGATGTGCCGTCCACGAGGGATATGCGCACCGGAGACACGATCTTGTACTGCTCGATGCTCACCCGGCTCGTGCCCTGCACTCCCGGAGTCGTGTTGCTCATGGTGAACCGCGCGCGGTCGAAGGTCGCCCCCGGGATCTTCACGGACGGGGCGTTGCCTGAGAAGGCCCACGTGGGCTCGGTGCCGCGGCCGCGCACGGCGTTGGAGCCGCTGCGGTAGACACCGGTCATGAGCACGGCCGACTTCGCGAAGAGCACGTCGCCGCTGGCCTTGAGGGTGAAGGTGCCGTCATCGCGCACCGGACCGGACATGTCGATGCGCCCAGCCTTCGCAGCATCGATGACCGTCACGGTGCCGGCGAGCTCGCGCCCGGCCGGGAAGAGGGAGAGGTACGCCGACGCATCGCCCTTGGGCAGCGTGCTCGCGCCCCAGGGGAGACGCACCCGCACATCGCTAGTCGGCTTGGCCGCGCGGGGGATCGTGATCCGGCCCGAGAAGTCCGATGCCTGCAGGGTCATCCCACCGATGTGGCCCGAGCCTGTAGTCACATCGAGAGTCCACGACCGGCCCACGCACTGCGCCCAGCCCGCCACGCGCACGTCACCGGGGCCGTTGACGACCACCCAGGAGCGACCCGTGTCCGAGGTGCACTTCGCCGAATCCCGCAGGTCTGAGATGGGACGTGCACGGGAGATGGGCGGGTCGTCGTTGCCGCGCGCCTTCGCCTTGTCCTTGGCCTGATCGGAGGCAGGCTTCGCCTCCTTATCGGCTCGGGTCTCCTCCTGCGGCGCGGCCGGCTGCAGGACGATGCGGTCATCCGCACCTCCTGAGTCGGCGGCCAGAGCCACCGAGGGCACCGTGAGCGAAGCCGCCGTGACGAGCGCGGCGGAGACCGAAGCGATGAGACGAGTGGGTCGCATGCTGAGAAAACTAGAGACGCGGACACGGCGTTGCCCACCGTGTGACCAACCTCTTAGGCCCACGGGCCAAAGTCCCGTGCTACTACGGATAGCAACGAGAACGATCTTACCGTGCTAACACGGTAAGGCCGCCTTCACTCGATACGTCCTGCGCCTGATCCTCAGCCGCTGGCCTGTTACCGCGCTTGATCCTCAGCCGCAGAGGGACTTGATCAGCGGCACCGGGTCCTCATAGCCGCCCGACCAACCGTTGGGTCGCACCTCGAGGTGCAGGTGGACGGCTCCGGGTGAGCCGGTGTCGCCCATGTAGCCGATGAGGTCGCCGGCCTGCACCTTGTCGCCGTAACCAAAAAGGATCTTGTCGAAGTGGCCGTAGAAGTACATGCCACGCGAACCAGTGATGTCGAGGATGAGCGACCCGTTGCTCTGGTATCCCGAGCGCGTCACCGTGCCCGAGTCGATGGCGTAGATCGGCTCACCGCGCTTGCCCATGAGGTCCAGGCCCGCGTGTGTGCGACCACCCGGCCGCGGGGCACCGAGGCCATCGCCGTAGTAGAAGTTCTTGACGGGGCAGAAGAGGTTGCCATTGCCACCGGCGCCGCCGCTGCTGTTGCCGCCGCCGTTGCCGTTGCCGCCGTTGCCGTTCCCGCCGTTGCCGTTCCCACCGTTGCCGTTGCCGCCGTTGCCGCCGGAACTGTCCTTCACTCCGGGGCCGAAGACGGTGCCGTACGCCGCGTGGGCATCGGCCGCGCGGCCAGCGATCTCCTTGCCGAGCGCGCCCCAGGTATAGGTAGCGATGACGCCAGTCGTGGGGATGCCGTTGTCGGCCTGGAACTGGCGCACCGCCTTGGCCGTGAGCGGGCCGAAATAGCCCGTCGCCGGCTTGACGCCCAGGGCACGCTGGATGACCGCGACGGACTCCCCGCTGTCGGTCTCCTCCAGCACGGGGGGCTTGGCGTTGGTATTGCGCGCCTGCGACGAAGCCTCCGACGCCGACTCCTCCTCGGGCTGGGCCTGCGGGGTCTCCTGGATGGGTGCGGGCTCACCGTCGACGAATCCATCCGCTGACCCGGCTGCGTCGAGGGCAGCCTGGACGGTCTCCTCGCCGAGAGCCGACCAGGTGAACGTCGCAATCTGGCCGGTCGCGGGCAGGCCGATTGCCTGCTGATACTCCGCAACAGCAGCCTTCGTCTTGGGACCGAAGTAGCCCGTGGGCTCCACGTCGAGCGCGCGCTGAGCGATCTCGATGACCGAGCCGAAGTCCCCCTCGGAGGCGACCGGGAGCTCCTCGGCCGGCAGCCCGGCGGGCTCATCGGCCGCGGCCGAGCGCGCAGCCGGCGCCGCCGGCTCGACATCGCTGGACGATTCCTGCTTCTGGGCGGGTGCCGGGGTGGCCTCTGCGGCCACGGCCTCGGGCTCTGCGGCCGGGGGCTCCGCGGTCACCGCGGGCGGCTCGCCGCTGCCGGTGGCCAGGGCGGCACGGAGCTTGTCCTCCACGACGGCCTCGGAGGCAACCGGCGCGGGAGCGGGAGCCTGGGTGGAGACCGGCGCGGCCACCGGCGCCACCTCGGCGGCCGGTCGGCTGAGTACGACGACCCCGCCAACAGCGGCTAGGGCGAGCACCGTCACGGTCGCCGACAGCCGGCGCAGCCGGCTGCGACGCGCGTGCTCCCGCCGCTCAGCTCGGGCCGCGCGACGGTCATCGAGGTCTGACTGGTCAGGCAGATCGCTCCACATAGACATGGGAACATAACAGGAAGGTCACGGACTCGTCACATCCGTCCCACCCGCCTCGCGCCTCCTTGACTCCGGCGTGTCGGACACCCTCCCTCTAGGGCCGGCGCTGACCCCCGGCGTGTCGGAGTGACGCAGGTCACAGCGGCCGACGTCCGCATTCCGGCATCTGACCGGTCACGCCTTCCCCGCCGAGTGGTCAATCCCCACCCCGGTGATTCGATATCCCCATGACCAGGTGGACGAAGGCACTCCTCGGGGCAGCGGCCCTGGGCACGGCAGCGGCACTCCTCGCCCCGACGGGAGCGGGGGCCCAGCCGTCGCCCCGCGGCGACGTCACGCCGCCAGCGACGAGCAGCTCCACCCTGCCGAGCGGAGCGACCACACGACTGAACGCCGCGCTCCTCGGCGCCTGGGCGGACCTGCCCGGCGGAGCGATGGCGACGGTCATCGTGCCCGGCCGCGGGCGCTGGGTCGGCACCGTGGGCTACGCCAATGACGAGCGCAAGCGAGCGATGACACCAGACCGCCAGTCGCCCATTGGCTCGGTGACCAAGACCTTCACCGGCATGCTCGTCCTGCAGGAGGTCGCCGCGGGTCGGATTGATCTCGACGACCGCCTCGACCGCTGGTATCCCGCGATCCCTAAGGCCGATGAGATCACCATCGCCATGCTCCTCAACATGAGCAGCGGCATCAGCGATTACCTCAACACCAACATCCCGGGCTTCGCCGAGGAACTCATGAAGGATCCGAAGCAGCGCTACCGCCCCGATGACCTGATCGAGATGGGTGCCGCACTGCCCCGTGAGTTCGATGTGCCCGGCACGGGCCTGGCCTACTCCAACACCAACACCGTCATCCTGGCCCGCATCCTCGAGAAGGAAACAGGCAAGGAGTACGCCGCGCTGCTGAAATCTCGGCTGTTCGAACCGCTGGGGATGTCGCGCAGCTTCCTGGACGTTTCTGGCGACCTGCAGTCACCACATGCACAGACCTATTCGGACGTCTTCTCCATCGACCCGAGCCTGCCGCCGCTCGGGCGCACCACCAACTGGAGCCAGTCCTATGTCTGGGCAGCCGGTGGTATGGCGTCCACCATCAACGACCTCGGCCGCTGGGGTCGCGCCCTCGGCACTGGCCGCGGCGCCATCCCTGCGTCGCTGGCAGCCGAGCGACTGGACAACTGCGCACCGTCGGCCGCCGGCAGCTCCACCGATTACTGCCTCGGCCTCGTCGTCAATCGCGATGTCGCGACGGGCGAGCCCGTCACGCTCTGGCACAACGGCCGGGTCTTCGGCGCGGTCGCCTACGTCGGCTACTACCCCGCGACCGGCGCGGTCGTCGCGGTCATGGCCAACTGCGACATGGAGGGCCCCGACGGGCAGCACGTCTCCATGCGCGCCAAGGAGGCGATCGAGGCAGCCGTGCCCGGGCTACTCGGGCTTTGACGGCCCGACGAACAGCCCTTCGAGCAGTCGGTCCTCACTGATCTCGGCCGTGAGCGCCAGAGACTCGGTGCTGCCGGTCCCATGGGTGTGCAGCTCAGGGATTGTCGCCCATCAGGCCGATTCACCCCAGACGATCAACCAGCCGCCCAAACTCCCGCCGTCTTGACGAGCGACATGGTCGGAAGTCGGCCCCACCAGCCCTCGAAATCGACCATGTCGCTCGTCAAGACGGACCGAGGGCGCGACCAGGTCGCGCTCGGGATGGCCTAGGGATACTCGAGTGGGCAGGCCACCGAGCGCGCCGGCACAGTGCCGTAGAGCAGGTACGGCGTCACCGCTGCATTGACGCATCGCGATGGGCCGCCGTAGGTCACGTGCTGCGTGCCCGCGTAGGTCACCATCGATGAGCCGGTGAACAAGTTGGCGGTGGCCCGCGCTCCGAGCCAGGGCGTCCGGTTATCACCGACCGAGTTGATGACGATCGGCGGTGTCGCCAGCCGCAGCGGCGTCGTCAGGGGCGGCACAGACCGTCCCAGCGCCGGGAGACCCGCGCACTGAATACCCTCATTGAGCGAGATGAGGCCCATCCCCGTCACACCGACCTTCGCCGCCTGCTCAGCGGCACCGGCAAGGACCTGCACACTCGGCCGGTCATGCATGTCGGAGCAGTTGACAAAGTGGAAGACGGGGCTTGACCCATCCTCACTCCGGCCGGTCTCGGGCCTGGTGGTGATGCGCTCGTACTGCTCGCGAGTGACCGTGCGTGAATTGCGGATCGCGTCGTACAACACGTTGAGGGTCGCCCTCATGTCGTCCCAATGGCTCTGGTACGCCGCGCCGTTGGTAAGGTAAAGCGTCACAGACCACCGAGTGAGCTCTCTACCGTTCCCCACCTCAAGGGTGCCCCTCTCCAAGAATCGCATGACGGTCCAGTAGGCACGTTGGGACTTCGCGCCGAAAGCGCCGAGCATGGTCTGGATCGCCGTAGCGTCATCCCAGATGTGCTCGCGTGCGTAGTCGCCGATCGCGGGAGTCGGCGTGATGGCACCGTCGAGGATCAATGCCTGCAGCCGCTGGGGGAACTGCTGGGCGTAGGCGCGGCCCAACGTCGTGCCGTAGCTCATGCCCCAGAAGGTGATCTTCTCGGCCCCGAGCGCGCGGCGCAGCTGGTCGATATCACGGATAACCTGCCAGCTCCCGACACTGGCCGCGGTCGTCTTGTTGACCGCGAGGCATGCCTGCAGCGCCTCCGACATCTCACCGACGTAATCCTCAGTCACGGCCTCCCAGTCGACTGGGCCCGTCGCGGGGAGGGAGGGTTCGGCGACGCGACAGTTGTTGAGCACGGGTTGCGAGCTCCCGGTGGCACGCGGGTCGAAGGCCACAACGTCATAGGAGTCCCTGACCACCTTGGGCAGCCGGCCGTGGACGAAGTTGAGGGCATCCAGACCCGCGACACCCGGACCACCGGGGTTGAAGAGGAGCACACCCCGCGTGGGAGCCACCGCCGCCCGGATGCGCGCGACGGCAATGCGGTAGGTGCCGGAGTCGGCGCGTGCCCAGTCGCGCGGCACCGTGAGATGCGCACACTGCGCCCGCAGCGTCTCCGCGACGTCACACGCCCGCCATCGCAGAGTGGGCTGAGCCTCGGCCCGAGGCGAGACCTCGCTGCGAGCATCAGCTTGGGGAGGCGCCTCGCTGACCGGCTGGGCGGTTGCCCCCGCCGGGATACCCAGGAGCGTGACGGAGGAGACAAGGGCAACTACCAGGAGTCTGCGCATTTCCGGACAGTAGTGGCCAGGGGCTCGTCAGGTGCCGGAACAGCAGAACCCAGGCCCGCGGGACCTCATCGATGATCTAGAGATCCCCGAGTCCCCCGGGATGAGAGCGTCGGGAACTCCCAGGTGAGCGCCGATAGGCCGCCGAGCGTCCACGGACCTACGCCGCGATCGTCCGCAATGGGCGATCCGGATCACTCCTACGCGCGTAGGAAGGACACCGCGAACTCGGCCTCGTCGTGCCACGGCTGCAGGCCCCAGGTCGCGAAGCGCTGCTCGAGCACGAATCCCGCCTCGGCCAGGTCACGGTCGAAGTCATCCAGGTCCATGCGTTCGACCTGGAAGCCGACCAGGCAGATGCCCCCGGACACGAGGTGTCGGCGCAGGGATCGCAGTGTCTCGACCTCGGCCCCTGGCGCCACGAAGGTGATGACATTCCCTGCGCAGACGATGGCATCGAAGAGCCCTCCGTGACCGAGCCCCGATAGATCCAGAGTGGTGAGATCGGCGAGGAGGTACGTCGGTCCAGGGTTGTCTTCGCCCGCCGCAGCCAACAGCACCGGATCGATATCGACCGCCACGACCTCGTGGCCCTTGCGATGAAGGGCGCCCGCGATCCGACCCTGCCCACACCCTGCGTCGAGCAGTCGGCTCCCCGGGGTGACGACCGCATCCAGCAGGCGTGCTTCGCCCTCGAGGTCTTCGCCATCGCGTGCCCGCTGGCGCATGCTCTCGGCGTAGTCCGCGGAGTGCCCATCTTCGGTGTCCGTGAACCAACGCGGCACTGACGTCACGGCCCCTCCTCGCTTCTAGCCGATCAACCACTCACCACATGCCCGATGCAACGACGAACTCCCCGGCAAGAGCCCTTGCGAGCCCCCGACGGGGAGTTTCGTCACTTCCGGGTAGCGAGTTTCGTCACTACCCCTACGCGGTGGCGGTGGGATTTGAACCCACGGTGGAGTTGCCCCCACACACGCTTTCGAGGCGTGCTCCTTTGGCCGCTCGGACACGCCACCGCCGGAAAGGTTACACAGCGGCGCACTGCCTCACCTCCGCCGGGCGAAGAACTGCCGCACGACCGCGCGGCACTCCTCCGCAAGGACTCCTCCGACCACCTCCGGCCGGTGCGACAGGCGACGATCACGCAGCAGATCCCATGTCGATCCGGCGGCGCCGTACTCGTCATTCCAGGCCCCGAAGACCACCCGATCCACGCGAGCGAGTTGTGCTGCGCCCGCGCACATGGGGCAGGGCTCGAGGGTGACCACGAGCGTGCAGCCCACGAGGTGCGTGTCGCCCAGCGCGAGTGCGGCTTCGCGAAGCACCACGACCTCGGCGTGCGCCGTCGGATCGGTCAGGGCCTCCCGGCGGTTGGCCGACGAGGCGAGCACCCGGCGGTTGGGACCCAGCACGAGTGCGCCGACAGGCACGTCCTCGTCGTCGGCAAGCAGGGACTGTCGCGCCAGCTCCAGCGCCTCGCGCATCGCTGCGACATCTGCGTCGGCGTGACGCATGCGTCAGTCGCGCTCCAGCGCCGCCGCGAGCTGGTCCTCGAAGCCAAGGCGCGATGCGATGGCCACAACCTGCTCGTCGGGATAGAGGTCAGGATCGTCGAGGATGAGTTCGAGCTCGCTCACCGGCATGCCCATGTCGGCCGCGAAGGAGATGTCGCCGATGGGCTCCACCTCGTCGAGCTCCTCGTCGTCCTCGGGGAGCTCAGCCTCGAGCATGTCCGCGACTTCCTCGGCCAGCGGGAACTCCAGGGCCGCACCGACATCCGACAGCAGCAGTCGCGCTGCTCCGTCCGGCATCATCCGCACGCCGAGGAAGAAGTCCTCCTCCACCACCAGGAAGCCCAGCGCACCGCCCTCGGCGATGAGCTGACGCAGGGCGGCGAGGAAGGAGTCGAGGGATTCCGTCGCCCTCGGGGGCAGCGCGGCGACCGACCAGCGGCCCTCCTCGCGCCAGGCCGCGACGGCATAGCCCGCGTCGTCGTCCATGGCCTGCGCCCCTCTCTTCGCGCCCAGGTGGGCGCGCCCCCATGGTGGCATGCGGGACCGCTCCCGCGCCGCACCTTCGCCCCGATACGCTGCGCGCGTGCGTACTGTCGTCGTCCAGCATCCGCTCGTTGCCCACAAGCTGACCACGCTTCGTGACGAGACCACCGATTCCGCGACCTTCCGGCTCCTCGTCGAAGAGCTCGTGACGCTGCTCGCCTACGAGGCGACGCACTCCCTGCGCACCACACCTGTCACGATCCAGACGCCCGTCGCCGAGACCACCGGCGTACACCTGGCCCGCCCACGCCCTCTGGTCGTGCCGATCCTGCGCGCCGGTCTAGGCATGCTCGAGGGGATGATGCGCCTCATGCCGACCGCCGAGGTCGGCTTCCTCGGCATGGTCCGCGATGACGACTCGCTCATCGCCTCGACATACGCCGATCGGATCCCCCACGACCTCGACGGCCGTCAGGTCTACGTGCTCGATCCCATGCTCGCGACGGGCGGCACACTCGTCACCGCCATCGACCTGCTCCTCGACCGCGGGGCCAGCGATGTCACCGCGATCGCGCTTCTCGCCGCACCCGAGGGACTGCGGCATGTCGAGGAGACCTACGCCGGCAAGCCGGTCGATGTCACCGTGGTGACCGCGGGCCTCGACCTGCGCCTCAACGAGAAGGGCTACATCGTGCCCGGGCTCGGCGACGCGGGCGATCGCCTCTACGGCGTCGTCTAGGCCTACAACGCCTTCAGCGACGTGACGACCTTGGTGAGCGAGTCCTTCGCGTCACCGAAGAGCAGCGTCGTCTTGGGGTCGTAGAGCAACTCGTTCTCGATGCCGGCGAAGCCGGGACGCATCGACCGCTTGAGGAAGACCACCTGCTGGGCGTTGTCGACATCCAGGATTGGCATGCCGTAGATCGGCGCTGACTTATCGCTGCGCGCCGCCGGATTGACGACGTCATTGGCGCCCACGACGAGCACGACATCGGTCGCGGAGAAGTCGGGGTTGATCTCCTCCATCTCCTTGAGCTGCTCGTAGGGCACCGACGCCTCCGCGAGGAGGACATTCATGTGACCGGGCATGCGGCCCGCGACGGGGTGGATGGCGTAGTCGACGTCGATGCCGCGCGCAGTCAGCAGGTCGGCGACTTCGCGCAGTGTCGATTGCGCCTGGGCGACCGCGAGGCCATAGCCCGGCACGAGGATCACCTTGTTGGCGTAGCCGAGCATGATCGCGACGTCATTGGGACCGGCCGAGCGCACGGGGCGGTCCTCACCAGTGCCGCCGCCACCCTGGGTCGTGCCGGAGAAGGCCCCGAAGAGAGTCGACGTGAGCGGACGGCCCATCGCCTTGGCCATCTCCCTCGTGAGGAGCGTGCCGGACGCACCCACGAGCGTGCCCGCGATGATGAGCAGGACATTGCTCAGCACGTAGCCCGATGCGGCCACGGACAGGCCCGTGAAGGCGTTGAGCAGTGAGATGACGATGGGTACGTCGGCACCGCCCACGGGGAGCACGAAGAGGATGCCGAAGATCAGCGAGAGCACGAGCAGGCCCGTGACCCCGAGGGTCGAGGGCGACACGATGACCCACACGGCGGCAGCCACGGTGAGGACGGCGATGCCAATGGTGATGAAGCGACCCGCAGGCAGGACGACGGGCCGCGTCGTCATGATCTCCTGCAGCTTGAGGTAGGTCACCACTGAGCCGCTGGCCGAGACACCGCCGATGAGGACGGTGAGGACGGTGGCGATAAGGAACAACGTGCCCTTGGTCGAGCCGTACTCGAGGAACTCGACGAGCGCCACGAGCGCCGCAGCGCCGCCGCCCGCACCATTGAAGAGCGCCACGAGCTGCGGCATTGCCGTCATCTTGACCCGGCGTGCGGCCACAAGGCCGATCGCGGTGCCCGCGATCACAGCAACCAGGATCACGATGAGGTTGTCGAGCTCGATGCCGCTGAAGAAGAGGATCACGGTCGCCAGGAGTGCGCCCGCGGCACCGAGGAGGGTGCCCATGCGCGCGGACTTCGGCGACGACAGGCCCTTGAGGGACAGGATGAAGAGGACAGCGGCAGCGAGGTAGCCCAGCTGCACCCATGTGGGTGTCATCACAGGGCCCCCTCGTCCTTGACCTTGGCCTTGGACTTGAACATCTCGAGCATCCGGTCGGTCACCGCGAAGCCCCCGACGAGATTGATCGCGCCGAGCAAGATGGCGACGACGCCGATGATGATCTCCGCCGGCGAGTCAGCCGCTCCCGTCACGGTGATGCCACCGATGAGGACGATGCCGTGGATCGCGTTGGCCCCGGACATGAGAGGCGTGTGCAGGATCGTCGAGACCTTCGACACCACCTCGAAGCCCACGAAGATGCTCAGCACGAAGATCGTGAGGAGTGCTACCCCGTCCATATCAGGATCCTCCCTGGAGAGCGGCCTGCGCGGCTTCGTTGCGCACATCGCCCTCGAGCACGACCGCGCAGCCGGCGATGATCTCGTCGGCCGCGTCCACGACGACCTGGCCATCCTTGGCGACGAGCGTGAGCAGCGAGTAGACATTCATCGCGTAGAGCTGTGACGCATGCACGGGCATCTCGCTCGGCACGTCGCGGCCACCCCAGAGGAGCACCTCACCGATCATGACCTCTTCGCCCGGGCGCGAACCCTCGACATTGCCGCCGGTCTCGGCGGCTAGGTCCGCGACCACGGAGCCGGGCTTCATGCCCTCGACCATCGCGCGGGTCACGAGCATCGGTGCCTGACGGCCGGGGACCGCGGCGGTGGTGATGACGACGTCGGACTCCGCGATGTGGGGAGCGAGCAGGTCGCGCTGGCGCTGAGCTCGATCCTCGCTCATCTCGCGGGCATACCCGCCAGCGCCCTCGAGGGCATCGAGGTCGAGCTGGATGAAGGTCGCTCCCATCGAGCGGACCTCGTCGGCACTCGCTGCGCGCACGTCGTAGGCCGAGACACGTGCGCCCAGGCGCTTGGCGGTCGCAATGGCCTGCAGCCCCGCGACACCGGCGCCGAGCACAAGGACGCGCGCGGGCTGGATGGTGCCGGCGGCGGTCATGAAGAGCGGGAAGAACTTCGGCAGCCGGTCGGCCGCCACGAGCGCAGCACGATAGCCGGTCACGAGGGCCTGTGAGGTGAGGGCGTCCATCGACTGCGCGCGCGAGATGCGTGGCACGAGATCGAAGGACAGCGCAGTCGCTCCCGCATCGTGCACGCCCCGGATGGTGTCTAGGTCGATGGCCGGCGACAGGAAGGACACGGCGACTGCACCCTTCGCCAGCCGCTTCGCCCGACCGTAGTCCAGGGGTCGCACAGAGGCGACCACGTCAGCGGCGGCAAAGGCATCGTCCATCCCGGCCGTCGGCACGATGAGCGCCCCGGCAGCGGTGTAGTCGGAGTCGGGCGCGAAGGCCAGGTCGCCCGCTCCCGACTCGATGACGACTTCGAAGCCCAATTGCGTGAACTTGCTCACGACGGAGGGCACCACGGCCACCCGCCGCTCACCCGGGCGCGTCTCCCGGGGCACGAGCAGTCTCATCCCACACCTCCGGGGGTGAGCCTAGGGGCAGTAGCGTGTTTCGCATGCGCGGGCCGGCAGCCTTCATTCGGGGGATCCGACGCCCGGAGGCCTTCCACGGGCACGGGGTGCGTCGGGGGTTCTTCGAAGGCTGGTACGTCAAGCTGGTCGATCCGGTCCAGCAGGCGCGCTGGGCCCTCATCCCCGGGGTCTTCCGGGGACGCGACGGCGAGGACGTCACCGACGAGGCCTTCGTGCAGGTCCTGGATGGAGCGACGGGTCGATCCTGGTATCACCGCTACGCCGCCACTGACTTCGTGGCCAGTGACCGCGGCTTCGACGTGAGGGTGGGACCCAACCACTTCGGCACCTCGGGAATCCGTCTCGATCTGCCCGACCTGCGCGGAGAGGTCGAATTCGCCTCCGGCTTCGATCCGTGGCCGGTGACATGGCGTCGCCCCGGGATCATGGGCCCTTACGCGTGGGTGCCGCTCATGGAGTGCTACCACGGCGTCGTGTCCTTCGGGCACGACCTGCGCGGTGCACTCGATGTCGAAGGCACCAGACAGGACTTCACCGGGGGCCGGGGCTACATCGAGAAGGACTGGGGTCGAGCATTCCCCGCCGGCTACGTCTGGATGCACTCCAACCATCTCGCCGGCGCACCGGAGGCATCGCTGGTCGCCTCGGTGGCGATCATCCCGTGGCTGCGCTCGTCCTTCCGCGGCTTCATCGTGGGTCTGCGCCTCGGCCGGCGCCTGCACTCGTGGGCGACGTACAACGGATCGAAGGAAAGGTCCCTATCGATCGACGACAGCCACGTGCGCTGGAGCCTCGAGGGGCCCTCCGGCGTGCTGGAGCTCAGTGCCGAGCGCGTGCGCGGTGGTCTGCTGCATGCGCCCATTCGCACGCGCATGCACGAGCGGGTGGAGGAGACCCTCGACGCGACGCTGGGCGTGCGACTGACCGATCCGTCGGGTCAAGTCGTCCTCGACACGACTGCCACGAGCGCCGGGCTTGAGGTGCACGGGGATCTCGAGCGGCTGCTCGCCGTCGGCACGCGCTAAGGGAGGTCAGGGATACGCGTTCGACACATCGGACGCAATCAGCCTGCTGACCGGCCCCGTTAGAAGGGATCGTCCCCGTCGCGGCGGGCCAGGATCTGCGCGACCACGCGCATCATCATGGCCGCAGAGAGCGAAAGCCCGACGAAGCCGATGATGCGCAGCGGATTGGCGACCGTGTCATTGCCGTCAAGGCCCCCGGCGATGAGCACCAGACCCGACCCCACCAGGCCGACGACGCCGACGACGGTGAAGAGGATCCGGTTGATCCAGTGATTCAGCTGATGCCCGTCGCCACCGGAGTAGCGATCGATCCGCATCGTGAGCCGACCACTGCGTGCCTGGAGCGCGAGATCCTCCGCGATCTGGGGCATGGAGCGCAGGACGGGTAGGGCACGCACGAGTTCCCGGGTGAGCTGATCGCGCGGATCGAGCTCCTGATGGGCGACGATCTCGCCCATGCGCTCCTGAGCGGCAGGGCCCATGCGGAAGTCGGGGTCGATCACGCGCAGCGTGCCATCGAGAGTGAGGATCGCGCGGGCGAGGATGGTGAGTGCCGGCGGAGCACTCACGCCGTGCCGATCCAGCACGCGGATGATCTCCGCGATGGCCCGGGGATCGAAGCTGCCACCCTGCAGCGTCGTCAGCACGATGCCCAGATCGAACTCCAGCGATGTGATGTCGATGCTCTCGCTGGCCTGACCGGCCACGCGACGCACCGCACGGGCCAGGACGGAGGGATCGCGCAGCGTGAAGCCGAGGGCCATCTGTTGTAGGCCCTCGAGAGTGACGGGATCGATCCATCCGACCGCGCCGAAGTCGATGAACCACAGCGTCCCGGTCTCGTCGATCATGACGTTGCCCGGGTGGGGATCGGCGTGATACACGCCATCCGACAGGATCTGGGAGAGGAACGAGTCGAGCAGGTGCTTGGCGAGCAAAGGACGCGGCACGATGCTGGCATCCAGAGCCCTCTGGTCCGAGACCGACCTGCCCATCACCTCGTCCATGACCAGCACACGTCGCGTCGTCAGGTCGGCGTAGATCTCGGGGAGATCGACCCCCTCATCGTCCGCCCGGGCACGCCGCATGGCGGCGTTGTTGGCGGCCTCCCGCGTGAAGTCCAGTTCTTCGGTGATCCCCGCGACGAGCTCACGGGCCAGGCCCACGACGCCCACTCTCTTGGCGGCCGCGGACTGGCGCTCCAGGCTCCGAGCCCCGCCGATGAGCACCTTGCCATCGATCGCGACGCTCTCCTCCACCGCGGGGCGCTGGACCTTGACGATGACTCGGCGCCCATCCTGCAGGACGGCGCGATGGGTGACGCCGATCGATGCGGCGGCGAGAGGCTCCTCATCGAACGACGCGAAGATCGTCGCGAGGGGTGCTCCCAACTCGGTCTCGACCACGGTCTTGACGGTCACGAAGGGAAGGCCCGGCACCGAGGATCGCAGCTCAGCAAGCTCGTCGGTGATGACAGGCGGCAAGAGGTCATCGCGTGTGGAGGCGATCTGGCCGAACTTCACGAGGATGCCGCCGGACTCCTCGAGAGTGAGCCTGAGCGCACGCGCGGTCTCGGGTGAGAGGAGCTCCGACCGCGACGCCAGGCGTCGGCCGATCAGGCCGTTCCTGCGCGCAATGCGAGCGATCTCCGCGAGCCGGCGCGTGACGGCGATGCGCGCCTTGATCGCGCGGATAGGCCGGGGGAATCCTCGGCGCCGCCGACGCGGGCGCAGCATGGCATCGATGACCAGGCTCGCGACCAGAGCAACGATCAGGGCGTATCCCAACCAGGCCACGACGAGCAGGAAGGTGGCGTTGGAGTCATTCTCGAAGTCGATCTCGACATTGCCCTGCACCTGCAACGACAGCAGCGCCAGGCCCCCGAAATAGCCGATGACACCCGCGGCCAGGGACCTGAGGCGGCCGCGCCGGACGTCGAGGATCCGTGCCGCGAGCCAACCCATGACGAGGGAGGCCAGGAAGACAACGGCGACGACGAGGATGAAGTCCCAGAGGGAGCCGTCGCTCTCGATCACCCGCACATGCTGCCACGCCTCTCGCGGGGCGGATAGGCCGTCCTGTGATGGGGCTCACGCTCCCGCGAACCACTGCTCGCACATCTGTTGTCCCCGGTGATCCTGGATGTCACATGCACGTCATGTGGAGGCTCTAAACAGGGGCTGTCCACGCACGAGCCCGCTCCCACAAGGAGGACCATCGTGATCAGCCCCACCCCCGCTGGCACCCCTGTCCCGCTGTCCGGCACCTGGTTCAGCCGCGTCGGCCTACGCCCCTACGAGTTGCTCGGCGTGACTGACCGCACGGGAGGCACACGCGCACCCGTCCGCAGCCTGCCTCGCCTGAATCTCGCCGCGTAAGCCCGCTCCCACGGGCAGTATGGGGGCATGTCCAAGACCCGCCTGATTCCCCGCCGCTGGAGACCGCCCCGTGACGTCGGGCTGCGCGGCCCCTTCGCACCCAATGAGGCTCTCGCCGGAGTGCAGGTCGTGCCCCTTCCTGGCTCGGGTGCGGAGGATGTCGCGGTCGATGAGCAGGGCGCGGCCTACACCGGCACCCGCGAGGGCTACGTGCTGCGCGTGTCTCCTGATGGCCGCAGGATCGAGCGCATTGCCCAGACGGGCGGGCGCCCGCTCGGCATCGAGATTCACCCCGACGGCTGGCTCGTCGTGTGCGATGCCCACCGCGGCCTGCTGAGGATCGACGCGGACACCGGGGACATCACCGAGCTGGTCACCGCAGTCGACGGGCGACCCATGCGCTTCACCAACAACTGCGCGGTGGCCAAGGACGGCACGATCTACTTCTCGGATTCCTCGCTCCACTACGGGCTGGACGAGTTCAAGGGCGACATCTTGTCGCACACGAGCAGCGGACGGCTCATCCGCCGCGACCCCGACGGCACGGTGACGGTGCTCATCGATGACCTCGACTTCGCCAACGGTGTCGCACTCGCCGACGATGAGTCCTTTGTCCTCGTGGCCGAGACCGGTGGCTATCGCGTGACGCGCCTGGACCTCGCCGGCCCCGAGGCCGGACGGCGATCGGTGATCATCGACAACCTCCCCGGGATGCCCGACAACATGTCGACGGGCAGCGATGGGGTCTTCTGGATCGCCTTCCCTTCCGCACGCAATCGACTGCTCGACCTGCTTCTGCCTCGGCCGGGTGCGCTGCGCGCGGCCATCTGGGCCCTCCCCGACCGTCTGCAGCCCGACGTCACACGCATCACATGGGTCGTCGGGATCGACGGCGAGGGCGATGTCGTGCACAACCTGCAGGCATCGGGCAAGGACTACCACTACGTCACCGGTGTCCGGGAGCACGGGGGCAAGCTCTACCTGGGAAGCCTCGTCGAGCCGGGAATCGGCGTCGTCGCATTTCGATGACACACGTGCGAAACACAGGACTGCTAGGACTGCGTCCATGAGCACCGTGACGGGGGTGCCGGCATACGACGAGATGTACGCCGAGGACTCCCCTCGACCGCCCCAGGCTGAGTTGCACCGCGTGCTCTCGCGGCTCAGCCCCGAAGAGCTGCACGACCGCGCTCGACTGCGCGACGCCTACCTGGATCGCAATGGGATCACCTTCACCCTCGGGGAGCGCGAGCGTCCCCTGCCCATGGACCTGATCCCTCGAATCATCACCGCCGAGGAGTGGTCGGTCATCGAAGCAGGTGTCGTGCAGCGAATCGAGGCGCTGGAGATGTTCCTCTCCGACGTCTACGGTCCCGGCGAGGTGCTCGCCGAAGGGATCGTGCCGCGACGACTGGTCACCACGTCGACGCACTTCCACCGGCAGGCCTGGGGCATGCAGCCCCCCAACGGCGTGCGCATTCACATCTCCGGCATCGACCTCATCCGAGACGAAGAGGGTCGATTCCGCGTGCTCGAGGACAACCTGCGCAATCCGTCAGGGGTGTCCTACGTCCTGCAGAACCGTCGCACCCTCGCCCATGTCCTGCCGGAGGTCTTCTCGGGCCATGTCGTGCGACCCGTCGCCGAGTATCCCGAGCGCCTGGAAAGGGCCCTGCACAACGCCGCGCCGGTGAGCGACCCCGTCATCGTCGTCCTGACTCCCGGGGTGCATAACTCCGCGCACTACGAACACGCCTTCCTTGCGCGCAACATGGGGGTCGAGCTCGTTGAGGGACGTGACCTCTACTGCCGGGACGATCGCGTCTGGATGCGGACCACGCTGGGTCCCCGGCAGGTGGACGTGGTCTATCGGAGGATCGACGACGACTACCTCGACCCTTTGCAATTGCGCCCCGACAGCATCCTCGGCGTGCCGGGCATCCTCAATGCCGCGCGGGCCGGCAATGTCACGATCGCCAACGCCGTCGGCAACGGAGTCGCCGACGACAAGGCGATCTACCCCTTCGTCCCCGCACTCATCCGCTACTACCTCGGCGCCGAGCCGATCCTGCCCAATGTCGACACCTATGACCTCTCCGACGACGAGCAGCGCGAGCATGTCTTCGAGCATGTCGAGCGCATGGTCATTAAGCCCAGCGATGCCTCCGGTGGGTACGGGCTACTGATGGGGCCGAGCGCCCCCGAGGAGCAGATCGAGCAGACGCGCGCCGCAGTCCATGCGCATCCGCGTGGCTGGATCGCCCAGCCCGTGGTCACCTTCTCCACGTGCCCGACCGTCGTCGAGGGCGGCCGCGTCGAGGCGCGGCATGTCGACCTGCGCCCCTTCGCCGTGAACGACGGCAACGAGATCTACGTGCTCCCCGGAGGCCTCACCCGTGTTGCACTCCCCGCCGGCAGCCTCGTGGTCAACTCCAGCCAGGGCGGCGGATCCAAGGACACCTGGGTCCTCGATGCTGCCGGGGCGGACTCGCGGCCGCAGCCGCGTCCACGGCGGCGCGCATCGGTGGAGCCCGACCTGCCGGCGCGCCATGAGGCTCCACGCACCCACGATGAGCGGCTTCAGCAGCAGGAGCGACAGCAGCAGCAGGAGCGGCGATGCTGAGCCGGATCGCCGAGTCCTTCTTCTGGATCGGTCGCTACCTCGAGCGGGCGCATGCCACCGCCCGGATGGTCGCCGAGCATCACCAACTCATAGTCGAGGAAGCCCCTGCCGATGAGGCAGCGGCCTGCGCGCTCCTGCTCGATGCCCTGTCCCTGCCGGATGACGAAGCGGGTGCAAGCGCCGACCTGGTCAGCATCGTCCTCGGATCGGCTGATCGCTCCTCCACCGTCGCGGGGGCGATCGCGGCGGCGCGGGCCAATGCGCTTGCCGTGCGCGATGTGTTGGCCGTGGAGGTATTCGAGGCCCTCAACGCCGCGCACCTCTCCGTGGTCCGGGGCCGAGGACTGGCGCGCGTCGACAGCCCTGGGGTGGCGCTGCATCGCGTCGTGGAGCGACTGCTGGTCGTGCATGGTGTCATTGCCTGGGCCATGCCCCGTGACGAGGCCTACCACTTCCTCGTGCTGGGTCGCTCCCTAGAGCGGATCGACATGACGGCTCGCCTGCTTGCGGTGCAGCACGACGCGGTGTGGCCGGAGTCAGGATCCGTCGCGACGCTGCGCTCCGCGGCCGCGCACTCGGCGTACCTCCGGCGCGCAGCCCCCGATGGCGACGGCGTGCGCGAATTCCTGGTGCTCGACCCGGACTTCCCGCGGTCGATGCGACGCAGTGCGGTGGAGGCGGAGGAGGCCGTGCGCTCGATCATGGCACTCGGAGCAGGTGGGGGCACGGAGTTGCTCCGCGAGGTCGGGATGCTCCGATCAGCACTGGAATTCGCCGTCAACCCCACGCCCGACGACGTCGATCGCCTCGCCGAGCAGGCGCGCATCGCGGCGATGACCGCCTCCGACATCGCCGACGCGGCGTTCTTCCGGCAGTCGGGCACGATCGTGTGGAGTCACTGATGGGTGCCGTGCCCGAGCAGGGTGCCGGACGCCGGCTGCATATCTCCCATCGCACCGGCTACCGATACGCCGGTCTGGTCGACGCAAGCTTCAATGAGGTGCGCATGACGCCACTGCACCGTGACGGCCAGGTGCTTCTCTCGCATGCCCTGCACGTCACTCCGAGCACGACGGTGCAGCCATACGTGGACTACTGGGGTGCGCACGTCGAAGCCTTCGATGTCCACCAGCCGGATGATCGGCTCGAGGTCGTCTCCCTCAGCACCGTCGATACCCCCGCACATCGGCATGTGGACAAGCGCGCCAGCTGGGAGAAGGTCCTGTCGGATTCCGTCGCCGACCGATGGGCCGAATACCTCACGGTCACGGGCTACGTCGATGATGCGGCTCTCGACCCGGACCGCGCGGATATCGTCGACGACCTCCGACGCTTGCCCTCGCCACGCGATGCCGTGGGGAGCGCAGTCGCTTCCGTGCGCGACCGCATCGCGTATACGCCAGGCGTTACATCGGTTTACACGACGGCTCGCGAAGCCTGGACTGCCGGCCACGGCGTATGCCAGGACTTCACGCACGCCACGCTCGCACTGCTGCGTGCGGCGCGAATCCCCGCGCGCTACGTCAGCGGCTATCTCCACTCACTTGAGGAGCGCGTGGGCGAGACGGTGGCGGGCGAGAGCCACGCCTGGGTGGAGTACTGGGACGGCGACTGGCATGCAATCGATCCCACGAATGACCGCGAGGTCGGACCGGCCCACGTCATCGTCGCGCGAGGCCGCGACTATGCCGATGTGCCGCCGCTGAAGGGCATCTACGCCGGAGGCGTGAGCGAGGCGCTCGGCGTGGTGGTCGAGATCACCCAGCAGGCTCGCTAGACGCGTCGACCGAGGGCATCGGTCAGACGCAGCAGCGCGGGGCTGCGATCACCCTGCGGCACCACGGCCCGGATGATGCAGAGCTCCTCCGATGCCATGGCCTGCGTCAAAGCAGCGTCGAGCTCATCCTCGGTGCTCGCCAACCAACCGCGGCCAGTCCCGAAGACCGCGGGCAGGTGCTCGGCCTGCAGGGCCGGGATGTCGTTGAAGTCCCCGTCCTTCATCGGTCGCTGGGTGCCGTAGCCGTGATTGTCGAGCACGAGAATCACCGGGGCGACACCGTGGAAGGCGGCGCTCGCGGCCTCCAAGCCGGTCATCGCGAAGGCGCCGTCGCCAACGAGGACAACCGGCCGCAAGCTCGGCTCGGCAATGCCGGCGCCGAGCGCGCCGGGGACGGCGTAGCCCATCGTGGCGTAGTAGGCGCTCGCCAGACACCAGTGCGGAGCGGAGAGGTCGACCGAGGCAAAGAGGCACTCACCTGGATCGACGAGCAGACCGTGACGCTCGTCGAGATGGGCGTCGACCGCGGCGATGACCCGGGCCACGCCGAGGGGCGCCCCGGGCTCGGGGCTGAAGTCCGGACGCGGATGCACGGACTTGTCCAGGGGATCGGCCACTGTGCTGGCCGCCGCTGCAAGCGCTGGCAGGAAGGCCCACAGTGGCACGTCCTTGTAGGTGCGCAATCCGATCGTCACTTCGGTGTCCTGTGCATCGACATGTCGATACGGGTCGAGGTGGGCCGTGAAGGCGCCCATGGTGAGGTCGGTGTTGAGCACGCCGAGACTGATAACGGTGCTGGCACCCTCGACGCGCTCGACGACTTCGGGAGAGGACACCGCACCCATGTAGACGCCCAGGGAGAGCGGGTGCCTCTCGGGGAACATCCCCTTGGCGAGCGAGCTGGTCGCGACGGGCAGCCGCAGGCGCTCCGCCACCTCGACGAGAGCGGGGCCGAGGCCGCGACGCCACACCATGGCACCCGCGTGGATGACGGGGGTGTGTGAGTTCTGCAGGCACTCGACGGCGTCTGCCACCGCAGCACGCAATCGATCGTCGTCAACCGGAGGCAGGTGAGCGCGAAGGCGCTCATGTCGGGGAGGTGCGATCGGCACCTCCACCATGTCACGGGGGATTTCCAGATAGCCGGGTCGCTGCTGCGAGAGCACTTCAGCGATCACCCGATCGATCTCATCCGCGGCGGTGGCGGGATTGTCGATGACAGCCTGCGCACAGGTGAGCTCTGTGAACACCACGAGTTGCGAGTCGAAGTTGCGGATCTTGTGGTGGAGGAGCACATCACCGGCTCGCTCACGCAGGCCCGGGGCCCCAGAGATGACGAGGAGCGGCACCTGCTCCGCCCAGGCGCCCGCCACGGCGTTGGCGATCTTGAGCCCACCGACCCCGTAGGTGACGGCGACGACACCAAGACCCTTGAGTCGGGCATATGCGTCAGCGGCGAACGCCGCACCCTGCTCGTCGGCCGTGACGAGGACGGGGAAGCCCACATCCTCGAGATCGGCGAAGAGGCGCAGGGCATAGTCGCCGACGATGCCGAAGCCGCGATCCACTCCCCGCTGCCGGAGCCGGTCGGCGAGATGCGAGGAGAGCGAGACATCGGTCATCGGGGAAGGCTAGTGGTCAGGCCTCGAGTTCGGGGTGCACATCAGCCGGAGGCAACTCCTGGCGGGATCCGGCGATCCAGCCGACCAACTTCAGGCCGTACCCGACGGAAGGCCCGATGAGGACCGCGAAGAGCACAGTGCCGACGCCCACCGTGCCACCCAGGATCCAGCCGACAGCGAGGACGATGACCTCGATCGACAGTCGCACGGGAGTGACCGCGATCCCCGTGCGCTCGTGGATCCCGGTCATCAGGCCATCGCGCGGGCCGGGCCCCAGATTGGTCGTGAGGTAGAGACCACTGCCGATGCCGACCAGGACGATTCCCGTCACGACCTGGGCCAATCGCCAGCCCAGCGACTCCGGTGTCGGCAGCACGCCGATCATCACCTGGAGCGCGAGCGCAATGACAATGGCGTTGGCGATCGTGCCCAGGCCCGGCTTCTCCCGCAGAGGGATCCACATGAGGAGAACCACGACGCTGGTGACAAAGGTGGAGAGACCGATCGCGATCCCCGTGCGCACCGCGATGCCCTGGGCGAAGACGGTCCAGGGCGCGTTGCCGAGCGCCGCATCGACGAGCATCGCCTCACCAGTGCCGAAGAGCCACAGCCCGACAATGAGGATGACGAAGGTGCCCGGGCCAGTGCGCCAGCGCGAGCCCTCGCTGCGCCAGCGGGTGCGCGGAATGGTCCGGGAGGGGACGACGCGACGCCACACCTCACGCGCTCCCACGTGGGCGGACACTAGCCCACGTCGGCCACGGCGCCCGTGCCCTACTCGATGATGGCGCGGCGCGGGCCGATGCTCCAGGCGAGGTAGTTCCATGCCCAATCGGCGAGCACGCTGACGCGATTGCGACCACCGGCGAGGTAGGCGACGTGCAGGCCGAGCCAGGCAAGCCACGCGGGCGTGCCATGCAGGCGAATACCCTGCGGTGTCTCGGCGACCGCACGACGACGACCGATCGTGGCCATCTGGCCCTTGTCCAGGTAGTGGAAGGGCTTCATGAGCTTGCCGGTTGCAAGAGCGGTGATATTGCGAGCGGCGTGGCGGCCCATCTGCATCGCGACGGGAGCGACCATCGGGAGGGGCGCGCCACCATCGGGTGAGAAGGCAGCCGTGTCGCCGATCACCCAGACGTCGGGCGCGCCCGGCAGCCGCAGGAATTCGTCAACGACAAGCCTGCGCGCCGGCCCGGTCGCGCCGAGATCGCTCCAGCGTTCCGGGGCGGCCACTCCGGCTGCCCATACGACCGTCCCCGCGGGCAGGATCTCACCGGTCTTCAGGTGCACGTCACGCTCGTACATCCGGTCGACAGCCGTGTCGACCTTGACGGTGACACCGAGTTGCTCGAGCTCCTCCTTGGCGTGAGCGCTGGACTCCTCGGTGAATGACGGCAGCAGTCGTGGACCGGCTTCCACGAGCGTCACGCTCGCGCGATCGGCGATGTCGGGATACTCCCGCACGAGACTGGCCTGCAACTCCGCGACGGCACCACTGACCTCGACACCGGTGGGGCCGCCTCCGACGACGACGACCCGCAGCGACTCCCGCGGCAGGCGCCCTTCCTGCACCTCCTCGTAGGTATTGAGAAGGCGCGTCTTGATACGGCGGGCATCGGCGATGGACTTCATCTGCAGTGCGTTCTCTTCGACTCCTGGGATGCCGAATGTCGTGCCGACGCTGCCCGTGGCCAGGATGAGTTGGTCGTAGTCGATCACCTGCCCGTCGTACAAGCGGACATGATGGGCCTGCGGGTCAATGCGCACGACGTCGCCGCGCACGAAGGTCACTCCGGGTATCGCGGCGCGCACGGGGTAGGCGATGTCGTCCTCGGGCAGTGCGCCCGTCGCCACCTGGTAGAGCAGGGGACTGAAGAGCTGGTAGGGGTGGCGATCAACGATGACCACGTCCACGCGCGGGCACTTGCGCAGCAACTTGGCTGCGTCCAGGCCGGCGAACCCAGCCCCGATGATCACTACCTTCATGCGCCGCATGGCGTGATCTATACGCCGTCTGCCCGGTTTGTGCCACTCGACGTGGGAATCCCCTCGTGGACCCTGCGGATCACTTCGTCACCGAGAGTCACTCCCTGAGCGGTTGATAGCCTCGTCACCCCCCGCCTCCGCGGGAGCCTGGCGGTCGAGAGGACGATGCATGCGAGTGCCCGCGCGCATCGTGCTGGCGTCGATGGTCGCACTGGTGGTGGGCCTCAGCCCGATGACCGTGGGCCAGACGGCGCAGGCCATCATCCCTCCCGATATCCCGGGCGCGGCGGCGCAGACATCGGCACGCGAGAGTTCGGCCACCAAGCCGCGAGCGGACGAGCGGCCCAACATCATCGTCATCGTCACCGATGACCAGAGCGCCAACCTCATGGCCGTCATGACGAAGACCCGCGCCCTCCTCGGTGGTCACGGCATCACGTTTGACAATGCCCACGCGACAACCCCGACCTGCTGCCCGGCACGGGCCACGCTCCTCACGGGCGAGCCGGCCGGCCAGACGGGAGTGTGGACGAATTGGACGCCGTACGGCGGCTGGGAGGTCTTCCATCAGGGCGGTGCGGAGGACCGGACCTTCGTCCGCAAACTTGACGAAGCTGGCTACACGACGGCGCTCGTGGGCCGCTACCTCAACGGCTACGCCATCCCCACCGCTCGCGAGGAGTACGCCGGCACGGTCGACTACGTGCCGCAGGGGTGGGATGTGTGGCACTCCTTCGCCCTCCCACCCAACCCTCCTCCCGGAGCGCGCCACCAGGCCTACTTCGACTACTGGCTCATGAACAGCACCAACGGGGGCCGGGATGTCGACTACAGCTACCAGGGCACCAGCCCGCGCTTCTACTCCACCGACTATCTCGCCGCTCGCGCGACATCGCTCATCCGCACGACACCCCGGGAGGATCCGCTCTTCATCCTCTACGCGCCATTCGCTCCACACGGCCCCTACACCGCCGCCCCTCGCCACCGCAAGGAGCGGCTGCCCCAGGTGCCCGTGCCGGGCTACAACCAAGTTGCCGGCAAGCCCGAGTGGATCCGTGAGCGAAGTCCGCTCGCACCTCAGGCCGGACCCAATCTGGTGCGCAAGCAGCAGCGCACACTGCTCGCCGTCGATGACGCGGTGGCGAGCATCGTGCGCACCCTGCGCTCGACCGACCGACTCGACAACACCCTCCTCCTCTTCACCTCGGACAACGGT
>Ga0194133_10002418_pt1 | contig 28903 bp, 23 predicted proteins | sample TA2KigOf40mmetaG_FD_155448 | JGI IMG/M metagenome (GOLD analysis project Ga0194133, IMG submission 155448) | Freshwater microbial communities from Lake Tanganyika, Tanzania - TA2015055 Kigoma Offshore 40m | ecosystem: Environmental > Aquatic > Freshwater > Lake | place: Tanzania: Lake... | reverse complement strand
ATGGAAATTCCCATGGATTATTCATCGTTCGAAATTTTGTCTTGATAGAATTTGTAGCAAATGGGAATTTCAAAATAAGTTTATGTGCTTTGCTGCTTATCCTGTTAATCAATAAATTTCTTCTACTAGAAAGCGTCATACTTATAGTCACTGGATATTGTAATTCTGCCTGGACTTCTCTGAACTTCTCGACAAGTTCATTGTTTTCCGAGAATACTGTTATTTTTACCCCTAGAGCCTCTCCTAAGTGGAGTGACGCTGCCACTGCAAAAAGTTGGTTACCTAGCCCACCAGGTGCGAGGATTATCAACGCCTTGTCCACGCTTTAACTTGAGACGCGACATATTGAATTTGCTCCTCGCTATGCCACTGGGAAAGTGGAAGGCTCAGCGTTTCCTGTGCAATCTTCTCCGAATTGGGGAATGTTTGATCCCTACCAAGGAAATGATTCGCTTCTATTCCTGCAACTCTAGGATAATGAATCTCAGTCTTAACTCCTCTATCAAGTAAATATCTCCGCAACTCATCTCTATCCGGAGTTAAAACGCAGAAATGATGCCTGACTGAGTCTCCTCTATTACTCTGCAAAATATTGATTGAATTCTTGAGCTCCGAGATATAGATGTTACTTAATTGAATCCTTTTATTATTCCAATCGAACAACTTGGTCAGATTTATCTTTAAAACTGAAGCCTGTATTGGATCAAGCCGATTGTTGTATCCCAATTCAGAATGGAAATACTTATTGTCCTTGGATTGACCATAGTTGCACAAAGAACGAATTCGATCAGAAAGTTCCTTTTCATTCGTTGTAACGACGCCTGCGTCCCCCAGTGCGCCTAAATTTTTTGTTGGATATAGAGAGTAGACAACTAAGTCGCTAAATTTCCCTAATTGACTACCGTCCGGCGATCGTGAACCGTGGGCCTGGGAGGCATCTTCAACTATGTGAATCTTTCGATTTGATTGACTCGAGCAAATCTCATGCAACTTAGCCATATCAACTGTCGCACCGTGCATATGCACAGGTATTACCGCTTTAACTTTTTGATGTAGTTTAGCGAATTCATCCAAATCCATGAGGCCATTTTTGTCTACATCAACGCCTATCGGAGTTGCCCCAACTGAAATGATCGCATTCCAAGTCGCAATAAAGGTATGCGCCGGAACAGCAACAAAATCTCCTTTTTCTACCTTTAGCGACCTTAAGGCCAGTGCTAGGCCATCTAATCCATTACTTACCCCAATCGCGTCTTGACTTTTAGTGAAATCTGCCCACGCTTTTTCAAAGTTTATAACTGTTTGACCACCGATGAAAATTCCATCATCCACAGCTTTTCTCAAGCTTTCCATCCAACTTCGTCGTAAAGTTTCAGGACAGTATCTGAAGGAAAAAAATTCAACTTCCATGACTTCGGCCCGCAAACCATTCTTGATACTCGTTCCAATTTCTGATGTAATCCTTTTCCGAATATTCAGAATCAGCAACTACAAGTAGGACGGCATCGGATGTTGCATTTGACATCACTCTCCAATGGCCAGCTGGCACCAAGACATAATTCGAGTTCGCATCTAGATGAAACTTGGTTTTGTCTGGCCCGAAATATAGTTCCAAATCCATTTGCCCCGAAATCATAATCATGGCTTGGTTCAATGTCTTGTGTGAGTGATTGCCCCTTGTTACACCTTTGACGAAGTTAGACAACCAATAAATTCTTTTTACCTCAAACGGCAAGTTGAAGCATTCCAGCACACCTAATGTCGCGGTGTTTGGGTCAGAATGATCCTCCCGATGAATGGTTCTTATCTCCACACCACAATACTACCTTGATTAAACAATATTCTGTTGATTGCCATTTAACAGCTATATTACGCTTTTCTTTTACGTCTAGGACTAGTACCATACTTTGTGTATGCCAAAACATCTATTTCTTATCTCAGGCAATTTGGGTAGAAATGCAACTTTTATACTCGAGAGTACAGGTAACACTTTACGGATACAAGCAAAAAGAAAAATTCGGGTTAACTTTAAGTACTTTCTTAGTCACGTGTCTCTCGAATATTATTACGCGGGAATCACAAAATTTTCTTTACTAAGAATCTCGGTTTGTAGGCTAGCAAAAGATTTCATTCTCTTTCCAAAACTTGTTCTGACCTTTCTTCTATTTAGGTATAAAATTGTTATTGTGACTTCACAAAAGGAAGTGACTTCTCCTAATTTGTACTACATTAGTGGAGGCCAGCCTTCTCCACTTTGGGTTTCACGGCAATCTCAAATTAAAGGATCTCAGTGTTGGACAAGTGACCATGATCTTGAGTGGGATATGTTCCGAGGTCAATCAAGGAATGGCTACTTACTCGATATTCAAATTCGGGGTAAACGAGATTTTATCAATAATGAAAACAGCCAACGTAATTCTATGGTTTTCATTAGAAGAACAGTCACTCCTCAAGCTGGAACTTTAGATATCGTGAATTTGAAGAATGTCTCTGTCGATCGAACACAGTTTCATTTGAAGGACGGAGTAGCATATCCTGCACATAATTTCGATTATATTGAAAAGATAAGTGTTCCAACGCCCTTGATATCGAGCACACAAGAAGGAGATTTTTCATATACAACGCCAAAATCGGAAGCCATAGATGTTAGGCAAATCATGTCGTTTCCATATTCGGAAAGTTGGTACCACTTCGTCGTTGAAGGATTAGGAGCACTTCTTAGTCAGGAGTCATGTAGTTTGAACACTCCTGTATTAATTCGCCACACTTGCCCAAAAAATATACGCCAAGTTTTGAAATTCTTGACTGGACATGACCCAATCCCGATAAATTCAAACTGCTCACTCAACGTGCAAAATTTAACTTTGATTCAAGAATGGAGGTACGAAAAGAGATTCGACTTCCAATCCCGGTCGGAAGACTTACACAAGATTCGAAATTTTCTTCTTCAATTATCAAGATCACGAATGGATTCGATCCATTCACAACAAATGAGTCAGAGCTACCCAAGTGAAGTTGTTTTCTTGACACGTCCCAACAGACTCTACCGCCGAATGGAAAACTACAATCAAGCAATACAATTATTGAAGAAATATGGCGTTACAGTGATTGAGCCTTCTTCAATGAATTTTATTGAGAGTTGCCAAATAATCAACGACGCCAAGATACTGATTGCGGAGACCGGCGCAGCGTTGACAAACTTAATTTTATGTAACAGCAACGTTCAAATTCTTGAGGTGAATCCAGAGGGATTCGAGCCAACTTTTTGGAGAGGTCTAAGCAGGGTTTTTTCATTCCAGCACCAACTTTTTAATGCTCCCATAAGAAAGGGTTCATTCAAACAAAAGTTCAGTTTCCCAGCAGAGGAGATCAGCCAATACCTTTCAGAATCACGTTAATGAACTATTTGAGAATTAAGTTTAGCAGATCTTTCGAATTTTTCTTGCAGGGTTGCCTAGTACCAGCCATCCATCTTCAACATCGTGAGTAACTACCGCTCCAGCTCCCACCATAGAATTTTCTCCAATTTCAATTCCAGGAAGAATTGTCGCATTAGCACCTATCGAAGATCTATCTCTTAAAATTGTCTTGGGATATTCCGTAAGATACTCGCGGCTTCTCGGATACACATCATTTGTGAACGTTACATTTGGTCCCACAAATACATCATTTTGTAAAACTACTCCGGTCCAAAGATAAACACCCGACTTAATCGTCACATTGTCGCCAATTTGCACGCCCGACTCAATGAAAACAAAATCACAAATATTGCAGTTCTTACCGATCTTTACTTCCTTCATAATCCTGGTAAATCCCCAAATTCTTGTTCCACTACCAATATCTTGGGTATCGCAGAGAGAATTTGGGTGCAAAAAGTAATCCATAGTCTAACATTACAAGTTTATTGGTCATTAGCCAAGTATTTGCTCAATACCGTAAATATGTAAGGTCTACACCTCGTGCACAAGAGATTCTTCTTTAATTGAATTAAGAACAAGACTCTTGACGCAGGGTAATAGAATCAGAGTTCTTCTACACGCGAGACCGTATAATTAATAAATCAAAGATGCTATTTATACAGTTTCTATGTTACACTATCTGTAAATGAAAATTTTTCAAAATTCTAAACTATTCATTCAGAACCTTTTTGTTTTGTTTGTAGCCTTTTTCCTTACCGGAAAATTGCAAAGGCCAAGTTCGGAGTTTACCCACACTCTCAAACGAGCTGAACTTTTTTCTCGAAACTTAGGTAGTAATTTTTTTGAATTATCAAGAGAATGGTCAAACTGCTTTCAACTATTAAATGAAGGTAACTACGTTAAGGCGCGGGACATACGACGTGCAATTCTTGAAGATATTTATTCAGCAAATGAATTAGGTGAAGAGTATTTCCCACCAATCTTATCAAATCAATTTTTTGGACCGATAGGGCATCACGCGTTTACTGGAATCCATATTGCGGCACAAGATTTAGACTTGATTCCCTCTGGCCGTCGAATTGGCATTTTGAGCCCAGATTTAAGAGAGAATAATTTTGTTTCTCTATTAGGTTCGCGCCTATCCTACGTGAACTTTAAAGGGGGCTCTGACTGGACTGAATTACCCAGCAATTGGCACCTTTCTGAGCGCATGCAGATGATTCGAGGACATGATTCATTTATCGAGTGTTATGAACTTGTAGATGAAGTATTTCGTTTGAAGAAGTTCTCAAGGAATAATCCTGTTTTCAAATGTGATAACGGATATATTCAAAAATCAAGGAATCAATTACAGTCTTTAGGTCTTGGAAGCTCTGACTGGTTTGTCGGCTTACACGTTAGAGATGGAAGTCCAACTTCTGCACTCAGAAATCAGAAAATCGATAACTACCTCCCTGCCATCAAGGAGATTACGAGGAGGGGGGGTTGGGTGATTCGCATTGGTGGTAAAGGTTTACCATTGTTTCCAAAGATGGATAAAGTTATTGACTTAGTTGCCCAGGAAGATGCTGCACTGGACTTGCATCTTTTCGTTCTATCTCAATGCAAGTTTTTCATAGGAACACATTCTGGCCCTCAGTGGTTTCCTCCACTCTTTGGCGTGCCTACATTATTCACAAATCATATTGCGATCGGGAGATGCGCCTTAACTTTTTCTGAACATTCATTCACCATCCCCAAAACGGCTATAAAGCGAGATGGAACGAAGACTTCCCTTATGGAATTGCTTGAATCCCCACTTGGCTTTGGCGAACTTAGTTTAAGAGACTTTGAGAAAAGGGGATTTCAGATTTTAGAAAATTCTTCCGTAGAGATACTAAATGGAGTTCTTGAAATGTTTGATAGAGTGGAAGGACGACCGCTCTCTCGTGAAAAAGAATTGAACAATAAAGTAGCGGACATCAGAAATACATTTGATTGGACTTCTAAGGGTAATCTTGCAAATTCTTTTCTCATAGAAAATGAAGGTTGGTTTCTCAAATAAGTTGGTGTACTTAATAGATTTCATAGACTTTCAAATTTGACTGTGGTCTATGTAGACAATGCAATTGTCTAGTTGGTTGCTAATCCAACAAGACCAGTCGGCGTTTATCTATTTGTAAGAGTTGCCCAGTCTTTCCACTTCACTTACGATTTAAATAGTTATCAAGGCCGAGACTACCTCTATAAGCCCTCGACGATGTTTTAAATTCACCACTCTATGGTAAATCTTGAACACATATCATAAGCAAAAGTCATTAAGTGACGGTAGAGACTCCTTGTTCAAGCGGGAATTTCGGTAGTCATTTACAGCAAGAACTCACCCCAAAATCGGCAAGCATTGAAATAGACTTAGTATATGACAACATAGCCTGCGTTTCTTTTCGCTATGCTTGTCCACCGTAAGCCTTGCCCCACTCTAGTTGTGTTGCAGATCTTTGTTCAGAGAGCTCAAGTTTCTTTACGAATGTACATTAGGATTTAGCACCGTGGTTCCAATGTGGCAAAATAGTCCACGTCATACGAATTCAATCTATGTAATGCTAATTGCAATAATCAATGTCCATATGTGGCATTTGGTCTCGTTTTCAAAGTCAGTCGAACATAATTAATAATCAATATCTTTTCCTTCGGATGTAAGTGTCTATCGAGGCAAGGTTGGAAGTTGTTGATAGTGAATTTCTTTAAAGTGTTTTCTAACTAGTTCCTAATAAGAATAGTGGTGGATGGAAATATTGGTTGAAATTGAGAGGAATCGAATCAGACACCTATTTTTGTGAAGTTGCCCCTATATTCAAACAACAGTATTATCGTCCCGTGCATATTTATCGGAAAATTAATTCCATCCTGAAATCGAATTCAAATATTTATAAAGTAATTGATGAACTCAGGAGTGGATTAATTGCGAGGGCATCAATGGTCTTGCACTTAGGCGCACACGTTGGATCTGAGTGCCATTTTTACAATAGCTTTCAGAAAAAGGTTGTTTGGATTGAAGCCAACCCTGAGATCTACTCACAGTTAAAATCAAATATTGCTGCTTACCCAGAGCAACGCGCAATCTTGGGCTTGTTGGGACATGAAAATCGAGATGGGATCCATTTTAATGTTGCAAATAACCAGGGCCAGTCTTCATCCATCTACAAATTTGGCCGTGATATGAATCATGAGGGTTTGTCAATGGTAAACGTTTTAAATCTTGAAATGAAACGACTCGATTCAATGCTAGGCGTTTCAGATGTTCATCCAGGATCTCACTGGGTCGTCGATGTTCAAGGTTCCGAATTGCAGGTGCTTCAAGGCTCGGGGAAGTTGATTGAAAACGCCTATTCAATGGAAGTTGAAGTAAGTACAAAGGAAGAATATTTAGGCGGCACGAAATTTGCAGAGTTAAATCTTTTTTTGAATAGTAAGGGCTTGTATCCCCTTTGGCCCCCCAAATTGAACTCTCACGAAGATCTCTTTTTTATTCGTAGAACTCAATGATATTTTCAATCTAAAGCTTAGATGAGCCTTGTTATGTTTAATGTTATTTCCTCTAATGGTTGTACGAAGTTGTTTTAGATTCTATTGAGCCGCCCGCGGGAATCGAACCCGCGACCTTCGCTTTACGAGAGCGACGCTCTACCGACTGAGCTAGGGCGGCGTTGAGCTTGTAATTAATCCAAGCGTACAACGCCGTTGGGCGTCGAAAGATGAACTGCTACTAGGCCGGTAAGGCCATCAGTTGTTGAAGGATCAATCCACTGAATTTCAACACCATCGAATGCACGTGAAAGATCTGAACCGAGCCATTCTTCAATAGTTTTTTCATCGCCAGCAATTTCAATCTTTACGATTTCTGCGACTGGTTTCCCATCTGAGGATGGATGATCCTGTGTTAGCCATTGGATAAAGAATGGAAGTTGAGAATCATCGAGAGTGCCAAGAACCCCGAGTTGTTTCCACTTTAATTCAGAACCATCTGGACGTTTACGAGATCCATCAACGGCCTGCCGTCCTAGACGATTTTCAATCGGTGCAAGATCTTCTGTAGATACAACCCAGGTCAACCAACCGCCACCTTCATTTGCGCGTTGCGAAACTACGCGACCAAATGGCGAGGAGTCAGCTGCAGGATGTTCTAGGGGGCACACAACTTCGAGATAGTGGCCATTTTTTAGTGCGAGTGTGAAATTACGAGTTCCGAAACGTGGATGAATACCACCATCAGTAAAAGCTGAGCCGATGCGAGATCCGATTCTTTGAACTACATCAACGAGTTGATCATGACTTGCCGCATATGAGATGTGGTCCAAACGCATGAGCGGATAATGCCGAAAGCTACTTCAAAGCGCAAAACAAAGCCTCAAGGGTTGCTAAAGGTGCTGCATTCCGCGAGAGATTTGTGCGGGCTGTGAGGACGAGTTCTATTTGTTCCAAAGTCCTGCGCGCCGACGTTGTTCGTGCGTAGTTCGCAATCTCGGAGGCAAGGTCGCTGTTGAGAATCTCTGTGCTCTGACTTTGGATAACGAGTACGTCCCGGTAGAAAGTAGCAATATCTAGAAGGGCGCCATCAAGGTTGTCTCGGACAGCTCGAGTAGAACTGGATTTCTGCTCTTTCTCTAAATCCTTGATTGCTTTCGCGCCACCGGAAATTAGCCCTCGTCCCGTGCCTTGATAAGCATCCTGAAGTTCTTTCAATTCTCGAGCATCTCTTTCGGCGTTCTCGTTTTCTGCTTGATTTTCGGCAAGGTTAAGAAGTTTTTGCGCTGCTTTGAAACATGAATCTATATCGGTAAGTGACAGAGGCAACGCGAGAATCTCTTTTCGGCGCGATTGCGCTTCAAGGTTTGTGACCATAAATCGAGCTCGACCGATATGCCCCTGAGATACACGTGCCGCAAATAATGCGGTTTCATTACTGACTTTCGTTTCGTTTAGTAGAAATTCTTCAACGCTCTTTGTGGATGGTGTTCTTAGTTGAACATGCCGACAGCGTGAGCGAATCGTGACTGGAACATCGCTTAAAGTCGGAGCGCAGAGAAGCCACACGGTGTGAGATTCGGGTTCTTCGATCGTTTTAAGGAGCGCATTATCAGCGGTTTCTGTGAGTCGATCCGCATCTTCAATTATGACAATTCTCCAACCGCCAACTGATGGAGACCAAGACGAACGTGAGATCAATTCGCGAACTTCGTCGGCCTTAATTGAAAGGCCCGAGGGATTAAATCGCTCAACATCGACATGTGTTGAGGCAAGAACAGTTGTGCAATCAGTACAGGATCCACATCCATTTTTCTTACACACTAGAGCAGCAGCAAAGGCAACAGCCGCATTCGATCGTCCCGAGCCAGGTGGACCAACAAAGAGCCACGAGTGCGTCATAGCTTGAGATACTTCACCACTTTTTGCTACGTGGACTGCGTTCTCTAATTGTTCAATGACATGCGATTGGCCGACAAGAGAAGAAAAAACGGTCATGGCTTTGTCTTGAGAAGGGATGAGACTCTCGCGGTTATCTCTTGATGAATCTCAATTATCGGTTTTTGAGCGTCGATTACAAGGTATCTCTCTGGGTCCAATCCGGCGAGCTGGAGGTATTCCTGGCGGACGCGGTTATGGAAATCAATTGATTCGCTCTCTAATCGATCGGCATTTTTAATGCGCGAAAGGCCGATATCTGCTGGCTGATCCAAAATTATTGTGAGGGTTGGGAAAAGCGATTCTGTGGCCCAGCGATTAATGCGTGCTACTTCACCAGATGACAACACTCGACCAGCTCCTTGATAGGCAATGGAGGAGTCAAAGTAGCGGTCAGTAATGACAACCTCGCCTCGCTCAAGTGCGGGGTGAATTAAAGTGAAGACATGGTGCGCTCGATCTGCAGCGTAAAGAAGCGCTTCTGAACGGGGAGCTATTTCACCAGTGGCATTATCAAGCAGAATCTTCCGTAAGTTCTTCCCAAGCGACGTTCCACCCGGTTCACGAGTGAGCAAAACTGTTTGACCTTCGTTTTCAAACCATTCTGCAAGTAATTTAGATTGGGTGGATTTACCAGAGCCTTCGCCACCTTCAAAGGCAATAAAAATTCCTTCAGTTTTCGGTGCGGTAATTGAACCCAGTTCACCTTTGAGCGCATTAACAACATCGCTCCAAAAAGAAACGCCGGGGCGATCTTTCATTTGCTGGTAAGAAAGTATCCCCACAAACATTGCAATGAATCCACCACCGAGCATGGTGAAAGCTGCTCCGTTGTAGGTTAGTTGAACATCTCCAAACTCAAATACATGTTCTCCAATCGCCGCCGCTGCTAGTGGGGCAACAGCGAGAACTCCAACTAGCGAAATTCGTACAAGTGATTGAATGAAAGCGAAAACTCGACCACGCAGTTCGTCGGTCACTTCCATACCTAACATGGTGAAACCCGTAACCCATGAAACACCCGAGAAGATGCCAAGGAGTATGACCACAAATATGGCAAGAACAAGGTTTTGAAGAAGCGAGAGAACAACAAGCAAGAAACCCGCACTTGTTAAAGCTGCGCCAAAGAGTCGGCGCCGTGAAAATTGAGCGAAAACCTTTGGGCCGAGAGCAATACCTGCGGCTAACCCAGTAAAAACAGCGCCAAAAAGCACACCATAGGCAGCATCACCACCAGCAAGGTCACCAACGAATGTTCGCGCAAGTCCTATAACCGCAGCTGCTGCAACGAAAGCTCCGAGCAAACCAACAATCAAGCCTCGAACGATCTTGGAAGAGGAAACAAACTTTCCGCCATCGAGCAGGGCGCCAATAATGGAGGTTGAGATATCCGATTTGTTGACATGTTCCTTTGGAATTTCAAGGTTCCAAATAGTGAATGCGCTAAATAAGAAGGAAAGTGCATTTATATATAGCGCGAGATCTACCGCTGAATTATCCCCCAGGCTTAGGGCTGCACTAATGCCCGTGATAAAAATTGAAAGCAATGAGAAAAGAACTGCGGCAATCGGAGCAGTTCCATACGCTGCAAAGAGACTGACTTGATTGGCATTTTCTAAACGATTTTTGGGAACAAGATTGGGGACTGTTGCTTCTTTTGCTGGGCTCCAAAAAAGTGTTACACACTCAATCAGAACCGTTGCGGTATAAAGCCAGAAGTAGTTTCCTACGATTGGTATCGAAATGAAAAGAAGCGCGCGCAAGATATCGCCAATCACCATAACTCTCTTACGATCAAATTTATCTGCAATGACTCCTGCGATAGGCCCGAGAATTACCGAAGGAAGTAAGCGGGCAATAAATACACCTGCGATCGCAAAGTTTGCGGTTGCGTAATCGCCTCCCGCAAGTTGTTGCGCAAGTGCTGTAGTTGCAAGCAGTCCAAGCCAATCTCCGAACGAAGAGAAAGCCATTGAATTCCAAAGTTTGCGAAATGCAGGTATAGACATGACGCTTTCGCTCTGACCCAAAACTTTGGGACTTGGGTATGAACCGGACATGCGCGAAGCCTAATACGCCACAATTAAGCAAGGCGACGTTATGCCACAAGAACAGCGCGGCATAGCAATAAATGGTGCGGGACTTGCGGGCTAAGCTACAGGAATCGCCCTACTTCAAGACCATCCGAGTCTTGAAGTGGTCGTAGCAGACACAGAAAATGAGATTGCTAAGCAGGCGTTCGGAAGAAACTCTGGAGTTTTGCATGCTGAATTCTGTTATTCCCCTTACTCTCTCAAAGCAAGATCTTGTCGAGATTGCAATCGTGCAATTAGACAATTCCCTGAGAAATATGGGGTTCCCGTAAGGGGGTTGGAAAAGTCGTAGTTGTCAGAAACTCAGATGAGGGTAGGTGTTTAGACACCCTCTTCGAAAGAGGAATCATGAATGGTGTGGAGTTAGTACTACTAGGGGAGTTAAAACTTTTGGAGTTTGAACCACTTGCCAAAACACATCAAAGATTACTCAGGTTACCTTCAACTGCGATTTCGAATTAAAAAGCAATAGTGAAAGCGATGTACGACGAGTTTCTTGAATTGGTCGGAATAATTAGTTTCGGCAAAAACTGAAGTTAAGACTTTCAAAGAATCAAATTTTTGATGATTCAGCTAACTTCGAAGATCTTCATAACGTCAATGCAGCAGGAGCTGAAGCGGATTGTATTTCAAGATCGATTGAAGTGGAAAATGAGAAGGTAATGCTTCCTTTTATGGGTGTATACCGTGTCACCGAAGAGAAAAATCTTCCACTTGAGTGACTCACGTATCCAGTTCGCACCCAATAAATCCTTTCCTTAGAGTTCACTTCACCTTGACTATGGACACCAAGGTGAAAATAGGACCAACTGAGATACCAATTGCCGGACGAGATGAATATTCTTCAATATCGGATGTTTTGGATTATATATTGCCCAGACTTTGGAGGGGATAATCTCAATAATTAGAGGCGATGCCCATAATCGTGTTGTCATTCTGATATTGGAAATACCGAAATTCCTTTAATCTACTTTTCTTGATGAATCCACTAAACTGGTCCATCTGCTAGTTAGGTAGACATCTGGTGTAAAAACCCCCTGGAATTCGGGCCCAACTCTTTCACCTGTCGACGGGCAGGCTAGAGCAGGATTTTGTGGTTAGCACCATTCTCACTTCCACTCATACTCTTAAAGCTGTTTCGCCCCGACATACTCGCGCGTTACCATTTGGACTTCATGTTGCAAAAACCTTATGCAAGCGTAATTAAAGGTATTATTCGTATGCCGTCTTACACAATAGTGAACCCCCGAGCATACATATGTCATGATAGCGTGTAGAAATGAAGACTTGGTCTGCATATCTCGCTGAGCTACAGGAAATTGGAGATTCGGTCAACATCCAACTCGATTTGAACGAGTTGTACCTCTGCCTTTTTAAAACAATCCATTCTCAAGATGGATTTATTTTCACAGCGGGTAATGGCGGGAGCGCTTCAACTGCAGAGCACTTTTCAGCAGATCTATCGCAAATGAAAAAGAAGGTAGGAGTGAATACCAGAAGCGTGTGTCTCACATCAAATGTGGCCTTATTCTCGGCAATTTCAAATGACTTAGATTTCCATGTCGCTCCAGAATATATCTTTTCGACATTGTCAAATAAAAATAGTTTAGTAGTTACCTTTTCAGCTTCTGGCAACTCAGAAAACATAATTCGTCTACACAAGGCAGCATCATCTGCGGGAATTCCCTCCTTCGCTTTTTTAGGGTTTGACGGAGGAAAAATTCAAGCTCTTCAAGACATAAATCAAGTCTTGTTCAAATCTCGTATTGGATTGTATGGCGAGGTCGAGAATTTACATTTAGCGGCATGTCATTATTTAATTGATTGTTTAGTTGAGAATCTTAGGGATAACGGGAAATGAAAATCGTTGTCACTGGTGCGGCCGGATTCATTGGAAGTCATCTGGTTGAAGAATTAGTTAGATTGAATCACAGGGTAATAGGTATCGACAATCTAAAATCTGGGAAGTTGTCTAACCTGCAATCAGTGATGGAAGACATTGATTTTTATGAGATTGATATTCGCTCACAGAGCCTTGATAAATATTTTGCAAACTCAGAACGAGTTTATCACCTCGCGGCACTTGCAGATATCGTGCCTTCAATTTCTCAACCTTTTGACTACATGGAAGTTAATGTTATGGGAACTACAAGAGTATTGGAAGCATCAAGAAAGGCCGGTGCAAGCAGATTCATCTACGCCGCTTCTTCGTCATGTTACGGAATACCGGACCGATTTCCGACCACCGAAGAAGCAGAAATACGGCCACAGTATCCGTACGCGCTGAGCAAGAACATTGGTGAGCAGTTGTTCTTCCATTGGTTGAATCTTTACGGAATGCAAGGCCTCAGCCTCAGATTCTTCAACGTGTACGGTCCTAGGGCTAGAACAAGTGCATCATACGGAGCTGTTCTTGGAGTATTTCTTGCACAAAAAGCAGCAAATATGCCTTTAACAATTGTCGGAGATGGAACCCAAACAAGAGACTTCACTTATGTCAGAGATGTGGTGAACGCCCTGATTTTGGCAGGCGATTCCCTTGCGAGCGGCATACCCATCAACATTGGAACATCTTGTCCGGTTTCTATAAATTATCTGGCGGAAGTTATTGGAGGGAGCACCACGAATATTCCAAAGCGCCCAGGGGAGCCAGATGTAACTCATGCCGATATAACCCGCGCACATAAGGTCCTAAATTGGACGCCCGAAGTGAGTATTGAAATGGGGTTAAAGTTGGTACTGGAAGCCAAAGATTCTTGGGCGGATGCCCCTATATGGTCTGCTGAAGAAATTGAGAAAGCGACGACTGATTGGTTTAAATATCTTGACCGCTAGGATTTGGAAATGAAACAAGCTTTCATTTATGTTCCAGAAAATATTAACTTTAGTGGTGATGATCTCTCAAATGCAGTTGACCTATGTCGTTCGATTACAGAATCCCCAATTTTATTATGGCGACTCACAAATCAATCTGACCATGAACTAAGAAGGCTGTTTGATCGGCTTACTCTGATTGACCAGAAAGAAAATACATACGATGATTTTGGGTTATTGCGAGTGCTCGACTCCTATTCTCTACACGAGGAAATCTTCATAGTATCAATCGGTTCTACCGAAAAAGTAAATGCGTATCTGCACAATCGCATTCACGGTGAGCAATTATTGAACGTTAAGTGGAATATTGTATCGTCGGATTATGCTAGGTACTCACTGCTTGAAAAGCAGCGATCTTTAAGTGATTACATCCCCGTCGATACGCAAATTTGGTTGCGTGGTTTGGTAAAGAAGTTTGGGGTAAATCAGATTCTTGAATGCCTCGATAAGACGGATAAATCTAGAACTGTCATTGTGGGTGAGAGCATAATTGATGAATACATCTACTGTGAGGCCTTAGGAAAAGTTTCAAAAGACCCCATCGTTGCATTTCAAAGAAAGGAAAAGGTTCGCCAGGCCGGCGGTGTTCTTGCTGCTGCAAAACATTTCGTAGGTCTAGGCTCGCAAACAACGATAATTAGTGAATTAGGTGCTGAAGATACCGAATTTATCGTAAGGGACTTAGAATCAAATGGAGTTGTGAATTACGATTTAAGCACTCACTTTACCAGCATCGTTAAGACTCGTTATGTGGATAGGGCGAGCAGTGCTCGTGTTTTTGAAACATATGATCTGCCGGTAAATTACGATAGTAGATATTTCCACATGAAACTTGAAGGATTTCTTAAGACCCATAACCAAATTGATACTAATTATGTGATTATGGACTACGGGCATCAATTACTTAGTAACAAATCCGTAGAACTTCTTTTGAATTCCAATATTAAACTTTCAGTAAATACACAATCAAACGCAGGAAATAGGGGATTCAATTCCATCGCGCGATATAAAGGTGCTCAAAAAGCTTTTCTTAATGGAAGTGAGGTGCAACTTGAGGCACGAAATAGACTTTCGGAACTGAGTGTCGTGGTCTATGACTTAGGTAAGAAACTTGAATTTGAAGAAATCTATATAACAAATGGGTCTCGTGGGATTATCGCTTGCTGTTTTGAAAAAGGTCAATACCTAGTACCGGCCTTCGCTCCAACAATTATCGATAGAGTCGGAGCTGGCGATGCAACTCTTGCCGTAATATCCGCACTGAGAGCAGTGGATATTCCGATAGAAATTGCTTGTTTTTATGGAAACATTGCTGGAGCTTTATTAGTTAGCACAATGGGAAACGAAGTTACAATATCCAAACAACTCTTAAGGCAAGAAGCGGCATCTATTCTAAGAAAGGTTTCGTGAGCCATGAGAAATGTACTCTTGATTGGTGGTGGAGGTTACGTAGGAACAGAGTTGCAACGGCACCTAATTTCGCTTGGATACAACGTCAGGGTCTATGACACTTTTTGGTACTCGCGTGGCCAATGGCCCAAAGGAAGTTTCCCAGGAAGTGAAAGGATCCAGTACCTGCAAGGAGATGTAAGAAAATTAGACTTAGTTAAGAAAGCCTTCATAGATATCGACACTTGTATTCATCTAGCCTGTATTTCAAATGATCCAAGTTATGAACTTGATCCTCTTCTTGCTTACAAAGTTAATTATGAATCCTTTCAAGAACTAATTCCCATTGTGAATTCAAGTAGGATTCGACGCTTCGTTTTTGCTTCATCTTCTTCTGTTTATGGCGTGAAGTCCGAACCCAATGTCACAGAAGATTTGAGCCTCGAACCGTTAACAGACTATTCTAAATACAAAGTTGAGTGCGAAAAGTTGCTATTTGACAACTTAAGCTCTGGTATTGTTGGTACAGTCTTAAGACCTTCAACAGTTTGTGGCTACTCGCGCCGACAAAGATTTGACTTAGTTGTAAACATCTTGACGTTATCTGCCCTTCGAGAAGGTCTTATAAAAGTTGACGGAGGGGATCAATTCCGTCCAAATCTGCACATGAAAGACATGTTGCAAAGTTATTCGTTAGTACTACAGGCACATCCAGACTTAATCGATAGAGAGATTTTCAATGTGGCTGGCGAAAATCTTACGGTAAACGAAATCGCACAGAAAGTAAAGCAGTCAATTGGACCTTCGATAAAAATTGAATATCTACCAGTTAAAGATGCAAGATCGTATCGAGTTTCGGGGGATAAGATTAGAAAAAAGCTAAATTTTGAACCGAAGTATACGGTGGATGATGCTATCTCAGACATTTCCAATTCCTACAGAAATGGTGAATATGGAGATATAAATTGGTCCCAATACTTTAATCTAACACGAATGAAAGAGATCTTGACGGAAATATCCTAATTACGCTAGCTAGGATAAAACCTCATTCGCGTATTTACTCCCGATATGGGATCGGAATTTTTAGAGAGCTCAATTTTGAAATTGAAGCAACACAAAATGTAGTTTTAATGATTAAAGCACTATTCTGGGCTAGAAGGTCGTACAAAAAAGAGATTACAAATTAGGTGTTACTTGATAATTTAAACCTGACTTCTTCCAATGCAGCAATTGAATCAATCGCGTAGCGCCATTCACTCCACAAGTATACATCCATTTTTTCATGGTTAATGAAATTCAATAAATCTGGCGACAGTGGCTGTTTTGCCTCCGCATTAAAGCTTGAAACTTTTGAGAAATCAATGATGAAAATGCCAGAGCTCACAAGTACTTTGGTATTCAAATCTAATTGATTGTTCTTGGGAGAGTATTCTATTATTCTCTCCATTTTTCGCTGATTTAGACTACAAATTACCTCTGACCTCGCCTGAGATCTAGGGCGTTCATGACAGACGATAACTTGAGATTTTGTCGACTTAGCAAATTCAACGAATCTGTAAAAGCCCTCATCCGATAAAACCAAGTCACCGTGTATCACTAAAGTTCTCCCAATGTCGATTCTAGACAACTGGACCAACGTTTGCGCTGGCCCAAGAATGTCTTTTTCGTACAAGAATATCGGGCGATCCAAATAGAGCGTTTCACTAAAGTGAAAGAGTATTTTCTCAGCGCAAAAGCCGATGTTTATCTTGACTGGGATTCCCGGTAAATATTTTCTACATTGTTGAAGTAGTCGGTCCAATATTGTTGTATTTTCGCCGTCAATTTCCAAGAGTGGTTTGGGATTGTCGGAGGTCAACGGAAGTAGCCGTAATCCTTCCCCCGCAGCCAAAATCAAAATATTACTTATCATTCTTGATCCACCATTTTAAAATTTCAAGGAATTCGGAAAAGTCTTTCGCGATTCTAAATTGAATTAAGCTTCCCCAATGTCTGCTCTGCACACTGATATTTGCTTCCAGCATTCTGGGCCCCAGCAAAAGAATAGCCTCGTTGAGACCAGCATTTCTGGCTGCTAAAACATCAGTGATTCTGTCTCCGAGCATCAGCGAATGACTTGGCTGTAACGCATGGCTTTTAATGAGATCAATAATCATCCCGGGACTTGGTTTTCTACATGAACAATTATCGATGCGCAAAGGTAAGTAGTTGGCATTCGGGTGATGAAAACATACTCGAAAATCGTCAATAAGTGAATCTTCTTGTAGACGGTTGAAAGTTGAAAAAACTTCTAATCTGAAATCTTCAAAAGGAATCGCTGCCCGAGCCGCCAGAGTTTGATTGCTGACCACTCCAATAAAAACATTTTCTCTTCTTTCTAGGATCTGGTTTAGGATGCGCAAACGCCGTTTGGCTTCCACAAGACCTTCAAGAATACCACCGGCGCCGGTATCTGGCCACAGAACTCCATCGGCATCTAGAAAAATGCCTACTCCATTATCATTCATTCGCATAGACGTTTCCTTTATTTACATTCTGATATGCTCAAATCATACGTTAGGAGATCGTTTTGGCCGTTAGATATTCATACCTTCGCCAGCAATTTGCTAATTGCCCCGAATTATGGGACCAATTACGTACTTTTGTTTCAACCGGAGACTTCACACTAGGAAAACCACTCCAAGAATTTGAAAGGAATTTTTCCTCTCTTATGACCGTGCCTTATTCCGTCGGAGTGAATAGCGGAACAGATGCAATTAAAATCGCTCTCAAGGCGCTTGGCGTGAATCCTGGTGACGAGGTCATTACGGCAGCGAACACATTTGTGGCAACAGTTGGTGCTATTAATGAAATCGGAGCCATTCCAGTTTTTGTTGATGTGGATGAGACTTTTTGTATGAATGTTGATCTCATAGAAAGCGCCATCACAAGTCGCACGAGAGCAATTGTTCCAGTTCATTTCACAGGCTACATGACGAAAATGGACCGCGTAATGGAAATCGCCAAAAAATACGGTTTGGTTGTAGTTGAAGATGCTTGCCAAGCAATATTGGCAGAATGGAAAGGGGAAAAATCTGGGACCTGGGGTGATGCAGCCGCTTTTTCGCTTCATCCCTTGAAGAACTTAAATGTTTGGTCAGATGGCGGAATGATTGTCACCAAGAGTAAGGAGTTGGATTCTCGCTTGAGGTTGCTGCGCAACCATGGATTGGCTGATAGAGATCACGTTGTAGAACTTGGATTCAACAGTCGATTAGATACTTTTCAGGCTGTGGTAGGAAATTGGTTGATTCCACAGGCAGTCGATATTTCAGAAAAACGTATTGCAAACGCAAAAAAATTAGATCAAGGGTTTTTAGAAATTCCTCAAATACGAATTCCTGAACGTCCGAAAGATATGAGAGTTGTTTATCATCTCTATATCGTTTACGCGGAGAAACGCGACCAATTGTTGAACTATTGTGTATCTAAGGGTGTCGAAGCCAAGATTCACTATCCGATACCAATCTACCGACAACAAGCGCTCACCTCTTTGGTCAAAGATTTGGTCTTTCCTGAGACGGATTATCAAGCGAGAAACATCATCTCCTTTCCATGCGATCAACATCTCTCAAGTGCTGAGATATCTGAAATTGTTCAGACCGTGGGCGACTTCTACCGCGAGGAATCCAATGCTAGTTAAATATGTCGATCTCGGCCGACAATGGATAGATATACGGAGTCGAGCACTTCCTGAAATTGATAAAGTGCTTTCCAGCGGTATGTACCTGGAACATGAAGCTGTGTCTATTCTCGAAAGAAGACTAGCTGAGTTTTTGAAAGTTCGAAATGTGATTTGTCTTAACAGTGGAACAGATGCGCTTCTCATGGCATTGAAAGTCTTGGAGATAAAACCTGGTGACGAAGTAATTACGGTACCAAATTCGTTTATTGCATCCGTTGCAGCTATCGAGCACGTGGGAGCAAAAAGTATATTTGTTGATGTTGGTGATGATCATCTAATTGACACAGATAAGATTGAAAAATTGATTACTTCAAAAACCAAGGCACTAATGCCTGTTCATCTTGAAGGGAAGATCTCGAATATCACCAGAATACGGGAGATAGCACAAGCTCATGGATTAAAGGTTATTGAAGATGCCGCCCAGGCGATCGGTTCAAACTTTCAAGGAATTGGACCTGGACAGATTTCGGATATCGCATGTTTTTCCTTGCATCCTCTAAAAAACCTCAACGGGGCGGGGGACGGGGGTTTTGTTGCCACAAATGATGATGATCTAGCCGCACGGATCGTCCGACTGCGCTCGCACGGACAATCAACAAGAAATCGGTCGCTTGAATTTGGGTTTGTTTCTAGATTGGATTCAATTCAAGCGGCAATTCTAAATATTAAACTAGATGAACTGCCAAACGTAGTCAATAGACGGCGTGAAATTGCGGCGTTATATGACAAAGCCTTTCGACAAAGTAGTATTGAGCTTCCAGTAACGATGCCTGGCGTCTTTCATACTTACCACCTCTATGTCGTAGAATTAGAGAATCGCGATAAAATTCAGGAGAGATTGGCTCAGGAAGGTATTGAGACAAAAATCCACTATCCGACACTAATAACCGATCAAGAAGCCTACGCTAAGACATATCCTCAAGCAAAGCTTGAGATATCCAACGCAAGAAAGCAAGTGTCTAGGATTCTTTCACTTCCGATTCACCAGCATCTAACTTCAGAGCAAATAGATTATGTGTCAGATAAATTAGGTGAAATGCTTTGAAAGACCTCCTGAAAATTTACGATATCATCGGAATTTCACCTCAGTCTAATAGTGATTTACAAAAGTACGTTCAAATGTCATTCATTCGGGAAGTTGAATTATTGATTTCTAAGCGATATCAGGAGCAAATCTTTAGGTGCCCTGTCCATCTTTCGGTAGGGCAAGAAGCGGTTGCAGTAGGTGTTAGCTGGAATCTAAATGATGAAGATAAGGCTGTTTCTACTCACCGTTCACATGCTCATTACCTTGCTAAAGGTGGAAGTTTGTTCAAAATGTTTGCAGAGTTAATGGGCAGCGCTGAGGGATGCTGTGGTGGTCGTGGTGGATCGATGCATATCTTTGATAACTCCGTAGGATTTATCAGCAGTATTCCGATTGTAGGGAGCTCCATTCCAATATCGGCGGGGGCGGCCATGGCCGAGAAGGTTTCAAATTCTGGGAATATTGTCGTTGCTTACATAGGCGATGCTTCACTTGAAACAGGGGCATTTTTTGAAACCCTGAACATTAGTTCACTCAAACAACTACCCCTTGTAATAGTCATCGAAGATAATGGTTATTCTACGTATGCAAACAAGTCGGTTCGGGTTCCTGAGAATAGGGCCGTAAAGTCGATAGTAGAGGGATTTGGTATTCCATTTTTATCTGGAAATGGTGATGCCATAGATGAGGTTATCAATCTTTCGAGGACTGCAATAGAAATTGCTCGCTCAAACCAAACAGTTGTCCTTGAATTTTCAACTTTTCGACTTCTAGAGCACTGCGGACCTAATAACGACGATTCGTTGGGGTATAGAAGTCAAGAGGAAATCGAGTCTTACAAGGAACGGGATCCTATTATGTATTTGATAAAGAAATTTGATGAGTCAGAAATTACCTTTTTTAACAAGGCAATCTCAGATTACGTTGAGTCGGAATATGTAAAAGCTCGTGAGGTAAGGGAAATTGAATTCATAAACTTTCAAAAGGGCTTCAGTTTATGAAACGTACTTATATTGAGGCTGTTCGCTTAGCTTTCGATCATGCTCTCGAATCGGATCCCTCAGTAATGCTTTTTGGGCTTGGTGTTGGCGATGTTGGTGCAGTTTTTGGGACAACTTCCGGTTTACAAGCAAAATATGGTGAATCTAGAGTTTTCGATATTCCCCTTTCTGAGAATGCAGTCACTGGCATGGCTTTAGGGTTAGCAATTCAGGGATTTAGACCGATTATGGTTCATCAACGTTCTGATTTTAGTTTTATCTCGGCAGAACAAATCATCAATCAAATATCAAAGACTAAGTATATGTCCAATGACCTTTACCAAGTTCCATTAGTTATAAGGATGATCGTAGGACGAGGGTGGGGTCAAGGTCCAACTCATGCGCAAGCACCACATGCGATATACAGTCACGTACCAGGCTTGAGAGTCGTTGCTCCTTCAAGTCCCTCTGACGGCTATCAACTAATGCGAGCTGCGATTTCAAGTAACGAGCCTGTTATCTTCCTTGAACATCGCTGGCTTCACCAGACAACAGAGGAGTTTGCTGTTAAATTTGATAATTCATCAATAGAGCAATCCAAGATAGTTATGAGCGGAAACGATGTATCGTTGATTTCACTATCATATGGAGTTCTTGAATGCCTAAAAATTGCGGCTGTCTTCGCAGAATTTGGCGTTAGCTGTGAAGTTATAAATCTTAGAACGGTCAAACCCTTGGACGAAAATACAATTTTGACATCTGTGACAAAGTCTAAGCGTGGCGTCGTTTGGGACATAGGGCATCTTCTCTATGGGGTTTCCGGTGAGATTTCAAGTAATTTGAATGAAAATCTATTTGGCCAGCTTTTGAAACCTATATTGAGGTTTGGATTACCCGACGAACCGACACCAAGTTCACCTTTTCTCGCATCTAAACATTATGTTGAAGTAGATCAAGCACTACTCAAAATAAATACACATTTTAGTTTGGGAATCTCCCCTGATAAACTTCTCAATCGTCGGCGAGAGATTTATCCCTTTAAAACAGTCTTAATGGATCAACCTGACATGGGGCAAGTTGGACCATTCTAATTATAGGAAATTGACGTGAAGAGGCTTTTCACCTTGGCGCTCTGAAAGTCTCTCAATGCCCTTTATGTGATTATCCAACGCAACGCTTATGTAATGTTCAATTGGCAAAGTCCCCATCATTGTTTGGGCATCGAACGCAGGCGAAGATAAATAATCCATTGCACGCCAATAGCGATTTGACTTGAACATATCAATGAATCTTTCTTCAGCAAAGTTGCCGATGTGTAATTTCGAAAATTTTGCATTGAAGAACATTCCTGAAGGCGCAATTAGGCCTGAGCCACTAATTTGAAGCAAAAACTGAGGTCCATAAAATCTCTTGTAGCGGGGTACCCCTTTATCCATAATTTTTTCCCACTTAACGATTACTTTCGTTTTCTCATTACTAAGGTTTTCGGCCTCTTCTAAAAGAGCATACATATCTTCATATTTTGAATAATCGACACCTAACGTTCCGTTTTCATCGTCAGAGCAATGCTTAATTACGCCGTAATCAACACCCAAATCAATCGCCAATTGAGCAAAAGGAATTATTTCGTCCTTATATCCAGGCATCAACACCATTTGTATACCAAGAGTTACTGGAAGATTATTTTTCTTCTTGTATTCGATGGCATATCGAATATTTGCCATTGCCTTATCGAAAACTTGGGTATGTTCAGGGCCTTTAAACATAATTTTTGCATAACTCTCAGGACGGCCAGCTGCCACAGTAAACCGCACCCAAGTCATGTGCGGCAACGTTGCCTCAATCTTTTCGGGGCCCCACTCCCAAGCATTCGTCGCGTTTCCGATATCGATTCCCCGTTGAGCCGCGTGTTGAATAAAAGGGACGTACGCCTTAGAGATTGTGCTCTCACCATCACTAATCAAAGATACGCTTTTAACGCCAATCTCTTTGAAATCATCCAGCAACTTAAGCGCGCTATCTACTTTTATCGAACTTCTCTCTTGTGGCTCTTGGACCATCGCATAACAAAAAGCGCACATTGCTCCACAGGCTCGCGTTAATGCCATGTCAACACTCACCGGAGCGATTCTCTCACCCGCCTCCCAGGCAGTCACTCTTTCGAAATGGTAACCGAGCTTATGTGAATCTAGAATAAGATTTCCGCTATTTGTCGCGACTTCTTTTTGATTGACTGGCATCTGTTATTCCCTAATTAATTATCTGTACGCCACGTAGATTGCGAAGTGAATTACGATCCCCGATCGGTTCACACCAAATATTTATACCCTTATCAACATTTTCCTTCAAGAATTCTTCTAAATCTAAAAGTTTTGAACCGCGGTTGCTCGGACCTAATGGTTGTGTCATTGTTACATAAACTGCACCAGAGTCCGTTGCTCTTGACACAGCAAATGAGTCCTTAAATTCTGTGTCCTCTAGTAGAGCTACTATTTTTGAAATCCGAGACTCTTGATCTAATTTTCTCTATTCAGGGCTCGCGGAGTCTGTTTCGCTAGCGGCATATTTGGTCAATATTCTCTCCTCTTCCCTACTCCACGATACCACGACGACCTTAACTTGAGACTTATTAAAGATCCTGCGAATCATTTTCGGAGAATTGGTCTAATCCTGTTATCGGTACTCTTGATAAGCCTATATAAAAGCATGAAAATTCGTTAGTGCACTCAATAGTCATAGTAGCTTTGGAATCTGAATTTCCCCCTATCCAAAGAAATGATTTTAGAGTCATTTATTCAGGGGTTGGAAAAATTAACGCTGCGAGAACTACTACCGAGGCAATTCTCCGATTCCAACCCAATCGCCTATTTAATGTTGGGTCTGTTGGAGTTCTTGATGCTAAAAGGCTCGGAACTGTCATGCAGGTTCATGAAGTTATTGAGCGCGATATGATTGTAGAGCCTTTGTCCCCGCGCGGACAAGTACCTTTTGACAAGTCTCCACATCGATTCTTTTCAGTTACTCCTGGATTAACTTGCGCTACGGGCGACTCTTTTGTAACAGAGAGGGGTCATTGGCTGATTTCCAATAACGTGGACGTGGTCGATATGGAATTATTTGCAATTGCAAAAATTTCTTCACACTATCGTATCCCTTGGATATCTCTGAAATTCGGCACTGACCTTGTGGACGGGAATGCTTCAGAGAATTGGTCAGGAAACTTAACTAATGCCCAATCTGCTTTATTTGAAGCCTTATCTAAACTTTCTTGGACTAGCAAATGAAGATTTCTAAGCTTGAAAGAGTATTGGATTATGACAAGATAAAAGTCCGTTGATTCCAATCTTTATCTTAGTGATTTTCCGCTTGCTGATTTCTTTGCTTTGCGTTTGGATCCCGCGTCTTTGATTGTCTTCTCGGTCAATGATGGAGCAGACTTCCTAGTTTTTTTAGACTTCCTCTTTGGAGCTCCGCCATTCTCGAGTTCCCACGCTCTCCGTCCAGCGAGCAGTTCCTGTGCGCGCTCGATCGTCATCGCTTCAACTGTATCCCCGCGACGAAGCGTTGCATTTGTTTCACCATCGGTCACATACATACCAAATCGACCATCTTTAATAATGATTGGACGCTTTGTTTCAGGGTCAACGCCAAGATCCTTAAGTGGAGGCTTTGCAACTCCGCGACGGCGAACTTTTGGTTGCTTGTAGATATCTACTGCTTCGTTGAGATCGATAGAGAAAAGTTGGTCTTCTGAAGTGAGAGTTCGCGAGTCTGTTCCACGTTTCAAATAAGGACCATAGCGTCCATTTTGAACTGTGATCTCTTCTCCTGTTTCGCTATCTACTCCAAGTACTCGAGGTAGCGAAAGAAGTTTTAAGGCATCATCAATTGTCACGGTATCGAGGGTCATTGTTGAAAGAAGTGATGCAGTCTTGGGAGTCGGAGCGTCTTTTTTCTTGCGTGGCTTCTTTCCAACTTCTGTGACAACTTCAGGAAATACTTCAGCGATGTAAGGACCAAAACGTCCTGACTTTGCAATAACTTGAAGTCCGGTTTTGGGATCTACTCCGAGTTCGCGTTCTCCGGAAGGCGCGGCTAGAAGTTCAATTGCTTTGTGCAGAGTGAGTTCATCAGGCGCTAGACCTTCAGGAATATTGGCGAACTTTCGATTATCACCTTGTCCTTGTTGCAGATATGCGCCGTAACGTCCAACTCGTATCTCTATGTCTTCACCCATCTTCATTGTGTTGATTTGTTGAGCATCGATTGCGCCAAGATCGGCGGCTAAATCTTGTAGGCCGGGTTGATCATCGTGGCCATAGAAAAAGTTTGTGAGCCAATTAAGTCGGTCTTCTTCGCCATTAGCGATCTTGTCTAAATCCTCTTCCATAGAGGCAGTGAATTCATAGTCCACAAGCTTGGAGAAGTGTTGCTCGAGAAGGCCAGTGACTGAGAAAGCCAAGAATGTCGGAACTAGCGCGCGGCCACGCTTTACGACATATCCACGGTCCTGGATGGTTTGAATGATGGATGCGAAAGTTGAAGGGCGGCCGATACCGAGCTCTTCAAGTTTCTTAACCAGGGTTGGTTCGGTATAGCGAGCAGGTGGTTTTGTTTCATGACCTTCACATGAATACTTCGGCACGTTAATGTCTTGGCCAATTTTCATCGGCGGAAGGCGTTTGTCGCTCTCTTCTTCGCTTTTATCATCGGTGACATCTTCGTAGGCTGCGAGGAATCCTGGGAAAACGACCACAGAACCGTTAGCTCTAAATACCAAATGCCGGCCGTCTGTAGACTGCACATCAAAATCAACACGAGCTTGCATCTTCTTGGCGTCAGCCATCTGAGAGGCAACAGTGCGTTTCCAAATTAAGTCATAGAGAGCAAGTTGATCACGATTGAGTTCGGTAGCAAGTTCGCCTGGAGTTTTAAAAGTACCACCAGCAGGTCGGATTGCTTCGTGCGCTTCCTGAGCGTTCTTAGTTTTGCCTTCATAGAAACGTGGCGAATCTGGGACATGGTCTTTGCCGTAAAGTGATTGAGCGGATTTACGTGCCGCATTGATTGCAGTTTGTGAGAGGTTTACGGAGTCAGTACGCATGTAGGTGATGTAACCGCCTTCATACAAACTTTGGGCAATACGCATAGTGAGTTGTGCGCCCCAACCAAGTCGTGATCCGGCATCTTGTTGCATTGTTGAGGTCGTGAAAGGTGGTTTAGGGCGTTCCGTACGTGGTGAATCTTCGATTGATTTGACGGTGAGTTTCTTGTTTTGGAGGGAACTTGTCAGCTTTTCGGCTTCGGTTTGGTTTAAGAGCAGAATGTTTGAAGCGTTCTTCTCTTTTAGCGCGCCATGTGAATCAAAATCATTTGTTGTGGCGAGTCGCTTGTCATCGACTGAGATGAGACGTGCGGTGAAGTTCTGATCGGTTTCTGCCGTGAGGTCCCACCAACTTGAGGCGATAAAAGCCATTCTTTCGCGCTCACGCTCGACGATAAGGCGAGTGGCCACGGATTGAACTCGGCCGGCTGAAATACGGGGCATAACTTTCTTCCAAAGAACGGGTGAGAGTCGGTATCCAAAGAGACGATCAAGGACGCGTCGGGTTTCTTGGGCGTCGACGAGTCGCTCGTCAATATCGCGAGTTTCATTTACAGCTTTGAGGATCGCTTCTTTAGTGATCTCATTAAAGACCATTCGCTTCACAGGAACTTTTGGTTTAAGAATCTCCATTAAGTGCCACGCGATTGCTTCACCTTCGCGGTCTTCGTCGGTGGCAAGAATGAGCTCTTCAGACTCCTTGAGAAGTTCTTTGAGTTCTTGGACTTTCTGTTTCTTGTCAGGATTTATGACATAAAGCGGCGCAAAACCATTTTCAATATCAACGCCTTCGCGCGACCAAGGGAATTTCTTTACCTCTTTAGGAATGTCGGCTGCGCGTTGGGGTAAGTCACGAATATGACCGATGGATGCCTCGACGATGTAATCATCGCCGAGGTAGCCACCAATCTTTCGAGCTTTAGCTGGAGATTCAACTATCACCAGCTTCTTTAGGTTTTTGGCCAAAAGGATTAGCCAATCGTTGTGGAGGCGCGTCGACTGCGGACAAGCGCAGCAACAATGACCGCTACTGCGATAGCAGCGATGATCTTGCTGGTTGTCTCATTTCCTTCGAGCGCGAACTTCACGACAGCTGGAGTTACAAGAAGTCCAACCAAGTTCATAACTTTGATAAGTGGGTTGATGGCGGGGCCAGCGGTGTCCTTGAATGGATCACCAACAGTGTCACCAATAACAGTTGCAGCGTGAGCTTCAGAGCCCTTGCCGCCATGGTTTCCATCTTCAACCATCTTCTTTGCGTTATCCCATGCGCCACCAGAGTTCGCGAGGAATACCGCCATCAAAGTTCCGGTGCCGATAGAGCCCGCTAAATAAGCGCCAAGTGGGCCTACGCCAAGGCCGAAGCCAACAGCGATTGGAGCCATAACAGCAAGAAGACCTGGGGTTGCAAGTTCGCGGAGTGAATCGCGAGTACAGATATCAACAACGCGACCGTACTCAGGCTTTTCAGTTCCTTTCATGATTCCAGGATGAAGTTGGAATTGGTTGCGGACTTCCATCACGACTGCGCCAGCAGCGCGTGAAACCGCGTTGATAGCAAGACCTGAGAAGAGGAATACGACAGATGCGCCGATGACAAGACCGACGAGGTTACGTGGATCTGCAACATCGAGTACGCCCTGGAATTGAAGCGCTTGATCGCTAATAACTTTTCCGGCTTCAAGAACAGAGTTCTTGATTGCATCGGTGAATGCACCGAAGAGTGCGGTCGCCGCTAGAACAGCAGTTGCGATTGCAATTCCCTTAGTAATCGCCTTGGTTGTGTTACCGACTGCATCAAGTGAGGTAAGGATCTTTGCGCCTTCACCTTTGACGTCGCCCGACATTTCAGCGATGCCTTGGGCGTTGTCGGAGATCGGACCAAATGTATCCATCGCAACGATGACGCCAACGGTTGTGAGAAGTCCACAACCAGCAAGTGCCACAGCGAAGAGTGAGAGAACGATAGTTCCGCCACCAAGAAGGAATGCGCCGTAAACACCAGCAGCAATCAAGATTGCGGAGTACACAGCAGATTCAAATCCAACTGAAACACCAGCAAGAATGACAGTTGCGGCGCCGGTCTTAGATGAAGCAGCAACATCGTTAACTGGACGCTTACCAACTTCAGTGAAGAAGCCAGTCAACATCTGGATTGCAGCAGCAAGAAGAATTCCAATTAATACCGCACCGAAAGCAAGAGTGCGTGGGTTAACAGTGATTTCTGCTTTGAATGCTGGGTCAAGGCCAGAAAGTGCCGAGAAAGTGCTTGGTAAATAAGTGTATGTAGCAAGGCCAACAAGGGCTGCTGAAATTACTGCTGATAGATAGAAAGAGCGATTAATTGCGCTCATCGCGCTCTTATCTGAACTACGCAGACGAGTTAGGAAGATTCCAAGTATCGCAGTCAAGATTCCAATTGCTGGAACGATTAGAGGATAAATAAGACCCATATCGCCGAATCCAGCTTTACCAAGAATCAAAGCAGCAACAAGAGTTACGGCATATGACTCGAATAAGTCTGCGGCCATACCAGCGCAGTCACCGACGTTGTCTCCAACATTGTCAGCGATTGTCGCAGCATTGCGGGGATCATCTTCTGGAATGTGCTTTTCAACTTTACCAACGAGGTCAGCTCCGACGTCAGCAGCTTTAGTGAAGATACCTCCACCAACGCGCATAAACATCGCAAGCATCGCAGCGCCGAAACCAAATCCTTCAAGAACCGCAGGAGCATTGGAGTGATAAATCGCAACAACAAGGGATGCGCCAAATAGTCCAAGACCAACGGTGAGCATTCCAACTACTCCACCAGTTCTAAATGCAATCTGTACTGCATTGACAGCAGATC
>Ga0194133_10002414_pt1 | contig 28916 bp, 28 predicted proteins | sample TA2KigOf40mmetaG_FD_155448 | JGI IMG/M metagenome (GOLD analysis project Ga0194133, IMG submission 155448) | Freshwater microbial communities from Lake Tanganyika, Tanzania - TA2015055 Kigoma Offshore 40m | ecosystem: Environmental > Aquatic > Freshwater > Lake | place: Tanzania: Lake... | reverse complement strand
CATTTGAGTTCCGTGATGATTATTACCCTAGTGCTAAATCTGATCATCATTTAAATAAGAAACTTTCAGTGTTTTCTCTTCGACGTGTAATTTTGAGACTCTTAATTCGAGTTGGAGTAATAGCCAGACTTAACGAAGAGGCAGACTTCGACTATCTAACTCCCTTTCTCAAAGAAGTACGAGGGCATTACACTCGAATAAATATACGTATGGAGGAGATACAGTGGATATTAGATTCATTGGACTTGTCCGATTTTCGTGAAACAAACTCTAGAGGTAGCTACACAGCTATGCATTTGAGGCTGGGCGATCTTCTGACACTTAAGTCTGAGTCACAAATTGATGCGAATCGACTAAGACAGAGTAAGAGATACTTTTCTAATTCAGAGAAACTATTTATTTTTTCTGACTCTAAGCGCGAAGAGGTGCTTCGTGTAATTGAAAATGAATTTGATGATTTTGACTTAGAGATTTCACGTTTCGAGACGATGAGAGTTATTGCTTGTTGTCTCTACGCACAAACATTCATTGGCACCAACTCAAAGATTTCTCTTTGGATTGCAATTTTTCGGTTGGCTTTAGGCGTTGAGCGTTCCACAATTTTACCTAGAGATTTGGTTATGCAAGTGAAGCATCTGTTTTCTTTTATTGATTACACGCATGTATTATATGAATACTGAATCATTATTTTTATTCTCCAATCTGTTTAATACCATTACTGCTGACCAAGAATTATGTGATAATTGCCTGCACACTTACTAGCTATCTTCTTGAGACTTTTCATTCATAATTTACTGATAACCCCTCGGACATACGACCAAGAAATACTTTGAAATACTGTCTCTTGTCACAATTCCAGCCCTAAATCAATGTTCACTTCCAATTCTTATATGGATACAGGCTTGACACAATAGAAATTGCTTCCATCGTTTCTGACTTATGGATTTCGATTTTTGCGAACTCCATTTCTTTCAAAACTTCAGTATAAGAGTTGGGGAGACTTGCGCGATTGAGCAGACTTTTGATAATGAACTTGAAATAGTTGAGTGATTTGTTCATTTTTGGGCCTTTAAAACTAATATTGTGGGGATCTGAAACGGACGCTTTGCTTGAACTCAAAATTAGATTCCATGCTAAGTCGAAGTCCTCTCCTTGAGAATACTTATAGAATGTGTGCCTTAATTCATTTTCAAGTTCAGACAATTCTGAGTTACTTTTATCCCTGGCTGGCCACCAGTCATGAATCATCAGATTACGATTCCAGCCTAAATTCGAGTGGGGTGGTTCGTTCCAATTTCTAATCCAATAAAGCTCATTAAGATATCTGAAGGGTCCGGTCGAGCAAATAACGAGAGTGCTTATTGCTTCGGTAGCAATTAAGGGCGATTTGGCATACAGATTCAAGCAATCAATCAAAAATTCTGTTCTACACAAGTTGCTTGTTAGAAATGAAGTTATTCCTCTTTTCCCATCTCTCGTATGCATTCTTATTCTATCTAGGGAATTCTCCATACTATTCTCATAATTGTGAGTCTGCCTATAGGCCCAATTCCCACAAATTAGTGGGCCGTACTCCCATATTGCCAAAGTCATTCCACCTACAGCAGACAAATTCTTTTCTAATTCTAAAACTCGCACCATATTCTTTATTGAACTTGGAATGTATAATTCATCATCGGGGACAACAATCGTATACTTGGTATTTAACATTTCGGTTGCTTTTATGCACCTCTGTCGAAAAGATGTATTTAAGTGTACGTATTCTCCGATCACAAGATGTTCTATCGTTGCTTTGTTTAGAGGCTTATCAGACTGGTCAATTATTAGAGTTTTGATTCCATATTTTTCCCAGAACGGAATCACTCGTTGAAGGCAATGTTGACGATTTCTAGTGAGTATTAAGACTGTGACTTGTTCAGCTAAATCAAAGCTCATTGGCCTCTCATTATCAATTTCTTGAGCACTTTAAGATTTATGAATAATCTAGGATAAAAGAGTCTCACGTACTCATACAATCTCTTTTTAAGTGTCCATTCTGTTGTTACAAAATGAAAGTAATTGGGAACATTCTTTCCGCGAATCTGAGTTTCCTTCCGTAGAAAGTATTGCAAATTCGAGTTGTTTCGGATTTCGTTTTGCCACGTTGTAGTAAAGTTTAAATGACACATAAAGACTTTATTGTGACCAATACAAAATACTTCAAAATCTCTATTTGCATCTAACCAAGCAAAAACGGCTTCTCCCACTTCAGGCCAGTCTGGTCGTAAGAAATCATCTACTATCAAAACCCCGTGTTCAGATATTAAATTAGCGGCAAGAATCAGATCGTTGAGTACAACCGCTTTTGTGTGCCCTCCATCAATATGAACTAGGTCAAGAGTGCCAACTTCATCTCTTAGTGACCGAGATTCAATTTGTGTTGAATTTATTTGAATTATTTTCAACTTTTCTAGGTTAATTTCAAATCTTTCTAGATTGTTTAGGAATTCTTCCAGATTTCCTGACCCAGAATTGTCCAAGTTCTCTTCTTGCATTCCAAACAAATCTATAGCTACCAGTTTTTCAATTGTGGGACCTAAAAGAAGAAGAATAGCCGATTTACCTCTGTGCACTCCAATCTCCAAGGCACTACGCAACTCAAGGACTTGACTTTGTGAACTTAAGATAGTCCGAATTAATTCAGCATCAATCCAGGTCAGCCAACCCTTTACTTTGTTTCGATCTCGTTGTACATATTTTGCTAAATCTGACACTCTTTTGCCCCTAAACTTTATTAAATACATTGAATGATTTGAGGAGTCCCTTGGCGGCTGTGCGTAATCCTATCGTGCGTCCTCGTGTCGACATCAAACCATCTCCGGCCCAAGTGTTAGAGTCGAGCCAATTCCAAAACCTTTCGATTGCCGTATGTTTTTTTGATACTAATTTAGTTTCAATAATACCGTGATCTGTATTCTTCACCCTCATGAACAGAGGCTGCTTGAATCGAGTATTTGTCGCATTCATTTCTTGGAACCCTAAGTTCCTTGTAATTCTAAATCTAGGAACAATCGAGGAAATTCCATACTTTAACATCGTCAATTGGATCTGATAATCATAGTTATTCCTCTGTAGTCTGTTGGTCCATATTCTCTTTTTACGAGGGGGAAGCTTCTGCCAATGTTCTGAATCTAAACTTAAGTTTTCTTCATTCTTCGGATTCGCAATTCTACTCTCATGGACTTGCCAAAATTGTTTGGTCAAGGCGTATCCCCATGCGGAAAAGTAAATCGATTCACGCCACTTGTTCTTAAAGAAGAAAAGCCTTGCGAAAGGGAAAGAAATAGCAGAAATTCCAATAACGGGAGATATGTTTCCTTCCAGAATCGAAGACTCAAGTCTATTAGCCATCGAGTGAATTGTAGTTTCTGAAAACTGAATATCATCTTCCAAAACTATTACTCCATCGAATTCATGAAACACTTTACTTAGTGCAAATGGTACATGAGTATCAACACCTAAGTTAAAGAGGTGACGCCAAATCGTGACATTACCTTTATGCGCAAACTTCACAAATTCTTGATCAAACTTGATTTGATTGCACATATCCTCTGCGTTGTCTTTTCTTGGGCCATCTATTGACACAATTACATCTATATTTGAAAATTTGTGACCAAATTCCACAATCGTTTTCAAACTCTGAATTGTCGCTTGTGGTCTATTGAAGCCTATTAGCAGCAAAGCGATCCTGGTAGTTAGGGAAATTATCTAATCCCTTCGCACTTTTTGAATCGAAAAGATTTTGAAAGTTTCAACCAACTGCTTTTTGCGATATGTCGAAAAATGTTGTACTTATCAATAAATCTAGAGTACAGGGATACCACTCTGAAACCACTAATAAAAAACTTATTTGCTTCTTCATATTTTACAAATTTCAATCTTTGGCCAAATGTTGATCTCCAATATCCCCACATAAATGCTTGCTCGGACTTAGACTCTAAGGCTGGAGAGAATAGAATTCTTAAGAATTCTTGAAAATCTCGTGGCTCATATGTGGCGTCTAGGTTTGAATAACTACACTTCGCTAGCACTATTGATGGCTTTCCCATAGCGGCACCTTCTACTCCTATTGTCGAACCAAAGGAAACTATTACATCACTGCTTTCTATTAAGGTATAAGAATTATCGTCAGCCGATGACAAAATGTGATTAAGTCTCGGCGTTGAATTTATACATTCTTGAATAGCTTTTTGATCATTTGCGCCACTATTTTGCGAATTTGGATGCCAACGCACTGTTATAAAATACACGCTCAATAACTCGTCACAATCATTCAGCATCTGAATAACATCAAACTGACTGTAGTCGTCAGAATCAAGGATTTTGAAGTCATCGAATGCTAGAAACTCATAGTTTGTGCTTGTAAACATTGTTAAGTGCTTCTTTTCGGACCCTTTCCCAACTTCATGCCTAAGTGCATTAAATCCACTCTTGCCCTCTCTTAACCGCAAATTAGGATTAAGATACTTCGGGTCTTGACTCGAACCATTTCTCCAATCGATAAAGAAGTCTTTCCCCACTCGCTTCACTTCTTGTCTCTGAACTTCGTCGAATTTTGACTGACTTTTCTGTATATCTAATATATAGCTATCAAAACTAGTCTCGCCCTCTTTGCTTAACCAAATCTTATCAATAGCAGAACCGGTCTCAAAAGTTTCAAAGGAAACTGCTGCATGCTTTGATGCAAAAATTAGTGCGCGTTCTGCAGCATACCTTCCTCCAAAAACAAAAACCTTCTTGATATCTCGAGCTTTGAGTTCAGATAAAAAGAAGTGGTATAGAGCAATTGCGTTGCCCAAGATTTCGTTTCCCTCGTTTTTTATATGAAAATCATCGATCTCACTTTCTTTAAGAACAGTCTGAAGTTGACTTATCACTGAACGGCCAAACTCAAATCCCCCGTAAGTAAACTCCAACATTTGTTTATGGGTGTCTAATCTAAAACTATCCTTGGAAACCGGCAACACATTTGAACTCGGGACCCTAATCTTTACCACCCCTGTGGGTAAAAGTTTATTTTCATTTCGTTTGGACTGCCTTACACACATCTTGCATCTAGATACCAGGTGTTCTGGGTTGGTCCTACATGAAAAAATTGAAAAATCACAACTGTAAAGAAATACTGAATTGCCTAGATTTAACTCTGAGTAGCATAGATCAATCATTTGGGAATTGTGAATCTCCCATAATCCAGTAGTTGAGAACATTAGTGTATTCTTCATCGCTGATGAAGAAACATTTGCTTGCCAATTCACATTCACAATCATATTCAATTGTGTTAACGATTACGAGTATTTCTTGTGACCCAAATTCCTATTTTATTTAAGTGCCGATAGATAATTATGAATTTGCATAATCCGCTTGGAATGTTGTTGAAACTACTGAATTCACTTATCTTCAAGGTATTAACTGAAAAAAGAGTCCTGATTCTCGTCCTCAGAGGTGGATTAGGAAATCAATTGTATCAACTCTCTGCCCTATCCTATTTTGCTAGGAAATATTCGGCCGTCCCATTTGTTTTTGATTTTGATATTACATTGGACTCTCGGAATAGAAACCGATTGCTGTATAGGGAACTCAATGTGTTTGATTGGTTTGATGCTTCTACAACCCAGTCAAAACTAAATATTTTGAATAAATTTGACGAATCTATCTTAAGATTCATTCTTAGGATAAATCGATGGGCTGATTTCATAAAATTTTATACTGAAGCGGATCTTTGTAATTTGACCGAAACCAAGGGCAGAGTTATGTTTTTGAGAGATTCATTTCAAAATAAAAAATACCCACTTTCATTGCCAAGTGATTTTCACCTTAAATTCTTTTCTCCGAAGCATCTATCGAACTCTTTCGATAATGCCAACAAAGCCGGTGTGCATATTCGCTTGTTGGACTTTCTTCCTGATAATCCATTTGATTACGATTATTATCACCGAGCTATTTCTAAACTTAATGAATTAGAACTGGCGGGTGTACATTTTTACTCGGATGACATTTCGCATGCTAAGAAGCTGCTGAGGCTTGGATCCGGGCTAGAACATGAGTGGCCTGAAGAAAATAGTTCTCTTAACGCCCTTGAATTTCTAGCAGTGTTTTCTAAATATGATTGGATTTTAGCTTCGAAGAGTTCATTATGTTGGTGGGCAAGTTTCTTAGCTTGGAAAAACAATCCGAACCTCTTTATCATCCACCCATGGGATGTAGTTGAGGACTTTAGGAGTAGCATGTGACGATGATAGAAAGCGCTAGAGGACAAAGTGAGTAATCAAAATCTGTATTTCCCGATTCAATACTGTGTGCGCTGTGTTATGCCAGAAACCCAAGAGGGGCAGGGTTTTGACGATCAGGGATTTTGTAATGTTTGTCGTTCGAGCGAAGATAAAATGCGAGTGGATTGGATAGAGCGTCGCAAGGAATTAGAAGCGTTGTTGGAAAAGGCAAAGAGTGAAAATTCACAGAGAGAATATGACTGTCTTGTACCTATAAGCGGCGGGAAAGATAGCACGTTTCAATTACATATTCTTGTTAAAGAGTTTGGGATGAGACCCTTAGCTGTCACCTTCAGTCATAATTGGTTTTCAGCGGTAGGTATGTATAACCTTTTTAACGCGATTGAGAGATTTGACGTAGACCACATAATGCTTACTCCGAGAAGAAAACTTGTCAATAATTTGGCTCGGAAATCTTTGGGAAAAATTGGAGATGCCTGTTGGCACTGCCATGCAGGTGTAGGCGCCTTCCCCTTGAAGGTGGCTATGGACTATGGAATAAAGTTAATAATCTGGGGCGAATCTGTTGCCGAATCTTCGGGTAGAGGAAGATACGGTGCACCACTCACTAGATTTGACCAGGATTATTTTCAAAAAGTCTCGGCAAAAGTGCGACCGGAGGAATTCTTGGATGAGGAAATAACTGAAAGAGATATCGCGAAGTTTAGAACTCCGAATTCTGAACTATACCAAGATGCCGGGATTTTAGGGATTCACCTTGGCGACTACGTTTTTTGGGACGAGGAACGGCAAACTGAGTTTGTAATTGAAGAATATGGCTGGAAGGAAGATAAGGTAGAGGGTACGTACAAAGGTTATAAGAGTGCAGAGTGTGTAATGCCGGGGGTTCATGACTTTGCCTGCTACCTAAAGAGAGGTTATGGGCGTTCAAGTTTTCATGCAAGCTCCGACATTAGATCTGGTGTTCTAGCCCGCGAGGATGTGGATGAGCATCTCTTAAATAAAGAGCGAACAGTACCTGCTTCCCTCAAGTATTACACAGAAATTACCGGCATTACTCTGGAAGATTTTGTTGAAACGCTTGAGGGCCATAGACACAATTCTCTGAAAGGAATTGAGTTGCCAATTTTGCCGGCAGACCCTAATCAAAAACCTAAGCGGATTTTTTTAGAGCAACTCAAATCTTGGTTGGAGGTAAGTCCTGAATAAGAGAATTTTTAACTCCCCTATCAGCGAAATTCAATTAGGTCTGACCAACACCTTTTCCGAGAAGGATATAGTGCAAGACTTTCTAGAAAACTTAAAACAAGTACCTGATGTGAAATCATGGGTGCAAGATTCTGAAACTATCCGTAGTAACTTACTCTCCACTTTAGACAAAATTTCTAGTCGCGTAAGTGGAAAAGCTGGGCCCCTTGTCGGACTAATCATTGGCGTTAAAGACAATATTTCAACAAAAGAGTTCTCAACAAAGATGGGAACAAGTTTTTGGGAGGGTACACAAGGGGGATTCGACGCTCGAGTCGTAAGCAAGCTTAGATATGCAGGTGCGATAGTTGCAGGCAAAACAAGATGCTCTGAGTTTGCAGTTCACAAAACAACTGGAACTGTTAATCCGAGATACCCAGATAACGAGCCGGGAACTTCATCTTCAGGGAGCGCATCCGCAATTGCCAATAATGAAGTATCTATAAGTTTAGGCACTCAAACCGCTGGATCAATAATTAAGCCTGCAAGTTATTGCGGCGTAATAGGATTCAAACCCTCTTTTGGAGAAGTGCCGCGAACGGGTGTCCTAAAAACTACAGAGCTCTTCGATACTGTTGGGTTTTTTGGGCGCAGAGTCAAGGATATATCAACAGTTTATCGGACTGCAAGAATGTCGGGTTCGGATCATCCATTGCACGAATTTCGCAGATCAGAGTTCGAATCCGGAAAGTTTGATTCATTGATTGTTTTCTCTGGTGAAGGAATTGATTGCCCAATAGATTTGTTGCAGCAAAGATTTCTTGACCTTGTTGAGAGCATAAGGGACGATTTCTCTATCCAAAATCAATTATATCTAGAATTTGACTTTGAAAAACTCAGAAAAAGTATTTACAATGTTTATTATCGAGATTTGGCATACTTCGTTCAAGACCACTCAACGGTAAATGAAGTATCACCTCAGCTAGGGAAAATATTGGAATTTGGCCTTGGCATAACAGATAGTACTTACAAGGATTCAAGATTCCTGATTTTGACCTGGCAAAAGTACCTAAGTTCGATACCCGGTAATCCTCTAATTCTTTCGTTGGCAACTAGCTCAGGGGCGCCACGGATTGGAAATGAGGATAAATTTGATGCTAATCCATTTATTACTTCTGCAGGTCTACCTCAGATTGCACTACCCATTCTAAGAGACGACAACAATCAGCTTGTTGCTATGAGTCTATCCGCCAAGAGATTTAGTGATGAAGCACTTTTGAACGCTGCTGACAAACTGTTCCCTCATGATGTACTTTCAATAGAATCATGAGTTAGCTTTTTTTATAAGTTAAATCATTTCTGCTATTCGCTTTCAACAAATGCACGTGCTCTAAAGAAACTGCAAAATCCGGTATGTTAATCATCTTGCAAATTAATTCTTGAGAAATAAACCGAAAACCATTCTTCAAAGCAACTCTTTGCATGGCTAGATTTTCTCTGTGAGTACCTATATGTAACCAATTAGGACTACAATTTTTTTCAACTAACGGCAACAAAGTTCTCAGAACTTTAGTCAACACACCCGCAGAAGCGTAATCAGGGAAAATCAAGAAACCCATTGAAACATCTCTACCTATAGGAAGAATAGTTACTGTCCCCAAATTCTTTCCTTCACCCTTATTGAAGATTCCAAGGAGGAAGCCCCCTCTTTCCTGAACCTCGGTCATAAAACTCCTTGCAGTACCTTCAGAGTGTTCGTCGAGGTTCTGGCGACTGTACTTCATATGCTCTTTGTTATTTAGAGCTTCGATATAGGTTTGTGAAATGTCATCGGAACTGAAGGTTCGAATGAGAAACTCATGTGTACTAGAAATCCAATTATCGCTAATTTTTTTCACCCTGACTTGAAAGTACTAAAACTAATTGCCTAATGTTCCGATCAAAATCAGCCTTCGATTCCACTAATTTTCTTGCTGATGAAGTGATCTCGCTATGACGTTGTTTTCTTCCCAATTCCCCCACAGCCCTAACAATCGTAGCCGCCAAATCCAAAGGAGACCCTGAACGGAACTTATAGCCATTTATCCCATCTTTGATGAGGTCATCGTTCTGCGGTATGTTACTAACAACTACTGGTGTACCACATGCCATTGATTCAAGAATAGAAACTGACCATCCATCGTAGTAAGAAGCAGACACGAAAAGATCTGATTTTTGAATTAATGAAATATTCTCCATCTCGTCTACCGTACCAACCACTTCGACAATGGCATTCTCCATTAAATCACTATACTTTCTTTCGAGACTAACTTTAGTACTACCGACATTTGACATTGTTAAGTGAACTTGAAACCCAGAACTTGATAAAATTGAAATTGCCTCAAGAATAATTTCCTGTCCGTAAACAACTTCCCATTTTCTATTTGTGTAAATCTCTATCCGAGAGCCCTGTGGAAACGTTTTAGAGTTATAAGTCATCATCGCAGTATCAACCCCGTAAGGCATTTTCCAAATTCTGTCTTCTGAAGCACCCAATTCCAAAGCCTTGTTGAAATAATATTCGCAATCAACTATCAAAAGATTAAGCTTTTCAAAGACTTTCCTTATAGTGTTTCGGCCCTCTGTTGAAGTTGAGCAACGTTCTATATCAAATGACCACGAAACTCCAACTGCAAAAGAATTTGTGGTCTCTAATATAAAAAGAGACTTATCAACTTCCCCTAAGAACACCAAATCTACGTTTGCTGAGTCAAAACTTGAGTAAGTGCTAAAATACCCATTTAGACCCTGCATTTCTAAGGCTTTACAAAATCTAGTAGCGTGAACGTTTGATTCAGTATCAAAAAACTGGAAAGTTTCCATCTTCTAATTCTTTAGGAAAATAATCTTAATTCGAGAATTTGATCCTTGGTAACGTTTTCCCTAAGAGTTTTACCTAAGACTTCATTGATTTTGTATGGCGGAATGCCCTGTGGTGGGCAAGGGCGCAAAGCTATTAAATCCTCTTCTTCCAACCGATGTCCCCTAGATAAGTCGTTTTTGAATCTTAGGGAGCGCCTCTGAATTATAGATGTTTCAATTTCATTTGATTCGATTTTCTTTTCACCATCTCCGAGAGTACCTTGAATAATTTCAACTTCAGTCACCATCTTCCTCCACATAACTGGGTTCAGGGAAAAATTATGGTCAGGACCAGGCTGGTTGTTATCATCAGTAAAATGCTTTTCTATTGCACTTGCCCCGAGAACTACACCTGCTAGAACCGAATAATTATCTCGAGTGTGATCGGAAAGTCCTAGTATGGCATCAGGAAACTTTCTTGAATATTCTTTAAGAACATTGACATTTGTAAAATTCCTATTGTCTTCCTCTCCTGTGTAATTAGTGTTGCACTGCATAACGCAAAAGGGGACTTTTTCGGTCCTCAGGCGTTCGACAGCTCTTTCCACGTCTTCCATGCTTGATGCACCGGTAGCAAGAAAGACTGGCTTTCCAGTCTTAGCCATTGTCGCAATAGATTCGAGCCAAGTGATATCTCCAGACCCAACTTTGTATGCTACAACAAAAGGATTAACAAACTCTATAGACTCTATATCGTAAGGAGCGGTGAAAAAATCAACTCCGCAATCACCTGCTACTTTGGCAAGCGGCTCGGTCCAGTCCCAGGGAAGACTGGCGGATTTGTAAACATCATATACGGATTGACTCCAGTTTCGCTGATGGGACAACTTCCCATTTAATTCCTCAAATCCCTTTCTAGAAACAATAAAATCAGCACGGAAATGCTGGAACTTAACAGCCGAGGCACCCGAAATTGCTGCTAATTCGATGAGCTTCTTAGCCTTATCCAATTTTCCATCATGATTCGCTGCAATGTCCGCAATAAAATAAACCGGCTGACAAGTGCCGATGACTCGTTTTCCGATGCTAAACAATCGCGCGACCAAACCCCATGGCTCGATTATACGAGATCTCAATTCCGCTAATCACATCTGAAAAATAGTGATTATAGTCTCCTTTTCTCGTAGAATTTAAGTACATCAAATTTCTTTGTGATAGGTATTGAGCCTCTGAAAAAAAATGTTTGATAACTAAATCCTGGTTTGCTCCTATGCAATCTGCAATCAGGCATCCAAATCTATATTTTGAAAGTAATTCATTGCCCGAGATATGAATGACTCCTTGCAAATTCTCCTTGTATGCACTTTCTAAGAATCTTGGTAACTCTTGAACAAGTACAGGATTAAAGAGCACATTGGCATAACCTTCTACGGGTAACCCTTTTTGTAGATTGTCCAAATAGAAATCAAACAGTCCGCGTTGTAGTCCTCCGCTGAATCCGTAAAAGTTTGTTCTAATTATGAGAGTTCGATCCCCATATTCAAGTGCAGCCAATTCGCCTTGTAGTTTTGTTTCACCATATATGGTTTTCGGGTTTGGTTTATCACTTTCTATTCTATCAATTACAGCATTGCCAAACACTGCATCTGATGAAAAGTGAACGAGTGGAATTTTCTCAGCACCTGAAACTTTAGCAAGCCAAGTCACAAACTCCACGTTTGCCCAGCGAGCTTCCTGCGGATTTACGGAGCACTTATCATCTCCGACAAGGCCAGAACAATTTACGATCATGGCGGGATTCGTGTCCTTGATTGTACTTTCAATTGTGGAATAACTTAACGGCAGTTGAATCACTTTATTTGAAGATACGTATCTGATTTTCAATTCCCTATTTGCCATTCCGCTTAAACACACGACTGAATTTGACCATGAAAAGTATCTTGAAATCTCGGTACCGAGGAATCCCCCAGCTCCGACAACTATAAAATTTGACATAACTTTGCTAGTTTGCTGCCAGCAACTTTTTCATTTCATCTCCGGTTAAAACCCAAGGATTACTGTCAGATCTGTATGAGAACTTCTCACCAACTCTCTCGTGACCACGATAAAGTTGAAATCGATTATCATCGGAGAGGATTACATATCTGTTCCTCCACTTGATTGTTCTATAAGCTTCATATTCAGAAATCATTTCTTCGTGTAATTTCTCACCCGGTCTAATTCCAATGACGTTGTATTTTCGTCTTGAGTCAATTGCTCCAGCCAAATCCACAATATTCATAGATGGGATTATAGGAACAAAAATTTCACCCCCTTGCATGAGATTAAGATTTTCTAAAACGAACTCGGTTGCTTGATTCAAAGTAATCCAAAATCTTGTCATTCTAGGATCGGTAATGTTAAAATCTTTCCCCTTACTAACGAAGTCTCTAAAAATTGGTATCACGGAACCGCGACTTCCCATAACGTTTCCATATCTTACTACTGAGAACGTGGTGTCGGTACGTGTTCCATAAATATTTGAGGATACAAACAATTTATCTGCAGTTAACTTTGTGGCGCCATACAAATTCACCGGCGAGCTTGCTTTGTCCGTAGATAAGGCTATTATTCTATTTACACCAGCGGAAATACAGGATTCAACGACATTTTGACTTCCAATCACATTTGTCTTTATAAACTCGATTGGATTGTATTCCCCAGTATCAACTTGCTTTAAAGCAGCCGCATGAACAACAAGGTCTACATCTTGCAGGGCCATATCAAGGCGACTTTTATCTCTCACGTCCCCTAAGAACCACCTCATACGTTTGTCTTGGAATTGCTTAAGTATTCTCATTTCATGTTGTTTGAGTTCATCTCGCGAAAAAACTATTACTTTCCTTGGGTTGTATCCACCTAAAACTTTTTCAATAAACGCTCTTCCAAAACTTCCAGTACCGCCGGTGACTAGTAGAACTTTATCCTTAAGAATATTCTTGTTTCTCACTAGACCGCCCCTTCGCATAAATAGAAACTTCCTTGTTTAGTGATGATTGAAAGAGTATCATGTAACAATGGCAATAAAGGCAATAGCAATAGTGCCTGCACGAGGTGGAAGTAAAAGGATTCCGAGAAAGAATATTAAGCTCTTCTCCGGGAAACCTATTATCTCCTATTCCATCACTTCGCTAATTGAGTCACAAATTTTTGACGAGATTCATGTTTCGACAGACGATGAAGAAATTGCCGAGGTCGCCCAAAAATACGGAGCAAGTGTTCCTTTTATGCGCCCAGAACACCTAGCGGGGGATACAGTCCCGACTGTTCCTGTTATCGCAGATCACGTTCGGCGCCTGAATTTAGAAGATGAAGCAGTTGTTTGTTGTATGTACGCAACAGCCCCTCTAGTGACTTCTCGAGATTTGATTGACGGTTTCCAACTTCTTAAGGCTTCCCCTTTTGACGACTATGTCCTAGCGGTGAGCCGTTATGGCTATCCGATACAACGCGCTTTGAGTAAGATTGGTAACATCTTTGAAATGATCGACAAAAGTAATCTTGAGAAATTTAGTCAACAGTTAGAGGCGCGGTTTCACGATTCGGGAACTTTCTACTTCGCGTATGCCAAAACCTGGCTTCGGGCAACCCCAATGTTACAGAAATCAAAAGGAATTGAAATTCCAAGTTGGCGAGTGCAAGATATCGACACATTAGAAGATTGGAAGCGAGCTCAGATTATTTATGAAATGATCAAATCAGATTTGTAAATATCGGTGCCATTCCCATGGTATAACGTGCGTTCTCGCTCGTAGTAAAAGTCATCAAGCCCGCATCTTGTGCAATCAATAGAGCTGGATTTGATTGTCCAATTGCAACTGAACATCTCGACAAATCAGCCCCTAGTGGAGTAACTCCTTCCGTCCTTTCAATTTGTAAATCATGACGGATAGAGAACCGCAAAATACACTTTCTTGAGTTGAGTGTTGGATGATCCCTTACCAATACACTGAATCTTGGAAATTTTTTTAAAATTATTGATAGGTCTGCACAAATACAAAACGAATTCGTACACTTCGCTTCTGAACCGCTACCTTCTGATGGTCTTGAAAAGTAGATAATAGTCTTCTGTTTCTTTATTAACTCTGCATCGGAGAGTTTTGCCACCAAGTTCGCATGGTCTTCCAAGACTTGATTTCTGTAATGATTTTCTGATAACTCAACTTTTGATGACCCATAAATTGACTGTGCTATTCGTTTCGAGTATTCATCAACAACAAGATATTTACGAATTCTTAGTCCTGGAAAACGGTTCTCCAAATTGTCCCATCCATCTAAAAAGCCAAAGATTGGTACTTTCATAGAATTAAAACGTCTGAGAAATAAGTCTGCCGCTTTAGCTGTACCTTGAGCATTTGCTCCTGCTACTACCCTTGTTATGCCAGTAATCTCCATTTCGTTAGAGTGGGCCTTCACCCCGAGATTGCTTGCAATATCCTTAGCTATACCAAAGACAAAGACTCTAGAAAATTCCTTGTCCTTCAATGCCGCATGGAGAGTTAAATTTGCGCCTCCTGCATCTTCAGCAACGTAAGCGTTCATTTCTACATAAATTTCTCTAGATTGTCGTCTATTTTCTTAAACATATCAAGAATTTCATTTAGTTGGTCGAGAGTATATCTGTAACCGCACAGATAAATCCCGAGGAAAGACTCTTCCGCCAGTGACTCAGAGTTGTTCAATGCTTGTCTAGGAAAATCTCTAAACGCAGTTAGCTTATGCAAGTTACCATACTTTCCTACTGCCTCACTTAGCCCCTCTGCCTTTAAGGCCATCACAATTTTATCTCGGTCCAACGCCTTGCCTTCTAAACTAAGTTGCATAGGCAAAATATAGAAATCGTGCTCAGCAAAGCTTTCCTCTACATTGAACTGAATCCATTCAAATTGCCCTAAGTTCTTAAGTAGAAATCTACCGTAGCCTCTTCGTTCTTCTATTAAATGATCAAACTTTTCAAGCTGGTGAATGGCAAGTAACGCTTCTATCTCTCCCATCCGAAGGTTGTGCCCAACAGGTATGGCTTCATCTTGAGTTTCTGATGTTACTTCCGCATGGTTTCTGTACAGGCGCATTCTCTTAGCAATTAATGAATCATTCGTTACCGCTACCCCTCCTTCACCTACTTGAAGATGTTTATGACGATTTAGGCTATACCCGCCTACATGGGAATACTCTACAGAGCGCTTATTTTTTATCTTTGCCTTAGGAGTCTGCGCCGCATCAACAATAAAAGACAGACTCTTTGAGTCACAAATATCTTTGATTAAATCAGCGTTACAAGGTTTTCCAAAGATATCAATTGCTAATATTGCCGAAGTGTTTCTATTTACAGCGTCGAGGATTTTATCGACGTCCATATTGAAGTCCTCGGGCGATATGTCAACAAAGTAAGGAACTAAACCGTTGCTTACAATGGACCCAACGGTTGCAGACATTGTCCACGAAGTTGTTATAACCTGAGAGCCTTTTGGAAGGTTGCATGAAGCAACGGCTGCCTCCAGTCCTGATGTCCAGGAATTAAATGCAACGCTATAAGCTTGCAGAAACTCATTATTCCAATTATTTTCCAATTGGCGTACATAATTACCGCCAAGGTGTTCTTCTGAAGGCGTTGCAAGAAATCCAGAAAGCTTCGAGTCAGCAATCAACTCAAGTAATTTCTGGCTATCGAACCCAGAAAACCAAGGAAATTTTTCAGGGACTTTGGTTCTGATTGGATTACCACCAGTTAGTGCTAGCAATTCACACCTCTTTCAAGACCTTCAGCATTTCCCAAATGGGATTATCTCTAATTGTGGCTAAGCTCGAAAATCCCTTCTTTAGTGCCCAGCCAGAATAGTCTAGGGCTTCAAATCCAATCATGTTTTGAATTTCATAAGAAGTATCCAGAGCAAATTCACCTGAGTTGCGCAGTGTGTTAAATGAGATTAGACGACCAGCCTTCGAGTAATTGACATTTACTGGGCCGCGAAATTCTATCTGCGTCGACTCAGTATTTGTATGACTAAATTGGTGACCTTCCAGGGAAAATCTTTGTCCCTGCCCACTAAATCTGACGAGTGTATTAAATTTGGTGAAATCATTTAGTTCAAATTCGCCCAGTATGTAGTAAATCAAGTCCAAAAAATGAGATCCTATATTTAAGAAGTCGCCACCAATAGAAACTTTGACTACCCATTCATGCTCTGCATAGCGATTTCGTATCAACTCCCGTAGATACTGAGTGGATGGTAGTGAGCGCCTAGGAAAACCGACTCTTATCTCTTCATCAGTTCTAATTCTGGATTCAAGATCATGCAGAGAATCTAGGTCGTTACAGAGCGGCTTCTCAAAAAGATAGTAACTGCATTTCACTTTCTTTTGTAGTTCATAGTACATTCGAGAAATTTGGTTCGTCGTGCACGCAAGTATTATCAGGTTATAAGAAATTTCTGGCAAGTCTTCAACTTTTGAGTATGCGCATGAATCTGGGAACTTTTGCATAAATAATTCCCTTTTCTCTAAAGATTGTTCAAGGGCGACAAGCTCTAATCTAATCCCGTAAACTAGAGATGCTTGCTGTAGTCCTTTTACGTGGGTAAGGCATCCAGCTGCATTCCGGATGTCATAAAGAAAGCCTACATTTCCCAGACCGACAAGCAGGACTCTAAAATCTTCGATCTTTCTAGAATCATCAATCATGAATCTTGTGCTGCGATAACTCTCTCACAATGCCCTTCTATGGAAATTACTCCTCGCAGTTTGTTACTTTCTTCAATTAGATTTTCCTTATTAACTTTCCTCAATCTAGAAATGATTTCCACCAGTTCAATTGTACTCCAGTCAGTCATTGAACAAAGTATGGACTCTTTTAGTTCTGGCCAGCTCTCAAAGTTCTCTCTTGAAATTACGCTGGGGATTCCCAGATAGATACATTCGAGCACGTTTAACGAAATTGACATAGGAAACTTGACTTCATCACTATAAAAAGTTGGGTATAGATGAATGGCAGAACTGGGCCATAGAAAAGAGGCAATTGTCTTTGAAAAGATAATTGATCTGTTGTGTTTCTTAAAGAAACCATCATCGAAGATATCTGCATGTAAGGCAGGAGAAGTGAAAACAATTATATCGTCTCCTTGAAACGCTTCCTCTACATATTGGCAAAATCTATCAAATCCTTTCCACTTAGTAATTCTTCCTAAATACAAAAGAGGTCTATGGCCTTCGATTTTCACTGAAGCATGAAGTGATTGATGATCAAGTCTTTTCAGGTTCACGCCTATTCTGTCGAATGAAATGTCTTTTCGAAACAGGACACGATAAAAAAACGATTTCTGCCTTAAGTGACCTATCTCGAGGCCAAACTGGTTTGAAACAGCTAAAACCTTGTCGGCTAAACGAAAGTAAACCGCCCGTTTGAACGTCTGCAATTTATCTGACATTTGAGGAATCTGATGCACGAATCCCAATATCTTGAAGTTTCTTGAAGGTTTTAAAATTCTTAAGATTCTAAAATAGGCAATTGCTCTAGCCGAATGACAAAGAATGACCTCCGGGCGAATCTTCTCTACTAAATCCCCAAAAAATCTAATACTATCCAATTCACCAATCGGCGACACCCGGATATCTAATGGATTACTTTTCAAGAATTCTTCGTCTAATTCCAAAATGGATTTGGATTTTACCGTTTGCGTTAAGGAAACTAGAACACAAGTGTGACCTTGTGAATGAAAATAATAAGCTTCATCCATAGCTAAGCGTTGCACTCCACCGATATCTAAATTGTCAACGACTACAATTATTGCCTTCACCGACTGAAGAATAGCATTCATCAAAGTTGTAGATCGCAAAGGATAGAATGACTGGCCTCTTATACTCTATTCAACTTCTTCAATAATTTGATATTTTTCTCGGTTGTAGATTTCGAGCCTAGAGCATTTCTACTTAGTCTAATAGTAAGTTTCCTCTATATTTCGTGTTCGAAGAACCTTGCTTGGCACTCCCACAGCGACTGTGTTATCTGAAAGGTCTGAAGCCACAAAGCTAGAAGCCCCTACTAAACAATCTTTGCCGATTTTTGTTTGATGTGATACCGACGCATTCATCATGATTGCGCTTCGTTCACCAATTGTTACATTTCCAGCCAATGTTGCTCCCGGCGCTAGGGAGGAAAAGTCACTCATCTCACTTTCGTGATCAATCGTAGAACTGGTGTTAATAATACAGAAATCACCTAAAGTAACTTTAGTTCCGACTACGGTGCCGGGCATAACGACAGTTCCTTGCCCTATTTCAACTTTCGTGCAAATGATTGAACTTGGATCAATGATTGTTGGAAAGTGAATACTTCTTTGACTTGAATTTAATCTGTTAAACACCTGCTGCCGCACAAAATTATTCCCGATGGCTATAACTAGCGAAATACGACCTTTCTTTCTAATCTCACTAAGAGATTTCACTATAGGGATGCCAAATTTCGATTCCTTGGCATTTACATCGTCAATAAAGTGGTTAATTGTGAACCCCAAGCGAGTCAGTACCCCGGCTATACTCGTCGCATGCCCACCCGCACCATAGATCACTACATCTTTGGGCATTAGACCACCACTTCAAATACAATTCCTAAAAAGCACATAAGCAATTGTATTACATGTCTATTGGGCCTTGGCCAAGAGTTATCACTGGCGATTCTGGAATCTCAATTGTGAAAATTGATTTAACCTAACGCCGATTTAATTGCCATTTCGATTCTTTTCATTTCGCTGTTGGTTAAATCGGCAAAAAAGGGTAACCCTATATAACGATCAGCCACATACTCAGTTTCATTCAAATCACTCAACTTTTCTATTCCTTCAAAAGCGCTCATTCGATGACATCCTCTGCTCCACCATTTCCGAGTCTCAATCTCATCTAACTTTAAACTTTCGGACAGGTAATCTATTCTTTCTAAAGACCTATCCCAAACTATCCAATAAGGAGAGAGTTGATTGTTTTTGAGTGACGGTTGAACTTCAAGTCCAACGTCCTTTGAAAGCCCTCTAGCCCAATCTGATAATTCTGACATTCGATTTTGATTTTTCTCCCAATCTTTAAAAGAAGCCAGACCTACAGCAGCTGCATATTCACTCATTTTTGCGTTTGTGCCAATATTTTTTGCTTCTCTACCATTTTCAAAACCAAAATTACTCCATGCCCTTACCCTATTGACCCAATTCCTATCTGAAGAGCAAAAGAGGCCCCCTTCGGCTGTCGAAATTAATTTCGTTGCGTGCAGACTAAAAACGACACCCAAATTTTCATCAAGGCCCTCGCCGATATCTCGCGAAATGGGAAGTGACACAGCAGCATCAAGAACTACCTTTGAAGAAATCCCTCTGTATCTTTCAAGTAGAATACGGTCACCAAAAGGTGCAACATCAAGAATGTTAAGTCCAAATACATTTTGTCTTTCAAAATCCAGTCGCCAAGAAGAATCAATATCGCCAAATTGAAAACTGACATTAGCCCTAATCAGTGCCTGAGCAGAGGCTGCAAAGGTCCACGATGGAACAACCCAAGCCTTATTTTCGATGTTCGAAGTTGTTATTGCACCTTCAATCGCTAAAGTTGCATTTGCAACTAGTACCAAACAATCTGGGTCAAGCCCAAGAAATTTAGCTAGCCGTGCTTCAAGTTCACGAACCAAAGGTCCAAAGTTGCTATATGTCTGATTCTTTTCGATTTCTAATAAGTACGGCATTAGTAGCTCAGTCTTTGGGAGTTTTGAACGGTAAACTGGAATCTTTCTTAAAGTTTCCATACGCGAAAATTATCATAAATCTTTGATGTATCAGCCTGTATATGGAGTCCTTAAACTTTGAATTATAGAGAATTTCTTGCAAACATTGTTTTCCTACTCATTCAATCATAGGTAGAGTCATAACCCTGGAGCTGAGATTAATGTTCAACCTTTCCCAACTCTTTGACCAATTCCTCTATTGAAGGCGGATTCTGATAGCCAGCGCCACTCCACAAGCCTTCATTAAACTCCGTAAAGTCTGTTCTCAGAGTCCTATTTATGGACTCTGCCGCCATAGTAGGAACTATTTTCAAGTCTTCGCGATTAAACTCACTAGCAAAAAATTTTAGAAGATCGCATTTAGAAACAATTGTGTCTGGTACTAAATGAAAGGTGCCCGCCTTGAACAAATCGTTCATCATTATTCCAAGAACGACTTTTGCGTAGGCTTGTGATGTTACGCCATTCCACAAATGATTCTGAAATCCAGGAACTTCGGCGTGGAGTGGCAAATTTAGAAACCAACTTAATAACGAATTAGATCTGTACCGTTCAGGTCCTACTACTGATACCCTGATATTCATATTTGTGGTTCCTACGGCTTCCCCCAAGCTCTTGGACTTACCATATACATCAATTGAGTCCTGAATGGAACTTTCAACGTAATTGCCAATCTTGCCTGAATAAACACAATCTGTTGCAATTTGAATAACTTTAACTCCCAATTTCTCAGATTCACTTGCGAGCCTAATCGGAAAAAGTGAGTTTATTTCAATTGCATTTCCAATTGAATTATTTGATGTTGCGTCTATCTGTGACTTCACAACCCCAATACAATTAATGACAAAATCTGGAGTTTCCCTTTTGAGAAAGTGGCTAACGTCAGAAGATAGAACTTCGAAGAAGTTATCGGATTTCATTCTCGAGGTTCCTATTACCTCTATTTCCGACCTACTTCGCAATAACTTAACCACCCGGCTTCCAACCATGCCAGTCTCTCCCAAAACTATTACTTTCATGAGATCTCCTAGCGAAAGACTTCGAAACGCTCCGTATCATACTTCTAACTTCGCCTCATGCTCACTGAAATGAGTTTCTATATTATGGCCTCCACAGTCAAACTACGCCGGCGGATGAAATAGACTGTAGGCATGCAGTTAACCGATAGAATCGGGTTACCGAATATCCAAAGTGTGTGCCAGAAGCTCTTCGAAGAACACAATGTTCGGTCACTTTTGGATTTGGGTGGTGGGGGTAATCCATTATCTGACCTTTGCCACGCAATGAATATTCGTCGCCTGAATGTTGACTTGGCAGAGCCTGAAAATTCGGATTTTTGGACCAGAATAGTTAATTTGGACATTAATGATTTTGATTCGATTGAAGCGGCTTTGCATGAATTCTTTGGAAGTACAAAGATTGACGCAGTTATCATGATTCAAAGTATCGAGCATTTAACTAAAGTTGATGGCTTGAAAGTCCTCTCCAAAATAGAGTCGTGGGCAAGCAAACTCATCATCGTCGAAACCCCAAATGGTTTCGTTTTTCAGGAGCCTACGGAGTCAAATCCATGGCAAAAACATCTATCTGGATGGTGCAAAGAAGACTTCCGCTCTGTTGGGTTTAAGGTTAAAGGAACGCACGGTCTAAAGTTCTTAAAGCAGGACAGGAACAAAGGAGGATACAGATTTAGATTTCCGGGGCTACGTCTTGTCGACGTTTTACTCTCTCGAATTCTATTCATTAGTCTATTCCCTTCCTTGAGTTATAACCTTTGTGCAGTCAAAGTCGTTAGGCGGTAGTTGTGTCAAATACGAAACACTTACAAAGACTCTGGCAAACGTTTTTTAGATTTCGCTTCCCTCTTGCTATACAATATGACAACGTTTCGTTTGCGGACGGTTTAGGGGCCCAAGCTCTTCGCCTGGTTGGTATTTACTCGATTGCATGCAAGTACAGGTTAAATTATATTCATAAGAAGATCTGGATTGAACATCCTGATGAACTCTTGGGTCCTCACCTAACAAAACAGAGCCTCGCGTCTACCATGTATCAAATTGAAGAACTATTGTCCTTGCCCACATCGACTTTTTCTACCAAACGTCCCATTAAGTTTATTAATGTGCGAGTTCTGTCAAGAAGGCTGTTAGTCAAGTTAATATTCACATCTCTGTTCTCAAAATTCTTTTTGATTATCAACTTGCAATTACCCCAGGGTATTACTGATCGTAATCCGGAAATCCTGGAGTATGGAGCTCATTTAATTAGGCAAAATCTAAAGAATCTCGTCGGGGGGCGCACTAGACCCGATTGTGTTTTGCATTTAAGAAGCGGTAATCGCACTGTTAAGACCTCTCGGTTTAATGCCTTGCCTCAGTTGAATTCGTACTACTATCAAGAGACATTAAAAAAATATCGCACTTACGGTTCAAATCTGATTATTCATACAGATTTTTTCCCTGAAGATTTCTCCGCCGTCCTAACTACATACAGACTTGAAGCTTTTAAAGAATTTCTAGATGAGGCGGGTAGTGACGAGAGTACTTCGATTTGCCACTACTCTCCAATTGTAGAGACTCTGTTTGACATGGCAACCACTAAGACCCTAATCATGGCAAACTCTGCTCTTTCTTATTTTGCAGGTCTTCTTAATGATTCTGAAGTCATCTGGCCCCCTATCCATGGTCACGCAAAATTAAATAGATGGAAAACAGGAAACTTATTGCCAATTGAGAAAATAACTTTTGTAGATGAATCCGATCACGCATTACTTAATTCTCCTGATCACACAACTTATAAAAATAGATTGGAGTGATTATCTGAATTTGAATTTTAAGAACAACAGTATTAGCTCCGCTACGGTCTAGTTCTGAAACAGACATAGGCTCATATTTCCGTGGACATTTTGTCATTTATTTAATATTGTGAAGCCTTCCGCTGAAATAGAACCCGGAATTCTGGTATGAATCTGCGGATCTGTTGGGCAAATTGAAAGTCTTGAGAACAACTTCCAAAAATGTTTTAATGTTCTTACATTTTTTAATGAAATTTTTTTCAATTCTGAATTTGTCCAATCTCGCATTTGAGTAATTCATAACATTGACCAGCCATAAGTGAATCATCTATGTAATAAAAGACGGTTCTGTTTTTAGAATTACCTAATTGTTCAAACGTAAGTAAAATTAGAGAGTTTTATATAAAAATCCGCCAGTCGATTGACATTTGGCATAAGCGAGGAATCCAAATGGGTGCAAAGGATAAAGGTGCTCCAAAAGTTTGGACAGACTTTGGACCCAATTACTATGCAGCTTACTTAACTGACCTTGATGGCTGGCAGATAGAAGCAGTGTTCAAAACCATTCAATAACAGTGTCGTGAAAGAGAAATGTGTGGATAGATGGGAAGCTTCAGATTTCCTTCAAGAATTCAAGCTATATGCAATCGACAGACTTAATCAAACTTATCCCAACGGAATTATTCCGATACGAACTTTGGGTACAAATAAACAAGAGCAGACCGTAAATGAGTTCATAAAATTGTTCGAGGACCCAATCCATTACTGGAAACCATCGAGATAGTCTTGTATTAATGTGATAGCTGGTTAATACAGCCTGTTCTTTCTAAATCTCTAATCCCAAGCCTACTCTTCGTCTATCGGCACACGCTGTCTGCATAATTCGAAACCACGGTAAAGGCAATGAAGAACTAACTCTGTATCGCCTGAACCTCCACTTTCCATCTGCATCAGCATCGCAAACTCCCTCATTGCATCTCGACATGCACCTGAAATCAACCCCTTGTGCACTATGTCAAAAAGATTCTCAGTCATTGCGAAGCAATAACCATATGCAAGATAGACAGCAATTTTTTCAATATCTACGTTCATAGGGGAAGATTCATACATTTCATAGATGGAATCTGCTTCATCAGCCATATTTGCAATTACGCCTGAAACGAACTATTTCTCCAATGAGGTGTTTATGAAATTTAAGTGTTTTTTTAAATACTCACTTCCAGACTCTTGATTCGAAACAGCCATAATTTCCATAACGTCGTCGATTGTTATGGGGTTGGTTTCTAAATCTCTTTGTGGATAGTACTTCCATTTGCCTGAAATTTGAATGGGGCTTTTTTTCTTAAACATACTCCACAAGATACAGAATTATCTTCCTTGAAGGAATAGGTATCTAGATTGCAATTTCTTGAGGGTCAAACCAGATAGAAAGGGCATGAGGAGCCGACAAGTGCGAAGCCACATAAAGCCCGAGTTGGTTAAGACTTTCGCGCCTACAGGAGTCCATAAAGAGTGTTACAACCTTTCGTGTTACAGTTATAACGTGGATAGCTGGCAGGCATATGTCAGACGTCATGAGTCAATCAGCTCAAGTATTGATATAGAATGCCAAAACAGGTTATCGCAACTCGGGCATGCTCTTACGGAAAGTTCTATGAAGAGTCAATCTATTGTGTTCACGGCCGGCAATGGGGGAAGTGCCTCTACGGCCGATCACTTTACTGCGGACTTAGGGCAAACGAAGAGGAGGACTGGGCTCTCTATTCGATCTATATGTTTAAATGCCCACTTGGGCTTGAATTCTGCTTTTTCTAACGACCTTTCATACGAAGATGCTTTAACTGCACAATTAAAAAACTACGCATCTGAGAACCACATTTTAGTTGTATTTAGTGCCTCAGGAAATTCAAAAAACATTATTCGCCTCCTTGAGTTTGCATCATCTGAGGGAATGCGTTCTTGGGCCTTCCTAGGCTTTGATGGAGGTAATATCCTCAAAATGCCGGAAGTTGACTGTATCCTTTTTCAAGACACCAAGCGCGACTATGGAGTTGTGGAAAACATTCACCTTATGGCATGCCACTTCTTAATTGATTTGGTAACAGAATCGATAAAAGCAAACAAGTGAAGACGTTAGTTACTGGAGGTGCTGGCTTTATAGGAAGCCATCTCGTTGAGTCCTTGGTCGAGAATGGACACGAAGTCGTGGTGATTGATAATTTGGCAACTGGCAACTTGCAGAATTTAGCGAATGTAATTGACAAAGTCACATTCGTACATGAAGACATACGTTCACCCGATCTAGATAAATTTCTTTACGGCATAGATACCGTTTTTCACTTGGCTGCACTTGCTGACATCGTACCTTCTATTGACCGACCCCGAGAGTACTTGGAAGTAAATGTAATTGGGACTTGTAACATACTTGAGTTTTCCCGGAATAATGGCATAAGCAAATTTATCTACGCCGCCTCCTCCTCTTGCTACGGCTTGCCTGACAACGTTCCGACAAATGAGAAATCGAGAATAGATACTCGATATCCTTACGCACTCAGCAAATATCTCGGTGAACAAGAAGTATTGCATTGGTCTGAGGTTTATGGACTAAACACTGTTAGTCTTAGATTGTTTAATGTGTACGGACCAAGAGCACGGACATCTGGGAATTACGGCGCTGTTTTCGGTGTGTTTCTTGCTCAGCGCAATAAAGGTGTTCCCCTCACGATAGTCGGTGATGGCAAACAAAAGCGCGACTTTACGCACGTTCATGATGTAGTCAACGCCTTTAATTTAGCCGCAAGAAGTAGATTGAATAAGTCAATAATAAACATCGGCTCATCAAGTCCAATCTCAGTAAATCTCATAGCTCAGCTAATAGGGGGCGACAGAGTTCACATTCCGAAGAGACCAGGAGAGCCCGACATCACCCACGCTGACATTGCTCTAGCGCGAGAATTGCTCGGGTGGGAGCCGCTCGTAAGCATAGACGAAGGTGTTAAAGGACTCCTCGAAAACCTTAGCTACTGGAATGATGCTCCGGTTTGGACGCATGAAAGTATCTCAAAAGAGACTGCTTCTTGGTTTAAGTACTTAAAGTAGTATTAATTTTCTATGAACACGCGACTCTCGTTTATATTTGTCGGTGCGAACTCACGTTGGACGAAGGATGAGTTGATTAATGCATTTCATCTCTGTGCGTCGGTATCTGAATCGCCCACTCTCGTTTGGCTGTCAAGCGAAAATGTTCCTGATAATCTCTTGAACTTGCTAGGTCCTGAGGAAAGTGTTAAGGCTTACATAAATCGCGGCCAAAATGGCGTAATTCAAGTTCAAGATATTTTTGATCCAATTTCGCTAAGCAGTGATGTATTGATTGTCTGTTCCGGAGATACTTCTCCTATTAATAACTATCTGCATCAACGGCTTCAAAAAAGACCAGAAGAAAAAATTCAATGGAATATAATCTCGGCTAAGTACACCCGTTTTTCATTCCTAGAACAACAGAGATCTTTGAGCGAATTCTTACCATTTGATACGCAAATGTCTGTACAGCGCCTCATCAGCAAATATGGAAGCACTGAGATTCTAGATGCGCTTGATTCTGTAAAGAGTGCCAAAGTTTCTGTCATCGGTGAGATAATTTTCGACGAGTATATTTTTTGCGATGCCTTAGGGAAAGTCTCAAAGGACCCTCTGGTGGCATTTGCTAAACGAGAATCAAAGCTGCAGTTAGGAGGTGCATTGGCAACGGCTAAGCATTTCGCTGGGATAGGTTGTAAGGCCGAAATTATTAGTGAGACAGATTTTGTTTACAAGAGCGTGATAGAAGGTGAGCTGGCCCCTTATCCTAGTATTTCTCTGAATGTCATTTACGGTGCACTCGGAATAAGAAAGACACGGTTTGTCGACCGAGCTAGCAACGCTCGCGTCTTTGAGACATATGAGGTACCTATAGAATACTCAAACGAAGCATTCAAAAGACACTTAATCTCATCTCTACTGGGGAAAGCCTGCGAAGGTCAGATCGTGCTTATGGATTATGGACATGGATTAATGGATTCCCAAGCAATTGATTTTTTGTTGGGCAATGCACCGCAGCTAATCGTTAATACACAATCTAATGCGGCTAATCGTGGATTTAATACCATTTCAAGGTACAGAGGTGCCCACAGCATTTTCTTAAACGGAAGCGAAGTTCTTCTTGAAGCACGAAGTAAAGAGTCAGAACTTGCAATTCTTGTTCCATCGATGGGTGCTAAATTAGGAGTTCATGAATTTTTTGTCACAAATGGCTCACGAGGTATATATGCTTGGACAAAATCTGGAGACTTATATGAATCTCCCGCCTTTGCACCACTGGTTGTTGATCGCGTTGGAGCTGGTGACGCAACTCTTGCAACCGTAGCCGCGATGCGATCTGTCGGCATACCGATAGACATAGCGCTTTTCTTTGGAAACATTTCTGGAGCCATCTTGGTAAGTTCTGTCGGAAATGAAATCAGTGTTTCTACAGAGCGATTGAGAAAAGAAGCGGTTCTAATTTTGGATAAAGTAGGCTCGATTAATTGAAAAAAATACTTATTATCGGTGGTGCGGGCTACATAGGCACAGAACTTACACGTTCACTGTCGACTATCGGTTTTCATGTTAGAGTTTTTGATACTTTTTGGTATCCGTCTGGAATTTTAAATTCATTAGATAGTCAGGCTGCAGGCAGAATTGAATATGTGAAAGGAGATATCCGAGACTTAACTCTCCTCAAGAGAGCCATGATCGGTATTGACTCTTGTATACATTTAGCATGCGTCTCTAATGACCCAAGTTACGAATTAGATCCTAGACTTGCAAAAGATATAAATTTTGATGCATTCAAAAAATTTCTACCTTTATTGAATTCAAGTTCAGTCAAGCGCTTCATTTTTGCCTCCTCTTCATCCGTGTACGGAATTAAGTCAGAACCAAATGTGACCGAAGACCTTGAGTGCGAACCAATAAGCGACTACTCCAAGTACAAAGTTAAATGTGAAGAGATTTTACTGACTAATGTACGTGACGAAATTACAACAACAATCCTGCGTCCTTCAACAGTTTGCGGTTATTCTAGACGTCAGAGATTTGATTTAGTTGTGAATGTATTAACATTGAGCGCTCTTCGCAACGGGCTAATTAAAGTTGATGGTGGTGAACAATACCGACCAAATCTTCACATTAAGGATATGGTGGCATGCTATCTTCGCGTACTTGACGCGGATCATGAAATTATAAACCATGAGGTATTTAATGTTGCTGGAGAAAATTTAAAAGTGTTTGACATTGCCGATAAAGTGAGAGAAGAATTAGAGCGAATTCCTAAAATTGAGATTTTACCCGTGATTGATGCCCGCTCTTATCGAGTTTCTGGAGAAAAAATCGCTAAGTCGCTCGGATTTGTACCTAAGCATTCCGTGGATGACGCCATTCGTGACTTAATTTCTGCGTATCGAGACAATTTGTTTCCAAATCTTGATAAAGCAGAATACTATAACATTAGGAGAATGCAGGAATTAATCTCCTCAGGTTCACTTTAGGGATTAACTAGAGTTCTTTTTCGATTTGCATCCTAGCTCTTGTTAAGGTTTCGAGTGAATCAATTGAGTATCTAAGGTCAACCCACTCAAAAGATTTTACTTCAATTTGACTTAGCCAGAACTCAATTAATCTCGGAGATAATGGCTCCTCATACTGCGCGATGTAGTCTCTTGTTATGTTAGTAGGAAACTTATAAATTCCAGAAAGGGAAAGTACTTCTTCTTCATATGAACTACCGAATTCATGGTTCCCTGTTCCCGTCAACTCCATAATACTTGTTACAAATCCATTCGCGTCAATTTTAACTTGTGATCGAGCCTCTTCTTTTTTCCTTCTATGAACTACCACAAATGCCTTGTTGGGTACATCTATTGCTTGAGACATTCGAGTAAACTCAGTATTTGACAGAACCAAATCGCCATTAATTACGAGAATATCTTCATAATTAAGTTTTGAA
>Ga0194133_10002411_pt1 | contig 28968 bp, 26 predicted proteins | sample TA2KigOf40mmetaG_FD_155448 | JGI IMG/M metagenome (GOLD analysis project Ga0194133, IMG submission 155448) | Freshwater microbial communities from Lake Tanganyika, Tanzania - TA2015055 Kigoma Offshore 40m | ecosystem: Environmental > Aquatic > Freshwater > Lake | place: Tanzania: Lake... | reverse complement strand
CCTTTTGTATTATTTCTGGTATTTTAATTCTCTCGGATATTCCGGTTATAACGATAAATTTTGAAATATTGTCGCTTGAAAAAGAAAATGCGTTGCAGTTCTGAATTAATTCATCCTGAACACCCATTCTTGGTTCGGTTCTATAAAATGATAATAAAGGTCGCTTTAATATCATTTTTTCGCAGCATAAACAGTGTGTAGTGTGTAGCGTACTCGTATTCGCATTTTACTTTCCGTCACTATGAATGATAATTGCCGCTAATTGCTTGCGGGCACGAGTCTTGGACATTGGCTTCTTAGAAAAGCATTTTCGGGTTCCTTTTTTACAAACACGGTATTTACGTGTTTTTTTATACTTTCTTAAAACGTATGGCATTTGTGTTTTGTGTTATATCATATGTCTGTAAAAAATTCTTTACGAAGCGTCTCCTTCTGGACCTCCACTTCATTAAGACTATATTCTTGACTGTTTACATATTTTAAATATTCGGTTATTTTTTCAACCACGTTTTCGGGTAAATATGTTATATTAATAAATACGCCGTTCTTGTTTTCATTCAAGGTAATCCCTGCGTCGTGTAAAATACGCAATACCTCAATTTGATGAAAATTACTTAATTCCTCAATCTTTTCTTTTAATTGACGCATATTATTTATTTGATTTTCAATTTGCTGGGCCGTTTCGGACAGTTGGACCATATTTGCGAGTGATGCGTATGTTGTAATATTTGCCATTTTTGGGTTAGTCAATAAAAATGGTATAATTATCGGTTTATACCTTTTTTTTATTGTTTATGGTTTATGAGTTTATGGTGTATGAGTGTAGTGTGCATGATTATACCTTTATTTTTCTAGCACGTGGTTTTTTGACTAGGATTTGATGAGGTGGTTGTTGTTGACCTTGGACCGGTGGTTGACCTTGGACCGGTGGTTGACCTTGGACCTCTGGTTGACCTTGGACCTCTGGTTGTGGTAGGACTTGGACCGGTGTTTGTGCTTGGACCTCTGGTTCCTGCTGTGAAATGCTAATCAAATTTCCAATAATTGAAACATGACTATCGTTTAATACAAACCGAGAACCGATAATCTTAACGTATATGTGGTTTCCTTCTTTAACGTCATTGAATATTTTACACCCACGATGTAAATCGCGCGCCAAATACACTTCAATGGGCGAAGGAACATATTCTTTTGACGCAACCGCCCGAATTCCCGCCAATGTAGTGGTAAGAGCCCGGCACTTTATAACCGCGCCTTCACCCGGATTACAAATATTACATTCAAATTCAATGTCATACACAATGTTTGGTCCGTTTAATTGGCCGCACGAATGAGACAATAACTTTACTGAATTGGGCTCAACATATCCTTCCACGCCACACTTACCTTCCACTTCATTTGATATATGCGTCTCTAATGCTGATTTTAATTTTTCCGGCGTATTTCCATATTTCATCAAATGAGCAAACGACAATGTAATACGCCTAGTACATTTCACCGAATTATACAAGGATGCGTCATCATTCATTGTTCTGTGTTATTTGACACAACATTTTATGTTTATATAAGTTTCAATTTTATCATTTTACATGTTATTCTTGTTGTTCTTGTTGTTATTCTTGTTGTTCTTCTTGTGCTGCGTTATATTCTTGTGTCTCCGCAATCAATGGCGACTTTTTATGCGTAATGGCGGCAGCAGTTCCAATGACTGCGATATCTTGCAGTTCCGCAATAACCGATACAAATTTATCATTCAATTCAAAGCGAGACCCGATGACACGAACCCGGATTTCATCTTCTTCTTTAATTTTTGAAAATTCGTGGCGGTCGTAATGATGGTCCCTCGCAATATACACAATCACCGGCGACACGGGTTCGTTAATTACCGCCCGAATACCGGCCGTAGAAATGTTTTTCGCAACACACTGAAAGGTCAATCCCTCCACCGGATAACACGTCAAGCATTCGTATACTACATCAAATGTCGCAAATTTCCCGTCTAAAATGCCGCTGGAATATGTCAGGACCCGCACAGACCCGGGTCGCACAAACCCATCCACACCGCATTTCCCTTCCACCATTTTTGCCACCAATTTTTCAAGAAGTTGTTTTATATTTCGCCCAATTAATTGATATGATATTTTTACTTTTTTTGTTAAAAGTGAGGCGCAATATAATCCGGATTTCATAGGTATGGTTGTTATGTTTGTTATGTTTGTTATGTTGTTTGTTATATACTTGTTATACAAAAAACATATGATTTGATACACGATTTTTTTATTTTTTCAATCAGGGATTATGGCGCGTTTATGTCTTATTTTTGTATGTTTATTTTTTCAATATTACACAATACGGCTTCCCCGGGGGTTAGAAACCACCGTTTTCCATTTAATCTCTTTGCGTCAAATGCCCGCAATAATAATTCTTGAAATACACACAACTCTTTCTGTTTTTTATTTTTAGTATTTTCAGCGTCAAACCGAAACTGCGGATTCTGGCTTTGATTGGACAACAATAAAATGCGGTTCAACATTTCAATGGTGTCTCCCTTTCCAGATTGGTCGCATCTGGCCCCTTTGTCCCGTTTCTCCGTCATCATCTTCACCTTGAATATCATGTACTCTTTCTTAAACATTGTTATGAATCCAACGACCGGGGTCACTGCGCCTAAAATCGCCTTTTTCGTGTTTTCAAGAACGGTTCCAAAATCATTTACATCTTCCGATGATGCCAGCTTCCATTCGGGGGCGGTGGAACCATATCGTAACACAATCAATTGCGGCTTTCCTTCCTTGTCTTCCTTGTCTTCCTTGTAAAACAGTATTCCTTTGTCTTCAATCTCTCTGGTTTCACCGCGTAGCCGTTCACTTTCGGCACGCCGTCCCGTAATCGGGCGTTTCACCATCTGGTTCGCATAATACTCCAATATACGTGTTTCCATGTCATCCAATATGCCACCATTTTCTTCCGGGTTATTTTGCTTCTTATATAAATAATTTATCAGCATTAGGTGGTCTTTTACAAACAAATGTTCCGCAAAATTTGCCACAATAAAACTGTGGAGTTGTTCTACGGAAACATTAAATTCGGGTATGGATGTCATAAAATCTATCACTTTTCCTGTGTAATAATACCACTCGTCTTGTTCTTTGGACGGTTTTTCAAATATTTGCGTGCATTTCGCAAAATTTTCTTTGAACAAGCGCACAATTTTCTTGGCGTGTTCAGGATGTCATAAAATCTATCACTTTTCCTGTGTAATAATACCACTCGTCTTGTTCTTTGGACGGTTTTTCAAATATTTGCGTGCATTTCGCAAAATTTTCTTTGAACAGGCGCACAATTTTCTTGGCGTGTTCATCTGTCTGGGAGATTTCTTGCGGTTTCTGAGGTGCGGGGTTTAGTTGTCCTGGTCCTTGTCCTGGTCCTTGTCCTGGTCCTTGTCCTGGTCCGGGTTGTTCGGCGGCGGCGGCGGGTTCTTCGGCGGCGGCGGCCTTTGCGCGTGGTTTCGGTATTATCTTGATTACGTCATTCATTATGTTCTTGGGTAAAGGAAACACCACGACTTCGTGTTTGTGGGGGATTGGCACGCTGCGTTCATACACGCTAATCCGTTTGTTTGTGAGTTCAACCGGCTGAAACAAATAATATTCCCCGATATTAATTAAATGCCCGGGGCGACCATATTTATCTGTTATATATTCGTTCGCATCATCCACCATTTGCGTCAATGCCAAATTAATTTGCGCGAGAGAATATGTGCGCACGCTGTTAATATGGGCGATAAGGCCCTTGCTCCCCCCCTTGCGATAAAAGAAGCGTTCTTTAAACAAGTCCCGCACGCGCTGTATGATTTTGTCGGTATTCATTGCCATAAACCGTTCATTGAAGGTGTCGTGGTTGACGCCGTCTTCCGTCAATGCCTTGGTGGGCCGGCACACATAATCGCATCTCTCCATATAATCGCACATGGTGGAATACGGCTTGGCGCCTACGTTGTAATCAATGATTTTCCCGCTTGAAAGCCGCTGTTTCACAACTTGATTGATGTCGTCCACCGTGTTTGCGTTGTGTTGAATGTTTAACAAACAATCTGTTGCAGTTTCGCGCAACAAACGACTGACGGCGCCAATTTTCACCGCCTTGTATTCCGACAACCGATACAAATACAAATCTACCGCCTCCTTGTCGGCGTCGCTTAATACGGTTCCGTATAAATAAATTTCCACATTTCGCTGAGAAAACGGCAGTTGTTTATGACTGCAGTGCCGGATGGCCCGCCCAATGATTTGCTCTATTAAATTCATGTTGTACCACGGCTCCATAATATGGACTTGCCGCAAGTTCTTGAAATCCAAGCCTTCCGCACCGGCTTCTGATATAATAACCACCTTGACTTTTTCGCCGTATTTGTTGTCTTCGTCCGTGAGCGCCTTTAATTCAAACACGTTGTCCGGAGAGATGGATTTATCGCCGCTAATAATAGAATATTTTGCGTGGAGGAACCGGGCTTGGGGTGCGGTGTCGGCGTGCGTTGACTTTGGCAGCATGGTTGTCGCGTCCCGGGCTTCTGTTGGCGGCGTTTTAAACAAGGACTCATAGCCTTTCCCGCCTCCGCGCGGCGCGCTGTATCGCGTGAATCCCAGTTCTTCCAACGCAAGCGCCATCGGAACCACCCCGCCGTCAATGTATTGACTGTAAATTAACACAATTCCAGTGGACGCCAGCACTTTGTCGCATATTGTTTTTATTTTTGCGCTGTATTTCCCGATGTTTTCGGGCGCAAACACGCGTTCAACATTGGATTTATATTCAAATTGGACGCGGCTGGCCGGGTTTGTTCCTTTTTCGGCGTATTTCATAATGCGAGACAACCCTTCTTTCCCCAAAATATGCGACACATTTATGGGTGCGTCGGGAGATGCGAGGTGCGCCAACAAGGTTTCATCCGGGTATACAATGTTCAGCGCTTCAAGCGGGCGCTGTATTAATGCGTATCCAATTGTATCCATGTTCTCAAATGTCGGGATGGAGTTAGGATTAACGGGCAAAGGAACGGATAAAGGATTAACAGGAGGCGGATTTCCGCCAATAATATTGTTATTATTTGCCGCGATTTCGTCAATTCTTGTTTCAAATTTAGATTTTCGGGGTTGCCGTGGTTGCCGAGGCTGACGAGGTTTTTGTTTCATCTCTCGGACTTTGCGCTGTTCCTCTCGTTTGCCCAGCATTAAATCAATGATGTATTTATACCCCACTTCTTGAATTTCGCCGATTCCCGTTACATACACATTTATGTGTTCTATGGGTTGGTCTATGTGGCTCCCAGTTAATTGAATACGGGGATAATCCCTTGTTTTAAATGTGTGCTCCGGCGCAAACACATCCGGGAACATGCGATACGGGAATGTGTACGGGTTCTCTCCCCGCACAAAAGAAATGTAGCCAGTTGCTTTGCGAATCAGTATTTCCGCGCCGATGTTTTTTCCCTTCGCATCCACCAATAAATTCCCGTCCTTATCAAACACGTCCCGAATGTCAAAGGTAGCGCGCTTGTCATTCACATTCAACAAATTCAACAGCCACACAATTTCTTTATACGAGTTATACATCGGCGTTCCAGAGAGAAGCAACAACCGCAAATTGGTTGCGTGCTGTGCAATATGAAACAATACTTGCGCCGTTTTCTTGTTGTCATTGTCGTCCGTAATGCGAATGTTGTGCGCTTCATCAATAATGATTAATCGGTTTGAAAACACGGATTTCAGTTTTTTCACAGAGAGATTCCCAAACGTAGTGTCTCGCTGAATTTGTTGCCGTTGTTTTTCCGCATTTTCACCGCGTTTTATGGCGGTTGCGTCATCCGCGGCTGCCACGTTGTGCACGTAATTCGCAAACCCGTTGTACCCCACAAAAAAATAGGATGCGTTTATAAGACGGTTGATTTGTTTAATCACACGGTCACGTGACAACCCCTTCATACTCATCGGATTTATTTCCTTCAAATATTTGTTTCCAGTGCAAGAGCGTATATTCCAAATGCCCGGCTCTATTTCCTGTAATTTGCGTTCATCAAACAACTGCAAACGGAAATTCTGCTGGACGTTTGGACTGGCGATAATAATGATGCGCTGCGTGATGCCCATTTGTTTCATGTAGTCGCGCATTTCTTCCGCCACGCTGATTGCGGAACACGTTTTGCCGGTTCCCAACCCGTGATACAGCAACAACCCGTTGTACGGCGTCTCAAATGAAAGAAAGTTACGAACAAACACTTGGTTTGGCGCCAATTCAAAGGGGGCATTACACAGTATTTCTGCTTGTTTTTCTACATCTCCGTCCAACTCCGTAACGAATTTGGCGTCATAAAACTCCTTTTTTTCGGCGATTTTGATGTTGAAATTCGGGTCGTTTATAGAGGGGTACAAATGCCCGTATTCTTCGGCGTGTTTATGCGTGGCTTCATCCCTGCGTTCGTACTTCTCCTTTTTTATAAGAAAGTCGTTGTACGGCTTGTTGTACAGCATGGTTTCGGCCGCCTTGGTTCCTTCCTCCTTGTTTGTCTTCTTTATGTCGGCATATAACTTTTCCAATGCGCTGTCAATGGTTTCATCGTTGTCTTGGTCTTGGTCTTGGTCTTCTTGGCGTCGCGGGTCTTGTTTAATCTTTTTCGTCTTTATAATAATAGGTTTCTTTATAGTGATAACTGGTTGAATGTGTGGTTCATCCATGACAGACAATATGTAATACTAATATATAGTAATACATTTTATTACAATATTTGTGAATCAATACAACTTACAATTTTCCAACACCGAATGAACTTTTTTAATAATGTGTTTTTTTTCTAAATTATACGGGCGCATGGATGCCACGCATTCGTCGTAAGACATCCACTTCATTTCACTGACTTCCATTCGGTCGTGGGATTTCATTTGACAATGCCGCCCGTCCAAAAATGCCAAATAATACTTGTGCTTATAGCATTTCATATCGGACCCCATATACGTCTCTTCATACGGAACGATGTTGTGAATGACGTTGGACGTCGGTATTTCATACCCGGTCTCTTCTAAACACTCGCGCAACGCACATGACACGTCCTTTTCGTGGTAATTGCGTCTCCCTTTTGGAAATCCCCACTCCGTTTCTTTCCACGACGTCGCCGAATTTGACACTATTTTTTGTAAATTATATTCGCGTTCATCTTTGTGTTTGATGCCGTTTTTCAGGATTCGGTATTTTTCATAGGACTGTATTTCTTCGCTTTTGTATTGGTTGTTGGAATAGTCGCCCCACAAGCCCTTCCATAACGATTCAAACGGCTCCGTCAATATGCGGTCTTTTTCTTCCAACGTCATTTCGTCTATAATTCGTTTTACATATTCTTCGTTTTGCACCGGGTATTTCCCTCGGACAAAATCCACGAACCCGAATGAATCCCGCCGGCGTATCATCAAATATTGAATGCCTTCGCCCGTTTCCGCGTATCTAAACACGATGAGCCCAATACTTGTAATGGGAGATTTGCAGGTGTTGTATGCGTGCCCCGTTTTCCCGCAATTATTACAAAATAACCCCGTTTTTGCTGACACGTATTTGAGGGGTGGTGCATGAGGAATACGCTGATGAAGTTGAGGATGATGATGATGATTCATTTGTTCTTCTTCGTGTGGGTTGTCTTTCTGTGTTTCTAAATTCATTATTATTATTGTTATTGATTTGTAGAGAGTTATAGTTTGAAATAATATCTTTTTATATACTTTGACAATATATGACTGACAAATGGCGAAATTAGATGCTAGCATATGGGGACCCCATTATTGGTTTTTTTTATTTACCACCGGCGTGAATTACCCGGAAACACCCAACGAAGTAACCCGTAAAAAATACTACGATTTTATACAAAACTTTCCGCTGTTTATACCCGACCCCGAAATGTCGTCGCAATTTATTAAATTGTTGGATAAATACCCCATCACGCCGTATTTAGACAGTCGGACATCCTATATTAAGTGGATACACTTTATACACAATCGCATAAATGTTTCCATTGGAAAAGATGAAATCTCTCTGGAAGATGCGATGGAACGTTATTATGTGCACTATACCCCGCGCCACATCCGCATTTTAGATGAAATCAAATACAGAGACAAATTACTGTATGTATGTATAGTGGTTGGATTAGCGTATGGCGCATACCATATGTATAACCATTAAATTATGAATTATGTGAATTATGAATATTATGAATGAATATGAATTATGTGAATTATGAATATTATGAATGAATATGAATTATGTGAATTATGAATATTATGAATGAATATGAATTATGTGAATTATGAATTATGAATGAATATGAATTATATTCCAATCATAATATAACGACGATATAAGAAGTAAGTTATAAATATGAAAATACAATTTATTGTGTTAGCAATTACGGCATTTTTAATAATAAATACTTACTATGACGGGAAATTTACAAAATTATTTGCAGTAAACCAGAAATTCGTTAAAATGGCGACATTTGGATTTATGGGCTTGTCGTTGCTGTTATTTATGAAACGGAATCCCGGGCAAACGAAGGAAATGCTGGTGCACGCAAATGATATGATTAAATATATGCCGGTTAGTAAAGGAACAATGGATATATTGACCCCATTTTTTGATTTTACTAACAATCGGGCTTTTGGTTCAGGACTTGGAGTAGGAGGGGGAGGAGGAGGAGCAGCAGCAGGGCTTGGAGTAGGAGGAGCAGGACTTGGAAGAACCGGATTTAATACTCCGCAAACAAATACCGCTAATTTAGCAAGGCAACAATGCGAACCACAAAAAGAACGCAACGGCTTACTTAGTTCTAGCGAAAGCCGAATCATGAATTCGGGGCGTAATTCTAGCAAACGCAGCGTGAGTGAAAGCAAGAAGAAGTATGTTGCGGCAATGCAGGGATGGAAATGCGGAGACTGTGAACGGTCGTTACCGGCCTGGTTTGAGGTGGACCACGTAATTAGTTTAGAACACGGCGGCTCCAATCACATTGATAATCTGAAAGCAGTGTGCCGTGATTGCCACGGTAAGAAAACAATGTTGGAGAATTTTTAACTAACTAAGCAAACACTAAGCAAAATCAAAATCAAAAGCAATGGTATAATACGCAAAAATAAATTATATGCTTATTATAACTAAATCGTTGAGTAAATGGCGGATGTAAATACACCGACATCAGACACCTCATCTGTAAAAGATATTTTATTAAGTCAAAATGTGTGGTTCGGTATAATACTCGGTATACTGTGTATAATACTTTCGGCGGCATTTAAACTGGATTGGTCATTGGCCCTTGCGATTGTTACGACCATTGTGTTTATATGCTTAGAATTCACCGATTATGTATTGGCACCGATGGTCGTGGGCATATTAACCATGGTTTCTTATTTCATATTTATCGGCGTAAATACGCGAATTATACGACCTACGCCGAAGGATGATGACCAGTCCGGAGAAACACTCGCCGATAAAACACATCGTGCAAAAGAAAAACTGGATGAATTGCACACCAAACTATTAAATAAAATTCAGACGTCTAACACGGCGGCACAATCCACCATTTCTGAATTTATAACCAAAGTCAATAATGTAGCAAACGCCGTTAATAGTAAAACCACAAACGACATACGCACGTATCTTATAACCGAGATTAACGCAATCCAACGTCTTTTAGAGGCATACAACATACAATCGGGTGAAACCATGGCTACGACAAACGAGTGTTTAAAAGATTTACCGGCGTTGTACAATGTTCAAAAATCAGTGGTTGACGGCGGGTTGCTTATCACGGAATTAAAACCCATTATGGAAAACGCCATCATAACCCCGTTGCGTAAAAATGTAAACCCAAGCGAAGACATAAAAACCCAACTCTCTGAATTACTCATATACGTAAAGGATGCCACCATAGATGCCAGAACAACCGACACCACCCTAACTACCGTAAAAACAAAGGTCGCAACCAATATGAACGCCCATATCAGCACACTCAATGCCTACAAATCAACGTTGGTAAATACTTCGGCGGCAATACAAAAGTGTGTGGATTTGGTTGGTGTCGCGGCAAAAGACCCGGTGTTAAATGAAACGGTAAGCGACCCCGAAAATGCGGGTAAGGATAAAAAAAGCAGCAGCAGCAGCAGCGATTTGGTGGATAACATAACTATTGGTGGTAAAAAATCGCTTGATATTGTGTCCACCTTCACTGTATCTATCGGATTAGTCATTGTGTTTGTGACTACCATTTCCAATTTATTGAAAAATATGATAAAACAGGAGTTTGTAAAAAACAATAACAAGGAAGAAGCAAAGAAAATAGACGCATACACCAGTGAACAATGGGATAAATACTTTGCCGGCCCACCTAACCCCATCATCGGTAAAGAGTTTAGTTTTTTAGCAAAGTTTTCCAAATGGAATGGGTCTATTATGATGCTGTTGGCGGTGTTGTGGACGTTGACCAGTTATATGTATTTTACAACCACGACCACCGTGCAAAATATCATACAAAACATATTTTCGGTGAGTTTAATTCAGCAGACAAACAACATTGCAACTGTGTTTTATTTTGGCATCATTTTCTTATTATTTCTTGCGTTGGTGATTTTTCTGCCCTTTTTACAGAAATTTGACCCCACAATAAAGAGCAATTTTATGGATTTTATACGGTCTATTCAAACATGGCAATGGGAAGGGCCATTCGGATTTGGCAGTGACCGCAAGCCACCTTTTAAGGATGATAATATATTCAAAGTAATATTACGCGGGGTGCTGAATGTCATATGGGCGTTTTTATGGTCTATTATAAATATTGTAAAATTTGTAGGCATTGGACTAATTTGGTTGATTACCTGGCCAATCCATAAAGTATTTACAATTATATATGATTGGATGTACAACAATAATAATGGACAAAAAGGCGGCGGAGGAGGAAAAAAAAGCGGCGGACAAAAAGGCGGAAACACGGGCGACACAGCAAAACAGGTGTTTGATAAATTAATGACAGATATAACCAACCTAGTAAAATCCTACATTCCAATAAAAGAAAAAACCACACAGTGGTGGCCGCGGAATAAAATGTCGCTGTTTTCAGAGACAAATGGAAACAATCAAGAGAATCAAGAGAAACCAGAGAATCAAGATAATAGCGAAAAACCGTTTGACCCGACTGACAGTGTCGGGTTTATGAAAAAGATGCTGGACATGCTGGGCGTCATTGGTTTGCTGTTGTTTGCGGTTTGCGTAATATCCTTGCCCATATTTTTACTGATGGATTCGGGATATGCCGACATTGTATTCACCATTGTGGGCGGCATCGTGGGAATCATTGCGCTAACCATTCTGGTTATGTTTATTAAACGCAAGGTGGATGAAGATAAATCCGGGTTTTTCGCAGACATGGACAAGCCGGCTGCCAAGGAAGACGGAACCGGGAAACTGTGTTTGAAATTATTGTGGTCCGTGATTAAATACATTCCGTGTGTATTGATTGACGCGCTTGAAAGCCTTAAAAGGGAGTGGCAAATTACTACCCCGCCAATATGGATACTGCTGGGTTTAGAGATTTTATTGATTGCCCTTATTTTTATTATGCCGTACGTCGCAAATAAATTAACGGAATCGGGCAGCAAACCAGTTCTGCCGGGTGTAAAGCCGCTTGACTCCTCTTATAAAGTGTCTTCCTTGGATGAATCCGGCGTATTCATTTTTCACAACAGCCCCGTGTCCGATAAAAACAACAAGCAAATGAAGAAGCGGTATTCGTATTCATTTTCATCGTGGTTTTATTTACACGGCACCGCGTCCAAAGACAAATTTGTATCCATATTAGATATAGGCGGTGTTCCAAGAATAGAATACAACAATGCGACAAATAATTTGCGGTTTACCGTGAATATGGACCGCATCACAGCAGACGGGGCAAACAAAATAACCGAAAACCGCGTGATATATGAAACCAATCCCATTCCAAACAAAAAGGTGTATTCCAAAGACAGCAACGGCAATCAACGCATTGTGGACATCAACGGAAACTTTGGATACATTGACAAAAACACCAATGAAATTAAATCGGACAACCCCAAAACCCCGGTATTAAGAGACAAATCGCAATATCGGCTCATCACGACGGTGGACGAAGAAGTAATGTCGGGGGCTTTTAAACCGTCGTTGTATATTCCAATGCAGAAATGGTTCAATGTGGTGGTGAATTACGATGGAACCACCATGGATATTTTTATAAACGGGGAGTTGGTGTCAAGCAGCCGCAATATTATTCCGAATATTCGCAGCCACGCAATCATAACGGGTGCGCCCTCTGGCGTAAAGGGCGAAATATGTAATGTTGTGTTTTATAACAAGGTATTGAAGGGGGATGATATAAAGTGGTTGTATGCCACATTTAAGAGCATGGACCCGCCAACATTTCACGTGGACACCACCGAAGAGAAAATGCAGGAAGTCCCGAAAGTAAAGTATTCATAAATAAAAAATAAAAAATAAAAAAAGAAATATTTATGTGTATTATATATACTACACATATATAACAGAAAATCAAGAAAAACATAAAATGGGTATGAAAAGTATATTACTTGTGGTTGTTATTTTAATATTGGTCTATGCCCTGTGGAAAATGATTACAACGAATTACACCACACTCGGCACTATGCAGAACGCAATGAATGAAACAAATGTGCCGTCGGCATCGCTGCCTCGCGGCATTCCCTCGTCGTGTTCTTTTTCAACGTGGTTTTATGTAAAAGACTGGACTTGCCAGACCGGCAGTGCGCAAGGCACCAAGCCCAAAAACATATTGTCATTGAAGAACGGCAAATCGGAAAAGGTTCTCTCCATGAATTTAGGAAATTGCGTGAACGAATTGAATGTTGCGGTGTTGTGTTCTACTACAAACAACCCCGGCGGACAGGTCAGCACGTGCACGATTCCCGATTTTCCGCTTCAAAAGTGGGTGAATGTGATTGCGAGCATCAATGGTCGCGCACTGGACGTGTATGTGGACGGAAAACTCTTGAAGACGTGCGTGTTGGCCGGTGTTCCAAAATTAAGCGAAACCAGTCAAATTGTGATTGGTGGCGGATTTGAAGGGTTTGTCACCAACATCAAATACAACAGCGACGTCATGTCGCCACAAGAGGCGTGGGACATTTATTCCAACGGGTTTGGCGGCAGTCCATTTGGCGACTTTTTGAATAAATACAAGGTGAAACTCAGTTTTATGGTGGATAATATTGAACAGAGCAGTGTTTCAACGTAAATTGTAAAATGTAGACAACTGGTGGTAATGAAAAGAGCGGGATATAAAATATATTTATTATATAATAGTAGTATTAGGATTATATAATTCAAGAAAAGTTCAAGAAAAGAGAATGAATAATATATTTGGCGGCCCCTCCAATAGTAGCGGTTCTGGTTCATCCTTGTTTGGAACCCCTAGTTCAAGCAATCAAAATAATCAAAATAATCAAGGGTTTATGGCGACGCTGGGCTTGGGTCAGGGTCAGGGCCAAGGCCAAGGACAGGGCCAGGGACAAAGCCAAGGATTTTTGCCAGCCGGATTTAGTAAAGCGTCAGAAACCTCGGTGTTATCTACTGGCGCAGCAACCGCAAGCGTGGGGGCGTTTGGCCTCAAAGAATTTATGGAATCCAACAGTTATGTTGCCAAATTTGCCTTTATTTTGATGGTATTCATATTGTTTATGATTTTTCTGCGCCTCGGGGTTTTGTTTTTAGCGTGGATATTCTCTCCCGGAACAAACCCCACATTGTTGGACGGAACCATTACCGCCGACGACATGCGCGTCATTTCCCAAGACCCCAAAAACAAATCTTCGGTGCCCATCATTCGCTCCACAAACGAAAGTGCCGGTATTGAATTCACGTGGTCGGTGTGGGTGAACATTACCAAGCCGCCTTCCAATGTGGGATATTCCCGCGTGTTTAACAAAGGAACGTCGGTGTCTAAAATACAAACCGGGGACGATGCCGGGATATACGTACCAAATAACGCGCCCGGCTTGTATGTGAAAAACGACAAAGATGGCAGCGACAATGTGGTGACGCTTGCGGTTATTATGAACGTCGCAAACAGCGCCAAGGCGGAGTACTTTGAAAGATTGGAGGTAAAGGGCGTCCCCATGTCTCGCTGGGTAAATGTCATGGTTCGCGTTACCAACAACATTGTGGACGTGTATGTTAACGGGCGTCTGGCAAAACGCCACAAGGCAGACGGCGTCCCATTACAAAATTACGGCAATATTTATATTGGGGAACAGTCGTCCAATGAATCATTCACGGGCATGATTTCTACCCTGAAATATTTTAATTATGGTTTAGGTGCCACCAAGATATTGAGTGTGGTAAATGAGGGCCCCAATACAAAGATGCTTACAAAAGGCGCCGACGCAACCAGCGAAGGAACGTCTGCTTATTTATCTACGCAGTGGTTTTTTAATAACAACCGGGTATAAGACATTCAGATATAGACATTAGACAATAGACAATAGACAATAGACAATAGACAATAGACATTCAGAACAAAAAAGTTTGGATTTTACTAATATTTTCATAACATATAGTAGTAAAATCGTAATTACACAAAAACATAACACCATACAATGTCATTAATACCGGTAATTACTCCACAATTATTTGATATTAATTATAAATGGGCAAATGACCCGCCGTTCCCGTTTTTACGTCGTATATCAAATAGCCCTGGACGCATATATTATACGAGCAGTAACACAAATATTGCCGATATATCGGCCGTTGAATTTGGGACCATTGTAGATAAAAATGGTGATGTATTGCGGTATGACAATGTTATTGTGATTAAAGGCGTTCGTGCGATTGACGACTTGACGTGGCCGATAGACAGTGTTACGCTAACGATATTTCAAGAAGCCAGCGGGAATTATGCCGCGGCAACAATGACGTCAACCCTTTATATCCGAAAGGTGTTTCCAACGCTGTCCGGGTTTCGTCCGCCCACCGGGAAAACCTTCACCAGTCCGCCATTTTTAATCAATCCGCCCATTACAAACAACGTGGATGGGGCGTTTGTGTATAACAGCAGCAATACTTCGGTGGCAACCATTATTGGCGATGGACCGACCATCACTGTAACGGGGGTTGGTAGCACCGTAATTACGGCATATCAATTGCCCACTACGAAATTTTTTAAATCCGAAAACATCAGTTTTACACTTGTTGTAGATAAAGCCATTCCAGTAATAACCGGCGTGTCCAACTTGACAAAATTGGTGTCTGATAAAAGTTTTATTATCACGTTGCCCACTTCCACAAACAATGAAATTGGTTTCACATATGCCAGCACGGAGGCGGGAGTAATTACCGTGGACGGAAATGTCGCAACCATTATAAATTCCGGACAAACCACACTTATTATATCACAGCCAGAAAACGACCATTTCTATCGCGCAGAGGTGCGGTTTAACGTGTATGTGTATGAAAGCATTCCCAATGTAAATAGTTGCAACTTCAATTATTCCAATCCGTATCAATCGCAGTTTTGGTCTCGTTACACGCCGGTTTCGTATTACCCGGAATTCACCCAAAAACAATTAGACGAACGACGAAAAGTGGAAATATTAAAACATAAAACAAATTCCGGTAATTCCACAAAAGCACAGCGCTATGCGCTGGCATCACGCAGTCAATTAATACGGAAAAAAGGGTTTGCCGTTCAAACCGATACATTTACCAATCCAAACACGTCGGGCTTGCCGGTTTCTGGGAACTCGCTGGTGTGTAATCGCACGCCGGTGTTGTGCGGTTCTACTTCCGCGTGCAACGTGCCGGGAAAGGAAATGACGCTGTGCTACGACCCCAATGTCCCGTTATACAATTACATACGGCCCTACACCTACAAGGCGGGGCTTCAAACCACAACCAATATTCCCACGCTTGCGCTCACACCGCCAACCGACCTTACCGGACAGCGCGGCAACAACAAGATTTCCATATCATGGCTGCCGCCAACCTCCAACGGCGGCTACCCCATTGTTTCATACACGGTCACGTATTCTCTTGACAATAAAAACTGGACGGTGTTTACTACGATTCCGTTTGAATTTTCGGGCGGATACCAATATTTGGAAGTTACTGGCCTGCAAAACAATGCGTTGTATTACATTCGTGTGTATGCCGCCAATAAAATGGGGCCGTCGGCGTACCCCGCAACCATAGTTCAGCGCACATTTTCCGTTCCAAGCATTCCTTCCAGAATTGCGCTTATTGGCGGGCGCGACATTTCCATTCCCGTATCTTGGACTAAACCCACGGATGACGGCGGTTCGCCCATCATTGGCTACAAATTGGAATACACCACCGACGTCAACGGCTTGTGGGAGTTCTATTCACTGAATAATGAATCTAATCCAAATGTGGAGCCGCCGACCACCTACATCATTACCGGCATTACAAACCAGACGCTGTATTATGTGCGCGTGTCGCCATACAATAACGTCGGCTACGGGCCGGTGTCACAAATTGTGTCAACCTCTACTATGCAGGCACCCGGGGCGCCGACGGCACTATATGCGGTTGCGGCGTATTCCAATATTTTGACTACCGGGACGGGTGTATTGAATGACCACAACATTCGTTTATCCTGGGTCGCGCCAATTAACAACGGTGGCTCTGACATTGCGGTGTATTCGGTGGATTATTCATATGATTTGTCCACGTGGGTGAATTTAACGACTTCACAACCGGCGAGCAATCCCACGTACTGGCTTACCAATTTGAACGGAAACAGTCTAGGCAGTGGCATAACTTTTCATTTTCGTGTGTTTGCGCGGAATGCGTCCATCCTGGGGCCATCCTCTAACATATACACCGTGAAAACGGTGACCACGCCCAGCCAGCCGTATAACTTGTATGAATACGCAACACGAGACGCCGCGGGTATATACCTCGGGTTTTCTATGGCAAGCAACGGCGGTTCTCAAATTACGTCCATTAATGTGTATTATTCGCGCGACGGCGCTGCCAACGTATTATACACACAAAACATATACCGCGATATTGGCGTGGGTATATTAAGCGTGGTATTACCAGCAACAAACCAAGACGGCGTGCTGTTGTTTGATGAATCCATTTATTACATCACTGTGTTTGTTACAAACATCTTGGGCGAAAGTGCGCAATCCTCACAAGTGCTGACCGTTCAACCCGTTCAAATTACAACCGCGGTAAGCGCGTAAGCGAGCGCGATAAAGCGCCTCTAATTATTATTATTTTTACCCTGCCGAATGGTGTCTCGTTTATTATACAACACCAACTTGATGCCGTCTTTGCTCATTTTGCGTAAATAATCTCTCCGCCGCAATTCGTTGTCATCTAAATTGTCATTGTTTTCGTCGTCGTAGTCAATTTGTTTAATCTTTTCAAGGACTTTCATCTTGCGGTCAATCGCCATTTTCCGATTCACAGACGTGGCGGTGGATGTCGCGATTTCTTTCACCCGCTCTTCAATTAAATTCACCGATTTATCTAATAAATTGTCGCTTATCGCATTATAGTTACTCAGTTCCCACTTCTCTCCGGTATGAATCATTGCCTTTCCTTTGTCAATGTTTGATATGTAGACATTATGAAAATGCGGATACAACGGATTACAGTGTATGTTTTCCACCATTTTGATTGGTATAAAATATCCCGACAATTTCAATGCGTCCGTTATGAATTTGTCGTCTATTTTTGACAAATCCTCCTTGCCAAACTGAAATATGATGTTGTTGTTGATGGTGCCGGTGTTGTTGGTTTGCGTGTTGTTGGTTTGCGTGTTATTTGTATGAATGTTGTTGATGTGGTTTGCGGTTTGTGGAATTTGTATTTGATGGTCTTTGGACGTTGGTTCGGGAACAATCTGAAAAGACGGGCGCGAGATGTTGTCTTTCTTCAATTCTAAAATAGATTCATACAACTGGTCGTGTTCTATTTTTAATTCGTTGTATTTCATAACCAATTCCTTGAAAATTTCTTCCTTGTCTTTGTTTTCTTCTTTGCGAATACGACACGACTGTAAATGTCGTTTTAAATTGTGGTTGCGATTTGTGGAGTACAAACAAAAATTACACTGGTACAATACATCATCTACATTATCTGGTTGACATTGTCCGGGTCCGGGTCCGGGTCCTTGTCCTATTATACCGTGTCCTTGTCCTTGTTCTATTATACCGTGTCCTTGTCCTTGTCCTTGTGCCGGTTTTACTATTTTTTTATACATGGACGGCAATATTTCAATGTCATTTGACGACGAACACGACGACGACGAATGTAATAATGCGTGCGACATGGCTCCGGGTGTTGAAAAAGATGGGTGTTTTTTACACGACGTCTTTTTTTCAAGATGTGATTTATAATTTGACATTTTGTTAAATAATCTATCACAATATAAGCATTGGTGCAAGGTCATAATTTATTTTATATGAATAATTTGATATATACATACAAAATATTTTTATATTTTTATCAAAACTCACATTTTTAAGCCCGGTAGTATTATGTATTATCGTCTCATTCAAACTCGCTGCTCACTCTCTACGGGTGCGACAAAACCGTCCACGGGGAGGAAAACTGAAAAAAAACGCGTTTTACCTATTAAGCCACACCATAAATATTTGAGTTTTAACACCATGAGAGCATAAGAAAAAACCGAAAAACTCATAATTGCTCATTTTTTGAAAAATCACGTTTTTTTGCTCATTTTTTTGCTTACCATATTGATGCGGTTTTTTTGAGGGTTTTTTTCGTGCTCAAAAAATTCAGCCGTGGGTCTGCACGGGTAGCGTGTTTTTTTCACTTTTAACGTGATGAGTTTCAATGTTAAGGTTGTATGGTTGTTCTTCAAAAAAACGGCTGAAAAAAAGGCTGAATTTTACCCATTTTAAACGGAGAGAAGCGGAGGTGTTTTAGTTGAAGAGTAAAAATTTGGGGAAAAAAAGAGTAAAAATACACGTTTTTTTATGAAAAAAAAGAAAGGTTTGAAAATCGTGAGTTTTTACTCATTTGGCTGAATTTATGGTTTTGGCCGTGTAGGCGCATCATTTATCATAACACTTTTTTGATGGAGTGATGAAAAGTGAATAAAAATGGCTGAATTTTGCTCATTTTTTTGAGTTTTTCGTGAGTTTTCGTGAGTTTTTTGTGAGTTTTCGTGAGTTTTCGTGAGTTTTTGTGAGTTGGCTTGGTAATATGATGCGATATGTTGATTTTTTAGCCCGAAAGTTGCCATACTATTTTTTCTTTTTTTATATTTAATAATTTGGATTGGGATGTGTAATTCGCACATGATATATCAGTTATATTTATTCCGCGGTTCGCAATAAATATAAAAAAAGTTAAAATCTCTGGTTTAGTTACATTTCAAACTCCGACTAATGATGATTTAAATGTTCCATTTTGACTTCCTTGTGTAACAATTGTTGGTTCAGCCCAATACACTTTTAAATTATTATCTCTTGCAGCTACATTCAACCACCAATCAATTGGTAATCGTATTTTATCTTTTAAATTATTTATATATTCACACAATTTGTTAGCACATTTTTTACTAATTAGATAACTATCACTACATCTTGACGCACCATCACCACCCCAACGTGTAGGATATAAACATTTTTCGTAAATATTTTTATTTGGAATTAATTTATCTTTTTCAATATGAAGATTACACCCATCACCAATAAATAACATATCAAAATCTTCTGGTAATTGAGTGATATAATCATTCAATTTGTCTATAAATTTATCACATAATATTACATCATCTTCTAGTATCAAAGCAAAAGCACTATCTGTTGATGCTATTATATTAAATACATAATTGTGTTTTAAATGTAAAGACATTGTTGATTTTTTATAGTTTTTATCAAATAAACTACTTTCATAATCCGTTATTTCATCTTTATCATAATTTTCAATAAATTGATAATCTGTTATACCTTGCTTACTAAATTGTTCTAAAATATTGGTTTTTCTATCAACTAATTTTGAATAATGTAAAACAAATGTCTTCATTTTTATAATTATTAATTATATTTTAATTATTATAACTAAACGCGGATGTGTTGATTGATACATTTGCGTTCCAACACATCTTTCAAATGAATTTTTCACAAAAAATATATTTAATATATATTCCATAAAAAATGGGAAAAGGAAAACTTACGTTGAAAAATTCAAAAATGAATATGGGTGGCAGCAGTAGCAGCAGCGCAGGAGGAATCAATGGTTCAGGTATTTTTGGTATGTTCGGTTCAACAGTTCATTGTGATGCAAACAGCGATTCATTTTATTGTTCTATAACCAAAATTGTAAATTTAATTGGTATGTTTTTGTTCATAGTTATAGTACTTTATTTACTTTACATAGCATATAATTATTATTTTGTAAAAGGTAAAAAAAAGTATTATTAAAATCAAACCCTCAAATTCGGATTAATACACACTTCTTTTGTGGGAAAAATATCTCCCGACATACATGAATCACCTTGCTCCACATGAATGCAACTTCTGAAACCACGGTCTTCTCCAATGAAACAATACCCGGATTTACCTTTCTGTTGTTTTTGTGTGGCGCTGGTGGCATCGTCGGCAACGGGAGCGCTGCCTTTTTCGGGACCGTATTGTTTCTTAGAGAGAATCGCGTCAATGGGATGTGCATTCTTTGAAGTTGTGCTGGCATATGGCACGTTCGCAGACAGTGTTTTTATTTTCGGGGGTGGTGCTTGTGCGTTGTCCGGCAAAACAACATCCAGCCCGGAAGCGGCTGCTCCGCCAACAATATCCACACCCGATTTCACTGCGCCGCCAGCGACATCAATCCCCGTCTTAGAAACCGAGGTCGCAATATCAATGCCCGACTTTGCGGCATTCCCGGTTATACTGGCAATGAACCCACCGACCTGCGTTACAACCGGTTTAAAGAAGTCGGCAACTGACTGCGTAATGTCGCCTAAATCGCCCAATACATTGACCCCCAAAAATGCCAAAACAAGCAAAACCAAAACTACGCGAAACAAAAAAGTCCATGACCAAAACCCTTGCTCGCCGGTTATTGTGGATAATGTGGGTGATAATTCGGAAACAGGCGTGGTTTTTAACACAGGGATAGACGGCGAAGTTTCAGTGTTATCACCGGTCCTCAATTTAAAGGTTGGAACGGAATTGGAAGCAAACATTTTGTAATTTATTTTCGCCAAAGAAAGGAAAGATGTATAATATATATTATATACATAATATTACATATATTACAATCAACACACTAGCCCTTGCTTTCATCGTCGTCTTTGCGAATGATGGTATTGATACTGTTTAACTTTTCAAGACGCTCAAACGTCTTATCCAAGTCACTTTTTGTTGTTCCGTGAAACAGGTAGTCTGTTGCCGGAAGTATTTCATTCTTCTTAATTTGTTTATATATGGAATTGATGTTTGCCACCACCGACTCCACGGCGTCTTTATTTTCAATAATCTCTGTTTTTTGATTATACGGCGTGTTCAGCAGAGAGATTGCGAAATAAACTAAATAACGGCGTTTTTTGCGAACCCCCTGTGTAAACCGAATACAATACAACGCAAACAAACTTTTCAAAATCTTTGCGGTCAGCGGGAAATGCCCGGGGTGGGATGCCTCTTCTATAATCAATTCCCATATTATCCAAATGGGGTCAAATTGCAGTTTTTCTTCTACCGGAACATCATTTCGGCGTTCGCACCTACACACCTCTTTTTTCGCCTTACATATGGTCTCAAATTCCATAATCCATTCCAGCCAATAACACGCCAGTAAATTATTACGTGAATCCCCGGATATGTGGTACGCAAATTCATTGAGCGCAATAAACAATTCTTTCGGGTCTTTTGTGCGAAAGCAGGATTCCGCATACGTTATTTTGGGGGCCTTCAACTTTTGTGTCATTACGGTAATGTCATATTCCTCGCCTTTTTTTATTTTCACGCTTTCAAACCGGTGGTTCTTTTTACATAGACACAGCACACACATAATCTCCGCAAACAATTTTCTAAATTTGGGGTTGTTTCGTAGCCGGATTTCACTGCCAGAATATCCCGATTGTATCAAGGTTTTAAATTGGCTAAACCGCATTTCAATATACAGGGGGATGCGGGGGCACGCTAAATGAACATATTTCCCGATGAATGTCATAATAGTGTCCCACAATTCCATAAAATGCCCGGCGCAAATTAATTCCACGCTCCAATGACATGCGTGTTCTATTTTCCCGTCAATGATTGATTTTAGTAGTTCTTTTTGTACATCGCACTTTTTATAATTGGAAAATGTTATACCCCGAAAATCGGCTTCATCTCTCATATCATTTATTTCCGAATCTGCCATCAATGAGTTAAAACTTATTCACAAAAAAAATAACCCAATATAACATATAACATTCCATATTCCACATTTCATATTCCATATTCCATATTCCATATTCCACATTTCATATTTCATAACCTAAAATATATACAAATCAAATCAAATTGTCAAAATTAAAATAAAATAAAATAATAATAAAATAATAAATGACAACCGTATATAAATCATTTGCCGCATATTTGCGGTCATTCACAAAATGGCACATATTATTAATTGTCATTGCGGTGCTGTATGTGTTGCTTTTAATCCGGCGCCAAATTCGGCCACAAATAGAGGGATTTGAACAAAAAGAAAACTACAAAACGATGTCAAATGACGACATATATGACCCATTTTATACCGACATTTATGACGAACTGTTTTTACAGCCATACAAAATAGAAACTGAGGTCGGCGAAATCTTGGCGCTTACCAAACTGCCCAAATCTTCTAAAACAAAAATATTAGACATTGGCTGTGGGAAAGGCCACCACTTGGACCACTTTCAAAAAATGGGCGGCGGCGTAAATGCGACCGGACTGGATAAATCTAGCGCAATGATTGCACACGCAAAGGAATTATATCCCAAGGTTCAGTTTTTACACGGGGACGCAAATGACGCGATGAGTTTCGGCGACGACACCTTTGACATGATAACTTGCTTCACATTTACGGTGTATTATTTAAAAGACAAGCGCCGGTTTTTCCAGAATTGTTATAAATGGTTGAAGAATGGCGGGTATTTAGCGGTACATTTGGTTGATAGAAATAAATTTGACCCGATTGTTCCGGCAGGAAAGCCGCTATTGGTGGTTTCTCCCCAAAAATATGCCAAAACCCGCATTACAAACTCGGTGGTGAAATTCAACAAGTTTGATTACAAGGCCGACTTTTCACTTTCAAAAAATAACAAAGATGAAGCCACCTTTGAGGAGAAGATTGTAGATGATAAAACGGGAAAGGTGCGTGAAAACATACATAAATACTACATGCCTACCCGACGAGATGTGATTGACATTGCCAAAGAAGTGGGGTTCAGTCTCAGCGGGCAATTCCATTTAGTGAAGTGTATGAATGAATACCAATATATTTACATATTTAGAAAGTCAAATTAGATAAGTAGATATGGTTAGATAAGCAGATAAGTAGGTCTTGGGTCTGGGTCTGTGTTTCATGCACAAAAATAAAAACACAACAAAACATAAACATGTTTCATAATGTTGAAGGTTTGAATGTTGAACCAATACAACTTGTTCAAATAACATTTGTGTCAATATTGCTGTTCTATCTCTCTTGCCTCTTTGTATTGAAAGGGAAATATCGGCTGTGGTATGAATGTGCGTTTGTAAAAAAGTATAATATACAATACTGGTTTCAATCTCATGCCCACGCATTTGTTCCATTTTATGATAATTTACACGAAAAGTGTGCTAAATACATAGACCATTGTGCTGTGGTAGTTTTATCGGACGCAAACGCAGACACCGAAAAAAACGGCGAGCAATTTTACAGGAAGAATGAAGACGCCATCATTGACTTGTTACATAGCACACAACCGTCTTCTTATTCCAATACGATTAACACACAAATTATACCGCATTACAGTAAATATAATATTTCGCCATATTTACAGTCGCATAACGCACCGTGGTTTGTGGGGGTTTCATTTTCGCCGATAACGATGTCACTGCAAGGCGTTAGTATCAATGTCCCTGCCACCCTGACAATAAAGCACAGCACAAGACCCGCGACACACGCGTTATATGTGAATGTTTTACACGCAACCAAAGACCCCACGATTGAATCCACCCTGATTACAACGACGGAATACACCCAAAAATATAAAACGGGTGTGTTTTCATCTCTCTACCGATTTAATTATGTCCCGTGGTTTGTTCCTTATTTTACAAAATATCACACATACACCTTTTTTCAAAAAAACGACGGGCTGCCGATTAAACCCAATCCCAATCCCAATGCTAACGCCAATCCCAATGCCAATGAAAACACCACCATAATCAAAATAACAAAAACAAACGAAGAAGTGTTGTTTCAATATTTGAGAGAAAATGCCGGTGTAATGTTTTTATACACCATATTACCGGAATTTAGTCATATTTCACATTTAATACAAACCGGTGTATATGTCGTGTATGCGTTGTTACTAAATAAAACGGCGGTAGCCGGTATATATGTGTTTGCCGAATCAAATAAAGTGTGCGTTCATAACGACGGCGAAATCCTGAAAGCCGCACACTACGCACAACGTAAAAAAGAACGCATATCATCTCTCTTTTCACATAAACAGCGCATAGAACGCCTAAAAGAAGAGCACATTTCGGCGGATGAAGCCAATGAGGAGCCCGTTAAAAATAAACTTCGGCGGCTTCATGCGCCAAGCCAGAACAAAGACATTGAAATGATGTATGATAAAACATATTCCAACATAGTGTATGCGCGGTCATCCATCATGTCAAAACACCTCATATCAGAAACCGCGTTTGTAAATGGATTTCTTTCAGCGGTTCAGACACAGTCTCAGACACAGACACAGGCACAGACAACAATTATGATTGATACAGTCGGTCATAATTATAAAATAATAAATTCAGTTTTACTTGGAACACCAGTCACGGTTGACACCTGGTATTATGTGTTTCATAACTGCGTGTCCTCAGACGCCATTTTGTCTAAACATTTGTTTTGTATTTAGGTGTATTTGTATTGTTTTGCGTGTTTTTCGTGTTTTCGTGTTTTGCGTTAGCGAACATACTTCCCTGCCCTGGCAAATGAATCTACTACAAAAATCACAAAAACGCCTAAAAAGCAGTAAAGCACTAACTCTTCCATAACGTGTCCCGTCTTTTCATCTCTTTTTTCCTCCAACATATGAATAATATAGTTGAGTTTTTCAATCAACGCCCCGCTTCCTGCACTGTTATTTCCTAAACTCGCAGTCATTGCATCCATATGTGGAACAAACTGTTCGTAATACTGTTTGGCATAGGTGCTGAGCCCTTCGGTGGAATTCAATGCGCTTGCGCCTGTCCTTGTACCGTTTGAGCCTGTGCCTGTGCTGGTGCCTGTGTGGCGCGTATCTGCCCCCATAAATCCGTCTAAAAGCGTGGAAGTATAGTGCGAACCGGACCCAAGAGACACGGTTTGGGAGGTGTGCTTTACCCCCGAATTGGATGCGCCGGCGGCGGCGGTGCCGTTAAACCCTTCAATCGGGCCAGAGCCGGCGTCCATGGGCGCTTTATACACCTCATTTTTTACTACATTGTGTCCGATTCCTCCGCCGCCTTGACCAAACCCCTGACCTGGATAAACCGGTAAATCCGGAGAATACGTATCTTCTTCGTCATCGGATGACACTTCGCCGCCATTTTTGTGAATATTTTCAATATAATCCTTCATTTGCTTTATTTTAGAACTTGCTACACTCATTAATCCTGCCCCGGATTCTTGTTTTGGTCGGGTATCTTCTTGGATTTGTGGTCCCGCCGCCGCCGGTGTTGCGGCACCAGGTTGCCGGACTTTTAATGTTCTATTTCTTTTTTTAGCAATCCCCGAATCTTCGTATTTTGATGCTCCTTTTATAGTTTCAGACCCGTTATTTGAAAACTCGGAATAACCTAAAGAAGACATTATGTTTGTTCTTATAAAAAAATGAGATTATTATTTAGACTTATGTGTGGCGGAAATGGGACCTTATAAAGGCTTGTGTTGTTATATTTGGAAAATATATTTACTATGTATATAGAACCGAATTAAATGAAATTAAACAAAATGTTCTCGGGGCTCCCCCAAATTCCTCGTTTGGACCTCAGCAAGGCGGCCATTGTTTTGCTTGTTCTTTTGGCCGTTCTTTATTTCCGCCCCAATGTCCTGGGATTTATGTACAATAATGTTTTAGGAAAGTTGGTGCTAATTGCGTTTATTGTGTATTTGACATTGTGCCACACCACCGCCGGGTTATTGGCAGTTGTCTTTATTGCCGTCATTGCGGCATCATCCGGCGCCGGCAATTTCTTTGAAGGAATGGAAGACAAGGAGGAGAAGAAGGACGGCGAAGAAAAGAAGGAGGATGATAATAAGAAGGAGGATGATAAGAAGAAGGACGCAAAGAACCCACTTGACATTGCCAAGGCCGTTGCCGAGGCAACCAAGTAAGATATGTCTGTGTGTTTTTTGGTAATATTATAATGCGTCACATTGTATCATATGATAATCATGATAACTGGGGGGACACATTATAATACATATATTTTTTGATTTGTTATTAAGGTGATAAGGGCGACGAGGGTGGTAAGGAAACATGTTCAGGTGTCCGAACTCCCGTAACTCCTGAATTGTTTATATTATCAATTGTTAAACAATTTTTCGTAAGTTTATTTCTATTATCATCGCCAATAATACCATCCGTTTTTAGTATTTTGGTATAAAATTCAACATCGGGAATAATATCCTTTTTATAATCAACTTGATTCTGAGTCTTTCCGTTATAATTTGTTTTTTGGTGTACACCCATATAATTATTAACTAAATACGACATAATGTTTACTTTTCCAAAAACTTCAATTGGTTTTTGATTTTTGTCTTCATTCGCACGCGCATAATCTATCAGACTATCTTTATCTGGGTCACTTGGATATACATTTAGTACAAGTTTTCCAGTATAACAAGGAAGTTTATCATTTTGTGCGCGTTGTGGTAAATAAAACACATCAATAATAGTCCTATAATTACTAGGTTTTTTACCAAAAAACAAGCCGCCTTTCAATGTTTTTTTCAATTGTTGCCGTTTTCTACGAACACGAAGAGTTACTTTCTTGTTTTTCCGGGTTTTTCTTGTTCTAATGCGACCCGTATTTTTGGTTCTTGTCTGCATTGTAGTATATACACAGCACATATAAAAAACAAAAACATTGGTTGGTTATGGAATATAAGATATTTGTAAATTTGTTTTCCCTCTAAATTATAACTATGATAAAAGAAGAAGAGCCGTGTTCTAATCGTTATTTTGAATGTTTGTGTCACTCTTTTTTTGAAAACATTATAAATCACCCGGTTATTACTACGATTTTTAAATTATTTGTTCTGCTTGCCGTTGTGTTATTAACGTTGCACAAGAATTATTTAGGCGTTTTAGCAGTTCTTTTTATTATTATTGGAACATCCAGCGCCTGCGGATGGAAACCAAACGAATTTTTCAATAAAAAGGAAGGGTTTGGCGAAAAACCGTATCAAATGCAGCAAGACGAAAACGTTACGTCTATGAGCACAACATTTGCGGATAAAGACTTTGCGTCTAAAACCGTGAATGACAATGCCTGGTTTTCCACAATTACGCCTTCCGGAACAAACGTCCATTACGGAAATACAACCACGGATAGCAAGTATCCCAATGTGCCGTCTATATACGACAGCGCATTTGACCGTCTGACATACGATTACTTTAATCAAACCATATGCGAAACCCCGGAATATAAAACGGCGTTTGATACGATAAGAGTAGAATACGGCACCAGCGGCGATTCCAGCAATAATAAATTTATGGCAAAATACAACACGTATAAACTAGACCCCGTTACGGGCATGTATGAATATACCACAGACGCGGAAGGAAGAACCGTGCCCACCACCATTCCACGAGGAAACGACCTTAAATCCGTTGCGGAAAAGGGGAATGAAATATACGGCAAAATATGTGGTCCAACCGCAGTGTATAAAGATAAACCGGTGCAATTCAGTGAATCAATGACCTTTCCATATAGTCTTAAAAATCAAAACATCAATGACGTCGCAAACTTGCAAATAGATAATATAAATAATTTAGATGAAAGTTTAAAAACGCCACTGGGCGTAGTATATAATTTTTATTCTAAATTTATACAGACGTAACACATAAAAATCCAGACATATATTATAATACACTCAAAACCTTAATTCATAAAAAGCCCCGACCCAACATATAAAATGGAAAAACAAACAATATTTTTATTAATTGGAATGTTTGTCATCGTATTGATTTCGTCTCTGTATGGCACAATTAACGCAAAGGCGGAACAAGAAGAAGAAAAAAAGAATCACCGCGCAAATAAATCCGCAAATAAGGTAAAGGGCGCTTCATCCAAACCGGCCAAACATACCGCGTTAAAAGGCGATGATTCGGAATCATCTGACTCGGATTCAGATAGCGACACCGACACCGACACCGACGCAGCTGACAGCCCATTCAAAAAGGCAGTGAATACAACCAAGACGTTTCTAAAAGAAACATTTAGTAAATGGGGCAAAACCGAAGGCGGCGTGCTAGTTCCGACTTCAAAGGAAATTGACGTTGATTCGCCGACATATGAAGGCATGAAAGGGGTTGGTTCGGAATTTCAGGCAGCAAGCGAAACCTCACCCTATCGGTATCACAACCTGTCATAAATTTTCTTGTAGTATTACAAGAATAACATCACATAACAGACAAGTCACATCATA
>Ga0194133_10002407_pt1 | contig 29005 bp, 28 predicted proteins | sample TA2KigOf40mmetaG_FD_155448 | JGI IMG/M metagenome (GOLD analysis project Ga0194133, IMG submission 155448) | Freshwater microbial communities from Lake Tanganyika, Tanzania - TA2015055 Kigoma Offshore 40m | ecosystem: Environmental > Aquatic > Freshwater > Lake | place: Tanzania: Lake... | reverse complement strand
TTTTCTTTGGTTCTGTCTCCTTTGGTTCTGTCTCCTTTGGTTCTGTCTCCTTTGGTTCTGTCGCCTTTGGTTCTGTCGCCTTTGGTTCTGTCGCCTTTGGTTCTGTCGCCTTTGGTTTGGACACGTTTACATTTTTTTCAGTATTCATTATTTATATATTACCTATATATTATCAATATAATCTATATTCTTGTAATACTTTATTAATATTAATTATTAATTGCTTTTTCTCTAAATTATAAGGTCGTATGGATTCAAGACATTCCTCTATAGTCTTCCACTCTATCTTGCTAACTTCCGATTTTTGAAAATTATTTAAAACTCCCATTTTGTCAAATTGCCTATCTTCATTTTCAACCGTATTATTTTCTATATCATTGTTTGTCAAACAACCTAGAAAATATTTGTTCTTGTATGATTTATGATTTGAACCTATAAATATTTCTTCAAATGGCATTATATTTTCCACTATTTTAACATTTTTTTTACTTATTCCTGTCTCCTCCTCGAACTCTCTTAATGCGCAATCCAAATCTTTTTCTTGATAATTTCTCCTTCCTTTTGGGAATTCCCACTCGGTTTCACTCCAAGCTGTTGTGCTATTATTTATTAAGGTTTCCACAGAAACAAAATTTATTTTCGGAAACTCAAAATTGTTTACTAAATCGTCATCTTGTGATTTTTTGAATTGATTTACTTCTATTTCGTCAAGACTTTTTATTGAAATGCCATTTTTTAATGATTCAAATTTTTTTTGTGATGCTAGTTCTTCACTTTTATATTGATTACCAATGTAAGTGTCTCCCCACATTTGTTTCCATAGTATATTAAATGAACTAATTCGTATTAGTTCTTTCTCTGGTATAGACATTTCGTTAAACATATTTTGTAAATGTTCTACATTATTTTGTATGTATTTGCCTCTTAAAAAATCTATGTAGCCAAAACTGTCTTTGCGTCGTATCATTAAATATTGGATTCCTTTGTTACTCTTTTTGAACAATATTATTCCATAACTAGTAATTGGTAATTTACAATGATGAAATAAATGACCTTGTTTACCGCAATTATTACAAATATTATTCTTTATTTGACTTATTGAATTATTTAGATTCATCTATATGTTTAATCATTATTGTTTTTATATTGTTTTACTGTAAATGCCTGCATTAGACCCGACTATATGGGGACCAAAATATTGGTTTTTTTTACATACTGTAGCAATGTCATATCCTCACAGACCAAACGATGTAACTAAAAAAAAATATTACGAACTGATACAAAATATGCCTTTATTTATACCAGTAGAATCTATGGGCAACGATTTTAGCAAATTATTAGAATTGTATCCTGTAACAGCATATTTAGATTCGAGAGAATCTTTTATTAAATGGCTACATTTTATTCACAATAAAGTGAATGAAAAATTGGAGAAACCAAAAATTACTATTGATGATTTCTACGTAAAATATTATGAAGAATATAAACCCAAGGATATTCAGATTAAAGAATATCATAGATGGAGAGAAAAAATAATATATATCATGGTTGTTTTTGGTGCTACTGGACTAATTATGTATTTACATAATAAATAACCCAAGAGAAAAAGAAAAATATAATTAGTTATAGTATGAAACTCGAATTACTTATAATTGCTATTACAGGATTTTTATTATTTAACTTGTATCATGACGGAAAATACAGTAAGGTATTTTTGTCATATAAAAAATATTACCAGATGGCATTAATAGTATTAGTTGCTATTTCGTTTTATTTGATGATAAAAAGAAATCCAGCCCAAAGCAAAAATATGTTGTTATACACAAACAATATGGTAAAATATTTACCAATCGATAAATCCTCAATGGATATGATAACTCCTATTTTTGATTTTACAGCAAAGGGTAATAATAGTTTTATGGATGAATGTAACCGCGGATTAAATCCAGGCTTTGAATATAACCCTGTGTTAGCCGCACAAAAACAGCGTAATTTACTTTCAGGTAATAAGGTAACAAAACGCTCTGTCAGTGAAACAAAAAAGAAATATGTAGCGTCTATGCAGGATTGGAAATGTGGTCAATGTAATAAAAAGTTATCACATACATTTGAAGTAGACCATAAAATAAGACTTGACCATGGTGGCAGTAATGATGTGTCTAATTTAGTAGCCCTTTGTAGAGAATGCCATGGGGAAAAAACAGCAATGGAAAACATGTAATTATAAAATCATTGACTAATAGAATAGTATATAATAATTTATATTATTATATATTAGATAATAAGTATAATGGATATATTTTTTGGTGAAAAATTAAATTATGTTAAAGAGCAATCAAGGGGATATGTCGAATCATTGTCTTCTATTACAGGGTATAATATATTAATAACTTTTGTTATGTTATTTTTTTTAGTTTGTACTGCTTTAGTTACATATAACTCAAAAGGGTTTAATGAAAGTTTAGGTTACGGTTTTTTCATTACATTAATAATATTATTAATTATTTCTGTATTATTAAGAAAATACAATGTAGATGAAATAAACAAAAATATAAGCGGAACCACAGGACTAACTGGACCCACAGGGATAGCCGATAAAATAAAAAATGTGTTTGATTCTTTCGGAACAATAGAGACAATTGGTATAATAGTCGTTCTTGGAGCTTTGTTTATTGGTCTACTCGCATCGCTTGGTTTATTTCAAAAACACATTCCTTCTAATAATAAAGCAGCATTATTAAACTATTTTATAATTATGATATTTTTCGGGATGTTCTATTATTTTTTTAAAAAAGGTAGAGAAGCTGATGCGAAAATAATACCCGAAAACTTACAATTATTTTACGATGAAAAAATGAAATACACAGTTCTTTTTATTTTATTTATAGCTGTTGTTATAGGATTGTATTTGTTAAATCCTTATGAAATTATGAGTAAATATGGTGGTGCTAGTGTATTTTTGTTATTATTCATAGGAATAATTCTGTTTGCAATGATACGATTGAATTCCTATTTTTTCGATAATCCCCAATTTTCCGGTTCATATAAAGATGCGCCTGGTATAATAAGTTTTTTAAAAGTTGGTTATGTATTGGCCGCATTAGTTATTTCCGGATTATTTTTGTGGGGACTATTATATGTTTTGGGTGTATTTAGAAATGATGCGGATAATCCAAACAGCTTGAGACATATTGTGGTAAATTTGGTTTTGTTAGTAAGTATGTTAAGTATATTATATAAATTAGCAAATGCTGGAGGCTTTCTAGCTAAAAATCCATATTTTAGATTAATTCTTAACATTATACTATATGTTCCCTGTCTATTGGTAGTAGTTACAGATTATTTGTCTAAACTCGTGTTTTCAGCAAACACGAATATACAACAATCAAAAAATGATTATGTGTTTTTAGGTTTAGCTGTATTGTTATCCGGTTCTTATTTATTTTTAAATTCTGTTTTTTTCCCTTTTGTAAAAAATCAATATTACAATTTAGGAGGGAAAACTTTGATAAGCCAACCAATACCAATAAATACGTCAAGCAATATTGAATCAATATCGCAATTAAATGGTTATACAAATCCTAATAAATTAAATTATACATATGCGCTTTCTTTTTGGTATTATATAGATGCGTTACCTCCAAATACAAATAGTTCTTATCAAAAAAATACAAACATATTGGCTTGTGGTGATAATATATATGTAAAATATTATTCACCATCAAATACTTTGTATATAACGGTCAAAGAAACCCAAGGGACAACTGACAAAATGCACGAACTTGATGAAGACGGTTACAGAATAGTATATAAAAAGCCTGATGTATTATTACAAAAATGGAATAGTATTGTATTGAATTACAATGGCGGAACATTAGACATTTTTCATAATGGCGAGCTTGAAAAATCGGCTATTAATGTAGTTCCAACTAATAAAGGAGTTGGACAGGATAAAAGTGAACCAGGAAATGATGAGGACAATGTTATTAACGATATGTTAATTGTAGGGACTAGTAATGGAATTAGCGGTCAATTGGCAAACATGATGTTTTTTGAAGAACCAATAGATTATTTAACAATTAACAAGTTATATGTATTGTTCAAAGATAAAACTCCTCCTTTAGAATAATACTAAACAAAATAGAAAAAAATTAAATGTATAATATATAGTATAATAATGGAATTTAAAACTGTTATTTATTTGGTTATTATTATTGTTTTGTTGTATATTGTTTACAATTATGTTTCAAATGATTTAACTACTTTAACTGGATTAATTTCAGCACAAACAATGCAAAAAATTAACGCATCTGATTTGGGAAATGGAAATGCTCAAAATTTTACATACTCTATATGGTTTTACATTGATGATTGGAATGTTCGTTATGGAGAAGACAAGATTATTTTTGGACGAATGAATTCCGAAACAAGTAGCGCTGAACCATGTCCTCTTGTGTATTTAGATAAAACACAAAATAATATTGTTATTAAAACAACTATTAAAAACGAAACTAGCACATCACCTTCTACTGTAGACACAAATACAGTTCAAAATGTGCCTATCCAAAAATGGGTATTTTTAATGATGAGCGTTTATGGAAGAACAATGGATATATACATTGATGGAAAATTAGTTCGAACATTTATTTTATCAGGAATACCAAAAATAAATCAAGCATCTAATGTGTATGTAACTCCTAATGGCGGATTTTCTGGTTGGACAACCCGTTTCCAATATTGGAATGATGCGACAAATCCACAGGTCGCATGGGATATGTATAAGAAGGGTTATGGAGGAAGTCTTTTAGGGGAATTATTTGGAAAATACTCAGTTAAGGTGGCGTTTTTAGAAAATGACCGAGAGAGTTCTAGTTTTACAATTTAAAAATAAAACAAAAACCTTAATAAAAATAAAAAATAACACAAAAACTAAATTAGATTCATTATATGTAGTTTTTCTTATATAATATATATATAAGATGAACCCAAATACAAGTTCAGACTCTAGTATAATTTCTAATATAGGTTCTGCTGTAAATGATGTTGCTACAAATTATAAAAATGCTACTAAAGAGTTTTTAGATTCAAACAGTTTGGTAGCAAAAGTCGCATTTTTATTATTGGTTGTATTAGTTTTTACAATTTTACTTCGTTTAGGAATCTGGATACTTGGATATTTTTTTACGGATTCTCGTTCACCCAAATTATTGAATGGAATGATTGATGCCAGAGTAATGCAAATTATTCCACAAGACCCAAAGTTAGAAAATTCTATAAATGTATCTCGTTCTACAAATGAGAGAGAGGGTATCGAATTTACTTGGTCTTGTTGGATGTATGTTAATAGTTTAGATTTGAATTCAGGTAAATACCGTTGTGTGTTTTACAAGGGAAATGATTTTGTCAATAACACGGACACCTTGTTAAATGGTGTAAATTTTCCCAACAATGCGCCAGGGATGTATATAGACCCATATAAGAATGATTTAATTATTTTTATGAACACGTTCAATGATATTAATACCAAAGTAACAATAGAAAATATTCCAATCAAGAAATGGTTGAACGTTATTATTCGTTGTCAAAATACTTTATTGGACATTTATGTTAACGGAACTGTCGCGAAAAGTTTGAAGCTACAGGGTGTGCCTAAGCAAAACTTTGGTAATGTGTATATTGCTCCTAACGGTGGATTTGATGGATATATATCTAACTTATGGTATTATGATTACGCGTTGAGTCCAACCGCAATCAATTCAATGATAAGCGACGGACCTAACACAAACATGATTGGAGGTGATGGAGATGGTTTGAATATATTGAACCCTGATTATTTATCATTAAGATGGTATTTCTATGGAACCGGTAACGCCTACAATCCAACGTAATTATATATGCGATGAATGTAAAAATAAAATATTTTACTGAAACGAAGATAAAAAAATGTCAACATATTATATGAGTTTGATTAATACTGTTCGAAATTTTATAATAAATAACAAACGCATCCTTTCTCTAATCATCATCATTTTACTAGCCTTTTTTTTAGACAAATTAAATAAAACAATTAAAGAAGGATTAGAATTGCCTAGCTGTTCTGTATTCAATACAAACCAGACTGTTGAAAAAAATTGTGCGAATTGTCTTGCTGTAAAATTGAATAGCGCAGATACCAAATGTTATTGGAATGAAACCGAAAAAAAATGCGGTTCCTTTTTAGGTAATGGATATAAAGATACTTGTGCTACAACTACTAATATAAATACTAATACGTGTCCTAATTGCCCCAAACTACAGATTTTAGACACACCAACATGGTTCGCTGACCCTGTTCTTAAATCGTCAACATGCCCTACTTGCCCAAAAATGACAATAGCAGACACACCTACGTGGATTACAAAGGTCTAGGGTACAAAGGTCTAGGGCCTAATAAATAATATAATAATATTTTATTATATTATCTTGTATTAAGATGTCTCAAAATAATAATTACATATTAAATGGCAGGTTATCAAGGGTTCAAGGCAGATGTCCATTCGAAACAGATACTTCTATAGCATTTGATAGGAATCGTTTTTCAATTGTTCCTTATACTGGAAAAGTTGTTCCAATTACCGAACTTCCATATGAAGTTGCTATGTTAAGAAAAGGAAATATATTACAATATAAAAAGAATAGCAGCAATTTAACAAAAAAACAACAATATTCACAATTAGCTCAGGGAAAATGGCATTATCGAAAAACTTGGGCAACTCAGTCAGCAAATGGATACACGAACCCTAACACCAATAATTTACAGAGGGTTAACGCGGAGACTGTAGAATTGTTTCCTAATTCAGAAAATCCTGTATATATAAAAGATTTTGGAACCCTTGTTTGCGGAACATTAGAAAATCCAGTAACCGGTGTAGTCATAACACAACCTCCCAAACCAAATTGCCATCCTACAACAGATTCCGATGTTCCTGGTAGCATTACTGAATTATGTTGGAACGATGGAATAACGCCTTGGTTTCCTAGAACTCGTTATATTATGACTAATGGTGGTAGTAAATTGTATACAAATTATAAATTAACTGGCGGACTTCAATTCTCTGGTCTAACTTTAACTGCTACCATTATTTGTTTAGATAGCACAGTTAAATTAGATTGGACATATAATAATAAATGTATTCCTGCGTTAGGATATAATATATATCAAGATGGAACACTATTTACTTCTGTTCCTTCTACACAGACAACGTATACTTTTACACCATTAGAAGGTAATCAAATTTATTATGTAACCGCTACAAACATAAATGCTGAAAGTCAACCATCCAATGTTGTTGTTATCAATCCATCTATTGGTTTTGTTATAAATGATACGAATTTAGATAACATAATCGTAACACCTACTTCACTTACTATATTGGCTAATTTAACAATTACTGTTAATTGTGTATATGGTGGTAAAACAATTAATATTGTATGTGTTGGAGGTGGCGGAGGAGGAGGCGGTGGGACATTTGGAAATGATAATGGTGGTGGCGGAGGAGGTGGCGGAGGTGGAAATATAAATCAAGTATTTAATTTTTCTCCAGCATTAACTACATATAGTATTACTATAGGAAACGGTGGACAAGGGGGGCAAGGTGGGTATCTAATCAGTCCAGATACAATACTACCTGGAACTGATGGTTCTAATGGAGGGTCTACTACACTTGTAGGTGGTTCTACAAATATTACTGCTAATGGTGGACAAGGTGGTAAAGGAAGTGGACAAACTAGTTCAAATAGTGGTGGTAATGGTGGTGCCAGCACAGGAACGCCTGGTTCCGTTGGAGGTTTAGGAGGCACTGGAAATACTTCGGATGTAAATGGAAAAAATGGTGCTATTGGTGGTGCTGGTGGCGGTGGAAGTGGTTATAAAGGTTCACGTGGTATAGGAGGAAATGGAGCTGTTAATATTTCTGTTACAAATTATGGAACAGAATATGGAGCTGGTGGAGGTGGAGGTGGTGCTAATAATACTGGAGGCACTGGTGGTAATAATAATGCTGGTAATGGAGGCGATGATACATTTCTAAAAGGATATGATGGTATTCCTAACACAGGTGGTGGAGGAGGCGGTGGACAAGGAAGCAATGGTTCCGTGGAACGTAATGGTGGTGGTGGTGGCGGCAATGGTGGCTCTGGGCTCGTAATAATTTATGTATAAAGTTAACTTAATTTTTATAGATTTTATACATTTTTTATAAATATTGTATTTCATAAACGTAACTCAATATTTATAGATACTAATACAAATTATGGCCTCAAGTTTGGATTGATACATATTTCGTGACTTGGGAAGATATCTCCGCTCATACACATATCATTCACACCAACTTGACTACACGCTCGTGTTCCATGGTCTTCTCCAATATAACACCAACCACTTTTTCCTCCTCCCCATGTTGTTTGTATACTGCTTTTGGAATCATCTGGCATAACTTCAGAACTATGAGTTGCGTCATTTAAAGCCATTTGGAGTTGGTTTTCTTCATTATCGTGTTGAGCAGCATAATCAATATGTGTTTGTGTGGGTAATGAACTAGTTGCTTGTTTACCTGGAACTACAGTAGAATTTCCAGTAACAACATCTTGAACTAATTCGACCGCGCCGGTAGCTGTATCTGCTACAATATCAATACCAGTTTTTGTGCCTTCAGCGGTTACATTGATACCAGTTTTCGCACCAGCAGATGAAACATCAACTGTTTGTTTTGTTGTTATTGCTGCTTGATATCCAAATAATTTTAATACAGGAGAGAAAAAATCAACAATTTCATTTAATCCCTTTCCTAAATAAACAAAAACATTTATTCCTAGAAATGCTAAAATTAAAATAATAATTAACCATGTCTGCCAAGTTACATTAGAGAAAAAAGATGAATCATTGGCTGAAGTAGAATATTCTGGAAAAGGTGTTAAGTTTGGTAAATCATCTGGTGTTATATCAGATATCTTATTAGCAAAAGCATTATTATTTGTATTCATTATAATAAAAAAATATATTAAATTTTATTATTATAACTTTATTCTGATACATACCCTATTTTCCAATTGATAGACATTTGATGACCTAAAATATTACATAATAATTGAATTGAAAATCCTGTTCTACATAGTGCCAATAATGGATTAAATAATAAATATCCTAGCGAAAACAATGTGATGTTTATAAAGTTAAAAGAGTCCAGCGTAAATCCTAATATACGAATCATTTATAAATTTTGTTTTTGATTAGTAAATATGTTAATATAGTCTTAAACCTTTTTGAATTATTTTATTTTTATTTAAAGGTCAACAAGTATGTAAATTGATTTAAATGGCCTAGGATTTCGTCTCTCACATTAATTAAATCAGTATCTTGTTTTTCATTTAACACAGAATGATGTGTCATATCAATTAAATATTTTTTATACATTTCAATTTCCTTCTTGAAATGATTAACATCACTGAAATCCAATAATGGCATCGACTTGGTTCCTGTCAAATTTACTCGATTTCCTGTTTTTCCTAAAAGTATTTCGACAAAGGAATCGATAGATGCGTTTAGATTACCGTAAAGCTCATCTGTCGCTTTATGTTCAGCATAACTTCTAGTTTTCCAGTGAAACAATTTAATTGTATTCAACATACGAAGAAAAATAACTAGCATATGTTGTTCGCTGTATTTATTTTGGCTGTGGGACTTACGGGTTTTTGACTGTTGACTGCGATTATTACGCATTCGGTTCATTTTTGTTTTCATAAAAACTATATATTATTTTATTATTTTATTATTTTATTTCTCGTTTGAGTATATTTATTTCTCGTTTGAGTATATTTATTTCTCGTTTGAGTATATTTATTTCTCGTTTGAGTATATTTATTTCTCGTTTGAGTATATTTATTTCTCGTTTGAGTATATTTATTTTTAGTCGAGCCTTACTTTTATGTATTATTGTTAAAACGAGGAATATATTCTTCACCCAAACTATTCATCATCTCTAATTTGGCTATTGTCTTTTCTAGATTGGTTGATTTCAAATTTTGATACAAATAATCCGTTCCAGGCGAATGTTCGTTCTTTTTAATTTGCTTATAAATTTTATGTATTGATTTTGTGATAACCATTACTTTATTTTTATCTTTAACAATCTCTTCGTCTGTCGAAAATGGTTCGGTAAAAACTCCTATGATAAAATACAAAATCAATCTTCTCTTTTTATGACAACCAGGAGTGTATCGTAAACAAAAAATATTAAACGCACACATTACTATCTTTTGAATTAAATTGTTGCGCCTACTTGCTTCTGCTAAAAATATATCCCATATTATCCATATTATATCCATCTGACTTTTTGATTCCACTGCCGCAAATTCTCTACGCTCACATTTAAACTTCTCTTTTCTCTGTTTACAAATATTTTCAAACTCAATTATCCATTCTAACCAATAACAAGCACTAACACATTTTTTACCGTCTTCTGATATGTTATAAGCAAATTCATTTGCTGCCACAAATAATTCTTTTGGGTCATCCTTTAAAAATATATCTTCAGCATATTTTACAGTTGGTGCTTTAAATCGCTCTGTCATTTGTGTCAAGTCAAAATCCTCCTTCTTTACCTTTACAATCGCATAGCTATGTCTCTTCGTTGCTTCGCATAAAATACACATTACTTCACAAAACAATTTTCGCATTTTCTCGTTATTTCTTAATCGCAACTCTTGGTCACTATATCCGTTACTCATAATTTCTTTAAAATTTGTTATTCTTAAATCTAAATAAGTTACTAACTTTGGATTTCCAATATGAATATGTTTTGTATAAAAACCTATAATTATATCCCATAAGTCTGAATAATGTCCAGCACATATTAATTCAGCGCTCCAATAACAAGCAGGTTCTATTTTTGAATTATATAGACTCAATAATAACTCTTTTTTTACATCTGTTTTTTTAAATTCAGAAAAGGTGATACCTCTGAATTCTTTTTGTTCTCTAATATCATTTATTTCTGTTTCATCCATTTTAGAATTTATGTTATTATATAATAACTTTTATAATTATAAATTTTAACGTTGTTGAACTCTTTGTCCTAATTTTTACAAGTATAATGTTATTATAATATATACAACAACGATGTTAACACTTGAAAATATTGATTGTGTCTCTTTGGAAAAAGATATACACAAAATACATAATAGATTAAAAAATGATAAAAGTGGTAAAAATGCCAGTTATATTCCAGCCTTAGCTAAAGTCGACCCTTCTTTATATGCTATATCTATTTGTATGGTTGATGGAACTATTATTAATGTAGGCAATGTTACTAATAAATTTGCTATTGAATCATGCTCTAAAGTATTTACACTTGCTTTAGTATTAGATACATTTGGTATTAAATTTGTAAAAGATAATGTAGGTAAATTATCTTCCGAAGAAGCATTCAATTCTATTTGCGCTATAGAGAAAACGGAAGGTCATACAATTAATTCATTTAATAACAGCGGCGCATTAGCAACACTAAGTTTGTTAGAAGGTATTACTCCAAATAAGAGAACATTTGAAAATAGGGTTATAAAAAATATGTCTAAATTTGCTGGGAAGCAATTATTTGTTGATAAAAAAATATTTGGTTCTGAATTCTCACATTCAGAGCATAATTTAGCAATTGCTTATTTACTAAAATCATATAATCGATTTTATGGAGATATAGAGAATTGTGTAGATGTGTATACAAAACAATGTTCTGCTATGGTTACGAGCGATGATATATCTATAATGGCAGCTACATTGGCGAATTATGGAAAAAATCCTATAACTAAAAAACAAGTGACTATGATTGAGTCGGTTGAATATATTTTAGACCATATGGTGACTGCCGGATTATATAATGAAACATCGAAATGGATAAAAGAAGTTGGGTTACATGCTAAAAGTGGGGTTAGTGGAATATTATTAATTGTTATTCCAGGAGTGATGGGTATTGGCATTATATCTCCGCCTTTGAATCAATATGGAAATAGTTCAAAAGGTATTAAAACAGCCAAACTTTTGTCTAAGGCATTAGACAAATATAAGAAATAAATGTAACGTTAAAAATAAAATAACGTTGAAAATAAAATAACCTGGAAAATAAAATAACGTTGAAAATAAAATAACCTGGAAAATAAAATAACAAAGAAATATATATGACAAACATATTGAATAGTATTATAAAGCCTATAACAACGACATACAGTAGAACTTCTGTTTGGGGAAAACTATTAGTTTTTATAGTTTTGTTTTTATTCGTAATATTTGCTTTTAAAGGGTTTAAAACGGATTTTAAAGAGGGATTTGAACAAGGTGAAAAATACGTTTTTAAAACAGGATTAGATGTTTATGATGATTTTTATGCCGAAATATACGATTATTTAGTGTTTAATAGTTTAAAAAATGAGTATGAAATCGGAGAAATTGTTAATAAAACTGGTCCATCGAGCCAAAGTAAAGTATTAGATATTGGATGTGGAACAGGACATCATGTGGCTGAATTGTCTTCTAGAAACATAGATACAATTGGAATTGATATTTCACAAGCAATGATTAAAAAGGCAAAAGAAAATTATCCAAACTATAAATTTCAAGTGGGAGATGCTTTAAATGGAAACACATTTGATTCCAATAAGTTCACACACATATTGTGTATGTATTTCACTATTTATTACTTCAATGACAAACAACAATTTTTCAAAAATTCATTTAATTGGTTATTACCAGGAGGTTACTTATTAGTTCATTTAGTCGACCGAGATAAATTTGACCCCATTTTGCCTCCAGGAAACCCATTATTATTACTTTCCCCACAAAAATATGCCAAGGAGAGAATTACTAGCACAAAAGTAAAATTTACTGATTTTGCGTATGCTGCGAATTTTGAAGTTGATGAAAAAATGGATACAGCAAAATTTGTCGAAAAATTCAAGAACGACAATGATGGTAAGGTTAGAAAACAAGAACATATTATGTATATGCCAGAGTTATCTACAATCGTAGATGAAGCTCAGGGAGTTGGTTTTATTTTAGATGGTGTAATAAATTTATTACAATGTCAGTATGAATATCAATACATATATATATTCACAAAACCAAACTAAGTAGTGTAGAAATATAATATTTTTATATTATACAATGAATAATTTTAGTGATGAGCAAATGGAGAATTTGTTAAACAATGGATTTACAGACGGCGATATAAATTATTTACAAACATTGGGGTTAAATATGGAAACATTATATGGTAACATTGAATATATGTTAGACAATGGGTCTACTCGAGATGAAGTTATGGCTGAAATTGGTATACAACAAAATGAAGAAGTTGAAGGAAGAGAGGAAAACGCAGTGGAAGAAGGTGAAGACAAATTTGTAGGTGTTGATGAACAAAAAGAGGCTACTATGAATGGAGGGAAACAAAAGAAAAGAAAAGGAAAAATCAATAGAACAACTCGAAAAATAAGAAAAAGCAAAGGTTCGCGTAAACCTAGAAAGGGAAGAAAAATGCGTAAAACAAAAAGACGCGGAACTAAGTAAATAAAAATAAAAATTGAAATATAAATTATAAATTATATAAAAGTAATAATTTATAATAATAGCCATTTAAAATAAAACAATGAATAATTCAAATCAAGTAAACCAAGCGATTCAAGGAAATGAAAATACTGGACAATTAGTTAATATATATTTTAAAGAAGCATGGACTTGTAATACAAAAAGTTACCTTGTATATACTGCTTGGACTTTTGGCCAAATGATGACTGCTTTATCAAGATTTATCGCAAGAGACTTTCATATAGATTATTGTATATTGAGAATAGTGCCATTTGGTCAGCCACAGGGTGAAAAGGGTGATGCTATAGATATTTACGGAACATTTACTGATGTGCAAATAAGAGAATATTGGGATTCCACTTTAAATATGGGGTTTTATGTTAAACGTGCCGATGATATTCCATGGCATAGTGATGACGAATAATATTTTATAAAAAATACATTAATAAAATATACTATTATTTACATACAAAAATTAACTTAATATATTTTTTACCTAGCAAAATAAACAATACATAAAATAGTTCGAAACCGAAACTATGGTGACAAATTAAAATAATAAAATCAATATTTTTATTATTTACACTCTTTTTGAAAAGTTGTACTTTTTTATTTCAAAAGACTTTTGGGGTTTTTTATTTTGGACATTTTAAAAATGTCCATTTTTCAAAACCAATTTACTTTTCCAAAAAATGAGTTATGAAAAAGTGTGTCTTACCATAATGCTCTAAATTTAAAAAAAATAATTTTGAAAGTGTTACGATAGTTTTTTTTCAAAAAAATGATGAAAAATGTCAAATAAAAAATTTGGAAATAATGGAAATAAAAAAAATCCCACGAAAAAAATCGAAAAAAAATATTAAAATCCTTACGAATTTCAATCGTTTCTATTTTTTGTGGTTGTAAAATTTACTACCCGTCATCGTCACAAATTTCCAAATATTTCCAAAAAGGAAATAAATGGGGACAAATTTTTAAAAACATGAAAAAAATAAAAAATTTCAAAAAAATTTAAAAAATAAAAAAAATATTTAAATATATAATATTATATCTTTTTAATGGATACAATGGAAAAATTTTTGTCCCCTCAAAAAAAGAGTTGTTATGACTGTGTAGAATGTGACTATCATACGAGCAGCAGCAAAGATTTTAATAAACATATTTCTACTAACAAACATAAAACGAGGATTTTTGGAATTCAACAGAAAATATTAGAAACAAAAATAGCGGAAAGTAGGTGCCACGTGTGTAATACGTGTGGAAAGGAATATAAAACAAATAGTGGTTTATGGAAACATAATAAAACTTGCGATAAGGAAAATCCCCAAAAATCCCCGAATTTAGAATCCGATAAGGAAATAATAAAACTGCTTATTAAGGAAAATGCTGAGTTTAAAAACTTAATATTGGAAATAATAAATAAAGATAAGAGTTCAGTAACAAATAATAACAATAATATCACAAACAATACTAACAATACGAATAGCAATAACACCTTTAATTTACAGTTTTTTCTAAATGAACAATGTAAAGACGCAATAAATATAGACGAATTTGTAGAAAATATAAAAATCCAATTAAATGATTTGGAGACAACTGGTAGAGTTGGATATGTAGAAGGTGTTTCTAGAATAATCAATAAAAATTTAAACGGATTAGATAAATTTAAACGCCCAATACATTGCAGCGATATAAAGAGAGAAATATTGTATATTAAAAATAATAATGAATGGAAAAAAGAGGATTCGGAGAAACAAATGTTAACAAAAGCAATAAAACAAGTAGCTTGTAAAAGTATTGGACAAATAGGGGAATGGAAAAAAGAAAACCCTGATTGCGCCTATTCCGATTCTAAAAAGAATGATTTATATCTTAAAATTATTTCGAATTCCATGTCTGGAATGACAACGGAAGAACAAAGCAAAAATTATGAAAAAATAATTACTAATGTAGCGAAAGAGGTTATCATAGAAAAATAATTAGACCATAATAACTAGTTGTAAATCGTAAACTTGTAAATCGTAAACTTGTGAATCGTAAACTTGTATAATTCATAATATAATAATATTTTATGAATTCTACAATATTTCAGCATTTTTGCTACAATAATGATACATATAATTTGAATACATTTTTTAGAACTGCTACAAGTATTCTACTGTATTCACTTCCATACATTTTAGGAATAATTGTTTTATTAATTATTCTTTTTTTGCTATATGTTCGAGTCAAGTTTCGTTTCTGGGCTATACAACCGGTATTTCATATTTATGACATTTATTATTGGTTTGTAAATGTAGGTATTATAAATAAAGAACTTCCTAGTAAAAATAGATATACGAATTTTAAAAATATTAAAACGATTTCATACGATATTTTAAATCAAGAGAATATTTCCAATTTTGTAGTATTAGTTCAGTTAAACTATTTGCGCAATAACGAAAATTCATATATACCACAAAAGGATAATATTTTACCTTATTTTATAGGACATAGTCAAAAATCATTTTGGTCATTTTATTGGCAACCCGATACTTTGTTAGACAACAAAACAAATACAGCAGTTGAACATCAAAAATTAATTGGTGTCATTACGAGTAGACCATTACATGTATCTTTTATTGATAAGACTAAAAAACAGAAACCAACAACTATGGATGTATATTATGTAGACTATCTTTGTGTAGACAAGGGTTTCCGAAAGAAAAATATTGCTCCCCAATTAATTCAAACACATGAATATAATCAAAGCCATTTAAACCGAAATATTAGTGTCTCATTATTCAAGAGAGAAGACGAATTAACCGGAATTGTTCCGTTAACAGTATATAAATCACATTGTTTTAATATGAGAAATTGGCGTAAACCTTTGTCTCTTTCGTCGAATATTAATATATTAACGGGGGACAAACAAAATATTTACTATTTGTATAATTTTATTAAAGATACTACAGACAAATGGTCGCTCACAGTTATACCGGAGATGAGCAATATAATAGAATTAGTAAATACTAAAAATGTGTTTATCGTTATGTTGGTAATGGGTGGTGAAATAGTTGCCGCATATATTTTTAAAAAGACCTGTACTTTTATTGAAAAAGATAAAGAAATTATTTGTTGTATTGCTTCGATAAATGGAAAAGTGTTAACAAGAGAAGTATTTATTCAAGGATTTAAGGTGGCTTTATGGTCTATATTAGAGAAACCAGAGAATAAAGGATTTCGATATTTAATGATTGAAGATACAAGCGATAATGATTGTATCATCAGAAATATTCAGAAAAAAACGTGTCCATTGGTAATATCGCCGACCGCATATTTTTTCTATAACTTCGCATATAACACGTTTAAATCGAATGACGTGCTAATAATCTGCTGAATATTGTGCCAAAAATTGTTTAACTTGGTTCGCATATTTTTGCTTAGGATATAAATTTTCGTGACCATTGTGTTGGTTGTGTATTCCATTTACATCACTATTTCGTAGTTGTCCATTATCATCAGCAGGTAAAATACATTTGCGTTTTATAAATGTCTCTTCGGATTGATTTACGTAATGTGCTATAAAAGCAGGAACATTATAATACTCTTTATTATTTGTATTAAAATAATAAGGTTCGGTGCCATCTAAAAATTTATCTAAACTAAACATTCTTGATTTATCTCGAATATTATAAAAATGTGGGTTAACGACATTTATTGCCTGAGAAGGCCTAACAAATGTTTTTACATGATTATTTAATATTAAATCAGATTTTGTGTAATTATCTAAAATGAGTCCATCAGGGTCATTAACTAAATTATTACTTCCAAACATTAACCAATTTAATGATAATGAATGCGCAAAATTATATTTGTTTAACAAATGTTTTATACCTCTATATTTTTTATTCAGAATTATAAATTCGTCGGCATCTAAATAAATAAACCAATCCACATTCATTTTTCTGGCAGTTAACCGAGCTTTTTCCATTAAAGTTAGTTTTATTGAATTTTGAGAAGGCGGAGTATCGTATCTAATTACTGTAACTCTTTTATCAAATTTTTTGAAAACTTCAGTTAATGGAATGATAGAGTTATGGTCAAATATGATAACATAATCGAACCCAATCAATAAATGATGTGCTGCCCACTCCCTTATATGTTTTTCATCTCTAGCATTAGTAAATAAAGCAACTTTTTTCGTTATAGAGTAAGTATAAGTGTTTTGTTTTGTAAATTCCATAGTTAATTTCATCTATAGTATTATAATAATTATAAATTATTAAAATATAAAATATAACTTATTTTACGGTAATACGTAAAACGCAGATAACATATTTAACGAATATATTTTCCAACTCGCGCAAAACTATCGACAACAAATATGATAAAAACTCCTAAAAATGAATATAGCACAACTTCTTCTGTTACATTATTTGTGCGTTCATCTTGCTGGTCTTCCAATAAATTAATCATATAATTTAGCTTGTTTAATAATACATCATTTGTGGCAGGAGTTTCTAACATATTACTATATTTATTTTGTCTAATAATATTGTTACCATTACCCTCAGGAACGGATATGTTTTTGTTGCGAAAATCAGGCACTAATTTTCTATAATAGTCTCTAACCTGAGCGTCATTTAAAAATGTTGAATTTAGGTCTTGTAAATCCATATTGTCATCGTGAACCGGTTGTGGAACTGAGCTGTCATATTGAAATGCTTCTTTTTGTCCTTGTCTCATGGATTCGGGAGGCTTTAATGGATTTAGAGCTGTAAATTGTTCAATGGCAGGTGGCGTGATTTTATTATTATTTGTGTTAGAAATGGAGTTGGGTATAAAATCGGCTAATTCATTATCATCATTACTATTATTATGTAAAGAATTAATAACAGATTTTACCTTTTCCATATCAAATTCAGGCGACCTATATTTTTGTGTTTTCGCATTTGAATTATGATGACGTCTCTTGTTGTCAATAACGTTTTTGTTATTATTATTTTCAGAATAATTATTATCATTTTCTACTGATGCGGCTGTAATTGCTAAAGACATTCTATTCTCTTATTAAAAATTAAGATAATTATTTGAAAAACGGTCTGAAATAATTATATAATCTATTTTATATAGATAATGCAAAAAATTCAAGTTTTATTTGGTCTATTTATATTGATTTTAATAGTTATGTTTATGAATCCAAGAATAATAAATGATGTTAACAAAAGCGTTTTAGGAAGAATTGCCTTGATTGGATTAGTAATTTATTTCACTTGTCATAACACAACTTTAGGATTGTTGGTGGCATTATGCCTAATTATAGCTATAAATATGTTTGTCACAGAAGGAATTGATGAAACACTAACTCCAGAAATAGAAGAGGAAGAGGAAAAGACAGTAACGATGTCTATGCCTACAGAAGAAGAGGATGGAATTGATACACAAACAGCTCACGAATCTATTCAACCTGTGGAGTCTAATACGGTTCCCGTATCGAAGGATACATTCAGCTCTGTTGATGTAGCCCCCTTGAATCCTGAAGACAGAAAAGAGGGATTTGCCGTGATATACCCATAAACATCGTATACAAATATAATAGCATACAGTAGAATTTTGGTAATAACGTAAATAAATAAAAATAAAATATTATATTATATAGAACCTTTTATGAAGTCTAATAATATAAAAATGTTTTGGATATTTGTATTATTTATTATAACAGTATTGTATTATTATTATTACATATACAGAGAACAGGAAGGATTTATTATTCCAGGAACTGAAACATTGAATTCATTCAAGAGGGGATTACGAGAGAAAATGGAAGACCTAAACGACAAATATGGACCTGAAACAATAGAACTCGCGATTAAGAAGTCCCAATATAACAGCGAAAACTAAAGGATAAAATACTTTTTCTCTCTTGATATAGTTTTTACATATGTAAAAAATATTATATTATTTTATAATAGTAAATAGTATAATATGACAAGTTTGATTTCTGATTCATTCGAATTTATTCATAATCATATTATGTTTCTAAATAATAGTAAATTTTTTGCTGGCATTGTTATGATTTTGCTAAACATTGGTTCTAAATTTATATCAATACAATTTAGTCGTTCTACAGAGGAATATCTAAAATTAAATATTACGAAACAGATATTAGTTTTTGCCATGGCTTGGATGGGAACTCGTGATATTTATACTGCGCTAATTTTGACGGCAGTATTCACAGTATTATCTGACCATTTATTTAATGAAGAGAGTCCCTATTGTGTTGTTCCGGAAAAATATAGAATACTACATAAATTAGTCGATGTAAATGAGGATGGACTTGTTACAGAGGATGAAGTTAATAATGCGATACAAATTTTAGAAAAGGCGAGAAGAGATAAGGAAAAAAAACAACAAAAACATTCGTTTACATTGTTCCATAACTATTTGGCTGCAGCGCAATAAAGTAAAATACAATAAAGCAAATACTTTTCTCTATTATAAAGTATTTACTAACATTTAAAAAAATCTATCGGTATATTAAAGTATATAATGAACAATATTAATAATGATTCTAAACCAAAGGATAATGATGATTCTGAACCAAAGGATAATGGTGATTCTAAACCAATGGATAATGGTGATTCTAAACCAAAGGATGATGGTGATTCTAAACCAAAGGATAATGGTGATTCTGAACCAAATGGAACAAATGAAAAAAAAGATACCATACCAATTCCAAATACATTATCCATATTTATAACAACACGTATTCCAAATCATTATAAAATTACTTACACTCCTTCTATGACAGTTCCCGAATCAAAAAGTCATACAGTATATTTTGACCCATTAATCAAATACTATAAAATGGCTCTAACAGACATCCCTTCAGATGCTCCGAAAGACTACAAATTTACACAATTTTTTGAAGCAAATCAGTTTGATAGCTTAATTAATCGTATTTTAAGTAACTTTTTATTTATGCAAAAAGAAAAAACTTTACCAGAAGCGACTAAAGATGGGTATATTGATAATAATATACAAAAGACAATAGATACATTATTTTCTGTAAATAGCTTGCTTTATTTAGATAAAAGACCTTATACTATTATTGGTAGACATTGGACGCCAGGACACTGGGAAATAGATAGGAAGCCAACAAATAAACTGTTGGCATATTTTTCATCAGATGGCATAAAACAAGCTGAAGATGAGTTAAATAAGATACCAAATGAACTACACCAAGGTAACTTAGCTGCTGCGAAAATAATTAGCAACAATACGGAAGCTGTGTTACAAGAAACAGATTCATACAGGGATGAACTTAGTAAAAAATTAGCAGATGCCACAAAAGAATATGAAGAATTAATAGGTTTAGTTACAGAGCAGTATGAGGATGAGGTTTATTTATCCTTAAATAATCCTTCTATAAACTATAGCAACCAAACAATAAATTTGGGTTTAGACCCTGTTACTTTTTCTCTCTTAATAAATGATGAACAAATACAAAATTATATTAAAACAAATAAGGATATTGATTTTTCAGAAAAATACTTGGAATACATAGGATTAAAAAGTACCTTATTTAATTTAAGCAATGAGCTCAATAGTCAAATGGTTAGCATTAATAAATCAAAAAAGAGTTTTGACGAAAAATCGAATAACTTATTTACCGTTAAAATAAAAAATATAAGTTTGTCTAACGGAGCAAAGGATAATTATGACATGCCAGAGGGTTTGTTTACAGATATAGAGGCAAATAATTTTAAACCCGAAATAATTCGCAAATTGGAAGAGTTGAAACAAGAGAAAATACAATTATTTATAGCATGTAGAGATACATTTGAAATGATTATAGAGTATTTAAAAAAACAAGCCGATTATTTTTCTTGTATTGTAGAAATTTTGAACAAAATTAAAAATAACTATACAAAAATAGTGAATAACAGCGAAAATAATGTTACTGAAGAAGATAATATGAGTTTTTCTGAATTAAAAAATATTTGTATTGATTCTGATATTGATATATATAAGGGTTTAAGCACAAATTTAGATATATCTCGAATTCAAGAAAGACGTGAATTAATTGATAATGAATTAAAAGTTTTACAACAAAAAATAAATTTTGAGGAACAATTTGAACAATATGTTGATTTTCCAGAGGTATTGGAAATAGAAAGGAGACAATTTGATATATACATAAATATATTATCCTTAACGAGTCGTGTAAATAATTTACGTATTTTTAAAGCTTATTACGAATCTATAAATAATACAATTAAAGGTGTTTCCGCATTTTTTACGGAAAATATAGAGGAAATGGAAAGGTTAGCAACACCGATTATGGAAAAAAAGGAGATAAATGATAAAGATATCGATAAATATCAACTAATTTCCGAGGAATATGAAAAAATAGTTAAAACATATGATATCAAAGGAACGAAAAATAATAAAACGCTCACAACAGATGTATTGAGTTTTTTTAATTATGTGCCTGATAAAGGTGAAAATCTTAAAATTGTAAATAGTAAAGGAGAAACAGTTAAATTTAAAAATTCATCGGAAAAGAAAGAGTTCTTGGCTTACAAAAACATAATACAACTGAAAGAAACACTTTTTAATTTAGTAATATTATTTACACATTTATTACAAATACAATGCTTAAGAGAGTATAATTTACATATTGCTGAGAGAAATATCATTGTAATGGATAAAACGATTTTAACTAATCAAATTTTATATTATTTTATGATTAAATATCATTTACAGCATTTACAAGATAATATACAACAAAACAAAAGCAGAGAAGTTCAACATGTAATTCCACATTCTGTATTTTGGGAAATAGAAAATTTCGATACTGTAGAAAAAATAAATGAAAAACTGTTATTGGCGACACAAACAAATGATATACAAGATTCTAAAATAAAAAATAATGATTTACATTTGAAACAATTTTTCTCAAATTGCGAATTATTTTCGAGGTATTTAACTCCTATAATAAGCAAGAAAGGATTTCAAAAATATCTAAACCAGTTATTAAGTGGATTTCAATTGTCTCAATATATTTCAGAGAATAACTTACTAGCATTTTCACTTTTTAATAAGGAAATTAATGTTGATGCTGCTAATTTCGACATTGAAAATACTGTAAAATTAAATTCGGCATTTTTTAAATATTACCCTTCTTTAGAGCAAGGGTGGATAGTGTATAATAGCAAAAATTTATTAGATTCTGTAGCAAGTGCTTTGAATGGACAATTAGATTATTTAAATGCGGATAGTGTAAATTATTACACTGAACCAAATGAAAACGGTTTTAATCGATTTACTATACAATCTCTATTAGAGCTTATTAAAGATAATGGATACGACGTTGAACATAAGAAAGGTAAGTCAAATAATGAAATAACAAACATAATTACAATACTTGAATCCGTATTAGGAATAACATTTATTTGTTTTTATATAAATAAAGATAACCAGATAGAAATTTTATGTTCTGAGAATTACAATGAAATAAATGATGTAATATATTTGTTTATTGATAATAAAAATGATGATGAAGTTGTTAAATTAGTTAGAAATACAAATGATATTGACACAGATGGGTATTACATATATAATTTTGCTTCAGTTCCGAATCAAATAAAAGAATTATACAATTCGTTATGTGTTCAGGGTAAATTAGTGGATGAAAATGTAAAAAAAAGATATTTGGGAGAATTTGTATCAGATTCAAAGGAATTATTTACATTAGATACTTATAATTTGAATGAATTAGATGAAGACGAATTGAATGACTGGTTTCGTAAATTAGAAGAGGAGAAAAATAATACACAGAATCAGTATAATAACATACTTGAGAGATATGAGATGATTGTGCGGTCCGAAGGCGAATACGAGAAAAATCACAATGAAATTAAAAATTTAGAACCGGATTTACAATACATAATTAGCAAGTTTGTAGAAATAATAAGTTTATATAAAAAATATGAATCGGCTATGTATGATGGAGACAATGAAGACGGTGGAGATATAATTGAAGAAAATAAATTTATGACTAGCGATTGTCAAGAAAAAATAAAGGAATTAGAAAAAATAAAAGGAGCAATTTATACAAGCGAATATTATGACTATGATAAAATAGAGGTTATTTTAGAATATTTTATTAGGTTATATAATTTTATAACGCCAGATACTAATTGTGACCAAATACATAGTCAAGCAAATGGATATAGACAGCTTTTACAGAATATTGAAATATATAATAATATTTTTCACACGGTTAGACAATTTACAACAGTATTAAATACTAATAAAATAAATAATTTAAAAAAACTCATAACAAAAGTGTTACAACAAGTAAATATAACGAATAAACCAAATTTAACGGAAGGTATTGTAATTCAAGGAATATCGGAAATATCGGATACCTTTGTTAAGGATTTGTTTGAAAAACTCGACCCCTTTATACAGGTTTTGTATATGATGACAACAGGATGTCAAGACCCTTCTTCTACAAAAGGCAAATCATTTCAGAGTTTTTTAGATGAGTTAGTATTAAGAAATATTGAAATTGAAAAATTCAAGGGTATTGAACGTGTTTATGATAAGGATTCTAAAAGTTTTTCAACATTTAGTAGTGGTATATTTGATGATGAGTTTAATAAAAGTCCTAGTCTTAGCAGACAAACTAGCATTGGAAGCAATGATAGTATCATTTCCAGTATTAGTAGACAGAGTGGCATCGAAAGTGGAAGTGATAGCGGAAGCGAAAATGGAATCCTAAGCGAATTAAGTGAAATTAAAGGTGGAGAGAAAACTATAAGAACTCAATATGAAGATTTACAATCTCCTTTTTTAAATCAAATGCCATATAATCAACAACAGGCTCAACCTTATCTAACAGGGCAACAACCATCGCAGCAACAACCATCACAGCAACAACCATCACAGCAACAACCATCACAGCAACAACCATCGCAGCAACAACCATTTGGTCAATTAACAAATTATAATCATAATGAACAATACAATATAGCTAAGGACAAAAAATCAAAATTATCATATTACATTGAAATTGAATTGGAATTATATCCGGGAACAGAAGTAAATACAGTTCAGAGATTAGCTGTAAAATGTCAAAGTCAATTTGAACGCATTAGAGAAGCATGGGCTGATATATTTGGATTCCAATATCGACCAGCAATATTAAAAGAAGCGTATGCTTACCAAGCGATGCCATTAAAAAATAAATCTGATGATACCAAAGAAACAGAAACTGATAATAAAGAGTTAAAAACCGGAGGATATTTTAACCCAAAACAAATGAATAAAACTATGAAACATCAAAAAAATGTAAAGAAAAATAAAAGTATTAAGAGAATACGTATGTAAACATATAGGTTTTATTTATTTATGTATTTTATTTGAATCAATAAAATATATAATTTGTGTGAAAAGATTTCTATTTTATTTTTTATATTTTCCTTTAGGTAATAAATCATTTTTTTTTGAAGGAACTCTAGCTAATGTATTTGATTGTTCTGTACCAGTTACTACGTCGTCCGTCTTTTCATCATTTGCGTGGTTGTCTTCTTGGGTAGTTTGTGATGTTGTAGGCTCAGAAACTGAATTTATATTTGTAATAGTAGGTTCTGGTGTTGTTTGTGGTATTATAGTATCACTTGAAACAGCTGTTGTATTTGTATTTGTATTTGTATTTGTATTTGGTTGAGTTGTTTCATTTGTGGCCAATACTTCATTTACATCAGAATATTCCGACTCAGATGATTCAGATGATTTTGACCTAAATGAACCAAGCCTTTCATGTATTTTTCCAGTTAATGATTCGCGTAACTTTGAAAAATCGAATGGTTGTTCAGCTTCATTTTTTTGAGGTTCGACTGGTCTTGCTACTATAACTGTATATTTATTATCACTATTTAGATAATCATTAGTCTCTATTTGTGTTTCTATAGTCTTTGTTTTATTAGTTTCATTCTTGATTTCGTTATATTCATTTTTAACATTGTTAAGCATAATTGAAGCAAGGGTATATTGATAAGCTTTGCGTTTATATGTTGTTGCGTTTTCAATCTGGCTGTATTTAATAGTTTTTGCTAATGCTTTATTGTCTTCTATTTTTTTAGAAGTTTCCTTATTATAAAAACAAAAACAACAATTATACCAACAAGTTAAACATTTCATACAACCTTCATTCATAGCCTTTTCATTTTTTATAATATTGTCTCTGTATTTATAATACTGACTTTCAATATCATCTCCTTTATCTATATGTTTTGCTGCCAATATAGACATATACTTTGGAATAGGAACATCTATCTTGAGTAAATCTAAAAATATACCTTTGTTTTCTCTAATGAGGACTTCGGCATTTCGTCTTAATCGTTTTGGTAGATATATTTCGTTGCTAATTTTGGCACTAAATGAAACCCAATTTTGCTTCAAATGTATATACTCTTCTAGTGTTTCCTGTAATTTAAATGTTTTAACTGCGCCAGTTAAAAGAGCTACAGCAAAACTTGTAATTGTCAATGCCCAATTTAGAAATAATTTTAAAGCATCAGGATAGTTTCCAAATTGAGTAACACTTATAGTGCCAGACAATGTGGATAGAACTAGACCGAATAAAATAAAATTCTGTAGTCTCCATCTATATGTTTTTATTGCTAAATCTAAACATTCAATTTTGTATGTGGATACATTTATCCAATCATTAAATGTCTCCAATGTAATTATATTGTTCCACGTATCTTCAACAGGTTCTTCATTTGGAAGTGTAGTTTGTGATGTAGTAGGATTTTGTTTCTGAGTAGGGTCGACATCTACATTATTTGTAATACTAGGACTATCTAAAGATTTAAGTAATTTATTCATACTAGAACTATTTCGCTTTAGAGAAGACATTTATTATTTTTGGTTATTATTATTTTTGGTTATTTTTATTTTTATTTTTATTTTTATTTTTATTTTTATTTTCTTCTCCTTGTTTTGGACTTTCTTTTTGTTCTTAATGTTTTCTTTTTTGTTCTGTAATGATTACATCTAGTTTTATTTTTATTTCCACCAGATTGTTTGTCTGGGACTATATGTGAACGAATAATATTACATATTTCATTTGTGTTTGCGTCGATTAGATTAAAATCTAATTGTTGAAATCCTACTAAATCTACACGTATAACTCGATTTTTAACGTCATTTAATGCTTTGTTAAGAGGTGCTTCAGATTTTTTAAAAATACCAAACATGTTTATTAATACTTCTAATTCTTTTGATTCAACATTAGATATATATGGTAGTTGGACTCCGGAAGGTATGGTAATTTGTAATATAATATCCGTATCATTGTTCGCAAAGCGTTTGGCAACATATGGCGATATACTAGTAGATAAAACAAATGGGAATGTAATAGCACTACCCATTGGTAAATTTTGTAAAGAGGAAACAACTATATTACGGTAATTTCCAACATCAGGTATTTCAAAGGCGAATCCTGTGAAAACTGTAAAAGTATTTGTGGTTTTTATATTCCAATTATTCAAAACATTGTATATTATCTTACATTGATTGCTATTTTCTTGTACCCACGTTATCAAGTCTAGATATTTGTTATTTGGATTTATTCCTTCTTCAATTTCGTCTTCGTTTTTCATTATTAAGTTTTGATTATCGAAAAAGTTCATTAACGCATTAGCAATATTATTTGCTTCAACTTGGCGGATATTGTTGAAGGCACTTATTAGTTTTGTTAGTTTATATGTCGTTGGAAACTCAATTTGACGCCAGGTGTCATCATCTTTTAAATCATTAGCGTCAGAATCTTGGGTGTAATCACTAAGTATTTTTTGTTCACTATCCGGTAAATCAAATTTGTATAAACTGGAATTTACAACGGTTTCAACATATACATTTTTGTTTGCTTGTGACATATCTAGATTTCGTAAATATGTAGACAATTTTTGAAAACCGGAATTTGCTGGCGTAATCCCAATATTTTTATCTTCAGGAGGAAGTCTGTTAATATTGTTTTCTATTCTTTGATTAATATCATAGTTCATATTAGAACCCATAGGATTTGTGTTAGAAACCAATTGTCGTCCACTGGGTTTTTTAGTAGGTGATTTATAACTCATTATATAATATCTATATATAATTTTTACCTTATTATCAAGTTAAGTATTTTAAACTATTTATTTTATTAAATTAATAAAATAAATTTATTCAAAGGATAATCTAAACTAAACTAAACCAAAGAAAAAACGGATTGTGTTTGTATATCAATATTGTCCATAATATTTTCTAACGATTTCACGTCAGAAACTGCGTGTTCGTTATTGATTAAATAAGTAGTTAAGTTAAGAACTATTTTAATTCTATCCGGCGTCCATAATTTATTAAATGATTCAACTAATTCTGTTGTGTAAAATGATGTCATATTGTCTTTTTTGAAAAGCGATTCATTATATTTTTCATCTAAATAATTTGAAATAATAGTGTGATAGTAATTTAAACATAAACGCATAATAGAACTGTTTTTATATGTTTCTATCAATTTTATTATACCGCTTTGAGCACATTTGAATAACTCTTTTAATCCAGGATATTCATCTATAATAGGTTGCATTAAATATCTATTACAAGCTAATTCAATTGGATTATATAGGTATTGTAAATCTGTTTTGTTGGTTTTATATAAATACCTACAAAATGCTTGAAAAGGCCCAGGTATTTGTAGGTATATTACATTTTTCAAAATACATATTTTTGTTCCAATCGGTTTGTTACTAAGAATCGCTAGTTTAATTATAACGGATAATGGGTCTAAAACAAATGAATGCTGGTCAATTAGTCTATTGTCTGGTAATAAATTATTTGGGTCCATTGTAATAATAAAAAAAATATGTTTAAGTTTTTATATCATATTGTTTATTTTCTACCTTTGCTTCTACTTCTGCTTTTATTATATTTACGAGATTTGCTTTTATTATATTTACTTCTGTTATTCTTTCTACTTTTGCTCTTTTTGATAGAACCTCCAGCAGCAGCCGCAGCCATTGGTAATTTTTCAATCTTAATATCAATATTTTTAAAAAGCAACATTCCTCTTGCTGGGTTTGCTGGATTCGGAACTTTACCATTTTCGTCACAACCTACTATTGAAATAACAGAATCTTCAATTTTATTGTTATTTATATTAATCCTCATAATTTTACCATAATCAGTGCCATATATACTTTTAAATGATGAATATCCATATGCGTCTGGTTTAGCCTTAATAATATCACCTTTAACAATGTCATCTATATTTTGTACCTTAACAAAACTGTTGAATGAGTTATACATATATAATAATCAAATAATAAATAATCTAATAAATAATAAATAATA
>Ga0194133_10002405_pt1 | contig 29038 bp, 27 predicted proteins | sample TA2KigOf40mmetaG_FD_155448 | JGI IMG/M metagenome (GOLD analysis project Ga0194133, IMG submission 155448) | Freshwater microbial communities from Lake Tanganyika, Tanzania - TA2015055 Kigoma Offshore 40m | ecosystem: Environmental > Aquatic > Freshwater > Lake | place: Tanzania: Lake... | reverse complement strand
CAAAAGTTCTTCCAAAAGTTCTTCCAAAAGTTCTTCCAAAAGTTCTTCCAAAAGTTCTTCCAAAAGTTCTTCCAAAAGTTCTTCCAAAAGTTCTTCCAAAAGTTCTTCCAAAAGTTCTTCCAAAAGTTCTTCCAAAAGTAGTAGCAGTTTTGAAATAATATCAGATGATATAGATAATGAATATGGATCTAAAATTAAATTATATTATCCTGATATTAATGATGTTAATTTTGATAAAAAAATAGCTATGAATAATTATTTTAATATACATAAAATAGCAAAATTTCCCATAATTAAAAGTATTGATGAATTTAATACATTAGCTAATAAACTTTGTGGAAAGTTAGAATTATCATTATTTCAATATTTTATAAGTCAATACTTGTCTCATAAAACACCATATAGAAGTATATTACTATATTATGGTGTTGGAGTAGGAAAAACATGTTCAGCTATAACTATAGCGGAATTAATATTATCTGCTAAATTAATGAATAGTTACGAACCAATAATATGGGTTATTATGCCACAATCTTTAAAAGGAAATTTTAAAGGACAAATATTTGATATGGAGTTTAAAAAATTCAAAGATTTAACTAATCAATGTACTGGTGATAATTATATTAAATTATTAAATATAGATGAAACTTTATTTAATAATAAAACAGAATTGAATAAAAAATTTAAGGAAACATTAAATAAAAGATATAAATTATTCACGTATGATAGTTTTTCAAAATATATAGCAAAAGAATATAAAGATAGATTAGTTGAAAATAAAGTTATAATAATAGATGAAGCACATAATATCAGAAGTACAAATAATAAAGATAAGGATTCGTATATTAAAATAAAGGAGGTTTTATCGAAAGGGAAAAATAATAGATTAATCTTATTATCAGCAACACCAATGTATAATGAACCACGTGATATATTAGATCTTTTTAATTTAATGTTAATTAATGATAAGAGATTAGATTTTTTAAATAAATATAAAAAAATATTTAATAATACTAATTTAAAAATTGACGATGATGTTAAAGAATTGATAAAGAAACTTTCTTCAAATTATATTTCATACTTAAAAGGAAGAAATCCATTTACATTTGCTTTAAAATTAAATCCTTCGCTAAGTGGTATCAAGGTACTTGATAATGTACCAAATAAAGACCCTTCTAATAAATTAATACCAAAAAATGAATTATCATGGTATAAAAATATAAAAGATGATATAATTACTTCAAAATTGGGTATTTTTCAGAGAAATAAAATAAAAGAATTGGAAGATAAAAATATTAAAATAGATTATAAATCAGATGAATCAGATATATCAGAAGAAAATGAAGAAGATGGTGAAAGTGAAGGATTAAATAAAAATAAAAATATGAAATTACTGCAACCTATGAATATTGTGTATGATGATACTTTTGGCGAAAAAGGGTTTTATAAGTTTTTTACCAAGACTACACAAAAAGATCCTATATCTATAAAATATAATAAACAATATGAAAATGCTTTATATCCAGATGAAGAAAATTTAGGCAAATATTCAGGTAAATTTTTAAATATATGTAATTTCATTAAAAAATCAAATGGTATTGTAATTATATATTCGCGTTTTTTATATTCTGGTATTATACCATTTGCTATTTGTTTAGAACATATGGGATATAATAGATATGGAACTAATAATATATTACAGAATCCTAAAATAATTCAGGATATACCAAAATATGAAGGTGTAAAGAATCCTAAATATTGTATTTTAACAAGTGATAAAAAAGAAATAATGGGTAATACAACTATTGACGGATTAATAAAAATAATTAATAATGATAAAAATATAAATGGAGAAAATATAAAAATTATATTAATAACACCAGTTGCGAGTGAAGGATTAAGTTTTTTTAATGCTCGTGAAATTCATTTAATAGAACCTTGGTATCATTTTAATAGACCTGAACAAATTATCGGAAGAGGTATAAGAAATTGTAGGCATCAAAAATTACCTTTTGAAAAAAGAAATGTAACGGTATTTATACATGCAAGTTTAAATGAAAATAATAAGAAAGAAACTACAGATATTCATGCTTTAAGAATTTCATCAAGAAAGTATAAAGAAAGTCAAGATATAGATAAAATAATAACAAATAATGCTCTTGATTGTGCTCTAATGAAAAACATAAATTATTTTCCAAAATCATTATTTAAATTAGGAGTTATAGAAATAGAAACATCTCAAGGTAAACGTATAAAATATGAATTAGGAGATGATCAGAAATACGAACCTATTTGTTCTCAAGATATAATAGATAAAACTGATAAATCAGGATATAAAAGTGAAAGATATAAACATTTACTAAAAATGGTTCAAAAAGAGCTTAAAAATCAATTAGAAAAATATATTGAAAATAATATATTTTATATTGAATTAGAAAATTTAATTAAAGATATTGATATTGATGAAGATATTTTAATGTATACTATATATAAATCTATAAAACCAAATATATTATTAGAAAATTATTATATATCTCCTTACAAAAAAGGAATTAAACTTAATAAAATAGATAAAATAAATTATTCAAGAAAAATAAAAATTGTTATTAAAGATGATGATATAAATATTTATAAATCAAAATCAAATGATACACAAGATAATATTGAAAATATTATAAAATTATTAAATATAGATTTTGATAATTTTATAAAAACTATCATTTCTATTTATCTATGTGATAGTAAATATGTTTTAATAATGATTAATTATATTTTACATAATTACAACGATATTAATGATAAAAATAACAAAAACTTATTATATATTGCTGATTGTTTATATAAACAAGGAATATTAATAAAAAATACAGAAATTCCTTCATTTAAATATAATAATAATAAATATATAGGGTATTATAATATATATAATATTGATATTAAAAATAATTTAGAAGATATAAATGGAGGTGATATAATATTATATGATAATGTAAAAAAAATAGATAAGGTTGGTATAAATGAATCTGATCTAAAAGAATTAAAAAAATATAGAATTAAAATTCAATCAATTCCTGAAGATATGAAATTAGAAAATATGCCTTATGGAATTATTTTACCTGTAAATGATAAAAATGATAAGGAAGTTGTAAATAATGTAATTAAAATTTTTTCTACAGACACGGATAAAGGTTCTGGAAGAATTTGTAGAGATTGGAATATAAAAGAACTTAATAAATTTACAATTCAATTAGATAATGTTAATATAAAAATGAAAAATAAAGATATATTATGTAATTATATTGCCGAATTATTAATGAAAAATAATAGATTATTAACACTACCAATATATAAACCAAATATTAAATAATAATAACATCTGAATTTTCTTTATTTTTATTATATATTATTTCTTTTTCATTATATATAATTTTTTTATCTAATAAAAATGATAGAAATAAAGCTACTGATTTATTAAATCGTTCATTAACTATTCCAGACATTATTTCAGAACTTTTAGTAATTCCAAAAACTTTAGAAAATTCATTTGATGAAATAAAGGTAATTAATTTTTCTTTAACATCACTTTTATAAATATGACATGTTAAAGATTTTTCTAATATAATATCAATAGGATTAGGTTTTTTAATATTTTTTTTTTCTATTTGTGGAATAATTAAAATATCAGATAATCCTCCATTTTTAACCGGTTTAACATTTAATACCTTAGGAACTTTTATTAAAGGTTTCAATTTATTCTTAATTTCATTTACTTCTTTTACTTCATTTACTTCATTTACTTCATTTACTTCTTTTACTTCTTTTACTTCTTTTACTTCATTTACTTCTTTTAATTGAAAATGAGGAGAAGTAGCATTTTGATAAATAGTATTTTGAGAAAATTTATCATATAAGTTAATTTTGTTATTTTTCCACAACATATTATTTTTATCAGTTATAGAAGGTAACTTTGTTGCCAATACATTAATCATTTAATATATATATATATTAAATAAATTATATATCATTTTTTAATACTTTTTATATTTTACTTATTCTAAATTTAAATATTCTTAATAAGAAATATTTTTTATAATAATAATATTTTATTCTTAAAGATGTAATATATTATTATATAATAACATAATCTTCATATCTTAATTCATTTTCAAGTACATTTACAGCAATAATATTTTGTTTCATAAATTTTTTTTTTAATAAATAAAATTTCATACTCGATGAAAATTTTTGTCTAAGATTATTATCTATTATATCTGGTTCTATTTTTTTTTCATTAATATCTAATTCCTCCTTGGATACTATAGTTTCATTAAGTAAGCTTTTCATTAATTCATATTTAGTTATTTCATTTTGAGATTTAATACAAAAAGATATATAATTATTAATTTTATGTATTGTTTCATCATTAAGCCAATTTAAATTTATAAATACACCATTATTATTTTTTGTATAATTTTCCCCTGTTGCTAAAATTATTTTAAATAATTCAATAATTTCAATATTAGTTAGCTTACTAACATTATTTTGTATATTTTTACATAACTCTTTTTTATTCATTATATATATATATATTTATTTATATTTATTTATATGTTTAATCTTCTATTTAATAATAAATTTAATCTTCGACATATCCTCCGGCTGTATCATCATAATCGTAATCGTAGTCTTCTTCAATATCTTCTTCATCTAAACCTTCATCATCATCTTCTTCTTCTTCGTCTTCTTCATCTTCATCATCATCTTCGTCAAAATCTAATCCTTCTTTTTTACTCCCTTTGCTATTAGTATTAGACTTATCGATATTAAATTCATCATCTTCTTCATCTTCTTCATTAAATAATTCTATACCATCATAAGTTGTTTCATCTAATTCAGATTCTTCTTCTTCAATTGATAGATTATCATCTTCTTCTACCTCTATTTCGTAATCATCATTTTTATCTTTAATTATTTTTCCGATAATAGATATCATTTTGTCATACAATGTAAATTTTTTACCACAAACTTTGACATTAACTGTATCTCCTATATTAATATTATCAATATTTACATCAGATTGTATCCCTGATGTAATTTTAGGAATAATAACTTCTAAAATAGCCATATTATCATACATTCCAATAGCTCTTAAACCTAAATTATTTTTTGCTTTAACTTCGCACTTAATAATTGAATCTTGAGACGGATTGCATATTTCAGCTATACAATTAATATCATATGCAATATTCCCATTTAAATGAGCTTCCTTAAAATATCCTGCTGAACGTTTAATTATTTTAATAGTATCTTTTTTAATATATCCATGCTTACTACAACAATTTTCTAATGTACTTTTAACTTTATTAATGATAGTTTTATCAAAATCTCTTGTTAGTTCTTGTGGGGTTAGAATAATAGTTGTATTAAATTTTATAGGCATAAACATTTTACTAGACATTAATATATATGTTATAATCTATAAGAATATATCATTTTTTTATTTATATATTAAAAATTGATATATAAATCTATAATATCTATATTTATTAGATAATACCATGGAAATATTTAAAGACGATAAAATATTTTCATTTATAGATAAACATTTTGAATTAATAAAAGATAATACTGAAAGTATTATTAAATTAGTAGGTGCAAGTTATTGGACTGAAAATGAATATACAAATTTTATAAATGTTATGAAATCAGAAAATTTTAGTGAAAAAATAGATAAGCATGTATTACAAATATATAGCGAAGATTATTTATTTGAACTTTCTGGTGATACAAATATAATTAAATATTCACATAATCCATCATATATTAATTCAATTTTAAATATTTATAAATATAAAATATTAGCGAAGGATGAATATAATGAATTATTTAATTCTAAACTACTCTTTTTGACAAAAAATAAAACTCCTATTACTAAAGATAATGTTCCAGCAAATTGGAAAGAATTACGTAAATTTTTTAAAATAAATAAAAAAATTACATATACAGATGCAAAAACAAATATAAATTATGTGGTAAATGTATGTAAATGTAATAAATTAGAACCTTATGAAGCTGATGATAATGACTTATATTATAATTTAAATTATTCAAAAATTATTAAATCATCCTATAAATATGATTTTTATATAGATATAACAAATGCTTCCAAAGATATTATACTACAAGCAATTATAAAAATGGAACAAACATTATATTTAAATCCCTTAATAATATCAAAACAACAACAAGTAGATATTATTAAAAAATATTCAGACCTTGTATCAAAAGATATATTTAAATATAATAAATATAATAAAAATCCACCTCTATTAACACCAAAACCTGTTACATTAGAAAAAAAATACATTACTGAACCTGATGATTATACAAATATTAGTATATTAACTGAATATACTGTAACAGAAAAAGCTGATGGAGAAAGATTATTGATGTTTATTGATAATATAGGAAAGGTTTATTTAATAAATAATACATATATGGTAATTGACACAGGATTAGAAGCTACTAAAGAACTTTATAATTCATTGATAGATGGAGAATATATTTCATGCGTTCATAGAATAGACAATTCATCGGTTGGATTATTTGCGGCATTTGATATGTATTATTATAATGGAGAAAAAATAACAAATATTCCATTAATAGATAATGATATAAAAGAAAAAACAAGATTTAAATATCTAAAAAGTACAGAAAAGTATATTAAACAAAAATCATCAAATTTTTCTATAGATTACATTGTTAAAGAACACAGATATAGCGATAATATTTTGAAAGAATGTGATAATATATTAAGTGGTGATAAAAAGTTTCCATATAATATCGATGGTCTTATATTTACCCCAGCTAAACTTGCACTTTATTCGCATTATGGAAATAAGCCTGTACAAATAACAGATAATGTTAAATGGGACAAGGTATTTAAATGGAAACCTCCTGAACAAAATACTATTGATTTCTTAGCAAAATATGGAAATATAATATCAATTGAAGGAATAAAATATAGAGAATTCTCATTATATGTAGGTTGTAATCCGAGACAATCAGAAAATTATACTATTAATAATGGCTTAAAAGAAATATATAACAATGAATATCGCAAAATTATGAAAGAAAAAAATAGAGGATATATTTTAAAACTATTCAAACCTAATATATATTATGAACAAGGTGTAGAAAAATCTTACATTAGATTAAACTCAAAATTAGAGACAAGATGTGAAAATGGCGATTTAATAGAAGGAGATAAAATAATAGAATATCGATATATATTAGATAATACTATCAGTCCTTCTATGCGATGGATACCAATCAGAATTCGCGAAGACAAGACAAGAATATATAATATGGGCGAATTATCTAAAACAGCTAATGATAACTCTGTTGCTATTAATATTTGGACAACAATTCATAATCCTGTTACAGAAAGTATTATAAGAGGTCAGGCTCCAGTATTAAAGATGGATATAGATAACGATTTATTACAATCTAATGATATATATTATTCGAGAAATATTCCAAGAGATGAATTACTTTCTTATAATATGCAACAATTTCATAATATTGGAATAAAAAATATGCTATATTCAAATCAAAAATATAAGGATACATTATTAGAATTGGCATGTGGTGAAGGTGGAGATATGAATAGATGGATTGATAATTCTTATAAATTTGTATTGGGAATAGATTATGTTAAAAATAACATTTATAATCCAAGGTCAGGTGCATATAGTAGATTAATTTCAACAAGAGAGAAATTTTTTAGAGATAAAAATAATATAATTAATAAAATTATCTTTCCAAATATAGTATATGTTGCTGGAGATTGCGGAAAATCTATAATGAATGGAGAATGTTCTTCTTCTATTGATGATCCTGAAAGTGTCAATATATTAAAGATTGTATTAAATAAAAAAACAGCTAATATTCAAGAACATTATAAAAAAATAGCAGCTAAAGGAGCTTATGGGTTTGATGTATGTTCATGTATGTTTGCAATTCATTATTTCTTTGAAAGTGAAGAAAAAATCAATACATTTCTTAAAAATGTAAGTTCAATGTTAAAGAAAGGAGGAACATTTATATGTACTTTTATGGATGGTAAAAGTGTAATAGAAGCAATTAATAATAATGGGGGAGATATGATTGAAGGGAGAAAAGTATTAGATAAGGGTAAGGGTATTCCTCTTTGGAGTATTATAAGAAAATATGATTTAGATATAGATAGTGATTATAATAAAAAAGTAGATGTTTTAATTGAAGCAACTAAAAAGTTTATTCCTGAATTTATTGTTAATTTTGATGTTCTTATAAAAAAATGTAAAGAATATAAATTAGAATTAATTGATAGTGAACTATTTTCACAACAATTCAATAAAATTAAAAGTGAAATACCAAGCGATGATAATGATAAAACTACACTTCATAAAATAATTATGAAATTAGATGAAGAAGAAGAACTTAAAAAATTTAGTTTCTTTAATCGTTGGTGTATTTTTAAGAAAATATAATAATTTTAAAATATTTGTATTTATTTGTATTCTTTCGTATATTAATCAATATTTATTTTTATATTTATAATTAAGATGATATTATTTTATAACTCTAATTGCTCGCGTAGTAAAATGTTACTCGATAATATAAATAGATATGATAAAAATAAAATTATAAAATTAGTACCAATGGAAGAATTAAAAAAGCAAAATATAAATATTGAAAATAAAATAACTTCTGTACCGGCACTTATGATATTGCCAAGTAAAGAAATATTATTTGGCAAAGATTTATTTGACCATTTATTATTACCTGGTAGAGGAATATTATGTGGTGGTCAGAACACGCGAATAGAAAAAAGTACAAATGATAATAATAAGGATAATATTAAACAATTAGAACAAAATACAGAAACTGATTCAATTGTCGCTTTTGCTTTAAATAGTAATAAATTATCTGATAGTTTTTCTACATTAGAAGAAGATGAAAAAATTAGGGATGATAAAAATTATGGATGGGACTTTATTACAAATGATAAAAATATGAGTCATGGTATATCGGATATAAATATTATGTCTGATGATAATGGTAAAAAGGGAAAATTACCTTCCATTGAAGAAATAATGAAGGCAAGAGATAATGTTAAAATATAAATATATATAAGGAATATTAATATATATTTTATTATAGGGTTTAATTATGTCAAATCAATTTGTATTTAATCAATATTATATAGATTTTATAAAAAGAATAAAACAATGTGTTAGAAAAATAAAAGAAGAAGCAAGTGGCGAAGATGGTGAAAAAGAAAGAGATAATGATCAATATTATTTTGCAAAAAATATCTTAAAAACTATCAAAACTAATTATATAACTTTTGATAAATCATCGGATGAATATATTAAATATATTAATTCGTTGCCTGAATCATTCTGGGTTTCTTATATTGAAACCGAAGAAGATAAATTAGAAGAATGGTTTGATAAAGATGAAGTAAAAAATATAGAATTATATACAAATATTAATCTTTCTTCAATTAAACGAGCTATAGATGATGATTTCTTATGTCATCATTTCTTAACAGTGTTTTATTTATTTAAAAATGAATTATCTGAAGACGATGTTAAAATATATATTAAAACTTTTCAATCTTCAATAGAAGATAGTTCGTTAAATGAGATTTCTAATGATACCCATAAGAAATTAATACAGCGACTAAATGTTTTAAAAACTAAAAATATAAAAGCTAAAAGTAACTTGAATATGGCTGGTATGGAAGATACTATGTTAGGAAAACTTGCGAAAGAAATAATGGATGATGTTGATATTGATAAATTACAAAAGTCTATAGGAGATAATGGAGATATTCTTAAAGCTATAGGTGACCCAGATAGTGGTTTTAGTGATTTAATATCAAATGTTAGTAGAAAAATGGCTACAAAAATTTCAAATGGTGAATTGAAACAAGAAGGATTACTTCAAGATGCAATGAAATTTGCATCTGTCATGCCTGGATTATTCGGTGGAAATCCTCAAGGAACACCAGGAAAGACACAAACGGATATGGCAAATATGATGAAAATGATGAGTACTATGATGAATAATAAAGAAGGTATGGAAGCTTTTAGTAATATGATGAATCCAAGAGGAAAACAAAAAGATACACGAACAACTATTAATAAAAGTGCTCTTAAAAAACACGCTACAATAAATAGACTTAAATCTAAATTAGAGAATAAAAATAGTGAATAAAAATAATATAAATATTATAAATATTATAGAGTAAGAAACAAATAATGTTTTGGTTAGATAATTTAAATGAATTATTCAACCCTGTATTATATCCAAATATAAATATGAGTTTAGATGAAAAAATGAATGCTATAATAAGATTAATATTATTTATTGGAATAATTGCTACATTAATATTTAATGATTCGAGATATATATTATTTGTATTTATAATTATGATTATTTCAATATTAATATATAATTATCAAATTGAGAAAAATAAAAAATTTGAAAAATTTTTAAATTCTAATGATTTAGACATTATTGATAACAAATTTTGTACAAAACCAACAAAAGAAAATCCTTTCATGAATCCAAATTTGATAGATAAAAAAGGTAAATATAAATCATGTTCTATAGATAATACAAATGTAATAAATGCTATAAATTCAAAATTAGAAGAAACTGTATTTAGAGAATCAGATGATATATATAATAAATCTACGATGAATAGGCAATTTTATACAGTACCATCAACTACTATACCGAATGAAAGAGAGTTATTTACAGAGTGGTTATATGAACGCGGTCCATCTTGTAAAGAAAATAACGGAGAGCAATGTTATAATAATTTATATAACAATATTAAGAATACAGCACATTTTTAAATTTAATTTTTTTATCAATTATATATATAATAATTTAATTTATAATATATCATTTATTAATTTAAATATAATTAGCATATATAAATAATAAATTACTTTAATAAAATAATGATTAAAAAAACTACTATTACACTTGATATAGAAGTTAATGAGGATAATACTTCATCAAAAGAAATAGAATATAAAAATTATTCAATAAATATAGAAAAAGAAGAAGACCTATTAACATATAAAAATGTTATTAAATATGACACATATGGAAAAAAAGTTTATAATTCCGAAACATTTAATAAAATTAAAAAAACAGATGATATAGTTGATGAAATTATAGGTAATAGTGAAAACAATAATGACTGGAAAATATTAGAATATAAAAATCATGTTTTTGAAAAAGATTATATGCAAATATATGATAATATTAAATTAGATGTAAAATATGATATTATTGAAAAAATAGAAGATAAAAAATATTTAGTAGATAAAGTAGATAAATAAATTATATTTATATTATTAAAATATAGATAATGGAAAATAATATTTTTGATACTAATACTAATATATGCTCTGATGATTGTTGGAAAAGTGCAAAAGATTTAAATAATAATAAAATAGAAGGCTATAATTTATATCAAAATAATTTAGTAGACTGCGTTAGTCCTTTTGTAAGAATGCCAGAAATGTATCTAAATCATCCAAATCTTAGAGGACGTCCTGGTTATGGTTTATCGGATGATTGTCTTATAGATAAATATTCTATGTTAAGAAATAATCCTTCTTCTATGACACAAGATAGATGTAAAGTACAATTAAATAATAGAATTTTTACTTCAGGCCCAAATTTAAGATGTGGTAAAACCGATATTGACAAAGAACTCGAACTAATTGAAGGTAGTGATACAAATAATGTAAGATGTAAAAAACAAATTATGGAAGAAGAAATGAATAATTTCATGCCCTTATTAGATTGTGTAAAAGATATTCAAAATCCTGAAAATATTGTTCCTAAATGGACTAACGGTGGTGAAGATACACGTTCATATATTCATAGAACCGAATTTAATAAAAAATGTAACTGGATTGAAAGAAATAAAAACTTTTCTCTATAATATAGAAGAGAGTATATGAGTTTTAATAGAACCACGTATGATAATTGTTCTTACAAACAAGAATTACAAGATAATGTAAGTACGCTTAGTTATTTATTATCGCCTTACAGATATGAACATGAAAATAAATGTAGACATCAATTAGGATTTGTTGGCGGTACTGTTGTATCACACATACAAGGAAATCTTGTTGATTTAGACAGTGAATTAAGAGGTCAAACAAGAATTATATCTAAATGCGGTACTAACCAATATGTTCCAACCAACGATGGTATAATTAAGAATGATAAAACGCAACCCATAGATACAACTATGTTACATTTACCAGCATGCCAGTCTATTATGTATAGAGAAGTACCTATGCCGCCAAAAATAAATTATGACAAATGTTAACAATTTATAAATAATATTAATTTTTTTTTTAACATAAATCACCTATATAATTTATAAAAAAATACCAAATTAGATATAGTGGTCCTAATAAAAATGCAAATACGGCAAATATAAATCTATAAAAAAAATTTCGCATAACTCCTTTCCATGTACATCTAAATGATAAATATGCCGCAGATATAGATATAAAAAATGTAATTAAATACAGAATTGCTACAATAATTTTATCAACAAGATCCCATTTATAGTAAAAATCTGGATTATATCCCATTATATATAAATATACTCTTTCCATAGAAGTATATGTATGCGTTATTTCGTTTTCATTATCAACAAACTTTTCATTTTTCATTAAAATTTTAGGAATTAATAAACTAACTAACATATCTATTTATTTACGTATAAAATAATATATTATTTTATTAGATATGAATCAATATATAGATACAAGATTGAACTATGATAATTGTAGTTATAAAGAAAAATTAAGAAGAGCTGTTGGTCCCGGATTATACCAATTAGATGTTCCTTCAAATGATTGTAAAGATTGTCATAGAGACATACCTGCTGATCCTTCTTTAAGATACCAAAATTATGGACATAATACTTGCAGTATGAAAAATGCGATAGACGATTCGAATGAATTACTTCGATTAAATTATAAAAATACAAAATGCAATGATGAAGAATATATGCCTGGTAAATATAATAAAACAGGATGTGATATAAAAGGAGAAGTTGAAGCAAGACAATGTATGATACCTCGCGAAGATACACGTTTATCTAATCCTCCTTGTACTTTAAAAGAAACTGGTATAAATAGATGGGAATGGATATGTTATGATCCGCAAGAAAGAGCTTTAGAAGAGTTTGATAGAATTCCAGTTAATTATAGAATGGTAGCTAAGGATAATCATATTCCTTGTATAGAAAAACCACAAGATCAATCAATATTTTTTCCAAATAGTAAAATTAATAATAATAATTTAGATATATGGAAAAAATGTAATAATAATAAATTATATACACCTGGTTATCCTGAAGGTTCAATGTACCCAGGTGTATCTTGTAAAAATTAATAAATAAGGTATATATTTAATTGTATTTTTTATCCTTTATTCATTAGAGATAATATAAAATGAATATATCAAATAACAAAGTGCCATCTATGAAAAATATTTATGAATCTACATATTGGAATAATGTAAAAGAAGATGAACAAAATAGAGCTAATGAATTATATAAAAAGGCAAAAAATCCTTACGAAACAAGAGTAGTAGCTAAAAATGCATCATCAGATATATTTAAAAGACATTTTTATTCAGAAATGAATGAAGAAGAAGAAGAAGATTTAATTGGAGATTATACATATTCATTAACAGGAGAAAAAGTAAGCACATCATCTCTTGCACATAATAATATGACACCTTTTCTTAAAAAAAATGTAACGCAAAATACAAATGTTGAAAATATGTATCCTTTATTAGATAATTTATCTGGTAATAATTCTTTAAAACAGCAAAAGAAAGAAATTCAATGTATGTTTAAACCACAAATTAATGCTGGTGGCAATATATGTGGTATGAAAAATAATGACGATTTTTATAAATCAAGATTAGAAGTAACAGAAATCGCAAATAATTTTTTTCCCATAGAAAAGATACGTGTTGGTCCAGGATTAAATCAAGGATATAATGGAGAAAGTACTGGTGGTTTTCATCAAGGAGAAACATTAGAATATGCTAAACCTCGTTCATTAGATGAATTAAGGTCACGAATAAATCAAAAACAAACATATTTTGAAATACCTGTAAAGGGACATGCTAAAGGACCTGATAGAAGAGCTGAACTTGCACCAATGACTAAACAACGTCCGGATACAGTATATGAAAATACACAAGATAAGTGGTTAAAAACTACAGGTGCTAATTCTAAAAATTCTTTAAGACCTTCTCAAAATATTCGGCCTACAGCAAGACAAGAATCCCATATAGAATATAAGGGACCTATTGCGCGTTCAGAATTAAATCAAGGAATAAAAGATGATTATGGTAAAAGCAAAATAATATTATATGGTAATGAAAGAGAAACAACAGAACAACGCACTGTTGTAACAAATGCTACAAGCATAATAAAAGCTTTAGTAGCACCTATAATGGATGTATTAAAATATACAAATAAAGAATATACTGTAGAAGCAGCACGAGGAGTTGGAAATCCAAGTATTCAAATTCCTTCAAAAGCTACATTATACGACCCAGTTAATCACGTAATGAAGACGACTGTTAAAGAAACAACATTACATGATAATGAAAATGGTAATTTAACAGGAAACAAGGAGACTTATTCTGCTTTAAATGATACTGCTAAAACTACAGTTAAAGAAACAACATTACATGATAGCGAAAATGGTAATTTAACAGGTAACAAAGAAACTTATTCTGCTTTAAATGATACTGCTAAAACTACAACTAAAGAAACTACATTACATGATAATGAAAATGGTAATTTAACAGGCAATAAAGAGACTTATTCAGCTTTAACAGATTTAGCTAAAACTACTATTAAAGAAACAACTATACACGATAATGATAATGGTAATTTGTCAGGAAATAAAGAAACATATTCAGCTTTAACAGATTTAGCTAAAACAACTATTAAAGAAACATTAATACATGATACCGCATTAACAAATATTAAAGGAATTGATGGTAACTATGTAAAAAATAGCGATGACGCTAAGAAAACATTAAGACAAACATTACCAACAGAAGATACAACAAGAAATATTGGAGGAGTAGTATATAAAGTAACATTATATGACCCAGATATAGTTGCTAAAACGACTACAAAAGAAACTACTATAATTGGTAAATCAGAATATGGATTTATAAGTGGAATATTAGAAGGTCTATTTGGCGGTTATTTAAATAAAAATGTTGAAATGAAAAATACTAATAAACAATTTACTTCTGATGTTAATGAATATGGTATAGCAAGTTCAATATATGAATATAGACAACCTGATAGAACAGCTGATGAAAATGCTGAAATAGACGGAACACGTGAAGAAATGTTAATTGCTGCAGGTCATACACCTAACCCAGGAAATATGAATATAGGATTAGATTCAGAAGATATTGAAATGTATAGTAAAAAACCAGTTGCTAATATTTTCCCTGCAAGGGAAATTGGTAATGTCGGAGTAGTATATCAAACATCTCCTGAATTAGACAATTGCGGAATAACAAAAATTCCTAATAAAACAAACGCATTCTCAAATCGCCTCGATAGTGATTTATTAGAAGCAATAAATAAAAATGATTTAATGAGAACACAAAAAATAAATCCTATAATGACTGGATGCAAAATATAAAATAAAAATTTTAAAAATAGATTTAAATATAATCAGTCATATTATTATATAGAATATTGGATCAATTTTGTAATAGCAAAACAAATAGATTTTCAAATTTAAGGTAATATTTTACATCTTTACACATTATATTTATCAATTAAAAATTTATATAAGAAATAGGTATATTATATATAATATGGGAACAAATACTCTCATATATATGCTCTCGTAGCTTAATCGGTTAAAGCGTTGGTCTTATGAGCCAAAGATTGGGAGTTCAAGTCTCCCCGAGAGCATTTTTAATTTTTATTACTTATTACATTATTTTAAGTACAAACATAATTGTTACAATAATCAACTGCTTCATAAGGCATTGCTATTTTAGGATATTCAAAATTTGTTGTATTAGCAGGAATATCGCTATACCAAGGAAAGTCAGGCAAATCTCCATAAAACACATTAATTTCTTCACCTTTTTTGATATCTTCAATTGCCGTTGCAGATACAAAGACATTGTTCATGCTATAAGTTTTGAAATGTAACATTGTATTTGGAATATTTTTATGATTAAATTTGCAAACATGAACTCCTACAGCGTGTAATGCTGGAGACATATCATATTTTTTACAATAATCATAATATTCTTTCATAAAATATTCAATATCTTCTTGTTTTTTAGTCAATGATTTAATATTTGCTTTCTTATTTTTAAGTTCATCTGAAATATTTTGCAATTGTGTAGAAACAAACTCAGGAAATTTATCCATATCAAGAAGAATTTGATTATGATGAAATTTACTTTCTGCGATATTTGAGACATCGTCAATATCTTCATCGATATCATCCCATTTCTCAAATCTTGGATACAAACTATCAAACAAATTCTTATTTGAAGCAATATGTGAAATCAATTTATCTCCTTCAAATGCAACAACTACCTTTTCAACCATTAGCAACTCGCCTTTATTAATATTATCCAAAGCAATCACTTTATGATTATTTTTATTTTTAGTATCAAAGGAAATTTTTGAATTTTTGAAGAGCAAGTCGTCGTTTTTATTCATCTTATATTAGGATAATAAAAATTATCATATCATTAATCAATTTTTATAAAATATAAAAATATATAAAAATATATAAAAATATATAAAAATATATAAAAATATATAAAAATATATAAAAATATATAAAAATATAAAAATATATAAAAATATATAAAAATATATAAAAATATATAAAAATATATAAAAATATATAAAAATATATAAAAATATATAAAAATTTTAATAATTGATATAATAATATGAGGGAATTTTTAATAATTTAAGTATTTATAATATATAAAAAGATATAATAATTATTATACAAAATAAAGAATTATTCTATCGATGTAAATAAATAATAGTATCTAATTTTTTTTCTATAGAAAGCATCTTATTTTCTAATAATATAATCTTATCATATAATATTTCAATATTAACATTTGTTTTTATTTCAGTATCTTTAATTTTCATTTTATTTATATAGTTTAATATATGACTTTCATTATTATATTCTTTAATTTTTATTTTATTTATATATTTTAGAACTAAATCAATATCAATATTATATTCTAATGATAATTCTTCTATAGTTTTACATTCATTTTTGTATTGTAAATATATGATTAGACATATAACACGAGACTTAATACCGCCAATAGTTCTTTTATGATTTAATGCTATTTCTTCATATGACTTTTTATCAATAACTTCTTTTATTAATTCTTCATCTTCTTCTTGTAACCATTTTTTTCCACATCTTGATGTTTCTTCATTGTTTCGCAAACTGGTCATTTATTTAATAATTTTATAAATGATAAATCATTTTTTATTTATATTAATTAAAAATAGATATAAGAATTAAACGTATTATATATAATATGGGAGCAATTCCTCTCATAGTATATTCTGCTCTCGTAGCTTAATCGGTTAAAGCGTTGGTCTTATGAGCCAAAGATTGGGAGTTCAAGTCTCCCCGAGAGCACTATTATTTTTATAGCTTTTTATAAGAATATTACTTATAATAAGATTCATATAAATATATTTTAAAATATAAATATAAATGAACAAGATAGCATTTATATTTTTAATATACAATGTCATAAATCATGAAGAATTATGGCATATGTTCTTTAGCAATATAGATAAGAATAAATATACTATTTATATTCATTATAAATATAATGAGCGTCTTGAATTTTTTGAAGAATATAAGATAGAAAAGAATATCCCAACTAAATATGCTGACATTTCTATTGTCAAAGCACAAAACTTAATGTTATCAGAAGCATTGAAGGATAAAAATAATACACATTTTATATTTCTTTCTGGTTCTTGTATTCCTCTAAAGCCCTTTGATTATATTTATGATAATTTAGAAGAAAAATATTCATATTTTCATATAGCAAATCCTGAAGAATGTTTGCCTGATTGTATAGATGCATTAAACTATATTGATATTAAATACTTAAATAAAGCATCGCAATGGTGTATATTAAACAGAGAACATAGTGAATTATTAGTAAATAATACTGAGTATTTTCAGTGGTTTAAAAAAGCTTATGCTGCTGATGAATTATGTTACATAACATATTTAGCATATACATTTAAAGAAAATTTATATAAAAAAATTAAGGCAACCTCATATAATTCTCCTCCAGAATTAGCAACTACATTTGCTAATTGGGAAGGTATGGATTATAAATATGTTACAGATAGAGAATTAAAAAATTATATACATATTACACAAGCAGAGCTAATACATTTATTAAAAAGTCCTGCTTTTTTTGGACGCAAATTTAAGCCTATATCTGCTCATTCTATAAATAAAGATTTTTATTTAGATTATATAATAAATAATATTAAAGATAAAACCTTTTATAGTTAAAATAAAAATAAAATATTATAAATAATAAAATTGACGATGGTTATGAAATGATATATATAAAAAAAAAATATTGTTGTAGACCTTCTGAATATTTTAAAATAGATAGTGAAAATTGTGAATTAAACGAAAAAATTAAAGAATTGCTTAATAATAATGAAATTATTGTTTTAAATCAAGGAAGAATATATTTTGGAAAAAATAATTTTTGCGATTTTTTTAATAGTTCAATGAAATTAATAAGAATTAATAAATGTGAATATGAATATTCAAATAACAAGATAGTAAATATAATTTGCTAAATAATATACTTTATTTAATAATATTTAAAAATATAAAAATTGATTTATTTTATTACCTAATGTTATAATAAGAATGTCAAATCCAGTTAATTTTCAAGATTGGGAAGAAGTAGTCTTTAAAAAAAATACTAAAGATAAAAAAAATATTATTCAAAATCAAGCAGGACATAAAGAGTATATTAAATTAATTGAAGATGATATTCCTAAGTTAAATAAAATTACACGAGAATACGCACAAGCTATTACAGATGGTCGCAAAGCATTAAATATTACACAAAAAGATTTAGCACAAAAGCTTTGTATTAAAGATAATATTATTAAAGAATATGAAAATTGTAGTGTAGTTAATTTTAATATGCAATTTTATAAAAGAATTCTTAGAGCTCTTAATGTTGACCCCAAGACTATTTGTAAAAATTAATTAGAAATATAAGACAAAAGGATATAAAAATATACTAACAAATATTACATAAAATGTTATTAAATATAGATTTAACTATTTATAACATATTTTGCATAGCGTTTTTTTAAATTTTTAATCATCTTACTCATTTTTCATAATGTCTTTAAATGATTTACTACCTGATAATTTCTCATCTAATTCATCACAATAAAAAACATTAAATTTTTATTAATATATATATATTTAATAAGAACTAATTAGAACTATCAGAAGAGACAGATGAATTATCATTTTCTATTTCTTCATCAATTGAATCGCCGCTACTATTATAAGGTTCAAAACCAGAATTCATAGGTTCATTTGTATTTTTTAATATACGCGGATCTATTAAATTTGTCTTTGAAATATTATTTAATTCACTATATTCACTATCTGTAATTCCAATCATAGATAAAATATCATTTTTTTCATCAAATGAAAAATATATTAATATCAATGAAAAAGCAAATGTAATTATAAATAACATTATATTATTTACATTTAATAAATCAGTTGTTACATTGTATTTCTTATCTGGATTTTCTTCATATTCACCTTTAATATTAATATAATGATAAATACCGAATAAAATTATTGCTATACAAGAAGCATACAATATTAATATATACATTATCTATTTATTTTTTTTATATTTCTTATAGGAATTATTACGCACAAGAAGTATTTACTTTTTTCCTGTAAAACATTTATTTACATAATCTATTATACTTTTAGGCTCTTTCATTTTATTAATTAATAATTTCTTTTCTTTTTCTAATTTTTTTAATTGAGATTTTAAATTAGACATTTCAGTTTTACTTAAAATATTTTTATCATTTACTATTTTATCTTCAATATTCTTTATTTCTTCATCTATATACATAATACTTGAATTAATTTTAGTACTATTCACTTCAATATTACATATAATATTTTCAATTAAAGGATATGCGAATTTACCTCTGTCACCACTTGTATTAATATAACTAATTATTCCAGATATATTATTCATGAAATCCATTATTTTATTATTATCAATTAATCCTTGTTCATTACAATATTTTTCTTTAAATAAATTAAAATCTTCAGGCATTCTATCATTATTTTCTAATAATAAATTTAATATTTTTATTGTACTCATAGGGTCATTTGTAAAAGGTGTTGCGGACATAATAAGTAATCTTAAAGAATCTTTTCCAGATAAAGAATATGATTTTTGTATCATATTTTGTAAAACTTCGGGATTAGGTTTTTCCATGTTTGATAATGTATTACTATATATTTTGTGAATTTCATCAATAATAATTAGTGTCTTTTTAAATGGATCTTCTTTACCATTTTTTTTAACTATCATATCATATAGTTTATTTTTACCTTTTATCATGTTTGTAAATTGTTTGTAAGATATTGGTTGTATCCAATTAGAACCTAATAATTCAAGTCTTTTAGCATGTGTTTCTGGTATTACTTTTATTTCTCCACTCTTTAGTTTTTCTCTAATAATTATATTGCAAATTTTTACAAACATATTCTTCCATATATCCTCTTTTAATGTATATCGTGTAACCCAAATAATTGTATAGCCCTCTTTATTAAAAGTATTTGTTGCTGTAGCTATAGCAGCACAGGTTTTCCCAGAGCCTACACTATGATATAGAAACAATCCTTTATAAGGAGATTGAGGTGTCAAATATTTTTGAACAAACATTTGAGTATTTGTAAATGTGGGAATATTATATTCTTTTTCTGTTTGAATATCGTCGTCTTCAATACATTTGTTTTTAATTTCAGAAATATCCAAAGTATATTTTTTATAATTATTTGATATATAATTATATAATTCAATATAATCTAACTTTTTATTAGGAGGTTTTTCACTATTTTTATTTTTATTATTTATTTTTTTAATATAGTTATATATTTCTTTATAATTACTGATATTTATTTTTTTATATTTAAATAATTCCTCTAATTTATCTATTAATAAACTACCATGTTTATTTAAAAACATAGTTCTATTTTTCCAAATTTCATTTATTGTATCACAATAATCTTTGCGAGAACTTATAAATTCGCAAAGTGTATTATAAGGAGATTTTTTATTAAATGCTTTAATTATTTTTTTATCTTCAATATCAAAAGTTATATTTTTTATAATTACTCCTTCCCAAGATTTATTATCATTTGAATTTGTAGTTGATTTTTTCATTTTAGGCAATTTTTTTATATATTTAATATCAACTATATGCAATGCTGCTAAAAGCAAAATAGAAACAGGGTCAAAATCATCTGATTTTATTTCTAATATACCTTTACACTTATTTTCACAATCAATTACATCTATATCATTTCTATAAATTTTATCATTATGATTTAATTTTATAAGATTATTACCTTTTCTTAATTTATCTTGTATATAATTATAAAATCTATTATTATTTAAAGATAACATATGTAAATTTTCTGTTAAAGATAAATCAACTGCTGAAGTTATAATAATATCCTCTACATCAGCAATAAAATTTAAAATACTAATATTTTGATTACTATGTTTATTAAATAAATCATGAATAGTTAAATTATCGTCATATTGTATATTATACACATATACATATAAAGGCCATCCTTCATTTGGATTAAAAGGAAGTCCCGATTGACCACAATTTCTTGTACCTCTTCCTATAACTTGTGTTTTTTCCGATTTAGTTATTAAAGGTTCCAATATATGCATATATTTTACATCAAATACATCAATACCTTCTTTAAATCCAGCATCTAAAATTATGAAACGCATATTTTTTCCATTTATATTATTTTCTCTATTATTCATTATTTTCATCATATTTTTTTTTAATTTTACAGGTAATGGTTTTTTATTTACTGTAGATTTAGTTAATAATCCAAATGTATTATAATCACTATTTACATTTTTTATTATACCATTATTATATATTAAATTATAATTATTTGCTATCATTGAAGAAGCAACCATTTTAGCACCATTATTTCCATCTACATCACTATATATAATATGTTTATAATATTTACCATCACGGCTCATATCTATATCATCTAATGTCTTTATTTTTTCCATTAATGCATGAATTTTTGGAGACATTAAAGGTAAATCATTAATAAATTTAGTTTTATTAAATTTTTTAGAATCAAACTTATATTCAGACTTAACATGCGCCCATGTACTTGTATTTCTAATACAAGAAGCAATTTTTGGAATATTATTCATAATCTATAATTATTAAATATTAAAATAAAAATTAATTTAAATATAATATATAAAAAAATAAAAGCTATATTGTTTTAGTTTTATTAGTTATTGTTGACAATTTTTTAAAGTTTAATTTATATGGTTGTTGAGGACAAGGAGGGGTTTGTATATTATAAGGGATATCAATTGTACAATTTTTTAATAAAGGAATTCTTTCTAATTTATCAAATATATCTTTCATAGGTAACCTTTTTTTTTGTATGTCATGAATTATTTGTTTATTATAATTATTAGGAATTATACCATATGTATATATTAACGGAAAAGATGAATAGCTGTCTGCTACTTTATGATCAAAATATATAGGATATTCTCTTATATATTTTGGATTATGTGTATAATATGAAAATAATAATTCTATTTTATCTTTATCTATTAATTCATATATTGGTTTCATAATATACATACTTTTATCTAAAAACATAATAGAACCTTCATTTAAATTATCACTATAGCTCTTTTTAATTGTATCAATTGCTGTATTTGACATAAAAGGAATTAAGATAAATATGTCTAATTTTGTATGTTGAAAATTATCTTCAATAGTATTAGCCATTTGAGAACCAGAATAACTTGCATCATCTGCTATTATAACAGGATATGAAGGATCTATTTTACTTAAATCACTAGCAATAATTATTTTATATTTATTACTATTTACATAATTCTCTATAATCTGCATTATCCAATAATTAGATTTATTTTTATCATCTATAGAAATAAAAAATTGTAGTACATTTGTATCTAATATTGAAATCATTTCATCAATTGCTTTCTTATAAGTTTTTAAAAAAGTATTATGATTTATATATGTAGTTTTTAAAATAAATTCATTTGCTATATGTCTTATAGAGGGATCACTTTGTTCAAGCCATTTTATGACATTTTTTGCATTTATAGGATAGCTATTTGGTTTAGCTATTGTAGAATTTTTATTAATTTTAGTTGTCATATCTATTACACTATTAGAAAAGAATATAATCATAATTAATAAAATTAATTTGTTCTATTTTTATGCTATTATTTATAAAAATGATATATATATATTATTTTTTTACTATAATAAAGTATTATTAAATTATGAACGTTCTTCAAGATGCTCGTATTAAAGAGCTCAAGGATAAAGGAATAGATTGGATTGAAAAAAAAATACAGAAAGATTTGACTTTTACAAAGCCAGGTTCTATATCACATTTGCTATATGGCGAGAAGCCAAGCGAACAATCTATAAATATAAAGCTTGGACGTTTTGGCGAGTTCATAGCAAAAGAGCTAATTAACAGCAATGATAATTTTGATTTGCTTGATTGTGGTGTTCAAATGATAAATAATAAACGCAAGGATGTAGATTTAATATTTATAGATAAAGTTAAAAAAATAATATATTTTCGTGAATTAAAAGGAAATATTGAGTTAGATACAGAAAAAATACCTGCTACTATAGATAAATGCAAAGACATTACATCTTTCCTTACAAATAAATATAAAGATTATACTATAAATTGTGCAATTCTAAATTGGAGCATATATGATAGACAAGTTTTAACAGCTGGACTTTCAAATATAAAAACATTCGAAAACGCAGGTTTGAGAATAGAACATATGGGTGATTTCTTTGAAATAGTAGGTGCTATTTGGCATAAAGATGACTATTACTCATATTTCAGAACGATAGGCTCTAAAATAATTACTCGTTTCATAAATTAAATATTAATCACATATGTCTTATAGACCAGATTACAATTACTTACAGCTTTTGCTCAATAATTCTTAATAATTAAATGCTTAGTATTTATTTCGTCTCCAACTCTGTTATTATATAATTTAAATTTATATTTTTTATCATATTCTTCTACAATATAGCCATTATATAGATCTTCTATAAATTTAGTTTTTCCAATTATCATTAGGCATTTTATTTTTGTTGTTTTGAATAAAGATGCTAAACGTTGTTGATCTTCTTTACCGAAGGAACAATACCCATAATCAGTAAATTCGCTATCATATGGAGGATCTAAGAACATAAAATTTGTTTCATCATTAAATTTTTCAAATATAGTTTCGAACTTCTCATTGTATATTTCAGTCCTATTTAATAATGTTTCATAATCTTTATTAAGTAATTCAGAATAATTAATAGTCTTATATTTACCAAAAGGAATATTAAATTTCTTATCTTTATTATATCTTAACATACCTCTAAAGCAGGTTTTTCTTTGATAATAAAATCGCTTTGCAATATCAAGAGCATTATTCATTACCATTACATCTCTTATATTATAATAGGTTTCTTCATCATTTGGCGAGTTTATCATAAATTCATAGATATCTTTGGCTTTTCCATCACCTATACATTTATATAAGTGTATTAATTCTGAATGTACATCACTAATTACAGCTTTTATTGGGTTTAAATGAAAATATACGGCACCACCACCTATAAATGGCTCTATATAAATATTATAATTATCTGGAAAATATTTTTCAAACATTTTTATTTCATCAACCTTACCGCCACTCCATTTAATTAAAGGTTTTAGAACTTTTCTAGAATTAACAACATTATTTAATAAATCTATTAATTCGCTCTTTTTTTTTGATTTATAATTAGTAATTCTATATTCTTCGCATTTAGATAAAAGTTCTTTTTTTGATTTATTTGAATACTCCATATTTAATAATGTGTATAAATACTTTATATTATTAATATATATAATATATAAATCATTTTTTATTTTTATATAGAATGATATTTTAGCCATATAATAAAAAACATAACATATATAAAAACATTATACTATTACATATTAATATTTATTTAAATATGAGAACTGAGGTAATGTTTATGGTTCTTAAAGATATTATTGATAGTTATAAAATACCTGAATTACAAAGATTGGTTAATAATGAACATATTATTCGCATGGTTGAAGACCAAAAAAAAGAATATAATACATATAATACATTTTCAATGTTACAGAGTTTTACAATTGCTTGTATTACAAATGAAGAAGATAAAGGATATATTTTAGATGGACAACATAGAGTAGCTGCTTATTCACAATTAAAAAATGAGGGATATGATATTGATAATATTCGTATTCCTGTTGTAAAATATAATTTAGATAATATTGATGAAGTTAAGCAATACTATAATCGTATAAATATACATTCTCCTATTGAACCTATATTAAATCTTGAAAATGTTGAAAAAACTATTTCACAATTTTTAATTAATAAATTTACACATAACTATTTTAAAACTAAGAATGAAGAAATTAATTGCAGAGCTCCTTATATATCAGTAATTTATTTGAAAGAACGTATTAGAGGTTTAGATATTATAAATAAACTTAATTTACATAATAAAAAAGAATCTGATTTATATAAATATATATTAGATGTTAATGATTATCTTGAAATCATATCATCTCATCAATTAGATAAAACATATACAAATCGATTTGAATTATGTAAAAATAAAAAATATAAAGAGAGCCTTAAATATGTTTGTTATTTAGGTATATTTAGGAAATGTGAGTGGTTAGATATAGCTTTATATTCTTTATTTAATTCTCTAAAAATTGATGATTATGGAGATATTATTAAAAAATATTTTTTAATAGATAAAAGAGTTAAGATACCAAAAAATATAAAAAAAGAAGTATGGAAAAAATATAATTCAGAAGAAACTATGAAGGGAAAGTGTTATGTATGTGATAATATATTAGATTATGATAATATGGAATGTGCTCATATAGTTGCACATATATTGGGAGGCGATAGCACTATAAATAATTTTCTCCCTTGCTGCAAAACTTGTAATCGTGATATGGGTATTATGAACCTTTATGAATATAAAAAATTATTATTAAATTATAAAAATTGATTTAGTGTATTAATTAAATATTAATTATACTATGCTAAAGAATTCTATTTTGATAGTAAATATGTCTATGATTTGTATATTTTATATGAGATGTACATTCTGTTTTAGAAGACCAAATATTTTGAGATGCCCAAGTTATCCAAATATTAATAAAATTTATAATTATTCATTTTCATTTGATAATGAAAATACTATTAATTTCAAAAATTATAAATATATAATTAATGATAAAAAAAAAAGAAATATATATCTTAGATTAAGAGAAAATATGGTAAATAGAAATATGTTTATTAAATAATATATTATTATATTATTAATAATTACATAATTTTATGAATATTATATATGAATTCTTTTTTAATATTTTTTATTATAAAATAATTTGTTCATTTTTTATTATTATTTTTTAAAAATTGATAATATTATTCAGTAAGTATATTACTGATTTGCTACTACACAACTTTACAACTTTGAGAAAGTTAATTTAAACTTATTAAGTAGAATAAATTGTTCCATCCATCAAGTTTAAAATGTCATCTAATGTCATGAATGTAAAATTGAACTACAATCCTAATTACATTAAATATTGTATAATGAATGAAATTAAAATGATCATTTTTAAATGGAAAGGAATAATTTTTGGAGGATTTGTGAGAGATAGCATTATTCACGATCATTATGCTAGAATGTTCTATGAAAAATTTGACGACTATAAATCAATGTGGAATGAACAATTTGATATTGATACGTTGCATCGCACAATTGTCTCAAATGATATTGATGTTTGTCTTTACAATAGAGATGACATTAATAACATGATTATTGACATTAATCGGCATATCAATAATAGATTTGGAATAGATAATATGACGATGACATTTGTTGAAGTAGTATTATCTGTCGATGATAAATTTGATAAATATATCGCTCCATGCTCTGGTATATTGCATAGTTATCAGTATACTATTACAATTGGTAAAATTCCATATGTTACAGAAGGAATAGTATTTAATGTAAATTTAGATATTATTGAATGTAAAATCAATGGTTTAATGCCTCCTTTCAACAAACTTGATTTTCTATGTAACGGATTTATTATGACAAATAATGATCGTATCTATCTTTCTCCTAATACAGGAACAGATATAGATAATCTAAATTTTGTCCAAAAAAAAGAAATTGAATACAAAATCATAAGAGACATAATTAAATTCAAAACAGATTATTGTCTTAAATTTTCAAGAGGTATAAATTCAGATGATTATACACCTACATCAGATGTTAAATTGACTGAACAAGCTTGTAAGAGAGTTGAAAAAATGGTCTTGAGAAAGAATATGTGGAAAATTGGAAATATGCCTTTTATTGTAGATAAAAATTGTGAAGAATTTTCTAATAAAAATTGTTGTATTTGTTACGATAATTTTAAAAAGAAAGACAGGGTGGCATATGTTCCATTTGATGATAAAAAAACAAATTCTAAGAACTATCCTCCTATGCATATTGAATGTTTGCTAAAGTATCTAAACTCGCAAATTAGAAGTACGATTGAAGAAATAAATTTAAGCAATTTATATCTTTACGATTCTGTATTTCTAAAATGCCCTATGCGAAATATGTTAAATTTTGATTGTACAAGTATTAAAGACATTGTCGATAATTACTTGCTAGATAATTAACATAAAGTAGCAAGATAAGTTTCAGTATATTGTAAATAATATAAATATTGTATTTTTATATTTTTATATTTTTATATTTTTATATTTTTATATTTTTATATTTTTATATTTTTATATTTTTGTATGTTTTTATAATGACTACCTTTATTTTTTATTTTTTTCCCACCATTTAATTGCATTTTATTTTTTTCTAATTCATTTTTATAGCTATTTATTTCATCAATTAATATATTTAGAAAATGTTCTCTTTGTTCATATTTTAAATTTAAAATAATTTTTGGTATTTTAGGTTCAAGAACATAATTATAAATAAACTCATTAGAATTAAGAATATATCCATGATTAAATATATCTAAATACATATTTTTTATTTTTGAAATGAAATTTGTAATATCTGTAAATTCATCACTAAAGTTTTTTTTTATTTTTAACCTATTTATTAATTCAGATAATTTATCAATATCGTTCATATCTATATTTTATAGATAAAAATAAAAAAATAAATATAATAAATATAATAAATATAATAAATATAATAAATATAATAAATATAATAAATATAATAAATATAATAAATATAATAAATATAATAAATATAATAGTTTATAAGTGTGATTGCTGCGCATACCCTATACAGGATACTAATATTCGAAAATATTATTATATGCTTAATTGTTAGTTTGCTGTGTATACCCTATACAGGATACTAATATTCAAAATATTATTATCGTGTATACCCTAT
>Ga0194133_10002404_pt1 | contig 29041 bp, 25 predicted proteins | sample TA2KigOf40mmetaG_FD_155448 | JGI IMG/M metagenome (GOLD analysis project Ga0194133, IMG submission 155448) | Freshwater microbial communities from Lake Tanganyika, Tanzania - TA2015055 Kigoma Offshore 40m | ecosystem: Environmental > Aquatic > Freshwater > Lake | place: Tanzania: Lake... | reverse complement strand
CGAAGGCCTCTCTTCTTTGTGCGTTAACTGCTTGTAGACAAATCAGTTATGGCACGGATGGAGGCCTTTTGCTAGTTTTTTGTGAGAAATCCGGGATAGTGCTTACGTCTGCATTTGGTTATCGGTTTTTTTTTGTGAAGCGATAGCCTAGTTTTCTATCAGACGCAAAAATGAGCTGAAAGTTGCGAGATTACCGAATGGAAACTTTGCTGAGCAGGATGGAGAGCTCGCGCCCGTCGCCAGGAGGCTTGACGGATCGGGAGCTCTCAAGCTCAAGCAAAAGAACGGGTTGGCTGCGCAATGCCTCAGGAAGTGGCAGGTCAAGATCGATGGGGCCAGCATTGAGAGGGCCAGAACGGAATGAAATGCCTTGGGCCCGGAAGGACAGTTCGAACTGGCCCAATTCTGTGGGAGCGTACCCGGAAAGCCGTAGTCGCGCGCCTGGCTGGAATGGCCCCCCAAGCCTGAGAACCGCTCTCGAGGTCATCCAGCGGTTCGCACCTTCCGGGGAGTGCCATCCGGAGACAAACTGAGGTGCAAAGGCCAGATCGCCAGCAAGGACTTCTGGAGAAAGGCCGACACCGAGTGTGAGGGCGCGGCCACGTTCCCATTCGCGGGTGACGTCTTTCAGCCGGACGTTATCGAAACGGTAAACAACAATCGTCTGCTTCTCAAAGGCTGTGCGAATCGTGGAGTCCTGAATGGTGAGAGGGTTGCCGCTGGGGCCGTTGCCGGGTGCGAGGCGGATCTCCCCGGCGGGCAGCAGCCGCAAAGCACTGTCGCCCAGCGAGCTGTTGTAAACGTCGTCGGAAATGCCTTCGAGGAGAATCAGCTTTCCCGGGTGGGTTTGGATTCCATGCAAGAGACCGCGCATAAGCGGGCGTATGGGCGCGGTACGTTCCAGGTACCACTCAATACTTGCCTGCTGGATGATGAAGCTGGGAATGGTATAAAGAGCAATGACGGCCAAGCTGGCTTTGCCTGCCCAGCCTGGCAGGCGAAACGGCATGAGCGCCATCACCATCATGAGGCCCATCGACGCCGAGGCGAGGTAGTAATCGGTGCGATGATCGCGGAGCGGCAGCATGGGGGCGAGCAGGGCCGCGCTCATCAGGAGGCCGAACAAAGGCAGCCAGTCTTTTTTCCAGGTTTTGAAGGCGATGAAGCCAAGGACGGAAGGCGTGACGACCCAGCGCGACAGAGTGAGCATCCAGCCAAAGGCAGGGTCAAACTGAATGAGTCGCAGAGAGCCCAGCATCCACTCCCAGTAGATGGAGATCGATTCGAGCAGGCTTGCGTCGAAATACATGCGATAGGCCGCGGCATCTTTGGCCTTGGGAATCAAAAACAGATGCGCAATGGCAAAAAGGACGGCGGGGCCAAAGAGCGGGAGAACTGCTTTTATGGCAGAGCGGTATAAGCACCAGGCCCACACGAGCAAAATGCCCGGTAGAACGATCACGCTCTCGAGAGCACCAAAGCCCAGAAGGTAGCAAAGCCAGGCACCAGCCAGCCAGCGCGAGCCACCACCATCCACATAGCGAAAGAAGCAATACATCGCACCGAGAATCAGAGTGGAAAGCAGGATCTGGTTGTAGCTGGATAGCCAGCACATGGCGATGGAAACTCCGAAATTGAGTGACCAGAGCACTGCGGCGAGCGAGCCAGCGCGGATACAGCCCGACAGACGTTGGACAACGAGGACCATCAGGACGAGACCCGCGGCGAAGGTCGCAAAAGCCCAGAGCCGCATGGGGAGAGATTCGAGACCGAAACTGCGCTCGAAGATGAGAAAGAACAGGCGCTCGCTCAACGTACGCACTGTACCTTGCGCCATTGGGGCAAACAGGGCGGACCATAAATCGGCCGGGGAATGAATGCTGAGGCTCAAGCCGAGCCAGGCAAAGTCGTCGGCAAGAAACCAGATCCGGAAGCTGCGCCGGAACAGATAGAGCGCCAGCAATACCGGAAACAGAATCAGGGTCCCACGTTTCAAATGATCGCCACTCATGAACCTTTCTATTTTGGCATCCCGATGATTGTGGGAAACTCATTTCACGGACTGATGCACAAAATTGGCCGCTATCAGGTAGAACACGAACTCGGACGCGGAGCAATGGGCATCGTGTATCGAGCCTTCGACCCTGCCATCGGACGGCGTATTGCCATCAAGACGATTCGGCTTGACGATCTCGGCGACGAGAAGTCTCGCGCCACGCTGCGGGAGCGGTTGCGGCGGGAAGCGCAGTCGGCTGGAATTCTCTCGCACCCGAACATCGTCACCATCTACGACATCAGCGAAGACACGCACAACGCGTACATATTCATGGAGTACGTGGAAGGTGCGACGATGGACCAGTTCTCGAGGGGACTGCCAGTGAAAGACCTGCTGTCGATGCTGGAGCAGGCGGCCGAGGCTCTGGATTATGCGCATGAGCGGGGGATCGTCCATCGTGATGTGAAGCCCGGAAACCTGATGCTCAATGGCCGGCAGGTAAAAGTCACCGATTTTGGAATTGCCCGGCTGCAGCACCGGGATTCGACGCAAAGTGGCACGTTGCTAGGGACGCCGAGCTATATGAGCCCGGAACAGATCTCAGGCCAGGAAATTACTGGAGCCGCGGATCAATACTCGCTCGGCGTGATCGCCTACGAGTTTCTCGCCGGGCACCGGCCGTTTGATAACGACAACCTCGCAAACCTTCTGTTCCGGATTACACAGCAGCCGGTACCGCCAGTGGCGACGTTGAACGCCGCGACCAACCAGGTGCTGGCCCGCGTGCTCGCGAAGAATCCAGCACACCGCTATCCGAACTGCACAGCTTTTGCGATGGCGCTTGAGCACGCGCTGGGTCTGGAGCCGCCGAAGCACACGCCGCAGCGGGAGATCAGCGGCGACGAGCCGACGGTGCATGAAGCGATTGTGGAGCCGGTTGCGGAAGCGGTGGTGCCGCTGCCTGCTCTGAATCTCCCCGAGCCGCGGAAGCCCTCCGTTTGGAAGCCGGTTGCGGGAATGCTGTTTGGAGTGGGGTTGATTGTCGCCCTACTGTGGATCAGTTTTGTGCGTTCGAGCGTGCCTGAGCCTGTGGAGAGCTCATTAGTATCGAATGCGGGTGGGGAAGCGAAACCGAGCGCGATGGGTGAAAAAGTTGCCGAGCCGGTCGTGCCGCCCGTGGAAGCTCCCACGGAAACCAAAACGGCTGAGGCGAAGATGCCCGAGTTGAAGATCATTCCCCAGCCGATTGAGAAGACCGAGAAATCGGAAGAAGCCGGAGGGACGTTCCCGATTGAGTTTGTTTCGAGCCCCGCCGGAGCGGAGGTTTTGATCAACAACGGGGAACAGGATCGATGTGCCCACACGCCTTGTACTCTCGATTTGCCGAAGGGCGAGTTTCAGGTGTTGATCCGGCTGAAAGGGTTTGACGATTCAAAGCGGTCACTGAAGGTGCCAGGGCAATCCCGCATTGCCGCGGACTTCGAAAAACCGATGGGGACCGTCGTTGTCAGTTCCACGCCGGAAGGGGCATCTGTTCGAATTGATGGACGGGATACCGGGCAAAAAACACCCGCCAAGATGAATCTTTCGCCAGGAACCTATAAACTAGAAGTAATCCTTAATGGATTGCCAGTTCAAACGCAGGAAGTCACGGTCAAAAACGGCGTGGTCCAAACGTTGGCAATTCGATGGAACTAGAGCAAACACCATGTCCCAAACATCCATACTCGGCCGCCGCGCATTTCTCGGTGCAACCTCTTCTCTGCTGATGGCGCAACCTGCGCAGCAATCAGAGGCGAAATCGCACGGCATGATTGTTCATTCGCGGAAACCGGAAGATCTGGAAATGCCCATTGATGGGTTCCTGCAGGCCATCACGCCGATCGACCTGTTCTATGTGCGGAGCCATCACTACACGCCGCAGGTAGATTTGGAGAGCTACTCGCTGAAGGTTTCTGGCGAAGTTGATAAGCCGCTGGCGATTTCGCTCAAGGATCTGAAGAAACTCCCGCGCGTGGAATTGGTGGGAGTGATGGAGTGTGCTGGCAATGGTCGGTCGTTCTACACGCCGAAGATGCCGGGATTGCAGTGGACGCATGGGGGTGTTGGAAATGCACGTTGGGCGGGCGTGCGGCTGGTTGATGTTTTGAAGCGCGCAGGCATCAGGGCCACCGGCAAGCACATTGTGTTCGACGGGGCGGATGTTTCGGTGGGGACGATGCCGAAGTTTCAACGGTCGATCCCTGTGAAGAAGGGGCTCGATCCGGATACGATGCTGGCCTTTGAGATGAATGGGCAGCCTTTGCCGCAATCGCACGGTGCGCCGTTGCGCGTAGTTGTGCCGGGCTGGGGTGGGGATTGCTGGGTGAAATGGCTGACGGGAATTCAGGTGCTCGACCGGGAGTTTGAAGGCTTCTTTATGAAGACCGGGTACCGGCATCCTGGCAAGGGGGTGCCTCCTGGCACAGCAGTAGACCCGGCGCAGATGAAGCCCGTGGAATCGGTGCGGGTGAAGAGTGTCATTGCGACACCAAAGGACAATATGATCCTGGCGCAGGGAGCCAGCCGGATTGCCGGCGCGGCTTGGTCGGGTGAGGTGCCGTTGGCCAAGGTTGAGGTTTCTACTGATGCGGGCCGCAGTTGGGCTGCAGCGCGGTTGACCAGCTCCAATGGTCGCTGGGGATGGCAGACCTGGGATTTTGCCTGGAATGCGGTGCCGGGCTCTTACAAGGTGATGGCCCGAGCCACTGATGCCAGCGGCTACACGCAGCCGATGGAGCAGGAATGGAACCCGAGCGGATACCTGTGGAACGTGATTCAGACTGTGAAGGTGGATGTGTTGCCTCTGGCAAGCACGGCGTACCGGTCGAGTTGTCTGGGCTGCCACAACGAGGATCTGATCAAAGGGCAGAAGCTGACCCGGGCGCAGTGGGAACGTGAAGTGGACAAGATGGTGCGTTGGGGCGCTCAGGTGCCCGCCGATCAGAAAGCGAACCTGCTCGACTTTCTCGCTGCCCGTTACAAGCCCTGATCGTCGAACTTGCCCAACTCAAGAAACAGGCTGGCGCCCATCAGGCAGATGAGAGCGTCTGTGGTTTCTGGGGTTCTGCCAGGAATGTACTGTTGAGCGAATTCGGAAAGCAACACCAGAATCGCGGCAACTGATGCGATCTTAGGCGCAGACCAGCTCGTTGCCTTGCAGACTTGCCTGATTGTGAACCAATAAACGAAGCTCTTCAGGCAGGTGATGCGAAAGCCTTCTGCCCGACCAATGCTGAAGATTGCCTGGAATGGGATCCAGGTGAAGTTGTTTAGTTTTTCGCCGCTCCACTCGAATGGTCGGAGTTCTTTGTAAGCCATGAGTAGCGTTGCAGCCGCAGCGAGAACCGTTGCAGGGACCCGAAGTTTCGCGAGTGTCAGCGCCAGACCCGCCGCATAGCCTAGTGTGAGCCCGGCGACCTGATCTACTTGGGGGAAACGATTGATCAGCAGCAACTGAGCAGGTGCGGCCACTAGAAGAAAGAGCTGGACTTTCCAACCGTTTGGGGAAGACCACAGCGAGGCCACGAAAAAACCGATTGCGGCCTGTTCGACGACGGCGAACTGCGCCAGGTCGAATCGGTTCCAACTTTCTACGATGAGCCGGATTCGAATCATGCGCAGTTGGGGTAAGAAGGGGAAATAAAGATAGGCCAACATGAGCAGCATCATGATGCGCCGGCCGCGATCTTCAAGAAGAGGGTTATGTTTTGGTCGGAGTACGGGAGTATCGAAGATGGGGAGGTGTGCAAGCAGCAAGCCGAGAAAGCTCCCCATTGTGTTGAGAAAGATGTCTTTGAGTGACGAATACCTGCCTGGAATGAAGGCCTGCAAAAGTTCAACGGATGTCGATAAGGCACACGAAGCGATCAGCACCCAAAGCATGCTTTCTCTACTTCTCCATTTACAACCAGCGACAAGCCCCAGTGGTATGAAGAAGAGCAGGTTCAAGATGAGGTCGAGGAAATTAGTGCGCGAATCGATCGGGGTCCATGCCAGTATTTCGTGTGGGATGGATTCAAACTGAAATGGGTAGATTGTCGCGTATAGGATGAGCGCGATGATGAGAAGAAGAATTTGCGTGAGCGGGTTTCTGATCATCCGGAGGCCAGCAGAGATTCGATTTGTATCAGATGCCGGTTGGTGTGGGCGGCGATGAACTGAAGCCATTGGCGTACCGTCATGGGGCCGAGGACTGGATGATCCATCAGGTGTGTGTCGAAGCCCGGAGCATCGGTAGCTTCAAATTCCATGAGTTTTTGACGGGTTTCGACAAGCTGATTCAGAGGAGCGGGCCAAGGCCCAAACTTTCCGCCCGGCTGGGCTACTGCGGGTGCCTGGATGCGATTGACGGCTACGCCTACGCGATTCGAAATGATCTCGGACTTGCCTTCAGTGGCTTTCAGTTTTTCTGGATCGGCTGGGGATTGTGACAGGGTGCGCTTAAGGCCGACAAGAGTGGCGCGCTCGACGATGGCCAGATGTTCGACGACTTCTGAAACTGTCCATTCGATATCGGCGCGTCGACGATTTGCGCTTTCAGAATTGAGGGGTTTGCAGAGCGTAAGGATTGCTTCAATTGTGCCCGCCAGCGTGTATTGCATCGGAATGAAGTTTGATCTCCTGCTTCATTCTCGCGCGTTCTAGTTGGCGCAGGCTTAGGGCTTGTGCATTTTGAGGATGGTGGACTCAAGCTCGTTCATGACGCCGACGGCTTCTGGTTGCGGCTCCACTTCGCGCATCACGCTGGGGCCGGTGAGTTTGACGGGCATGGAAGTGAGTTTCAACAGGTCGAGTTGAAAGCGAACGTGTTCCAGAGCTTCAATTGGGGATTCCGGTTTCATTTTGAGGTCTCTTATCTTACTACTCACCTTATCGGTCCATCAGATGAAAACCTGAAGGCGATTTGTGATCTCAATTTCGTTTTTTGACCCGATGAGGCTCTTAGAACTGGTTGGGCGGGGCGTAGTGGTAGGCCAGTTATGTGGGTCAGAATGAGGAGAATCAGCGAGGTGTCGGTACTGCGGTGGTCAACCCTTTGTTCTGTGAGCCTCTCGGTCATGTCTACACTTGTTTACATTGCACTCGGCGTGCCAAAGTGCTAAGTCATTGAAAACAAATAAAACGTCCCGTTCCAGTTTCAATCCGGCTCGTCCCTGATTCATTTTGAAACTCCCCTTGACTATCTACAAGAGTCATTTCAGAATCGGGATATGGGAAAACCGTCCGATCTTGTACAAGGGACATTGGACCTGCTGATTTTGCGTACGCTGTCCTGGGAGCCGATGCACGGCTGGGCGATCGCGAATCGAATCGAGCAAGTGAGCGGAAAGGTGCTGCTGGTGCAGCAGGGAAGTCTGTATCCGGCATTGCACCGGTTGAAAGAGCAGGGTTGGATCGCGTCGAGTTGGGGCGAGAGCGAAAACAAGCGCAAGGCGAAGTTCTACGAGTTGACTCAAACGGGGCGGGACCGGCTTGAGGCGGAGCGGCAGCAATGGGACCGGCTGTCGGCGGCCATCCAAATGGTGATGGAGCAGGCGTGATGGGAGATCAGCGCGACCGGGATCTGAACGAAGAACTGCTGGCGCATCTGGCGCATGAAATCGACCAGCGGATTGCGCGAGGGGAAACGCCGGCCGAGGCCGAGCGCAACGCTCGACTTGCAATGGGCAACCTGACGCAGGTGGCCGAGCAGACGCGGGAAGCCTGGCGCTATTCGTTTTTGCCGGGAATTTGGCAGGATCTGACATTCGCCTGGCGGCTGATGTGGAAGAGCCCGGTATTTACGTTGGCTGCAGTGGCGAGCCTGGCCTTGGGGATTGGTGCGAATACCGCTTTGTACGGGGTATTTAGCAAGGCGTTGCTGGATCCGCTGGCGGTGCGCGAAGCTGGAGATCTTTATCAACTGACGGTGCGAACGATGGAGGACAAACCGGGCGAGTATACTTCGTCTTTTTCGTATCCGTTCATTCAGGAAATCGAAAAAAACGCGACGACGATTGATGCCGTGAGTTGCACGGCAGGATCGCGGACGAGTTATCGGGCGGGAAATGCAACCCGGATCCTGACGGTTGAGCTGATTTGCGGCAATCTTTTCGACATGCTCGGGCTTGAAGTACGAGTTGGACGATTGATGAATGCGAGTGACAACAAAACAGCGGGATCGCATTTTGTCGTGGTGTTGGCACATCACTTCTGGGTGAGTGAATTTGGTTCGAACCCATCGATCGTGGGGCAGAAGATCGAGTTGAACCGGCAGCTGTTCACTGTGATTGGCGTGGCTCCAAAGAGCTATGCGTCGCTGCGAAAGGGGAGTGCGCCCGATGTGTTTCTGCCGATTGTGATGGACGGAGTTTTGAGCGGAGAAGCGAGCGACACAACGTCTGGGCAAAGCTGGTGGATTCGGGTCATGCTGAGACGGAAGTCTGGCATCAGCGAGCAGTGCATGAATGCCGAGTTGACGGCGATGAGACACAACAATTGGGATCGTTACGAGCGCAGTGAAGCTAGCGATTACGCCAAGAAGGTGGCGGCCAGCGCCGTTGTAGAAGTGCTGCCTGCTGCGCGGGGATTCGACGCGGCGCAGCGCGCAGCGGAGTATGAAAAGCCGGTGCAGTTGTTGATGGCCGTCGTTGGCATCGTATTGCTGATTGCGTGTATCAACATCGCGAACTTGCCGCTGGCGCGGGCGGCGGCGAGGGAGAGAGAGATTGCAACGCGGCTTGCGATCGGGGCGAGCCGAGGGCGGCTGGTGCGGCAGTTCTTGACCGAGAGCCTTGCGTTGTCGATGCTGGGCGGGCTGGTTGGACTATTGCTTTCGATGGCGTTGGAACGTGTGTTGATGCTGGAGGCGTTTGGCAAGTCGAGCTTGCTGGCACTGGGGGATGGGCCTACTGTTGATGTGTTGGTTTTGACTATGGGACTTTCGCTCCTGACTGGGCTTGGCTTTGGCTTGATCCCAGCGCTTACGGCGGACCGGCAAGGGATTCGAACGAGCCACCGGTTGACTGGGCGCAAGTTGATGGTGAGCTTTCAGGTGGCGCTTTCGGTGTTGCTGCTGAGCGGGGCGGGGTTGTTCCTGCAGACGTTAGAAAATCTGCGGCGGATAGATTCGGGATTCCGGCGGGAAAATCTGATTTCAATGGCGGTAAGTCCGAAGCCAGGGGGCCGTTCAAAGGACTCGCTGCTCGGCTACTACCGGAATCTTGCTGCCAGCGTGGCGCAGGTGCCGGGCGTTGAAGGTGTTTCTCTGAGTAACTTGGGCATGTTGTCAGGATCTCAGTGGAGTAGTGGTTTGCTAGTGGCTGGTGTGGTGGTGCCGCCCAATGAGCCTGGAGCTTTGCGCAATGCCGTGGGGCCACAATTCTTCACGGTGATTGGCGCGAATTTTTTCGAGGGACGCGACTTTGTCGAAGCCGATAATCGGACGACTGCGCCGAAGGTCGCGATTGTGAATGAGAGTTTTGCGCGACGGTATTTTGGAAGTGGTTCGGCTGTGGGCCGCAGGATTGGCAGGGGGGCGAGGCCCGGGATGAATGACCAGCCGGATCACACGATCATTGGTGTAGTAAAGAATCTGAGGGATTCGAAGTTGGTTGGGCAGGCGGACCGGTATTGGTATGTGCCCATTGAGCAGCAGGAGCGGCTGGGAACTGTGTTTCTGAATGTGCGCACGCGACTTGAGCCAGTGGGGATGATGGCGGCGATCAAGAAGGCTGTCGCCGAGTTGGATTCCTCAGTGCCGATTTCGCGCGAGAGGACTATGGCGATGGCCGTTGAGGAGCAGATCGGGCAGGAGCGGCTGGCGGCGCGGCTGTCGGCGTTCTTCGCAGGGGTGGCTTTGCTGCTGGCCGTTGTGGGTCTTTATGGAGTGATGGCTTACACCTTCGAAAGGCGGACGCGCGAGATTGGAATCCGGTTGGCGCTGGGCGAAGCGAGGCACCGGGTGTTGAGCCGGATTCTCGGTGAGGCGCTGGTGTTTATTGGATTGGGGGTTGTTGGTGGGGTGCCGATGGCGATGGCTCTTGGGGCCTATGCTGAGAAGCTACTTTATGGAGTGAAGCCGATCGATTGGGTTTCGTTGAGCGTGGCTGTGCTTGCGGTTACTTTGTTTGGCGCGTTGGCTGGCGCGATCACTGCGCGGCGTGCGGCTTCAATTGAACCGATGGCGGCGCTGCGATTGGACTAGCCGTTCTCGCGTACGAGGGAGCCGGGCCGCGGGTGCCCGGCTCAGCATAAAATAGCGAGGTGATTTCGCGACGCCTGTTACTCCAAACCACTGCTGTATCTGCTGCCCTCGCTCAGTCCTCCAAGGGCACTGTGATGAAGGCTTCCTTTGCATCGAGCAAGCTGTATCCCGGCACGGTCAGGGACTACTGGGTTTACGTTCCCGCCGTTGCGGCTCCCGCCGATGGCTATGCCCTGATGGTGTTTCAGGATGGGGCTGGCTTTATCAATGAGACGGGCCGCTTTCAGGCTGCCGAAGTGTTTGACCGCCTCATTGCCGCCGGGGATATGCCGCCGACTGTTGGCGTATTCGTTCAGCCTGGGGTAATGCCTGCACTGAGTGGCGAGACGCAGCAGGCTCGCTTTAATCGCAGCTATGAGTATGACGGGCTCGGGGATCGGTACGTCCGATTTCTGCATGAGGAACTTCTGCCGGAAGTGGCCAAGACGAACAAGATCACGGCCGACCCGAATCTGCGTGCCATCGGCGGATCCAGTTCTGGAGCCATTGCCGCGTTTACAGCTGCCTGGAACCGTCCGGATCTGTTTCGCCGCGTGTTGTCCTACATTGGCTCTTACGTGAACTTAAGAGGCGGGGATGTTTATCACGATCTCATTCGCAAAACCGAGCCCAAGCCGCTGCGGGTTTATTTACAGGATGGTTCGAGTGATTTGAATATCTATTCAGGTTCGTGGTGGATGGCGAATCAGGCGATGGCTTCTTCGCTTGAGTATTCAGGCTATGAGGTTCGGTTTGATAAGGGAACCGATGGCCATAATGCGAATCACTCTTCGCGCGTTTTCGTCGAGAGTTTGCAGTGGCTATGGGCGAATTGGAAGCAGCCAATTGTGGCGGCGAAGAGCAATCCGAAATCGGAGCGTCACTACATTACCGAGTTTCTGGATCCGGCTGCGGATTGGGAAGAGATGTCTTCGGGCCATGGTTTCACCGAAGGGCCGACGGTGGATCAGGATGGCAACGTGTACTTTACCGACGTGCGGCTCGACAAGATTCACAAGATCGACCATGCAAGCGGGAAAGTGACGCTGTTCCGCGATAATTCGGGCGGCGCGAACGGGATGATGTTTGGTCCTGATGGACGGCTGTATGTGTGTCAGAACAAGAAGCGGCAGATCATTGCGATTCGGCCTGATGGCGGCGAGGATGTGCTGGTGACGGATGTTGGTTCGAACGATCTGGTGGGGAATGCGAAGAATGAGATTTGGTGGACGGAGCCGGCACAACGCAAGATCTGGTTCACCGATGGCAAGGGCGTGCGGAAGGTGGTTCATGAAGGTCTGGATTTCCCCAATGGAGTGATTCTTTCGCCGGATCAGAGCCAGCTGATGTGTGCGGACATGCGGACGAAATGGGTGTGGATCTGGCAGATTCAGCCTGATGGTTCGCTCGTGAACGGCCAGCCTTTTTATCACCTTGAGACGTGGGATGAGAATTCACAATCGGGCGGGGATGGGATGACCATGGACTCGGAAGCGCATCTTTATGTCGCTACCCGACTTGGAATTCAAATCTGCGATGCGCCGGGCCGCGTAGTAGGAATTGTGAACAACCCGAAGGGTCTGCAGCCGTCCAATTGCGTTTTTGGCGGGCCGAACCTCGATTACCTTTACACTACGAATCGGGAAAGGGTCTTCCGGCGCAAGATGCGCAGAAAGGGATTACGATCATGGTCTTCTTTAAAGCCGCCGCAGCCGCGGCTCTAGTGTTCGCGCTTGAGGCGCAAACGATTACTCCGGAGGAGCGCACCAAGGCTGTTGCCGAGTTGGAGCGGACTGAGAAGCTATTGCTTTCGGCTCTGGATGGAGTGTCCGAGGGGGATGCCGCGAATAAGCCCAGCCCTGAGAAGTGGAGTGTTTTGGAATGCGTGGAGCACCTTGCCCTCACCGAGCGCGGTATTTTCGCGATGATGCAGGCTTCACTGAAGTCGCCAGAGGCGAGTGAGGCAGATCGCGCGAAGACGAAAGGCAAGACTGAAATGCTTGCGAGGTTCATGCCAGACCGGAGCCGTCGGGCGGCTGCCCCGGTTGAGGTTGCGCCGAAGGGCATGTTTAAGACTTTGGCGGAGGCAAAAGCTGCTTTCGTTTCTGCGCGCAAGGCAACGATTGAATATGTGACGAAAACGGACGAGCCGCTCCATTCGCACGTCAGCAAGCATTTTGCGTTTGGCGAACTGGATGCCTACCAGTGGTTCGCTTTGATGGCTGGCCATGTGGAGCGACACAGGAAGCAGGTGAATGAAGTGAAGGCTGGCCTTTAGGGGCTTACTTCTTAGGATTGGGGATGGCGTCGCCGAGGTTCATCGAGCCGCCGCCTTCGCTGACGTAGTTGCGATTCCAGCTGGGGATTTCAAGTTCAACATCTCCGTTGACGATGCACTGGCAGCCGAGCCGCGAGTGAAGGGTGAGGCCGGGAGCCATGTCGAGGCGATCCTGCTCGTCATCATCCATTTCTGAAAGATTGTTGTCGCCCTTCTTGATCACGACGTGGCAGGTGGTGCAGGCGCAGGAACCGCCGCAGGCGTGTTCGATGTGGAATCCAAAATGTTCCGCCAGGTCGAGAAGGCTCAGGGGTTTGCCGTGACCTCCGTAGGGCACGGATTCTGGGGTGAACTCGTAGGTTGAGCCATCATTCAAAAGTGTGATTTTCGGCATGATTTCGCTAAAAGTCCAGTATAGCGTTGCTACACTAAAAGGCAGTGTTCCACAGCCTAGAACGCTCGATTTCACGAGCTGTTTCCCAATACCTGCAGTCCAAATTCGACCTTGAAGTTCCCGTTACCACCGAGCAGCCCAAGCAATCGAGTTTCGGCGAAGTCGCGCTCCCAGTAGCGTTTCAGCTGGCTCGTCAGTTGAAGAAGCCGCCGGTTGCGATTGCCAAAGACCTTGCCGATGGGCTGAAGGATCAGATCGAAGGAATCGCGGCGCTCGAAGTCGCGAGCGGATATCTGAACGTGCGGTTCCATCGCGGCTGGTATGCGCGTCGCATTCTTGAGGGCAATGATTTCGACACGCAGGAACTGTCGATCCGCAAGACTATCGTCGAGCACACGAACATCAATCCGAACAAGGCTGCGCATATCGGCCATTTGCGAAACGCAATTTTGGGCGACACGTTTGTCCGCATGATGAAGGCGATGGGGACCCGCGTTGAGGTGCAGAACTACATCGACAACACCGGCGTGCAGGTCGCCGATGTTGTTGCGGGTTTTCACTTCATTGAGAAGAAAACGGCTGCTGAAGTTGCCGAGATTGCGAAGCGGCCCCGCTTTGATTACTACTGCTGGGACCTGTATTCGCGCGTAGCGCAGATGGAAGAAATCAAGCAGTGGCGCGGCGAGACGATCCATGGGATCGAGAGTGGCCACGGTCCTTTGTCTGAGATGGGGCATGTGGTAGCGGACGCCATTGTGGAATGCCACCTCAACACGATGTTGAGGCTGGGGATTCAGTACGATGTGCTGCCTCGCGAGAGCGAGATTCTCCATTTGCAGTTCTGGGCCAGTTGCTTTGAACAGCTCAAGGAACGCAACGCGATTTATCTTGAGACCGAAGGGAAGAACGCGGGCTGCTGGGTGATGCCGGGTTCTGCATTCCGTGAGAACGCCGGGGAAGAAGATTCCAAGGTGATCGTGCGCTCCAATGGCACGGTGACTTATGTCGGCAAGGACACCGCTTATCAGCTTTGGAAGTTTGGCTTGCTTGGGAAGGATTTCTATTACCGGAAGTTGCGCACTTATCCCAACGGGCAGGCTTGTTACGTTTCGCAGTCTATGCGTGAGGGATCAGAGCGGGCTGCCTTTGGTGGCGGTACGAGCGTCTACAACGTGATCGATTCCCGGCAAAGCTATCTGCAAGATGTGGTGGCTGCGGGACTGCGTGCATTGGGCTATGACGCGCAGGCGGAGAAGAGTATTCACTTCAGCTATGAGATGGTGGCTCTCAGCCCGCGCACCTGCGTTGAACTTGGCATCGAGTTGAGCGAACAAGACAAGGCGAAGCCCTATGTAGAAATGAGTGGCCGTAAGGGACTCGGCGTGAAAGCCGATGACCTGATCGACCAACTGATTGAGAGAGCCAAGACCGAGGTTGACTCTCGTCATGCCGAAAAGCCGGAAGATGGCCGACGCAAGGTTGCAGAGCAGATCGCCGTTTGTGCCTTGCGCTACTTTTTGCTGAAGTTCACGCGCACCAGTGTGATTGCTTTTGACCTTCAGGAAGCGTTGAGCTTTGAGGGAGAGACCGGGCCCTATGTTCAGTACGCCGCTGTGCGTGCACGTAACATTCTGCGCAAGGTTGGTGCGGTGCCTGACTTCAAAGGTTCGCTGACTGAGGATATGCTCGACACGGAGCTGCAAACGGAAGATCTGTGGCAATTGCTGCTCGAGATCTCGCGGCTGGAGTCTGTGCTGGCTGCTGCGGTTACGAGCGGAGAACCGGCGGCGCTTGCGCGTTATGCGTTCCAGTTGGCACAAGGCTTTAGCCGCTTCTATCATGACTACCGCGTGCTCGACGAAGCCGATGAAGCGCGCCGGAACGTTCTGATCTGGATGACACAGCACTTCGCGCGACAGCTTGAGAAGACACTCAACACGCTCGGCATCGAAGTGCCGGAGTATATGTAGATGGAAGTCCCGGACATTCTTGCTCGCATCGTCGCGCGCAAGTGTGAGGAACTGGAATTGGTTGCCCCTCGCCTTGCGGAGTTGGAGCGGCGTGCCGCCGACCAGATGGGACGTCAGCGTGGGTTCGCTTCGAGTTTGCGGATTCGATCGGTCAACTCGCCGGCCATCATTGCCGAAATCAAGAAAGCTTCGCCGTCACGAGGTGTGCTTTCTGCAGACTTTCAACCGGTACAGATTGCGTGCGCCTATGAACTTGGCGGTGCCGCGGCACTGAGTGTTCTTACCGACCAGGATTTCTTTCAGGGTTCTCTTGAGGATCTGATTGCTGCGCGTGGTTCGGTTGGCTTGCCAGTGATCCGCAAGGATTTCACGCTCGAAGAAATCCAGATCGTCGAGGCGGCTGCCCATGGCGCGGACGCGATTTTGTTGATTGCCGCGATTCTGACTGAAGAGCAACTGAGACGCCTGAGAGAGTTTGCCACCTCATTGGGGCTGGATGCCCTGGTTGAAGTGCACGACGGAGCCGAACTCGACCGGGCGATCGGCAGCGGCGCCAATGTGATCGGCGTCAACAATCGCGACCTTCGCACCTTTGAAGTGAAGCTCGAAACTTCGTTGGAGCTTGCAGAACGGATTCCGGCGACGGCTCTGAAGGTTTCAGAGAGTGGAATCTTCACGAAGGATCATGTTCAGATGCTCCGTGCCGCTGGATATCAGGCGTTTCTTGTGGGCGAAAGCCTGATGCGAGACCCGTCTGCGCTGAAGGAACTTGCGTCATGATCGTGAAGGTTTGCGGCATCACCAACTCGATGGACGCACTAACGGCTCTGGACGCGGGGGCCGATGCGATTGGTTTTAACTTCTGGCCCGGCAGCAAACGCTTTATCCAGGACACTGCATTCTTCGCCGATTTGCCGTATGACTTTTGGCGTGTGGGTTTGTTTGTTGGTGAAGACCCGAGTCGGGTTGCGGACCTGATGGCGGAGTTTCGACTCGACGTTGCACAATTGCACAAGATGGATTCGATCGACGGGTTGCGAGTCTGGAAGGCCATTACCGTGGACACGCAATTGACTCAACGCCATATCGATGAGGCGCGTGCCGAGGCTGTTGTATTGGATACGCCAGCCGGAGCCCTTGAGGGCGGCACGGGGAAGACTTTTGATTGGAATCTGGCTCAGGGGCTGAGCGGCAAGATTGTTCTTGCTGGTGGCCTGGATGCCGATAATGTGGGGTTGGCGATTCGCACGCTCAAGCCCTGGGGAGTGGATGCCTGTTCGCGGATCGAATCCGAACCAGGCAAGAAAGACCGCACCCAAATGCGCGCCTTCATTGAAGCTGCGCGAAAGGAGTTTCACGAAGTATGTTGACCGTCCCTGACGCTCAAGGACACTTTGGCCCTTATGGAGGCCGGTATGTGCCTGAGGTGCTGATGTCGCCTCTTGAGGAACTCGAGAAAGCCTATCTGGCCCTCAAAACAGATGCCGCTTTTCAGGCCGAACTCTCGGATCTGCTGAAGAACTACGCCGGTCGTCCGACGCCGCTGTATTTCGCCAAGCGTCTCAGTGAAAAGCTGGGTGGCGGCAAAATCTACTTCAAACGTGAAGACCTGTTACACACTGGCGCGCATAAGATCAACAACGCGCTGGGGCAGGCGTTGCTCGCCCGTAAGATGGGCAAGAAGCGCATCATCGCCGAAACGGGAGCAGGGCAGCATGGTGTGGCGTCCGCGACGGCTTGCGCACTGCTAGGGCTGCAATGCCGCGTGTACATGGGCGAGGAAGACATGCGGCGCCAAAGCCCGAATGTGTTCCGCATGCGCCTGTGTGGGGCTGAAGTTGTGGGCGTTACCAATGGCTCGCGGACTTTAAAGGACGCAATCAGCGAGGCAATGCGTGACTGGGTGACGAATGTCGAATCCACTTACTACCTGCTTGGCTCGGCTCTGGGTGCACACCCTTATCCGCTGATGGTTCGTGATTTTCACCGATGCATCGGGGATGAAGCGCGTGCGCAATTGCTGGAGCGCGAAGGACGTCTGCCCGATATGGCGTTGGCTTGTGTGGGTGGCGGATCCAATGCAATCGGGTTGTTTCATGCTTTCATCAATGACCCGGGTGTGAAGCTGATCGGTGTTGAAGCGGGTGGTAAGGGCAAGAAGACCGGCGAGCATGCGGCCCGATTCAGTGGCGGCGCTCCTGGCGTGCTTCACGGCGCTTACAGCTATTTGCTGCAGGACGAGGACGGTCAGGTTGCGCTTACGCATTCGATTTCCGCGGGTCTTGACTATGCACTGATTGGACCCGAACACGCACATCTGCACGACATCGGCCGCGCCGAATATGTAGATTGCGACGACGCAACAGCACTAGAGGCTGCTGTGGAACTCAGCACCATGGAAGGGTTGATCCCGGCCATGGAGAGCTCACACGCAGTTGCTGAAGCCATCCGCCGTGCGCCAGCTACTTCGAAGGACCAGATCCTACTGGTGAACCTGAGTGGCCGTGGCGACAAAGACATTAATATCTATCGCGAAAACCTGAAGGAGCTTGATTCTGACTCGCATCAGCCAGCGTTTTAACGAACTCCGGGCCAAGAATGAGCCCGCCCTCATTGCCTATGTCACCGCGGGTGACCCTTTACCGGAGATGACTGTCGACATCGTCAACGCACTCATCCGCGGGGGTGCCGATGTGATCGAACTGGGCGTACCTTTTAGCGATCCAATCGCCGATGGACCCGTGATCATGCGTGCCAGCGAGCGAGCTCTCGCAGCTGGCATGACAGTCGAAAAGGTGCTTGGGGTTGCGCAACAGCTGCGAGCTACCACGGATGTGCCGATCGTCCTGTTCACCTACCTGAACCCGGTGATGCGTTACGGCTTCGACAAGCTCGCGGCTCGCGCCAAGCAAGCTGGCATCGATGGCTTCCTGCTGACCGACTTGAGTGTTGAGGAAGCAGAGTCTTTTGTGGCGGCTGTGAAAGCGCAGGACCTCGACACGGTATTTCTGGTGGCTCCGACCAGCACAGATCGCCGTCTCGAACTGGTTGCCAAGTATTGTTCGGGCTTTGTTTATGTGGTGTCCCGCACCGGTGTCACAGGCGAGCAGGCTCAGGTGTCTGCCGGGGTGAAGCCACTGGTTGAAAAGTTGCGGCGATTTACTGACCTGCCTTTGGGCGTGGGCTTTGGCATTGCCAATGCGGATCAAGCCGCTGAAGTTGGCAGTGTTGCCGACGGAGTGGTTGTGGGCAGCGCTTTTGTGCGTGCGATCGAAACTACTCCAGCCGCCGAAGTCTTGGATAGGATAGAGCGCATGGCCAGAGACTTGAAACAGGGAGCTGTTCGTGGGCGCGGATGAAGCGGTTGAGATCCTCAAGGGCTTCCGCACGCAGATCGACGCTGTGGACCAACAGATCCTGGCGTTGCTAAATCAGCGAGCCGGGATTGCTCTGCAGATTGGTGAGACCAAGCGCTCGGCGGGACTTCCCGTTGTTGAACTGACGCGAGAACGCGCGGTGATTGAAGGCATGGGAGCACGCAACCACGGCCCGTTGTCGAACGATGCTGTGGAACGCATCTACACTGCTGTGATGCTTGAGATGCGTCGGCTTCAGGAGTAATGCGGACTCTTGCCATAGTTGGAACCGGGTTGCTTGGCTCGAGCTTCGGACTCGCCGCCAAACGCGTAGGCCACTTTGACCGGATCCTCGGCGTTAGCTCGGAAGCTGTTGTTTCAAAGGCCCTCTCGATTGGTGCAATCGAAGAAGCGATGGCCCTTGAGCAAGCCTTGCCGCTAGCTGATGTTGTGCTGCTGGCACAGCCTGTGTTGCGAATCATCTCATTGCTTGAGACGATCAACCCGCTACTGAAAACCGGCGCCTTGGTGACGGATGTCGGCAGCACGAAGGTCGCGATCTCCAATGCAGCAAAGCATATCGCGCGAGGGCGGTTTGTCGGTGGTCATCCGATGGCGGGCAGGGAAGTGCGAGGGCCAGAAGGCGCCTCTGCCGATCTTTTTGTTGGCAGGCCTTGGGTGCTCACAATGGCCGAGCCGGAATTGGTCTCTCTCGTCGAGAAGTTTGGTTCGCGTCCGTTCATCCTTGACGCCGAACAGCACGACTTACTTGTGGCACACAGTTCGCATTTGCCGCAATTGCTATCCACTGCGCTTGCCAGTTATCTTGGCGAGCGGGAACTTAGGCACGTTGCGGGTCCTGGACTGCATGATATGACGCGCCTGGCGCTGTCGAGCCATGAGTTGTGGGCTGACATTCTGGACACCAATGCCAGCAATATCGATGGAGCTTTGGCTGGCTTGATTGAAGAGTTGGAAGCCATGCGGGATGCTCTCGCCAAAGGACGTTTGGCGAAACACTTCGAACAAGGCGCAGTAATGGCCAAGCGTCTTCGCTCGATTTAGAGCGTTAAACTATTGGGGTCATGCCCAGACTTTTCTCATTGCTTCTCGTAACACTGTCGTCACTTTTGGCGCAAGCGCCTGTGGGTGCCGTAGCGGGCATTGTGAGCGACGACTCCGGCGGCGTTGTTGCTGGTGCCGCTGTCACGGTAACCAATCTCGAGACAGGACTCAAGCGTGAGGTGACATCTTCGGGTGAAGGGCAATTCAACGTCGCGGCTCTGCCCGCGGGCCGGTATGAAGTTCGCAGTCAGATGGCTGGCTTCCGGCAGACGGTTCGAGAGGCACTGGTGGCCGTGGGTAACACGACTACGGTCGATCTCAAGCTTCAAGTAGGTGCTGTTACAGAAGTGGTCACGGTTGATGCCGCTACTTCCCAACTCGCTTTCGACAGCCACAAGATTGACGGGGTAATTGGGCGAAATCAAATCGAAGCGCTTCCACTCAATGGGCGCAGCTTCCTGCAACTTGCCTTTCTTGAGCCGGGCGTGGGTGTTGGTACACAGAGTCTTGCGCAATACAATTCGCAGTTCAGTGTGTCCGTCCTGGGTGCGAATTCGGGCAAGACAGCGTTAACCGTGGATGGTGGCAATGTGCGTAATCCTCTTGAGGGAAACTCGGCGCAGAATTTCTCTCAAGAAATCGTGGAAGAGTTCCAGATCTCCACCGCGAATTTTGATCTCTCGACTGGTATCGCCGCAAGCGGTGCAATCAACATCGTTTCGCGCTCGGGTGGCAATGCATTTCATGGAGGGGCGTATTTCTTCTTCCGCGATAACAACCTTTCTGCTTACCCGGCGCTGCGTCGCAATGCCTTTGCCCCCGACCCATTCTTCGCAAGGCGTCAGAGCGGCTTTCTTGTTTCGGGGCCGATCAAGAAAGAGAAATTGTTTTTCTTTTTCAACCTTGAGAACAACAATCAGGATGCTGTCGTAACGGTGCAGCCTGACTCGCCTTTTTTTGCGAGCATGGCTCAGAACTACTCGAACCCTTACGATGGCCGCCAATTCAGCGCGAAGTTTGATTACCGCATCAACACGAAGCACAACATGTTTCTGCGCTATTCGCATGACGGCAATAAGGGCTTCGGCCCGCGGAGCGGCTCCCCGCTGCCCTCCAACTGGTTGGTGAACCGCAACTGGGCTGATCAGAGCATCATGGGGCTGACAAGCACCTTTAGCGCGAATCTTGTAAACGACTTCCGCTTCGCTTACCACTACTGGAACAACCGCAACTTGCACCCCACTTCGAACGAGTGCCCGGGGTGTCTTGGCCTTGGGCTGCCGGAGCTGGCTGTGGTTGGGACCAATGTTCGTTTTGGAAACACATCGAATGCTCCCCAGGGACGCGACATCCGGCGCTACAACCTGGTGAACAACATGACTTGGCAGCGTGGCAGCCACCGGCTGCGCTTTGGTGGCAGCTTCGAAAACTCGCCGTTCACCGGCTTCTGGGCTTTCGGTGATCCCGCCGCAGGCAACGTTTGGAGCCCGGACATCATGATTGCCAATCGAATTCCGATTGCCGCTTTCGGGCTGCCTACCGAGTTCCGCACGAACGAAGATGTCTTAAAACTGCCGCTGGCCGCCTTTGCCATGGGGATTGGCGACCCATCGCAACCCCCACCCTTCAACAAGGACAAAGCTGGTAATAATCGGCGCTACCACCTCTACCTGCAGGACACCTATCGCGTCAATGCCAAGCTGACCCTGAATTATGGCTTGGCCTGGCAGTTTGAATCGACGCTGGTGAATAGCGATTTGACAAAGCCCACATTGCTCTTGCCAATCATGGAGAGCCTGGCTCCGACGCGGCCTGTTTTCACAAACTGGAGCCCTTCTGTCGGCTTCGCCTACAACCCCTTCCGTAATAGCAAGACGGTGATTCGCGGTGGAGCGGGTTTTTACTTTGACACCACGGAGTTGTCCCAGAGACTCGGCGAACGCGCAGCCATCGGCCCGGTCGGCAATGGCCGTCAACAAATCGGAGGACAGAGTATTCCGAACCCTATTGCTGGTATTGTGAACCCCATTCCTGGTGTGCTGCCAAACGTCGCTGTCGGCGCACCGCTGGACTTCCGCACGCTGCCGACGGGCTTCCGGCTTTCAAACCTGATGGCGATCCTGCCTCAGATCCGAGCCACGGCCGAAGCGGCTGTCGTGAACCCGAATCCGAATGACCTTAGCGTTCGCAACATCAATCTCTCGAAGCAAGGCACCGATATCTTCCCGTACCGATATGGACCTGGTTATTCCCGGCACATCACGCTGGGGGTGCAACGCGAGGTGCGCAAGGATCTCGTGGTAAACGCTGATTTCGTTTACCGCCATGGCTTCCGCGAAGATCTGGGCGCGCTCGATTACAACCGCTTCTTCCGCGTGGCGGGGCCAGTGATTCCACGTTGTGCCTCTGCCGCACAAGCTGCCTCTCTGACGGCCAATTGCTCTACGGGCCCGATTGGCATCCGCACCTCGGCAGGCAGATCTGTATATCGCGCTTTGCTGTTGAAGGTCGACAAGCGATTTTCGAAGCGCTATCAGTTCTTGGCCTCTTACTCATTCGCTGCTCAGCAATCGATGAACGGTGTGACGAACCTCGACAACTGGTTTGAGAACTGGGGACCTTCCGGTGGCCAGCATGGGCTCAATGTATCGGGCATCGTCGACCTGCCTTACAAGGTTCAATTCTCATTCATCTCTTCGATTGGGACTCGTGGTGCATATCGGCCGCAAGTTGGTTCTGTGGATCTCGATGGGGATGGTCTCGACGTTGCATTTTTGCCGGGTTGGAATGTGCCCGATCGCCACCCCACGAAAGAACGTCTTGAGAAGGCTGTTGCGGATTGGAACGCGAAGTACCCGGATCTGCCCAATGGGCAGAGGCCTCGCACTTCGCGAAACCAGACGATTCCCAGACTCTCGTTGCCAGCCGATTACTCGTTTGGCGATAACTTCTCTTCGCAGGACATCCGTGTCACGAAGATCATTCAGTTCCGGGAACGCTACAAGTTGAATCTGTTCGCTGAAGGTTTCAATATCTTCAACTTTGCCAATCTGGGTGGTATCAGCAATAGCTTGAACAATCCGGCCACGTTTGGCTTCCCCACCAGCCGCGCCGGCCAGGTGTTTGGTTCTGGCGGACCGCGGGCGTTTCAGGTCGGGGGCCGTTTCTCTTTCTAAAGATCAGTACCGCCTTACGGTGGTTGAGTAGAGAGTGGAGTTGCCCGACGCGTCCCAGGCTCGCACCTGGATGGCGTTGAAGCCCACTGCGATGTTCACATCAAAGGACCAGTTAACGCTGCTGCCGTTGATGGCCGCTGTTGCTGCTCCGCTTTGATCGCCGGCTGAGTTCGTCCAGGTCACTTGCGTGACTCCGATGTTGTCTGTTGCTGTTCCGCGAAACGTCAGGCGATTCGCGCTGGTAATGATGAAGTTTCCAATGGGTTGTTGGATCGTCATGCTCGGTGGTACCTTATCCTCTCCAGGATTTGCTGGCGGCGCCGGTGCGCTCGCCGTTCGTTCGATCGTGATTTTTCTTGTGCTGCTGATTCCGCTCCTCGAAGTTGCGGTAACGGTGATTTCGTTGGTGCCTGATTCGAGGTCTACTGTGACGCTCCAGTTGTCGAGCCCGGTGGCGGTGCCGCTGCGAGATCGGTTGGTGGCCCAAGTGACTCTGGCAATACCGCCGCTATGGCTGGCCGTTCCGGCGATGCGCATCGATGATGCGGTGGTGGATGTGCCGCCCGATGGTGAAGTGATGACAAGCGAAACGTCGCCATTGGCTTCACGCCATACTGCGCGCACGGTCGAGACAGTGGTTGAGTTCAACTTGGCTTCGACGCGAAGGTTGTTGGCGCCGTTGTTTAGCGGAACGGCTGCGCAACTGTAGGTGGTGAATACGCTGTTGACAAGACATGCGCCGGTTGCCGCAGTGGTTTCATTGCGCCACGCTACCGTGATGCCTGAGGCTCCGCTTTGGATGGCGCCGCTGAGGTTGACGATATTGGAGGTGGCGCGAAACCCTTCCACCGGGCTGCCGATGGTGATGGCAAGCGGCGCTGCTGGAAGATCCGATGGTGCTGCATAGAGCTGGCGAATCGAGTCGATATCCTGCTGCTTCAATCTGGTGGCTTGTTGGTAGTAGGGATACATGACGCTGCCGGGTGTGTCGGTGTGGCCGATGCCAAGCGAGTGTCCCAACTAATGCAGGATCACGCTGAAGACGTCCCACTGCCCACCAATCGACCAGCCCCAGGCATCATTGATATGAATGTCGCCTGCCAGCGGTTCCGGATTTGGGTTTGCGGGATAGAAGCTGTGTCCGAGAACCGTGCTGCCGCTGCGAAAGGGAAATGGATCACCGTGATCGCCAGTGGCAAAGAGGATGTCGATGTTGCGGGAGGCATTGCGAGCCGTGGTTTCGGTGAAGGTCACTGCCACCGCTTTAGACCACTCGGCCATGGCACGTCTGGCTTCTGCCTGGGTTTGAGCCGGGTCGACCCGGCTCCCCAGGTTTCCGAACGAGTAGCTGATGCTGGCGCGGCCGCGGCCTGGACCGTCCCAGCCCTCTCCAAAGCTGGCAGCCAGCATCGCCACCTCGTATCCGCCGCTGATCACTCCCCCACATCCCAAGTACATTTCTCCTGTTTTCATGCCTTGCGGGGCGGGGAAGACATATTCGACTTCATCCCACAGCGTCAAGGCCGACATTTGTTCGATCGTGATTTCAGCCAGCCGATCCTCGGCTTCGAGCGATCCATTCTTCAATAGCGCGACGCCCTCAGCTTCGAGGATCGCGTCGGCTTCCCAGGCTTCCACGTCCTTGTGGAAGTGCACGATCACCAGGCGCTGGCTTTGGCCCTCTGCCATCAGGTCGGCGGAAAGGACTTGAGGACTCATCTTGTCGCCAGCATCGAGTGGAGACCGATACACCAGCGGAAGATCGTTCCAGGACATCGAGTCGGGAACACTGATGATGAACCCGTTTACCGGTACACTGGCGAGGATTTTGGCCCCGCGATCTTCCCATGCCTTCAGATCTGGATTGGCATTATCGAATTGCACCAACCAGTGCCATCGACGACCCGATACGCTACGGGGATTCGCACCCGCCGCGCGCAGCTTGAAGGCCGCCGTGGCTTCGAGCGCGGGATCGATCACTCTTGTTTTCAGGCGCAATTCTTCCCCATTGGCGCAGAACAGGGAGAACACGCAGGCTGCCACCAGGGCCAGACTTGTGTGTTGCATTCTTCAGATCGTTTTCCGTTAAGACTCATATCGAGCCATTGGTCAAAACGTGGTGACAAAAAAATGGCGATTTTCCCTTAGCTCGGCGCACTACTCCATGTGAAATACTGGCTTCTCCTTAGTCTTCACGCGATTAGCTGGGGACAAAGCAATTGGTATATGCGAACCATCGCAGGAGGAAACAATCCTGGGGATGGAGCACGCTCGTCGAGCGCATCGGTACAGTTCTTACAGGGAGTTGCCGTCGATTCGATTGGCAACATCTATATCGCCGATGCGGATGACAACCGGATTCGGCGCATTGATCCGTCGGGGATTATTTCCACAATTGCTGGGATTGGCGTGGCTGGTTTTTCTGGTGATGGCGGTCTCGCAAATCAGGCTCGAATCAATACGCCTTACGGTTTGGCCGTGACGCCGCTTGGTGACTTGATCTTTGCGGATTTAGGCAATGTGCGTGTTCGGCGAATTAACCGCAGCGGGATCATCGAGACGATTGCCGGGGGTGGAACGCGGGAGTTGCCAGCGGCTGGGCAGTTCATTTCGCCGCGCGATGTGCGCCTGAGAGCCCCGCGCAATGTGCTTGCGGATCGCTCGGGATCGATTTTCATTTCGGATTTCGCGGCCAATCAGGTGCTTGAGATCCGGTCCGACGGCAATATGACGGCGATGCCCCAGCCTTCTCTCGATTTGCGCGCCCCGGCTGGGTTGGTGATGGACGCGAATGGGGAATTGCTGGTTGCCGATAGTGGGAACAGCCGTATTCGCAGGCTACGGCGCGATGGGCGGCTCGACATCATCCCGACCACGGCCGTGAATCCAACGGGCTTGGCGCGGTTGCCGGATGGCAGCATTCTCGTGACGGATCTCCGCGGCGATTTCTTGTGGCGGCTCGATCTCAAGGGTGGTGCGGAACGGGTGCCGATGGGTGGCCGGGACATTGCGGTGGATTCGGCGGGGAACATCCTCGCCGCTGGTGGCACTTCGTTGCGCCGCATGAACCCCAGTGGTCTTCTCGAGATCCTGATGTCCGGAACGGCAACGCGATTTCGCGGGGATGGCGGGCCTGCGCTTGCCGCCAGGCTCAATCGGCCTACGGGCGTTGCGGCGGATTCGAAGGGAAATGTCTATTTCTCTGACCTCGAGAACAACCGCATTCGTTGCATCTCCCCGGAAGGGCGTATCGATACTGTTGCCGGGAATGGAGAGAGAGGCTTTCGCGGAGACGGTGGCCTTGCAAGCGAGGCTACCTTGCATTCGCCGACTTCTCTTGCGGTCGACGCCTTCGACAACGTCTACTTCGTCGATCTCGGGAACCATCGCATACGCGCCTTTCAGCCTGGTGGGCCGATTCGCACGATTGTGGGAACCGGGCGCCGGGGGCTTTCAAGTGACGGAGTGCTTGGGTTGGAAACCGATGTCAACTCCCCCGGTGGAATCGCGTTTGATCGCAATGGTGTGCTGTTCTTTTCAGAAACGGGTTTTCCGCGGGTGAGAAGACTTGGGCGAGATGGGAGAGTGACTACGGTCGCAGGCACAGCAATGACGGGTACTGTTGTTGATGGTCTCGATGCCTTGAGTGCACGATTCGTTTCGCCAGAATCCCTGGCTCTCGATGCGGATGGCAATCTCTACATCGCCGATGTTGCCGATCACAAAGTGGTCGTGATCGATCGGGGCACATCGAAGCTGCGTGTGCTCGCGAGTGGGCTCAATTCTCCCAGCGGTCTCGCGGTGACGTTGGGAGGAACGGTTTACTTTAGCGAGGCGAGACGCCATGCCGTGAAGCGGATTGACGCTGGGGGCAATGTGACAGTAATTGCTGGGCGCAATGAGGAGAGTGGGTTCAATGTCGATGCTGGCGACGCGGGGACGGTGCTTCTCGACAGTCCCGCTGGACTGGCTCTTGCCGTTGATGGTGCCTTGCTGCTCGCAGATCGGATGAACCATCGGGTGCGAAGGATCGAGCCGCCGGCGCAGTTACAAATTTCAAACCTGCAGTCGTTTCGGATTGTGCATGGGGCTACTTTTCTTGAAGGGCCTGTTGCGCCTGGTCTCATGTTGTCGTTGTTAACGTCTGATTTGCCGGACCCGAGTCTGCTCGAAGTGACCCTCGATCGGGTGCTTGCGCCACTATTGTTTGCCTCCAAGTCGCAACTGAACTTCCAGGTTCCAGAACGGGTTGCTGGCCGGGATGCGGTTGTGATGGAACTTCGTGCTGGCGGTGAGTTGCTGTACCGGACGACTCTCGTCGTGCAGGGGGCTGCTCCAGGTTTCTTTGAGCAAGGTGGATTGGTGGTGGGGCAGAATCAGGTCCTGACTGCGGGGGACCGAGTGATGCTCTATGCAACTGGCGAGGGTTTGAGTCGAAGCGTGGATGGTCGCCGCATTCCGTTCTTGCCCGTGAGTGTGGAGATCGCTGGTGTGCCGGCTGAAGTCGTTACAGCCGAAACCACGGGCCTGTTGCAGATCTTGATTCGAGTTCCCAGTGGCATCAATTTGCGCGGCAGAGTGCCGATTACGCTGCGTGTGGGTGCGTTTGAGAATCCGAAGACGCAGCGCATCGCAGTGGAATAATTTGAGTGGATGGAAATCTACCAACTTGAATTATTTCTGGCAGTGGTGTCTGCCGGGGGGGCTCACCCGAGCAGCGCGCGAGCGTGGTTTATCCCCAGGGGCAGTGAGCCAGCAGATTCAACGATTGAGTGCGGAACTGGGTGTGCCGTTATTCTTCAAAGCTGGCAGGGGTATCGCACTCACTCCCGAGGGCTCGCAGTTTGCGGAGCGCTCTCGCGTGCTTTTGAAAGATGTCGATGACCTCCGGCGCTGCTTTACTCTTGATGCCTCGTCGGATCGTACCCCCTTTCATCTCGCAACAGGTGCAACAACGCTAATCCATGGACTCGGTAAGCCGCTGCGTGCGCTGCGTCGCAAGTATCCCAAGGCTGCAATTCGTGTCACCGTTGCCAATACAGAAGAAATGGTGGAGGGCCTGTTGAGCCGGCGATTCGATCTCGCTATTGTCTCCTAGCCCTTGTCTGACGACCGTCTCAGCGTCTGCCAGCTTTATGAAGAGGAACTGTTGTTGTTACGGCCCTCAGAGAAGCCGGTGCATTCCTGGCGCGTCGGAAACATAGCCGCAAGCGATCTCTCGGGCCTGCCATTTGTTCTCTATCCCAAAGACAGCAACATGCGGCAAATTATTGACCTGTATCTGGACAGAGTCGGGGTGACGCCAGAGGTAGCCATGGAAGCCGCCGACACCGAATTGATCGTCCGCCTTGTTGAAGCTGGCCTTGGTCAATCCATACTTCCCGCCAACGCGCTTCGTCGCAGCCCCAGGTATTTTCGAGCGGCTCGAATCTCTGGCGGTCGTTTGTTCCGACAGCAGGCAGTCGCAACCTTGCGCGCATCCTCAAGGCCCCTTACTTTGGCGATTACGCAATTTGTCATCGACAATTTAAGCTGAGTGTTTCAAAAAATGAAACGATGTGGTGCGATCCGCAAAACAGTCTGGACAAATGTTTTGGGATATTTTGGTCGCATGATGTTTCGTCTTTCAGTCTTGTTGTTGGCGTTTTGTTTGACTCATTTGGTTGCCCAAGAATCTCGCGGCACCATTGTCGGTACGGTGAGCGATTCCTCGGGCGCAGTCATTGCTGGAGCCAACGTGGAGGTCTTAAATGTTGAGATGGGCACGAAAGCGGTGCTTTCCACCAACGCATCGGGGTAGTATGTCACCGCGTTTTTGATTCCCGGGACTTACCGGATCACGGTAGAGAACGCTGGCTTCAAGAAGTTTGTGCGGGATGGCATCGAATTGCGCGTCAATGACCGGCTCACGGTGGATGTGGCGCTGCAGATTGGCAACGCGGAGCAAAGAGTCACGGTTGCAGGTGATACGCCTCTGCTGAACACCGAATCGGCTTTGCTGGGAACGGTGATCGATCGTCGCCGCGTCGCCGAACTGCCCCTGCCGCATGGCAATCCGATGTTTCTGATCGGCCTTGCCGCCGGGGTCTCCTTCACTCGGGACCCGCAGCTTGGCCGCCCCTTTGAGCCTACCCATATTGTTGGCTACACGATGGATGGAACGCGCGCCAATCGGAGCGACATCACCATCGACGGAGCTGTGGCTACGGCAACTGCTAATGGAGGAGAGGTGATCGCCAGCTATGTCCCTCCCGCCGACACAGTCGCGGAATTCAAGGTGCAAACTGCGACTTTTGACGCCAGCATGGGAAACACCGAAGGAGGCGTCACAAACATCAGCATGAAATCCGGTACCAATGAGTTCCACGCAACGGCTTACTACGTGAACATGAACCCGACACTTTTTGCCAATGATCTCCCGCTCCGCGATTTTGATGGACAGCTCCCTGGGACATTTCATAGAGAAAATGTTCGAAAGGAGATGTTCGATGTCGAGAGAAAACAAACACGATTCCGGGGCTGCGGAAGGAGCCCGGAGGG
>Ga0194133_10002397_pt1 | contig 29089 bp, 24 predicted proteins | sample TA2KigOf40mmetaG_FD_155448 | JGI IMG/M metagenome (GOLD analysis project Ga0194133, IMG submission 155448) | Freshwater microbial communities from Lake Tanganyika, Tanzania - TA2015055 Kigoma Offshore 40m | ecosystem: Environmental > Aquatic > Freshwater > Lake | place: Tanzania: Lake... | reverse complement strand
CTTGTTCGTGCTCGCCCCAGCTTCCAGGATCCGCGCGATCTCTTCATTGCTGTACCGCTTCTTCTTCATTGATCTCTCCTTTCCTCTTGAAAGATCCTATGATTTCCGCTGGTACGATTTTAGGGCGTCAGGTCAGAGCCTCGTAATTCGGAATCAATTGATTTCCGCGCCTGGCCTGCCTACGCGTCCTTATATTGAGAACATTGGTGTGCTTCCGGATATTGAACTCGACTTCATGACGCGCGAAAACTTGATGACCCGTGGTGGGCCCTTCGTTGAAGAAGTCACACGGATTATTCTCAGCGAGATCCAGAAGGCAGCGCCTTAACCTCGAGGTTCACTCTTCTTTCGCGATAACGGTTGATAGCCCGGCGGTTTGCTACGAATCCAGTTTGCAAACCGCCGGATTTCTTCGTGCTCTAGCAGAGCTTCGATGGTGTTGTAGCGCTGTTCGAGTTCTTTTTCGCTCAGTGTGGAATGGACAAAGCTGTGGCAGGCTTTGCAGAGCAGGGCTATGCGTTCGAGGCCTTCCTGGCGGGTGTGATGACGAGCGAAGCGAGGTTTGTTTTGCCGGCATTGCGGCAGCAGGTGGTGGCGAGTGAGAGGGACCCCCAGGCGGGTACAAATTGTACAGGGTGACATCGTTGAGGGAAGAGTTGGTGGAGGCGGTGGGAGTTGAACCCACGTCCGAAACGGCAGCCCCACTAGAGCCTACGTGTGTATCTACTTCATTGTTTATTCGGCTCAAACTCTAGAGAAGCAGCAAAACAAGCCGTAGCCTAGTCCGATTGATCTCGATCTCAGGCTACGAACAGAAGCCATCGACCTATTCCGTGAAATGACGCCCTTTAGCGGACCCACGAACAAACCCGCCAGGGCGGCTACTTAATAATTAAGCAGCGTATGCAAATTGCGTGTTGGCAATTGTGTTTTTCCAGTCGTTTTACGAGAGCCTGGAGCTCGACACGCCTCTAATGAAACCATCCATCCCGTCGAATCCGTTGCGCCCCCTCCTTTCGGTTGCACTCTAATTATACCTTGCCAAATGCTTGACGCCGCTATAGAAAGACGACTAGGATCGTGATTTGAGCGACCTCTCAGACGATCTGCTTCGATTCGACCCGGCCGACCTCGAGCCCGGCATCCGCACTGCGGAAGAACTGCCGTCGAAGCTATATTTCCGGATCGGAGAAGTGGCGAAGCTGACTGGGTTGAAGCAGCACGTGTTGCGGTATTGGGAGACGGAATTTCCGGCAGTGGCGCCGCGCAAGATGGGATCGAACCATCGGATGTACCGGCGCAAAGACGTGGAGGCGGTGCTTGAGATCAAGCATCTGCTTTACGAGAAGCGGTACACGATCGAGGGTGCGCGCAAGCACCTTGAGACCAAGCCGAAAGCCGCACCGAAACCTGCCAAACGCGGATCTGGCGGCATTGTATCGGCCTTGCCGATGCCGAAGCAGCAATCCAATTTGTTCATGGTGACGCCCGAGCCAATGGCCGACGCCCGCGTGAAGCAGGAATTGCGAGCGATCTTAAAAATTCTTAGCGACTAGCTCGAATTCGGCTGTGCGTAACCGATAAGCACCATACGCATTAGCCATGATCCAACTGACCCGCCTGAACCACGAGGACGTGATGGTGAACTCTGACCTGATCGTGCTGGTGGAAGCGAATCCCGACACCGTGATTTCCCTTAGCACTGGCGAACGAGTGCGGGTACTGGAGACCATGCACGAAGTAGCATGCCGTGTGGTGGATTTCAAACGCCAAATAATGACTGCACACGGATTGACTCGCCCCGTTCTGACTGAACCCAGCGTGACGGAAGGAGCTGAAATTCATGGCTGATTCGCGTGCCTCCTTGAAAGTGGATCGGTTGACGTTGCTCGGCTTGCTGCTAGCCGTGGGAGGGATCGCGGGTGGACTGGTGCTGGAAGGCGGCGACATTCGCGATGTGGCGCAGTTGACTGCGGCGATCATCGTGGTGGGAGGGACGTTTGGTGCCGTTTGCGTCAACACGCCGGGGCCAATTTTGCGGGGTGCCATCAAGAGATTTCGGGGGGTGTTTTTGTCCTCGCAAACTCCTGCGGCGAGCGCGATTGATGAGATTATCCTTTTGGCAAACAAAGCGCGGAAGACCGGATTGGTTTCTCTTGAGGACGACGTACCGAGCATTGAGGACCCCTTTCTGCGTCGGGCATTGAATATGGCTGTGGATGGCTGTGATTCGACCGAGTTGCGCAGTGCCATGGAGTTGCATATTGCCATCGATGAGCATCGTGCTGAGGCTGAAGCCAGAGTGTTTGAGGCCGCTGGAGGCTATGCGCCCACGATTGGGATCATCGGTGCCGTGTTGGGTTTGATTCAGGTGATGAAGAATCTCGAGGACATCAGGGAAGTGGGCCACGGGATTGCGGTGGCCTTTGTGGCTACTGTGTACGGAGTGGCTTTGGCGAACGTGATTTTGCTGCCGGCCGCGAGCAAGATCAAGGCAAGGATTGCCAAGGAAACCGAGCGCCGGGAAATGATGTTGGAAGGAGTGATCGGGATTGTAGAGGGTTTGAATCCCAAGTTGATTCTGCAGAAGCTTGAGGCTTATCACGAGGTAGATTCATCCGGGAAGTCCCGGCGGGGAGGCGGTCCGCAAGCAATGGCTGCTTAGTGTGCAGCAATGCGCTGGAATCATGCCAAGCCGAAGGACGCCGCTCCGATTCAATCCACCATGGCACGTCAACTCAAAGCCCAGGAACACGCCAACCACGAACGCTGGCTTATCAGCTATGCCGATTTCATTACGTTGCTGTTCGCCTTTTTTGTCGTGATGTTTGCGAGTTCCCATGCGGATAAGCAGAAGGCACGAACGGTGTCGGCCTCTGTCAAGGAGGCGATGGAGCAGGGGCATCTGCCGAAGGCGTTGCTGGAGATGTTGGGGCGCAAGCGGCCGCCAGAGACGGACGATCCCAAGCGGGCCGGTGATACTGCGAGCCCGGAAGCGTTGAAGCAGGATCCGGCCATGGCTGCGATTGCGGAACTGGTGCCGTCGCTACAGACGCTGACCAATGCTCTGCAAGAAGAAATTGAAGGTGGGAAGGTGTCGATCAACATGGAACCGCGTGGGCTGGTCGTGAGCTTGAAAGAAGCTGCGTTCTTTCCGACGGCAGGGGATGCGATTAAGCCGACAGCGTTTCCGATCATCAGCAAGATCGCCGATAGTGTTTTGAAGTTGCCTAACAAGATTTTGCTTGAGGGGCATACGGATTCGACGCCGATCCACAATGGGCGTTTTCGATCGAATTGGGATTTGTCTGCTGCGAGGGCGACCGCAATGTTGAATGTGCTGGCAGATCAGTTCCAGGTGCCGCGGGAGCGAATGACGGTATCCGGCTACGCTGACAACGTGCCAGTTGCCGAAAACGATTCTTCAGAAGGCCGGCAAAGGAACCGGAGGGTGGATGTGGTGTTTTTGAATGCGTTTGGGGCTAAGTCTCAACCAGGTCGCAAGTAAAGCTAAGGTTGGCTGAGCATGCGTTCGTAGAGACCGCGAGCAGCCATCTGACCTGCGGCTTTCTTGGTGACGCCGTTACCCTGGCTGGTCCATTCGGGGCCGACCTGGGCTTCGATGGTGAAGATCTTCGAATGTTCCGGGCCGTCGGTCTTGATGGTGATGTAGGTGGGTTGCGGCAGGCCTTTTGATTGGGCCAATTCCTGGAGGCATGCCTTGTAGTTGCGCAGCTCGGAGGCTTCGTCGTGCGCTGTGGGGACGGACATGACAACGCGATTGACTACACCGCGGGCTTGTTCGAGGCCGCCATCCAGATAGACCGCGGCCAGGATGGCTTCCACCGCGTCAGCGAGTAGTGCACGCTTGTCTCGGCCACCGCTGAATTCTTCTCCCCGGCCCAATAGCAGAATGCCGCCCAGATCAATGGAGCGGGCAACGCTGACCAGATGCGCCGCGCTGACGATGCGCGCTTTGTGAATGCTGAGCTGGCCCTCGGGAAGTTGCGGGTGGCTGCGGAAGAGATACTCGCTAATCAAAATGCCCAGCACCGAGTCACCGAGAAATTCGAGCTGCTCGTTGTGCTGGGCAATTTCGTCGCGGCCTTGACGCCGCTCACTATTCAGACTGCGATGAGAAAGTGCACGGAGGGCGAGTTGCTTGTCTCGAAAGACGTAGCCGATGCGTTGTTCCAGTTGCTGGACGCACGGCGGCAATTCACCCTCAAACGCTTGCATGGGCAAAGTGGGAACTACTTCGCCGCCTTTGCTGCTTCAGCGCGCTTCTTGATGTTTTCAACGATGTTCTTCACCTGCGGATTGAGATTGGGAGAAGCGAGAACCTGGTTGGCTGTAGAGATCGCTTCGTCATTCTTCTTGGCGTCGAGGTACGAGGTAGCCATACGGGTGAGAAGGTTGGGGTTGCCGGGGACGACTTCAAGGCCTGACTTGTAGGCGGCGACGGCGTCATCGTACTTCTTGCGCACGCCAGCGGCGAGGCCGAGGGATTCGTAGGCTTCAGAAACCCACAGCTTGCGCTGGGCCTCCCACTGGTCATCAGCGATGTCAGGGCGGATTTTGGGGGCAGTCTTGAGGAGTTCAAGAGCACTTTTGGAATACTTGTCGGCCTTAGTGAGCTTTTCTTCCTTGTCGAAGTCGAACTCTTTGGTGCGACCAGCGTAACCGCGGGCCAAGATCAGCATAGTGCCGTAGCTCTTGGGGTCGGCTTCGAGGGTGCGTTCGCCGTAGATCACGGTCTTTTCCCAGTCGCCAATTTCTTCGGCAGAAGCCGTGGCGATGTAAAGGGCTGTTCCTTTGAACTCGGTGTCAGCGAACTTGGTGATCAGCGCGTCGGTGGCGGTGATTCGAGCTGCTGGTTCGGCGGCCTTGAAGATCGCCATCACGGCCTGCTGCTCTTTTTCGCTTTTCAGCTTGGGCTGTTTCGTATCAGACGTCTGAGCCAGCAGAACTCCCGAAATGAGGAAGGCGCCGGCAATCATTTTGGTCAATCGCATAAAGTGTTCCTTTACTTTATCAAGGTCGCGAGGGCCGAATTCCCTTGAGTCCGTCTTCGGCCGCTTTTCGCGAGGCGGGCGATGCGCCCGCTGTGGCCAGTGCGGCCTCGAAATGTTTCTTTGCGGCGTCGTTGTCCTGGGCGAGATCGAGCAAGCGGCCAGCGAAGACGTGGGCCCAGGCCGAGACTTGCGCTTCGGCGCCTTCGCTGATTGTGCGCTCGAAGAGCTGAACGGCGGTTTCGGGGTCGCGGTTGAGCGCGGCGAGCCGAGCGAGGCCATAGTAGGCTCTTCCCTTGATTGGTCGAGCGTTAGTTTGCTCGAGGGCCAGGCGGAACAACTCGCCCGCCTTTTGATAATTCTTCTGACCGTAGAACTCTTCGGCTTCTTCGAGAGTTTTCTCAGCGGGGCTCTTTTCGATGACGGGCTGCGGGGCGACCTTGGCTTTGCGCTCGCGCGGGGTCGAAGCGAAGGTGACTTTGTCGAGGCGCTCGGTCTCTTTCTTGAGGTCAATGCCTTTCACCAGGATCGGCAGGTAGAAGCGCATCGATTGCTCCTGGATCTCATATTCCTTGAGAGCTTCAGAAAAGTAAGGTGTGAGAATGAAGCCTTCCCTTAGAGCCTGATCGACCGCGCCTTGCCTTTGGCCAGCGGACATCATGCGGGCATCGACGGCTTTGGTGAGGCTAGCGACGGTGAGGAGCGCGAAGTCTTTCTTGTATTGGGGATCGAGAGCTGGGGCTCCCTGGGCGAAGTCGCTGAGGCTGGCTTTGGTTTCAATGTCGGCGATGTGGCGCATGGCGATCGGGTCGATTTGAAAGTGCATGTAGGCCGATTTGATGTAGTCGATCTGCGGTTCTGGTGAAGGAGTCAACACGACGAAGAGGTCGTTACCGTAGCTGCGAACGTGGATCTGATTGGGTGCGGCAAGGACATCGAGATAGACGTAGAATTGGCCTTTGACGCCGTTGTTGCGCGGGTTGCGCAGGTAACCGTCGATTTGTTGCAGGGCAAGCGTGACAGGGGAGTGGTAGGGTTCGAGGGCACGATCGAGGAGCGCCTGATTGTTGGCCAGCAGTACGCCCAACTTTGATTCGCGATAGAAGCGGGTCAGCAGTCTTTCGAAGCCGTCGAGTTCCTGAACGTCGGGGGGCAGATCCGCGAGGCGAAGGCGATAGCGAAATTCCGGACCATCGGCAGCTTCGATCTTTTCAATGCAAAGTGCGAAGCTGACGAATTGGCTGAGATTGCGGGCCGGGTCTTCTTTGCGGCGCGCGGTGTAGAATTCCTTCAGCTGGTCGAGGACGGGAATTTTCGACGATTCGACCCATTTGCGAATTTCGCCGCGAATCGGAGAGTTGGCATTGCTTGCGAGGTCGCTGTCGTAGCCGGCGGCGTTGATGGCGGCCATCACGGCGAACAGATTTGGGTTGACCTCCATCGAGGCTTGCTGCGCAAAAGCGGACAGCGCAAGTAAGGAAAGAATCAGGAGTCGCAAATTTCTAGTCTACCTGTCTGGCAGAATGAACAAAGCTATGTCGCGCATACTGATGGTGTCGAGTGAAGCTGCCCCGTTCGCTAAAACGGGAGGGCTCGCGGATGTTCTCGGGGCGTTGCCGCCGGAATTGAATGCACTGGGAGATGAATGCGGCGTCGTTTTGCCTCACTATGGATCTATAGACGTGAGCGATGCCGAATTGGTGTACAGCGGCTTGCGGGTGTACCTTGGTGGGGGCTTCTACGAGTGCAACATTTTGAAAAAAGTGGTGCGCAACACGCCGTATTTCTTTGTCGATCATCCGGGTCTTTATGGGCGCGATGGATTTTATGGGGATCGATACGGCGATTTCGGGGATAACCATATCCGGTACGCAGTGCTTTGCGGCGCGGCATTGGGGATTGCGCGTTATCTGTTTCCGACACAGGTTTTTCATGGGCACGACTGGCAGGCGGGATTGCTGCCGCTTTTCATTAAGAACTTTGTCGCAGGCGACCCTGCGTTTTTCGGAGCGAAAACTGTCTTTACGATTCACAATCTTGGCTACCAGGGATTGTTGGCGCGGGAGAGACTTTGGGAGGCAGGTGTCGAGGATCGGTTCTATCGCAGCGATCTGCTTGAGTTTCGCGGGGCAGCCAGTTTGCTCAAGTCTGGCATTGTGTTTTCGGATGCGTTGACGACGGTTAGTCCTCGCTATGCTGAGGAGATTCAGACGTCCGAATACGGGTTTGGAATGGACGGGCTGTTGCGAGCGCGTCGCGGCGTGTTGCGTGGCCTGTTGAACGGCTGCGATTACGAGGAATGGGACCCGGCGACGGACAAATTGATCGCGAAGAACTATACGGCCAAGACTCTTGAGTGCAAGGCCGTGTGCAAGCAGGCTTTGCTTGATGAGGTCGGCATGGGCAACAGGATGTCGAGGCCACTGGTGGGGATTGTTTCGCGGTTGGCGAGTCAGAAGGGTTTTGATCTGCTCGGTGGGGTGCTTGACGAAATGTTGGGTTGGCGCGACATCAGCATGGTGGTGTTGGGTTCGGGGGAAAAGGACCTTGAGAATCTGTTTAGCGGATTTGCGGCGAAGTATCCGGATCGGATGATTTTCTGGCATGGATTTAGTAATCGGATGGCGCATGCGATTGAGGCTGGTTCGGACCTGTTTTTGATGCCTTCGCGCTATGAGCCTTGTGGTTTGAACCAGATGTACAGTCTGAAATACGGTACGTTGCCCGTGGTAAGGGCTACGGGCGGCCTTGATGATACAATAGAAGGTGACACGGGATTCAAGTTCTGGCGATTTGATAGTTGGGACTTGGCCGAATGCTTGCGCGGCGCTCTGGCGGTTTACGCAGATCCGGTGCGCTTTCAGCGAATGCAAGTAGCCGCCATGGGGAAAGATTACTCCTGGGCGCGCTCAGCTCAAAGTTACTCGGCGCTGTACCGAGAATTATTGAGTTAAGGCTTTGCGACTTTCCCGCAATTCGCGCATTGAAAGGTTTTGAGATTGATTATGGCTGGAGCAAACACTCTTACATTTACGGACGCCGCCTGGGATACCGAAGTTCTGAACTCGGACCAGCCGGTATTGGTTGATTTTTGGGCAGAATGGTGCGGCCCCTGCCGCATGATCGCCCCGACTGTGGACGCTGTTGCGGATGAATACAACGGCAAGCTCAAGGTGGGCAAGCTGAATGTTGACGACAATGGCGGCACCGCCATGCGCTACAACGTTCGCGGCATCCCCACGCTGCTGCTGTTCAAGGGCGGTCAGGTGGTTGAGCAGCGCGTTGGCGCAGTATCGAAGAGCGACCTCGTCAAGATGGTCGAATCGCACGTTGGCTAATCGTTGATTTGCTTTTGGATTTTGGAGCGGGGCACCTACGGGTTGCCCCGTTTTCTATTTTCAGACTTCTTGACAAACTCTTTGCATCTAAAAAGTCGTGTTAGTACGTCCCAACTGTATGCTGTTTCGAATTCTTGCCATCCAGCTCGTCGTTATCGCCACACTGTTTGCGCAATTCGTTCCCAATCAATACATCGTCGAGCTGAAGGATGATGCCGACGATCCGGGGCGAATGAGGGCAAGGAAGAGCCGTATGGATAGTGCCCTTCGAGGGCGGGGAATCAAGCAGCTGGGCCGCACCGAGCGCGTCATGCATTCGATGATTGTCGAGACTCCAGACGATGGAGGGGCGTCGCGCCTTGTGCTGGAGCAGATGCCAGATGTCGCGCGCGTTTATCAGGTACGTCTCTTCCATAAGAACCTGGAGCGCGCTGCACAAATACATCACGTTTCGCCAGTCTGGGAGCGGATCGGGCTGGATCAAGCAGGACGTGGCATCAAGATTGGCATCCTCGATAGCGGGATTGAACTGATTCACCCTGGCTTTCGTGATGAGGGATTTGCGGCTTTGGATGGTTATCCGAAAGTGAGCGGCGAACAGAATCTGGCTTATACGAATCGCAAAGTGATTGTCGCCAGGTCTTACGGCGATTTGTTTCGCCGCCCGGACCCGAATCCCACAGCACTCGATTTGAGCGGCCACGGAACGGCTGTGGCCATGGCTGCAGCGGGTGTGCGGAATCGGTCCCCGCAGGGGTCGATTACAGGGATGGCGCCGGGTGCTTACCTGGGCGTCTACAAGATTTTTGGCACACCGGGAGTGAACGATGGAGCGACAGATGCCTCGATCCTGAAAGCAATTGATGATGCCGTTCTTGATGGTATGGATGTGATCAATCTGAGCTTCGGCACGATCCTGGCTGCGAGGCCTGAGAATGACGTGATCGTCAAGGCGATCGAACGGGCTGAGGCAGCAGGTGTGATCGTCGTGGTTGCGGCTGGAAACGACGGCCCTGGTGCGGCGACGCTGGGTTCGCCGGGCTCAGCTCCGACCGCGTTGACTGTTGGGGCGAACGAGAACGGCCAAGTGTTGGCCTCCGTTTTGGTTGCGAATGGAGAAACGCTGGCGTTGGCCCGCGCCGGATCGCGTACACCCACATCGGGAACACTCGCTGGAAACCTGGTGAGTGTGCGCTCCGCCGATGCTTCTGAGTTGGCTTGCGACCCTCTCCCGGCCAATAGTTTTACGGGGCGCATCGTTTTGGTTGCTCGCGGGACCTGTTTTTTTGAAACGAAGGCGACCAATGTGGCTGCCGCCGGGGGCACAGCCGTAGTGATATACAGCGATGCAGCGAGGCCTGGTGATTTCATCGTGCCTGATACGGGCGCTGTGTCGTTTCCGACGGTCTTCATCACTTATGACGATGGACTGAAGTTGAAACAGCGGTTGGAAAATACGGCAAGTCTCGAGGTAACAATCGACCTTGAACTAAAGTTGCGGGAAGCAGATCCGAATCGGTTGGCCCCTTTTTCCTCGAGAGGGCCGGTTTCCGGTGTGTCGATCAAGCCGGATGTACTTGCCTCCGGTGCAACGGTGTTGACTGCGGCACAATCGAATTTTCCTGCCGGCGATGTTTATTCCTCGACAGGTTATACGGTGATCAATGGCACCAGTTTTTCCAGTCCGATCGCTGCTGGCATGGCTGCGGTATTGAAGGCGGCCCGGCCCGGATTGAAGCCGGCGGACTATCGTTCACTTCTGGTGAATAGCGCCCGGGGAGTTCCTGGGCAGCCTCAACTCACCGTCATGCAAACCGGGACGGGCATGATGGACCTAACGCGCGCCCTTGAAGCGCCGCTACGGTTTAGCCCTGTAAGCGTGAACTTCACAAACGATCAGCAAACTGTCGAAGTGGGAAACCTGTCCGCCACCAGTTCGAGCTATCGGATTTCGGTTGAGCCACGGCAAAGAGTGTCACCTCAAATCTCGACGAATCAAATCGACCTTGCAGGTGGAGCCACGGCACAATTGACGCTGACCCTTGGGCGGGTCTCGCTGGGTGCTGGTGCTTATTCCGGATTTATAGTGGTCGAGGCTGATGGTGTGCCCTCAATGCGGATCCCTTACTGGTTTGGGAAAATGGATCCTTCTGCGGCGAGATCGATCCAACTGCTTGAGCCGAGCAGCGGTTCTGCGACGGCGAGCGCCGGGACTCCACAGCGGAACCTGATTTTCTTTCGCGTTCTCGACGGCAATGGAATTTCGATCGAGAACGCGCCGCAAGTGCGTGTGCTCAGCGGCACGGCTCAGGTTCGCGGAGTGCAGAGCCGGGACTTTGATGTCGCGGGTTCCTTCGGCCTGGAGGTAGTACTCGGGCCCGGAGCCAGCGTCATCGAAATCGACGCCGGCAATGATGTGCGGCGTCAGATTCGATTGACGGGGCGCTAGTCAAAATCTTTCAGCACCACAAGTTGTTGCAGATCAGAATATGAGCTTCAGCGCGAACTGCTGCTGACGCGGCGACAACTGATTCACCACTTGCCCGTAGGTTGGATTATTGATGATGAGGCCAACGATGTTCCAGTTGGGGCGATTGGCTGCGTTGAAGGACTCCCATCGAAACTGGAGTGCAACGCGTTCGGTGATGCGAAAATTACGGAGGAGTGCGGCGTCGAGGTTGAGAATTCCGGGGCCGATGATGGCGTTGCGGCCAAGATTGCCAAGCGTGCTGGCGGGTGCGGCGCTCAGGGCCCTGGTGTCGAAGAAGCGCGCCATGGTCTTCTCGTCTGCGGGCAGGTTCGGATTGGCGGGCTGCCCATCGCGAGTTGCGACATTGGGGTGGATGATGACTCCCCCCGTGCCGCCGCCGATGCCGGCCGTGTCTCCCTGCCAGTTCACCGTGAAGGGAAAGCCGCTCTGCGCGCTAACGATTCCGCTCAACTGGAAGCCGCCAAAGAGGCGATTGCCCCAAGTGCCCGCTGGGAACTTTTTGCCCTTACCGAAGGGAAGCTCAACGATACCGGAACTGACCCAACGGAAGCTAGTGTGGAAGTAAGCCAAGCCACGTTCTGTGCTCAAGATGTGGCTATCCTGGGGCGGCGAGTTTTCATTGCCATCGAAGCCGCCCGCGTTGCGAAACTGTGGCGCGTTGGTGATCGACTTCGAGTAGGTAAATGAGTTGAGGAATCCGAAACCGCGAGCGAAGCGCCGCTCCAGGCGCACGAGCAGAGCGTGGTAGTTCGACTGCGCCGAGTGGGGAAAGAAGTTGATAAAGCCAATCGGGGCGCGATCCCCGACGATATTGTATGCAGCCGGAAAGCAGACACCAGGGGCGTAGGTGAGCGCTGCATAGGGGCGCTGCGGGTCGACGGCGGTGAGGCCCGGGCGGGCATTGTTGATCTGCACGTTCTGCTCGAGCTTCAGGCCGAGGGTGCCGACATAGCCAGCTTCCAGCACGAGATTCGAACGCAGTTCGCGCTGCAGGTTAAAGCTGAACTGCATTGTGTAAGGAGTGCGCTCGAAGAGATCGAGAGCGGTATGCTGCACGCGAACGCGGCCGATCTCGGCGGGTCCGAAGACGTCGAAACCGCGGAATGTGGGGGCCGTGAGCGTGTTGGGTTGCGTCTGGGCAACGTTTTGGGGCAGGGCCGTCGCGAGGCGATGGATGCTGTTCCCGTCCTGGACGCCATAGTACATGCCGCCACCGAAACGGATGACGGTCTTCGGGCTCACTTGCCAGGCGGCGCCGACGCGCGGGCTGAAATTGTTTTTGTCGGTGTAAGCGCATCCGCGTAGAAGGCCATCGAGTCCGCAGACGAAAAGGCGTGGGGTGTAGAAGTTTGTGCGGCCCTCGCCAAAGATCTGCCAAACGTTGGGCACGCCGCGGAAGTCGATCGAGGCGATGCGCCCGAGGCGGTCCCACATGGGTTCGCCGACTTCATACCGCAGGCCAAGATTCAGCGTGAAATTGCGGCGAAGCTTCCAGTCGGCTTGGCTGTAGAGAGAGTAGATAGTCTGTCGACCGTCGATAGCGTTAGGGCCGAGATTGCGCGCCGCCTGGTTCGGGATGCTGAGCAGGTAGGAAGCGATGGCTTGGCCGCTGCCGGGCTGGACAACAACTTGTCCCGCTGCGTTGAGGGCGGTGGCGGCGGTGAGTTCCGGGCCATATTGGAATTGGCCGAAAATGCCCGGTGCCTCCTGGTAGTTGTATTGCACATTGTAGATTTCGCCGCCAAACTTCAAGCTCCAGGTACCGCGTTGCCAGGAAGTGTTGTTGTAGAGCTGATAGGTGTTGGAGCGGGGGAGACCGAGGCCCCCGAGGCCGGTCGCGTTAACGGGACCCGCACCGCCGAAGCTGGTAACGCCGGCGATGATGAAGTTCGGCAGTTGACGGTTCTGGCCGTCGATGCTGAAGGTGGGCTCGGGGATACCGGTGACGAAGCGGACGCGCTGATAGCCAAGTCGGGTCTCGTTGATCAGGGCAGGGCTGAATATGTGCGTGTATCCGAGAGCGAGATTGTGAGGTCGTGACTCGTTCGGGTTGCGACGGTCGGTAATGGTGAAGGGAATCGAGAAGACTTCGTCGCTGACGCCGTAGCGGGCGTAAGACTGGCCACGAGAGCTGACGATCCAATCGATGCGGGAACTGACATTATTGAAACGCTGGGTCAGTTCTTCGTTCGCGTTGACGAATTGATTGGCACCGATGGTGGGCAGCGGTAACCCGCCCAGAACTTGCTGCGCAAGGCGATTGATCCGCGATGCCGGGAGTTGATCGCCCGGGAAGCGAAGGCGGACTCCATTGTTGACGGCATCAGGATCGAAGATACCGCCGGGGACGCCAGCGAAGTTGCCAGCACGTTGCGCCACGGTGGGGACTGCGACGGTTGTGAGATTCGCCGAGGCCTGGTTGAGAGCAAGGCGTTCGTAAGCAGTGAAATAGAAGAGGCGGTTTTGCCGAATCGCGCCGCCGATCATGCCACCGAACTGATTGCGCTGAAACAGTGGCAGCTTGCTCGCGTTCAGATTGAAGGGACGCGCATCGAAGAAGTTGTTGCGCACGAAGTACCAGGCGCTGCCGTGAGTCTCGTTGGATCCGGACTTGGTGACAACATTGACGTGGCCGCCGGAAGCGCGACCATACTCCGCGCTGAAGAGTGCGGTCTGCACCTGGAACTCGGCTACGGCATCGACGATGGGGGCGTAGTTGAGGCTGTGATAATCGGGATCTGTGTTCGCTGCGCCATCGAGAAGAAAGGCCGTATTGTTCGTGCGGTTGCCGTTGACGCTAAAGCCGCCGGTGAAGCCTTCCCGCAGGCGGTTCTGCTGGACGTTTCGCCCACCGATTTGCGCGCCCGGAACCAGGAGGGCTAATTGCAAAAAATTGGCGTCCATTGAGAGCGAGGCCTTTGATGCTCCGCTCGGAGATGACCGTGCCCTGGGAAGCACTTTCAGAGACGAGTGGCGAAACCTCCGCTGACACTGTCACGCTTTCCGAGATTGCGCCGACTTCGAGAGTGACATTGAGGCTTGCGGTTTGGGCCACGGCGAGTTCGATGCTCTTCGAGGTCCAGCGCTTGAAGTCTTGCGCTGCGACGGTCAACTCGTAAGCCCCGGGACGGATACGATCGAAAATGAGGCGACCGTCGGTGCCGCTGGCCAATTGGTAGTTGGAGCCGAACTGCGTAGAGCGGAGTTGCGCGGTTGCCTGGCTGATGCGGCTCCCGCTCGCATCGACAATCGAGACGGCAAGAGAGGCCGTATCCGTTTGCGCCCACGCCAGAAGCGGCAGACAGACCACCAGAAAGAGCTTTTGCATACATTGAGGGTGCCAACCCTCCGTTGCAATTCAGATAACAAGCCGTGAATCTTTGATGACGGCTTGGTGAAAGGAAAACGGCCCCTGCGAACCGTATCAGAAGTAGAGCTTCAGCGCCGCCTGCATGATGCGCGAATCGCGGGCGCTGGTGATGCGTCCAAAGTTTGGGTTGTTCACAGCGGAAACCGGGTTCAGGAAGTTTGGCTTGTTGAGGGCGTTGAAGACTTCCCAACGGAACTCGAGGCGGCGGCGCTCGCTGAATGCAAACGCCTTGAAGGCTCCCAGATCGAAGTTGATCAGGCCAGGCCCGTTGAGCAGGTTGCGGCTCGAGGTTCCAAACGTGCCGAGCGCGGGCAGTGCCAATGCCGTGACATCGAAGTAACGCTGGATCATTTCGCCTCGGGCACGGCCTCCATAGATGTCTGGCCTGCGGAGGATGTCGCCGCGGTCGCGGCCGATACCGGCCAGGCTGCGGTCCACGCCGGCCGAGACGCTAAACGGAAGCCCGGTTTGCATGGTGGAAATTCCGTTGAGCTGCCAGCCGTGGAGCAGTACTTTCGCTATGCCAGTGGCGCTCTTGCCGAAGGGCAGATCCCACAGGACTGAGTTCACGACACGGTGTTGTACGTCAAAGTCGCTGGGACCCTTGTCGAGGTTTTGCCGGAACGGATTCGTGGCCTGGTTGCCGGTGCCGGAGTTGCCGTCGTTCGATGCAAGGTCGAGTGACTTAGCCCAGACGTAACTGCCAAGAATTGAGAAGCCGCCCGAGAGACGGCGGTTCCAGCTCAACTGCAGCGAGTGGTAGGTGGAATTTGCCGTGGATTGCGTGCTGCGGATTTCAGAGAAACCCTGGAAGAGGCGCCGCGCATCGACATTGCCGGTGGTGGATTGTCCGGCTGTGAAGACTGCGGGATTGATGTTCTGGCCAACCATGAAGCCGGTGCCCTTCGAGCCAATGTAGGCGACGGTAAAGACAGTGTTGAAGAATAACTCGCGTTGTACGTTCAGATTCCACTGTTGCATGTAGCCGCTGGAGAAACCGGGGTCGACCGAGTTGTGGGTGATGGGCGTGACAAAGGCTCGGCGAGCACGATCTTCCGCGGTAATGGGCGGAGTGTAGTTACGCAGAGTTTGGAGTTGGCCGGGGTTGTTCGCGTAGGGATCGCTGAGTTGAACCGTGAATGTTCTGAGGCCAAAAGAGAAGGGTTGATTGATGGAGTTGGTGTTCAGACCTACGAGGCGCAAGGTATCCCAGAAGATGCCGTAGCCGCCGCGCACACTGGTTTTGCCGTTGCCGAAAGGATCCCAGGCAAAGCCAAAGCGTGGGGCGGGTTTGTTCCAATCGTTGCCCACGATGCCATTGGGAATGCCGTTATCGCCGGGGAACAAAGCGCCAACCGGGGCGAGTGGATAAATCGTGGATCGTTGGCCGGGACGGAAGGCGCCGAGTTCCTGATTCTTTTCTTGCACCATCAAGAAGGGCTCGTATCGCAAGCCAAGATTGAGGGTGAGCCGACGAGTGACGCGCCAGTCGTCCTGCAGGTAGAAGAAGGGCGTCCATTTGTACTGGTAAGCGCGGATCGGGGAGTTCTGGTAGACGTCATTGGCTGCGCCCAGGAAGAAATCCGCGTAGCCGTAGCCCTGATTGCCGCTGCGCTGGCCGTTGACTGTGAACTGTGTGTCCTTCTGGAAAAACTCGCGGCCATTGCGACGAACCTTCGAGATCTCACCGCCGAAGGTGAGCGTATGGTTCCCACGGGTCCAGGTGAGGTTGTCGATGAACTGGTAGTTCATCATGTAGCTGTTGAAGTTCGTATCGACGCGGACGCCGAGGCCGTTGGAGATATTGATGGCCCAGTCGGTTGGCACTCCGGCGGGCGACAAACTGATGCAGCTGCGGCATCCCAGGGCAGCCCAGTCGAGTGCGCCTTCTGTTGCCAGAGGGGCCCGAACGAAGGTGTTGCGTGCAACTGTAAGCGTGGCGCTGTTGACGAGCGAGGGTGAGAAGACCGTGGCGTGATTCAGCGTGGCGTTGTAGGTCACCCAGTTGTTCTGAGAGTTGAACGCCAGAAGCCCCGCATTTTGATTGCGACGGAAATCGTCAAAGAACATGCGGAAATTGGTGCGTTGCTTGTCGCTGAAGTTGTGGTCGAACTTGATGGTGATCTGGTCTTCCTCAGTGGGCAAAGAGACGTTGTATGCAAAGATGTTGCCCGGGCGGTTCGGCAGGGGCATGAACACGTCGGCAAATTTGCGCGCCACGGGGTCGAGCCGAGATGCGGGGATTACTGAGTTCGGGAAAGGAGTGCCTTGAGGGTTCTGCGCCGTTACTGTTTCCGGCGGGGCCACCGACACGCGGGTGCCGCGTATTGAGCTTTGGCTAAAGTCACCAGTGCGCTCCAATTGAGTCGGAACGATGATTGAACTTGAAGTTGCGCCCAGGCGTTGGCGCGTTCCTTCGTAGGCGACGAAGAAGAAGGTCTTGTCCTTGATGATTGGGCCGCCAAAGGTGCCGCCGAACTGATTGCGGCGCAGCGGGTCGATGCGCGAGGCGAAGAAGTTTCGCGTATTCAACTTGTCGTTGCGCAGAAAGTTGAAGAGGACGCCACGGAATTCATTAGTGCCGCTCTTGGTGACCATGTTGATGACGGCTCCGGCATTGCGGCCATTGACGGCGTTGTAGCCGTTTTGAAGGATTGAGAACTCCTGCAGTGTGTCCGGGTTGGGAAATGCGGCGGGGAGGTTGTTATACATGTCCATGTTGAGACCGCCGTCGAGCGTGTAGGCGCTGTTGTTGGGTCTTGCGCCATTGACGCTGAACACGATGTTTGTATTAAGCGCGATCCCGCTGGCCGCCGAGCCAATGCCCATCTGAATTGCTCCGGGCAGCAGCGCCTGCAACTGAAGCGCGTTGCGTCCGTTGAGAGGCAGCTCCACCATGCGGCCGCTGTCGACAACTTCTTTGATGGTGCCGCTGAAAGTGTCGACCGTGGTGGCGGTAGAAGATACTTCGAGGACTTCCTTCACTTCACCGACTTGCATGGAGAAGTCGAGGCGAGCTCTCTGATTGACTTCGATCAGGACATCCTTCACCTGCGCACGGCGGAAGCCGTTTGCTTGTGTGTCGAGAGTGTAAGTGCCGGGCCGGAGGGCGGGAAAGATGTAATCTCCCCGCTCGTTGGCGGTGACACTTTCTTTTGCGCCCGTGGCGAGAAGCGTTGCGGTGATTTGGACTTTGGGCAAAGCTGCGCCCGAAGAGTCCGTTACTGTGCCAAAGATAGTTGCCGTTGCGCTTTGAGCGAGAATGACCGTGGATGTGATGAGTAACAGATAGAGTACGCGAAGCATCGCGTTACATCTATCACAAATGATCGATCAGCGATAGTCCTCTTGTAATGCGTCCAGTGCGGCTGAGCCAGGGCAGAGCTTTGAGTAGTCGAGCTCTCTGAGTGGGGTTGCCGAAGTGCGATTCATTTCGTGCACGTCGGGGGATTCGCCATCGATGTAAAGCAAGCCCGTCAGGATCTGACCGTCCTTCTGGTGCTGGTCGAGGTAAGCGGAAACTTTGGCGCGGTCCGTGGGATCGTAGTCGGCTGGAACCGAGCGGAACATGACGGTGCTGCCGTCGTGCATTTTCACGGCGGTGGTGCCTGCGCTGGTGATGTCGGCGACGATCTCGTCGGCGTGCGGTACAAAGTCGGATTCCACTAATTGCCGGGAGTAGCGGCGGGTGTGGAGGTAACTTTTGGTAGAGCCATTGTGGTCGTTGAATGTGACGCACGGGCTAATGACGTCGATCAGCGCGAAGCCACGGTGCGACAGGGCGGCTCGCAGGATGGGCACGAGTTGCTCCTTGTCGCCAGAGAAGCTGCGGGCGACAAAGGTAGCACCAAGACTTAGGCCCAAGCGAACAGGATCAATCGGAGCCATGCGGTTGGCTTCGCCGCGCTTGCTCTTCGAGCCGAGGTCGGCCGAGGCGGAGAACTGGCCCTTGGTGAGGCCATAGACACCGTTGTTCTCGATGACATAGACCATCTTGAGGTTGCGACGAATGGCGTGGCTTAGCTGTCCGAGGCCGATCGACAGAGAGTCGCCGTCACCCGATACGCCGATGTAGGTGAGATCGCAATTGGCGGCGATGGCGCCGGCGGCAATGGCAGGCATGCGGCCGTGGGCCGAGTTGAAGCCGTGCGCTCCGTTGACGAAGTAGGTTGGCGTTTTCGAAGAGCAGCCAATGCCACTGAGTTTGGCGATGCGGTGGGGCGGGGTAGACTGCTCCCACAAAGCACGGACAATCGCCGCTGTAATCGAGTCGTGGCCGCAGCCGGCGCAGAGTGTCGACATGGAGCCTTCGTAGTCTCGAATCGTGAGGCCGAGTTGGTTGCGTTGCGCGGTAGGGTGGGTGGCAAGGGGTTTTGTAATGGAAGGCATCAGGCAATCTCCTTGAGGATTTGGTCAACGACGTGGCTGGCGCTCAATGGGAAGCCGCTGTAGAACAACAGGCTCTTCATCTTGTCCTTGGCGATGCCGGTTTCGAGGGTGAGCAGTGCTTTGAGCTGTGCGTCACGATTCTGCTCGACGATGAAAGTAAACGGATGTTCTTCGAGGAACTTCTCGACAGAATCCGGGAAGGGGAAGCCGCAGATTCGCATGTAGTCGGCCGGAATGCCGCGCTCGGTGAGGATGTCGTGAGCTTCCTTCACGGCCGGGTCGCAGCCGCCGATTGCGATGATGCCGAAGCGGGCGCCCTCGCGCTTTTCGATGACCGGAGGCGGGACGAACTTTGCCGAAGCACTGTGCTTCTTGAGCAGGCGATCCATCACTTCCTGATATTCTTCGGGGATTTCCGTGTAGCCGCCGAACTTGTTGTGGCCAGAGCCGCGCACGAAGTAGGAGCCCTTGGAGTCAACGCCAGGCAGAGTGCGGGCGGCGACGAAGTTCTCGTCTTCATTGTTGTAGCGCTGGAACTTTGGAATCTTTTTGAGCGCTTCGGAGTCGAGCACGCGGCCGCGATTGGGCTGGTAGGATTCGTTGAATCTGAGACGATCGACGACCCAGTCGTTCATGCCGATATCGAGATCTGAGAGCATGAGCACGGGTGTCTGGAATTGTTCGGCGAGATCGAATGCCTGGATGGCCATGTGGAAACACTCATTCGGATTGGCCGGGAACAGCAGGATGTGCTTGGTGTCGCCATGCGAAGCGTAAGCGCAGGTGAGCAGATCGGCTTGTTGAGTTCTTGTGGGCATCCCGGTTGACGGTCCAACGCGTTGCACGTCAATGACGACAGCGGGAATTTCGGCATAGTAGGCAAGGCCCAGAAGTTCGCTCATCAGGGAGATGCCCGGCCCTGCTGTTGAGGTGAAGCAGCGTGCACCATTCCAGCTTGCGCCGATCACCATGCCGATGGCGGCGAGTTCGTCTTCGGCTTGCAGGATGAGGTAGTTGTTGTCGCCTGTTTCGGGATCTTTGCGGTACTTTTCACAGAAGGCCTTGAAGGCGTCCATGACGGAAGTTGCGGGAGTGATGGGGTACCAGGCGGCGACGGTGGCACCGGCGTAGACACAGCCAAGAGCGGCAGCCGTGTTGCCATCGATCAGGATCTTATCTGAATTGGCGTCCATCTTCTCGAGACGGAACGGCAGGGGACAATCGAAATTCTGTTTGGCGAATTGGTAGCCCAGTTGGAGTGCTTTTGAGTTTGAATCGCGAAGGGCCTTCTTTGCTGAATACTTCTCGTCCAGCAGAGCGTTGACCACGTCCATGTCGATATCCAACGCGGCGCAAAGGGCTCCGGCGTAGGCGATGTTCTTCATCAGGATGCGTTCGCGCGGTTCTCCGAACTGGGCGGTGCACATCTCTGCGAGTGGGATGCCGATGTAATGAATGTCATCGCGAAGCAGGTCTGGGTCGAGCGGCCAGGAGGAGTCATACATCAGGTACCCGCCGGAACGGACTTCCTTGATGTCTCTCTTATAGGTTTGGCCGTTCATAGCCACCATCAGGTCATACTCAGGAGCGCGGGCTGCGTAGCCTTGCTTGTTGACGCGGATCTCATACCAGGTGGGGAGACCCTGAATATTAGAAGGGAAAAGATTCTTGCCGCAGACGGGAATCCCCATGCGAAAGATGGCTTGCATAACAAGGCCGTTGGCGCTGGCCGAGCCGGTGCCGTTGACGTTGGCGAGTTTGAAGGCGAAATCGTTGACACGACTGGGTGCTATGTAGTGCATGAGGTTCCTGCGTATTGGATCAATAGATTGAACTTCTGCATGTCCCACGCCGCGGTGGGACAGCGTTCGGCGCAAAGGCCACAGTGGACGCAGACGTCTTCGTCTTTCACCATGACGCGTTTGGTTTGGGGTAACGCTTCTGAGGCGTACAGTGCCTGATCGAGGTTGGTGGCGGGTGCGGACAGACGCGTGCGCAGCTCAGCCTCCTCGCTATCTCGAGTAATTGTGAGGCACTGTACCGGACAGATGTCGATACAGGCGTCGCACTCAATACACTTCTTCGGCACGAAGACGGTCTCGATGTCACAGTTCAGACAACGCTGCGCTTCGCGAGCGGTCTGTTCGAGGTTGAAGCCAACTTCAACTTCTACGTTTAACTGGCGGAAGCGTTCTTCGAGGTCGACATGCTTCATCTTCTGGCGATGAGCTGGGTTGTAGTCGTTGTGGTAACTCCACTCACTGATGCCCATCTTCTGGCTGATGAGGTTCATCCCTTGAGGAGGCCTGTCCGTGGCTGGAACACCCTGGCAATGGTTGTGAATCGAGATTGCGGCTTCGTGGCCCTGGGCTACTGCCCAGATGATGTTCTTGGGGCCGAAGGCGGCATCGCCGCCAAAGAAGACGCTCTTGCGCGTGCTCTCAAAAGTCGTCTCGTCAACGATGGGTACTTCCCATTGATCGAACTCGATACCAAGATCGCGCTCGATCCAGGGGAAGGCGTTCTCTTGGCCGATGGCAAGGATCACGTCGTCCGCCGCAATGAAGACAGTTTCGACCGTCTTTGATTTGCGGGCTTCAGCGTCCCATTCGAGGCGATCGAACTCCATGCCTTTGAGGACGCCGTTCTCAACTACGAAACGCTTGGGTGCGTGGTTGATGACGATGTCGATGCCTTCTTCCTCCGCGTCGTCGAGTTCCCATGGGGAGGCCTTGAAATAACCCCGAGGGCGGCGGGCCATCACCTTGATTTCGGTTCCACCAAGGCGACGCGAGGTGCGGCAGCAATCCATCGCCGTATTGCCGACGCCGATGATCAGCACACGACTTCCAATCGAATCGATGTGGTTGAATGCTACAGATTCGAGCCAGTCGATCCCGATGTGGATTCGATCTGAATCGTGTCGGCCCGGAATGTCGAGGTCTTTGCCACGGGGAGCACCCGAGCCGACGAAGACGGCATCGTAGCCCTCAGCGAGCAAGCTCTTGAAGCTGGTGACTGGGGAATCGTAGCGTATGTCAATTCCCATGTTGATGATGTTGGCCACTTCTTCGTCGAGAACCGATTCGGGCAGCCGAAAGCTTGGGATGTTGGTGCGCATCAAGCCGCCCGGCTTCGATTGCTTTTCGAAAATGGTGACCTCGTAGCCAAGTGGGCGGAGATCATTGGCGACGGTGAGTGAAGCAGGGCCGGCCCCAACCAGAGCGACACGTTTGCCATTGTTTTGCTCTGGAGCTTTCGGCAGCATGTCGCTGATATCGCCTTTGAGGTCTGCAGCGACTCGCTTGAGCCGGCAGATCGCGACGGGCTGTTCCTCGATGCGGCCTCGACGGCAGGCAGGCTCGCAAGGACGGTCGCAGGTTCGGCCGAGAACGGCGGGAAATACATTGGATTCCCGGTTCTTCATGTAGGCGTCGGCGTATCTGCCCTGAGCGATGAGACGTATATATTCCGGAACGTTGGTGTGGGCTGGACAAGCCCATTGGCAATCCACAACTTTGTGGAAGTAATCTGGGTGACTGACGTCGTTGGTCTTCAGGGTACCCCTCCATAGCGGGCCAGCACGTGGGCCCATGGGGATAGATCATATAACAAGGTGATCGCTATGATTCGTCTGTTATCAATATTGTTTTGGATTGGCGTTTCCAGTTTGTTGGCTGGGGAATGGAAAGCTTTGTTTGATGGAAAGATGCTGGATGGATGGCGGGTGGAGCATGAGGGCTATAGCTGGGTTGTTCGCGATGGAAGTCTGGTTACCGTTAAAGAGCCGAGGATCCTTGAGGACCTGTTGAGCGTCGAGGATTATCTGGATTGCGAGATGGAGTTTGAGTTCAAGCTGGAAGCGGGCGGAAATAGTGGGATCAAGCACCGGATTGGTCGATCTGTGAAGTTTGTGCTCGACTCAACGGCTGGTCCGTTTCTGGACGGGAAGCGCGTGGAGAAGATTGAGTTGCGGCCAGGGCAAAGGGGACGAGTTTACAACCGAGGACTTGAATTCCAATTGCTTGACGATGCCTGGCATCCGGACGGGGCTAAGGGATTGGATCGCAGAACGGGGGCTTTGTATCAGAGAGTGGCTCCCCTCAAAACTTTGCAGTTTGAGCCAGGAACTTGGAATCGAGGACGACTGGTGGTAAGTGGAGCCGTGATCGAGCATTGGTTGAGCGGAGAGCTCGTGATGCGCAAGGACTTCGCAGATCAGTTGCCCGAGATGTTTCGAAAGGCGGCTCCGATTGCTCTGCAGAATCACGGCGATTCAGTGGTTGAGTTTCGATCGTTGCGCATTCGGCGTTTGCCCTAAGTGCGAGATACAATCGCCGAAGTGTCTTCAAATCGATATGCGTGGGTGATTGTCGCGGTGCTGCTGCCTGTGGCGCTGCTGAACTACCTGGACCGGCAGATGCTGGCTGCCATGAAGTTCTCTGTGATGCACGATGTGGGTGATATCGGCAGCGAAGCGAATTGGGGTAAGATCCTGGCTCTGTTCAAGTGGACTTACGCGTTTCTGAGCCCGGTTGGTGGCTATCTGGCGGATCGATACAGCAAGCGACACGTCATTGCCTTCAGTCTTCTTGCGTGGTCTGCTGTGACGTGGGCCACCGGGCAGGTGACCAGTTTCGATCAATTATTGTGGACGCGAGCCGTGATGGGAATCAGCGAGGCGTTTTACATCCCAGCGGCATTGGCTTTGATCGCCGATTATCACGTTGGTGAGACTCGGTCGCGCGCGGTGGGCTTTCACCAGATGGGCATTTATCTGGGGGTAATTCTTGGTGGATTCAGTGGGTATGCCGCTGATGATCCTGCGCTGGGCTGGCGTTGGATGTTCGGTGTTTGCGGGCTTGTGGGTATGGTGTACGCGATACCGCTGTTTCTTGTGATTCGGAATACTCCGTTGGTGAGCAAGCAAAGTGGGGCTCCAGTTGCCGCTCTGCGGGGCCTGTTGGCAAACCGACCTTTCCTCTTGCTGGTTCTGTACTTCACGCTTCCGGCTATGGCGGGGTGGATCGTTCGGGATTGGATGCCGGCGATTCTGAAGGCGGAGTTTGGGATCGGGCAGGGTAAGGCTGGGGTTTCAGCGACTTTGTACTGGATGCTCGCTGCGATTCTGTCTGCACTTTTCGGAGGGTGGTTGGCGGACCGCTGGATGCAGAAGACTCAGCGTGGTCGCATCTATGTGAGCGCGATCGGTATGGGAATGATTGTTGTGGCGATGATGGGGGTTGGGTATGCGCCGACGACAGGGCTGCTTTGGGTGGCCGTGGGATTTCTGATGCTGTTCGGTTTGGGCTGGGGGATGTTTGACTCGAACAACATGCCGATCTTGTGTCAGATCACGAATCCGAGCGAACGCGCTACAGGCTATGGACTGATGAATCTGGTGAGCATTAGTTGTGGTGGTTTTGCGGATTATGGCTTTGGCTTGTTGCGCGATGCGAACATGCCGCTGCTGGCTATCTTCGGCATTTTTGCCAGTGTGGCGGCTCTATCCATCGTGGTGGTTTTGATGATTCAACCGAGGGAATCAGTCCAGAACGCGAATTTGTAAGTTTCGGTAGCAACCCTTGCCGCCGTGGTGTGTGAGAACCAGTGGGTACTTCTTTTTGGGGTTGGCTTTCAGTTCGTCAAGGTTGGTTGGTTTCGGTATGTCGACACGTTTTTCTGCCGCCATGGCGGAACGAAGCGTGGAGGATTCCAGATCCGCGGCAAAGACTTTCACTCCATTAAGCCAGTGCTCAATGGTGCGACCTTTATCGACGATGCGCGCCTGGTGCCAAGTTTCGACCGGCAGATTTGGGACGTTTGATGGTGAGCCGAAAAGATAGAGAGCCCCCGTAGCGCGTGTTGGAGAGACTCGAGCGTCAGGCACGCGCTCGTCGTCGATCAATTGCAGTTCGAGGCCCAAGGCTTTGGGTACGTCAATGTCGAACTTGCCCGTGTCGGGATTCGGCCGCGTGCCGAAGACCAGATACTTCACCCCGCTGTTGGTTCCCGAAGCAATCCACCAATCGAAGGTGAACTCGAAACTGCGATAGCTGCCAACTGAAGAAAGATCGGCGCGCGGGCCAACGGCGATGGAGCAGAGAGCGCCGTTTTCAATCGTCCAGGAGCGGGCAGGGAAGTCCGGGCGAGTCTGCGTTTGCCAACCCTTGGTGGTTTGCCCATCGAAGAGTGACTGAGCCAGGGGCAGAAGCAGGTACAGGGTCGGCAAGACGGACATGGAGGCTATTGCATCACATGTCCGGCTTTAATCTGCGGTGGAGTTCCAAAGACGGATCACTCGAGTTTCCTTTTCCCAACCGAGGACGCTGATGGCGGCCGTGCCTAGTGCCAGGAGTCGACCGTCACGCGGGGGCAGGCTGAGGTAGCAACAGGCGAGGATGCGCAGTAGATGACCATGCGCGAACAAGAGCACATCACCACCAACCTCGCTTGCCTTGGAAATTACCTGGCCAGCACGCTCGTAAACCTGTTCGATGGATTCGCCATCTGGCGTGCCATCCTTCCAGATTGTCCAATCCGGATCAGCTTGGCGGATGTCCTGTGCTGTTCGGCCCTCGAGGGAGCCGTAGTTCCACTCCCGCAAGTCGTCGAGCAATACTACCTGAACGCCGTAGCCTGCAAGCTCGCAAGTCTTACGTGCTCTTTGGAGAGGACTTGAAAACACTGCTCGAAATTCGCGTTTTCCCAATCTGGATCCAAGCCCGAGAGCTTGTTGCTCTCCTCCCGGTGTCAACGCGAGATCTGTCCAGCCTGTATGTTGCCCGCTCTGACTCCAAGCGGTTTCTCCATGCCTCACCAGCCAGATTTCATGTTTCATTGCAGGGCCTTTCGGACCGTAAAGTCATAGGCTGCTGTGCCTACGATGCCACCCAGGAAAGGAGCGAAGAACGGAATGATCCAGATGCCGGTGCCATCGGTAAGGCCGTTGTTGCGAAAGCCGGCCAGTACGGTAAACAGGCGTGGACCGAGGTCTCGCGCCGGGTTGATCGCATAGCCATGTAATGCGCCGAAACTCATGCCGATTGCCACGACTACCGCTCCGACGAGCAAGGGAGTCATCCACGGTGGAGCCTGGACGTTATTCTCGTCGGTGAGGGCGGAGACCAGGAAGAGCAGGATCGCGGTGCCAATGACCTGGTCGACAAATCCCGCCAGTGGAACGTCGGGAAATGCGGGGAAAGTCGCGAAGATTCCGGCGGTCTTTTCAAGGAGGGGATCCTGTTTCATGAAGGCATGCCGGTAGTTGTAGAAGACCAGTGCTGCCCCCGAGAATGCGCCGAGCATTTGCGCGGCGATGTAGGGCAGGACTTTTGACCAACTAAAGCCTCGGAAGATTGCCATCGAAACGGTAACGGCAGGATTCAGGTGCGCTCCGCTGACACGGTTGCTGACTGCTACACCCATCATCACTGCCAAACCCCAAGCCAGATTGATGTTGGTTGCGCCGCCGTTCACGATCTCCCCAGGGATACCGTTGCCAAATAGCTGCACCATTGCCACGACTCCGCCACCGAGCAACAAGATCACGAGTGTGCCGAGGAATTCGGCCATCATTTCATACAACAAAGTTTGAGGCATCTCGAAATTCTATACTGTCGTAGATGGCATTGCTTTTACTTCCTCTTCTCACTCTGCTTGCCCAAGCCCAGTCGATGACGCCTGCCGCACTTGGCGAATACGTCAAGGCGAACTACACCAAGTATGAGCATCGAATCCCGATGCGAGATGGCAAGCGCTTGTTTACTTCGATTTATGTCCCTAAAGATGCCTCCCGCAGCTATCCTCTTTTGCTGAACCGTACGCCTTACAGCGTTGCGCCTTACGGTGTGGACAAATACCGCTCCAATCTTGGACCCAATGAGCAATTCGCCAAGAGCGGCTACATCTTTGTTTATCAGGACGTGCGGGGGCGGTACATGAGCGAGGGGGAATTCGTGGAGATGACGCCTCATCAGAACACGATTAACGAATCCACCGATACCTTTGACACGATCGCCTGGCTGGTGAAGCATGTTCAGCCCAACAACGGTAAGGCAGGGATCGTCGGGATCTCCTATCCGGGATTCTATGCTGCAGCAGGTATGATCAATGCTCATCCGGCGCTGAAGGCGGCAAGCCCGCAGGCGCCGATCATCGATTTGTTTAAAGGTGACGACGCTTATCACAATGGTGCTTTTTATCTCACCGCCAACTTTGGTTTTTATGCCTTCTTCGGTAAGAAGAAAACCGAACCCGAACTTCCTGACGCGAATGCACGTCGCTTCGATTTCGGCACTCGCGACGGCTATGACTTTTACAAGCGCCTCGGCCCTTTGTCCAACGCCGATGAGAAGTTCTTCAAGCGGGAAAGCCCTTATTGGACGGACCTGCTGAACCACACCACTTACGATGAATTCTGGAAGGTGCGCAATCTTGCGCCGCACATCAAGAACATTTCCCCAGCGGTTCTCACGGTTGGCGGTTGGTACGACGCCGAAGACCTTGCTGGCCCGCTGCGGCTCGATTCGGCTCTGAGCCAGAAAAGCCCTGCCACCAAGAGAACGCTCGTGATGGGCCCCTGGGTCCATGGCGGATGGGCTCGGGGCGAAGGCGACAAGCTGGGCCAGGTCAGCTTTAACTTCAAAACTTCCCAGTGGTTCCGTGAAAACGTTGAATTTCCGTTCTTTGAATTCCATCTGAAAGAAAAACCTGACCCACGCCTTAGCAGGGCCATCGTATTTGAAACGGGTACGAATCGCTGGCGCAACTTTGATCAATGGCCGCCCAAAGGTAGTGCCGAAAAGCTGTATCTTCACCCCAATGGCAAGGTTGCTTTAACCGCGCCTCAAGGGGCCGGCATGTTCTCGGAGTACACTGCGGATCCTGCCAAACCTGTGCCTTTTGTTGGCTACACCACGCTCGGGATGTCCCAGGAATATATGGTGAGTGACCAGAGGTTTGCCTCGACTCGACCTGATGTGCTGACTTTTGCCAGCGAGCCGTTGGAGGAAGATCTGATTGTCGCGGGGCCACTGCAGCCGAAGCTGTTTCTCGAATCCACCGCCACAGACGCCGATTTCATCGTGAAGCTGATCGACGTTTATCCGGATGACACTCAACAGTTGCTCCGTGGCGAACCGTTTCGGGCGAAGTTTCGAGAGAGCATGGAGACTCCCAAACCGATCGAGCCTGGCAAGTTGTTCGAGCTCAACTACACGATGCCTGACATTTGCCATGTATTTCGCCGTGGCCACCGGATTATGGTGCAAGTTCAAAGTTCCTGGTTTCCATTGGTGGATCTCAATCCCCAGCGTTTCGGGGATATCCCGAACATGAAAGCTTCGGAGTTTCAAAAGGCTACTCACAAGCTGTTCACGAATGCCGATAAACCAAGTAGTATCAGTTTTGTAAAAATTGCGATTGAGTAATAATCAAGGGCTGAAGTGACTTCCCTTTCAAAATGTCGTTTCCGTTAGTGAGGGGTCTGCCAGTTCGACTTTCGCTTGGCTTGCTCATGCTGGCCATTGATCCCAGCCAGCTCGGTGCTGTTTCGCAACTGAATCCCGCTGATGCGTCGATCCGTGTCTGGTCGAGCGTGAATGGTCTTCCAGAGGAATCCATCTTCGGCATTGCCGAAACCAGCGATGGAAACGTCTGGTTAGCTACCAGAGATGGTTTGACTCGGTTTGATGGCAATACATTTCGGACGTTGCATCCGGCCACCCAGACGGGTATGCGGGAGAACTCATTTGGTGCGCTGCTTACAGTGGGCGGCACGCTTTGGATGGGCGCTCGCGATTTTCTCGCTTCTGCGCTGCCTGATTCCTTCCAGTCCTACGTCAACCCACAATTCAAATTTTTGCCATTTCCGAGACGGTCGATTGATCGCTTTGGCACTGTTGGGATGCAGCTTGGCAGCAATGGCCAAATCTGGCTGCAGCGAGGGGATGGCGTTTATGAATTTGACCCGAAGAACAAAGTAAAGCCAGTCTTGCGTTTTCTCCCTCCCGAAGGTGAGCAAGTCAGTGGCTTTTACGAGGGGTACGACGGTCGAGTCTTTTTGGCGTCAGAGTCCGGAGTGCGAGAGCGTGTTCAGGACAACTGGAAGTTGATCGATAACAGTCCCAGGAACGTGAACAAGATGTTGCTCACGCGAGATGAAGCGATCTGGATGTTTGCACCGGATGGGTTGCACAAGTTGCTGAAGGGAAAGGCAACGCGTCTCGACCTGCCGGGAAATGATCGCTTTTGAACTGGTGCGTGGTTTGCTCGAAGGGTGTGATGGAGAGCTTTGGGCTGGTGGCAGCACCAAGATGTTGCGGTTTCGCGGGACTCAAATGGATGAATTCGATCTCACGGTGTTCCGCTCCGGACGTGGTGGACAGCGCGTTGGGAGTGAATTATTGCCATTGAATCACGCAGCAATTTTGAATTCAACAGAAAAATCGCGACGAGCTTGAGTTGGCGTTTTGTAGCCGAGACGCTC
>Ga0194133_10002395_pt1 | contig 29106 bp, 14 predicted proteins | sample TA2KigOf40mmetaG_FD_155448 | JGI IMG/M metagenome (GOLD analysis project Ga0194133, IMG submission 155448) | Freshwater microbial communities from Lake Tanganyika, Tanzania - TA2015055 Kigoma Offshore 40m | ecosystem: Environmental > Aquatic > Freshwater > Lake | place: Tanzania: Lake... | reverse complement strand
GGCGTTTATCCGAATGATCGGTAATACAGTCTAAAATTTCTTTGCATCGCCTGGATTCGGCTTGGAATAAGCTGTCTCGTCCGGAGGTGTCTGGTATATTCAAGTAACAGTGTAAAAAGTGGTATGGTACAATATTGGCAGTTTTATAAACTCCAAATCCAATTTGCTGGGATAACAGTACATTGAACAGCGTGGTTTTAATAATTGTAGTTTTCCCGGCTGCATTCGGTCCAGTAATAAGTAATTTCTTATCCAGACAAATGTCATTTTTTACAATCGTATCTTCATTATTACTACTATTTGAAGCCGTAACCGTATTTAGAAAATGTGCTTGTTGCATTGATGTTACTCTCGCGTGGGTTAGGTTATCTTTATCTTTATCGTTATCGTTATCTTTATCGTTATCGTCGGCGCATGAAAAGCTGCATGCGTTCAAAAGCCCGGCATCAACGTGTTTGGCAATTCCTGTGATATGTTCATAAAACGCGTTAAATCCAAAAGTGTATCGCATCATGGCATCAACACTGGCGTCTTTGAAAAATAAATAATAATGTTTCATAGCGTATCCTATGTTTGCAATCGCTTTAAATGATAGTGAAAATGGTTCAATGTCTTCAAGGTCGCTGCACACAGACCGGATATTTTGCAATTCCGCTCCAAGACATCCATTGAATGCATGATACCACTTCAGAGCCGTTCCGCATCGAAGAATCGTTTCCATTTTAGATGCAGTTTCTCTCAAATAAGTTCGAACAAGGATCAAATGATCATGTATTGTGTAAATGTTTTTATAAAACCTCCAACAAGACATGGTATTTTGATACACTTGCATGATGTAAAATAATACAGACACCAGTATGTACATTTTTCTCTCTAATGATACAGATGAAAACTCGGTAAATAGTTTTCCGATCGCGTGACTTGCAGCAAGAGTCTTTAACACTTCGATATATTTTTCAACATTAATATCAATACCGCGAGACTTTATAATAAAAAACGGAAGAATTAAAATTAAAATCGGCATGAATAGTGAAACGACTGGAGTCGAAACGTTATAAATCGAGAGAACTTGAAGCGCAGTTGGAACACGGTTTAGTTGCTCAATTCGGTCTATGATTGGAAGTGGAGGAACATCAAAGTATCCAAATTTGTCTTTAAACCCAACCTGATTTGTTTTCATTGTCGTCCAAAACGTGTCAACATTTTCAAAGTCGGTAGAGAAAGTAACATGTTTATCATGGAAACGCTCTTTACAAAATCGTGTAATAAATTCCTGTGTATTCGTTAAGTATTCAACATTTGTTGTAAACGTTTCCCCCCACATGTAAACATATTGTTTTGCATAAATGCTAGGAGTCGATGTTGCGGAGGTTGGAAAAAGGAGGGATTCGTAAAGCGGGCGCGTAGTTACCGGATCCTTTGATACAACAAGTTCAAGATCGTCTGAAAGTGCGGTTGATACTGAATGAAGGTCGTATGCTGGGAGATATGCCATTGGAAGTTTGAATATTGGGTTTTTTGGTTTTTTTATTAGAGAACTTGTAACAGATTTTAGTTTTTCGGTTAGTTTGTTTCCGCCGCTCATTCGAGTATCAGTATCCGTATCCGTATCCGTATCATTATCCGTATTTTGAATGAGTCCAAAGTATTCGCCAAGTTGTCCAAGGTCTTTTGCGTCGCCCGTTTCGATATATTTCAACATCATTTGGATTGTTCCATGAATTGATACTGGCAGCGGAGGCAGTGGCGTCGGCGGCGATTGAACTGATGGGGATGTTATCATAAAATAAAAATTAAAAATTAAAAATTAAAATATTAAAGGATTGAGTGGTTATATAATTTCGTGCATACTTATTTTTATATTTAAAAAAAGTTAAATTATATAATTCTGATAATACTAATATGGTTAATTATTAATCTTCATCTTCGCTTCCATTGTTATCCAATACAAGTTTGAACAAATCAGTTTCGTATTCTGAAAATCCGTTTTCCTGGTACAAAGAACAAACTGCTGCGATTCGAGCATTAATTGCAATTTCAGTAACATTGCGAGCATTTCCATTTGATAATTTTTCAAATATTCGGCGTTCGAAATGTTCACGAGAGTATTGAAGATCGATATATTTTTTCCACATGTCATAATGAGATCGTGCAACTACTGGATTTTGGATCCAGTCGGCTGCAATAAGTCCACATACTCCTGACAATTTTCCAAAGGTGCGTTTTACAGTCCACGCTGCAAATTGGAAGACATCCGTCAAAATTCCAAAATACCAACGCAGAAAATCGGTAACGCGTTTTTCACCGTCAGAGTCAATTCCTGTACGAATAAGTGTCTCGCCATTTTGCATAAACGAGGTTGATATACATTCAGTGCGCTGATTGACGAGTCCGAGAATAAGTCCGACAAAGTGGTTCAGTCCTGATCTGGTCTTTCCTCCTGCCAAGTTTGACCACATGTATTTACAAATAAGCGGTCCAAATTCTGAAGAGTCACGAAGTCGTTTCAGAAACTGAACCGCTGGAGTATCTTGCCGGTTCCAATATTTGTCATTATCGGTTAGGGGTTTACCGCTGTTAAGTCGTTCAAATATTTCGCATATAATTGAGTTGAACTCTACCGCACTCATGGAACGATTTTTTTTGAAAATATCAAGTTGTACAATATAGTTATTGAACCGGGCTCGTTCGTCGGCGGACAGTTCGTTGTAAAGTTTATTTTCCCATGGAAATTTTCCAAGGACAAATTCTTGCAAAACGGTCATTCGAGTCTGTCCGTCTTGTATATTGAAATATTCTTCATTTTCCTGGTTACTATCATGATGCTTTGTAAGTGTAATTTGTCCAATCGGATAATTTGACATAATAGAGTCGACCAACCGGACTTTGCTTTGTTGAGACCAACATGGAAAGCGCTGGTGTTCTGGTATGCGATACGTTTTTTTCAATTCATCGCCGCCACATCCCGAGCGATGTTCGTGATCAAATCGATCGGAAGAAATCAATTGAATTAGTGCAATAGTTGTTTGTTCGCGAATTATTTTATTTGACGACGTCATTTCGGAATGTTGCAAAATGGGATGCAAGTGTAATTGCATATATATAGGCATTGTATTCGTTGCGAATATCAATTTTTTAATTTATTGTATATTTTTGCTGATATGTGAAAAAATAAATTTATTCGAAGATTGTAGATATAGATATAGTTGATAGATAGAAAATATGACGTCTTTAAAAAATATTATCCCGGCTACAATGAAGATAGACGGTAGAAATGTATGTCTCGTTTCGGATATGAAATCCGAATTAGCATATGCTTCATTTTCACTACGAGGCGGGTATTATACTGAATCCAATATAAACCAGATTGGAATAAATCATTTAATCGAGCATATTATTTTCGAATCATGGACCAAGTGTTATAAAGACAAAAGTCGTGATAAAAACAAAAATTCATTGCATTCGCTTCTAGGACCGGTTACCAAACGTCGCGCTCACAATAATAGTAATAATAGTAATAATAATAATAAGAATAATAAATCATGTCTTAAATTTTGGAATAATCGGCCAGTGTTATACAATGGATACACTCGTATACAGTCGGTTGACGTCTTTATATACGGTCTTGCTTCGGATTCTTCATTGATTGTAGACTATATTACACAAATGATATGCAGTTGTCCAAAACATCTAAATTTAAAAATGTTAGATCATATAAAAAATACGGTTCTTACTGAACTTAATGCGCTACACACAAGTAGTGCCACCAAATTAGACAGTGAGATTACTTATCATAAAATAGGATCGAAATTGCCCGACGCAGTTGGAAGTAGACATTACTTGGATATAGCAGTTCAAATAGAAAATTTAAAAAAGTTAACTATCGAAGATGTCAATGACTATTACTATCGTTATTTTACGGTAGAAAATGCAATTTTTTTTTATGGTGGATGTATATCCGAAACACAACTGCGCAAAAGTATTTCACTTCACTTGGCACATTCACGCCCTTATAAAAATATCAACAATAGTATAACTATAGCATTTGATGAAAAAAAGATATTTTCACAAGAGTTTATTCAATGTTCTGAGTCTGATAATAAAAAAGAAAAATATCCAGTAACTGTGATAAAAGATCCGTCTGTTAAAGACAATGCAGTTTTTACTTTGTGGTTTCCTGTAGAACAAACTGCGAATTGTAAATACATAAATGCTACGTCTGTTTTATATTTATTACAAATGAGTATATTTTCTATGGTGATGTCAAGCGAACTTATGGAGCTACTTCGAATGCAATATAATTTAGTATACGGTATAAGTGCTAGGTACGTAATATACAGCGGGATAAATATAGTTAAAATTTCCGGAAGATGCTTGTCATCTAAGGTAAAACAAGTAATCGAATTGTGCAAGCGATATATTGAGAAACGTAAACATAATCCAGTTTCCATTGAAACTATAAATTCGGAAAAGGGTAAATTTAAATTGTCGTCATTTTTAGAATCAGTCTCGTTGTCAAATGTTATGACATATTATGAAGGGATTGTAAACGCTTCAATGATTTCAAATGGTAGCGACTCCATAGATGAAATTATTAAAAATAGCAAGTTTGAATCGTATAGTGATTGCATAAACCACGTTGACCGAGTAACCCCATCAGATATAATGAATCATTTCAAACGAATTTGTTTATCAAATGTAGTTGCCGGATACAGTATAAAATGATAAAATGATAAAATGATAAAATGATAAAATGATAAAATGAAATGCGAATAAAGATATAAAACTTGATAACTATATTCATTATACTAATTATCAATAACTCAATAACGCAATAACTATCTATCAACTATTAAAGCTAGATGCCAAAAATAGAAGAAGGGATAAAACTTGACTTTCATAACGTTTTGATTCGTCCAAAACGATCTACAATCAATAGCCGGTCCGAAGTTGATTTGTCAAGAATGTTTCAATTTAAAAAAAAGTCAATAACTTGGACAGGAGTTCCAATAATCGCTTCAAATATGGATACAATTGGATGTTTTGATGTGTATCGTGTGCTTTCAAAACACCGTGTTATTACAGCATTTCACAAATTTTATGACGTAAACGATTTTATTACGTATCAAAATGATAATGGCATACAATTTGATCCAGAATTGTTCATGGTATCTACCGGAATAAGCGACGAAGATTTCGATAGAGTGAAACGTATAATGGAGCGTATTCCTTGTAACTGGATTTGTATTGATATTGCAAATGGATATATCAAGGCACTGGTCGATTTTTGTAAACGGGTAAGGTCCATGTTTCCCGATAAAATAATTGTAGCCGGAAATGTAGTTACGCGTGAAATTGTTGAAGAGCTCATTTTAAATGGCGGGGTGGATATTGTAAAAGTTGGAATTGGATCAGGAAGCGCGTGTCTGACCCGAATGAAAACTGGAGTTGGAATGCCTCAGTTATCGGCAATTATGGAATGCGCGGATGCAGCTCATGGTGTAGGAGGCCATATTATTAGCGACGGCGGAATAACATGTCCCGGGGATATGGCAAAAGCGTTTGGAGGTGGTGCTGACTTTGTTATGGTTGGCGGGGCATTTTCAGGCCATGATGAAAACCCCGGACAGCTTGTCACAAATCCTGATGGCAGTCAATCTAAATTGTTTTATGGAATGAGTTCGTCACATGCCATGCACAAACATTATGGGGGAATGAATGATTATCGAGCATCTGAAGGACGCGTTATTCGCGTACCGTATCGCGGGCCGCTTGAACATACAGTTTTGGATTATTTGGGTGGGCTCAGAAGTACTTGCACATATATTAACGCATCATGTGTTAAACACATTCCTTTGTGCACTACATTTGTTCACGTATCACAACAGTTAAACTCGTCGCTAGTGTAAACAATGAATTAAGTTAAAAAATAAATATAATTTATTGATTTTATTGATTTTATTGATTTTATTGATTTTATTGATTTTATTTATTTTATTTATTTTATTTATTTACTCAGTGAGTCAAGTTTATTTTTTTTTCAAGGTAAGTTTACGACCAGTCAGCTTTACAGCAGATGTTGTCCCACCCGTAGATGCCGATGCTGACAACAACATGGTGCGCTTTTCTTCTTGTTTTAAATATTCGACGCACAGTTCTTCTAGATCTGACAGCCATAACTGTTCCGGTGTTGTATTTTGCAGTGTCGCATATTGGGTTGTTTTACTATCTTTTTCCTTGGTAAGACGATCAACGTTTTCTTCGCTAACGCTATCCATTGGAAGTTTCAATAGGTACTTGTATCCAGTTCCAGTCGAGTCAGATGACTCGGATCCGTTTTCAGAGTAGCCCTTTTCCTTCAGCATCGTTATCAACTCATCTCCGCGTTTTCTTCGTAAATCAATGCTTCCATCCAATACCTCTTGAATGTACCTTGCCTTGTTTGAAATAATTTGAAGGTCTTTTCCGAGAGCCGCAAGTTGATGAATTTTGCGTTTTTCGTAAAGGGCGAGTCGCATTTCATAATAATCGTTCGCTATTTCCGTAACGCTCGAATATTTACGCAGCCGATCCTTGCTATCAAACAGGTGCATGTTACTTGTTGTTTCTGTAGTATAAAGTTTCAGTAACTTTTCCAAACCGCTACAACACCCGTAATCAACGATGGATGAAAACGACGGGCTTTCCAAGTCGGCACTAGCAGGAAATAGTATTGTAAAGTCAACAACCGTGTCCGTACTCATATCAACATACTCTTTAACCGTGCCCGCCTCAACAAGCGACTCTAGGTGCTTTTTGAAATCTTCAGTCCAAAGTCCAACAGGAAGTTCTGTAACCCGAACCTGTTTTTTTTCCAGGTCGATTGAATGGGTTCCACGAATAAGATACTTTGAAGTCCCGGTCCCAATCGGAACAACCGTTCCGGTAAACCCGCGAAAGTAAGGTTCAATCGTATGGGATTCTGTTTCAACATGTGTCAACATTTTTCGAATGTATTCAATAACTTGTAGCGGATTATGCGGAAGAATATCGGTACTAAATCCGGTTCCAATCCCTTTTGTACCATTTACAATAACCATGGGAATAATGGGCGCATAAAACGTGGGTTCAACAAGTTGACCGTCGTCGTCTAAATATTCGAGAATTGCGTCGTCTTCGGGTCGAAACAGTAACCGAGTAATCGGGTTAAGTTGTGTGAAAATATATCTTTCACTCGCAGAATCCTTTCCGCCCTGCAACCGCGTTCCAAATTGACCGTTGGGTTCGAATAAGTTGATATTGTTACTTCCAACAAAGTTTTGCGCCATACCGACAATCGCGGCATTCAAACTAGCTTCGCCGTGATGATATCCCGAATGTTCCGAAACGTATCCACTAAATTGCGCAACCTTGATTTCGGTTTTAAGTCCTCCTTTTTTGAATGCTGCAAACAAAATCTTGCGCAAAGATATTTTAAGTCCGTCCATACCGTTTGCAATGGATCGTTGGTTGTCATACACTGAAAAGTGTTTAAGCTCACGACTCATAAATTCTTCGTACGATACGCGCGGGTTGCTGGTATCCAGGTGTTCAGAGCGATTGTAACAAGACAGCCACTCCTTTCTGTCATCTGCTCGCTTTTTGTTGAATACCAAATCGATTGCGTCATCGCTTTGTGTACCAGTGTAGTGAAAGTCGACAACTTTTTTATGTTCAAAATATTCTCGAAATTCTCGAGCAGTACTAGTTCCTAACCCTTTGTAATATTTAATATTCCAGGATGAAATGTCAACGCTTGGAGCTTGATCACTACCGGATTTCCACGACTCGAATTCACCTTCGTTATAAAATACGCGTTCTTGAGTGCCCTTTCGCGCTTTCAGAATGGGAGTATTCATGAACCCAATAAACCCCGGTATTTGTGTAAGTGACGGCCATTCACTTTGAAATAAGTTGATTCCAAGACCTTTGATATGAGACCCGTCCAAATCCTGATCGGTCATAAACAGCACCTTGCCATATCTCAGCCGTTTTGCCACGTCGTCCATTGAAGTGTATTCGCGACCATTTTCAAGACCGAGAATGCGTTTAATGTCTGCGATTTCTGCATTTTCCGCGATACGTTTAACGGCTTCACCGCGAACGTTCATGAACTTGCCTTTTACAGGGTACACGCCGATGATATTCCGGTCATCCTTGCTGAGACCGCTCACAATGCCCGCCTTTGCAGAATCACCTTCGCAAAAGATGATAATGCATTGTCCTGATTTGTCAGTCCCTGCAAAATTGGCATCGATAAGTTTCGGAATTCCGCGAATGGTGCGCGTTTTTGTGCCGTCAGTTTTTTTCGCAGCTTTTGCTTCTTTCACTTCTGTCAATGCACATGCCGCTTCCATCACCCCCATCTTGGCAACCTTTTCTATAAACTCGTCGCTCACGCTACACGTTGAACCGAAATTCGCGGTCGTCGTTGTAAGTTCGTCCTTTGTCTGGCTTGAAAATGCCGGATTTTCGATATCGCATCGAAGGAATAAAGTAAGCTGTTCTTTGATTGTAGCAGGTTTTACGTCAATCTTTTTTTTAGTTTTGATATACGCCGCCAGTTTTCGCAGGATCTGGCCCATAATGTATTCCACATGTTTTCCGCCCTTGGATGTACAAATGCCGTTGACAAACGAAACATGCGCAAATTCGTCAGTGTTTGTAAGACATACTGCGTATTCCCATCGCTCATTCGGGGACTCGTATGCGCGTTTCGTTTCAGGCTGAATGTACAAATTCAAATACTGCTTGAAGTCCTTGACTGGAACCGGCGCGCTGTTATACTTGACGCGAATACTGCGATCTGTGACTGCGGCGATATCGTATACGCGTTTCATAAATAGCGCTGTCATATCTGAAGTTAAACCGGGAATTCCTAGTCTAGCATAATCGGGGCGAAATGATATGCGCGTATATGGTTTTTTGAGCGAACATTTCGAGATTTTTGGCGGGCAAATTTCACTCAAATTCATTTTGAACTCTTGCAAATATTTGAGACCGCGTACATGGTCAACGGTTTCAATTGATCCCCATGTAGACCATATGAGTACCAACTTGAATCCGAAACCGTTTTTCCCGCCAACTATTTTTTCTTTTTTGTCTTCATCGTAGTTGGTTGAAGTGCGCAAGTGACCGAAAATCATTTCAGGAATCCATAATTTGTGCTCGGGATGTTGTGCGATATCAATACCATTTCCGTCGTTTGTCATAGTGATGGTACCGGTTGCAACATCTACGTCCACTTCAATTGAAGTTACCGGAAGTGCGTCGGGCTTGCCGTCCTTGATTGCTTGGGCTTGACGAATTACATGGTCTCGCATATTAACTAGACCCTCGTCTACTAACTTATATAATGCAGGAATGTGCGAAAAGGTTTTGTGTTGAATGGACGTGGATGCAGGATCTCCACTAGCAATAGCAACAGTTGTATATTCAGTGCATTCCGTCAACTGAATTGAGCCAATATACGTGTCTGGTTTCTTCAAAATGTGCTCCACGTCGGTCATCTTTTGATATTTTATGTTGAGAACATCTTCGTTACGGGAACTACTGGTATTGGTTATGGTTGTCATTATAAATCGTATTTCGATAATGTAATATAGTTAAGATAAGTAATTAAGAAATATCTTACACTTGCAATTGTTGTAAGAGTCCTGTTAATCACTGAATAATATCAATTTTTTAAATAAATGGAAATAAATATATTGGTATATTAAAATTAAAATTAAAATTAAAATTAAAATTAAAAATAAAAATAAAAATAATTAATTTTGTTCATAGAATCATATAATATACAATGGCTTCTGCTGGTTTTGGTTTTAGTATGCCGGCAATGTACGAAGGAACTCCATACAATCGCGCAGTTTATCTTGAATTGAAGGAACTGGTAGAACACCAACAACGTGTAATGGACGATAATAACTCAGGCTTTGTACGACGGGGGATGTCTCCTCCTCCTCCTGATATGTTTTTTAGAGACAAACAACGGTATTTAGCGGCGCATCGAGACCAATTTGAAAGAGAAACTGCGGCTCTTGTTGTTAGCGTGAGTGCGCGTGGAGACGAATGTTTCTTGTCTCCAGCAAGGTGCACTGCAAACAGTGCAACCGTATCATATAGCGAGTATTTAAAATCACTGGCGCGAACGGGTACATCCGGTGTGACCGCGTTTTTGGCACAGCGATTGATGAGTCCAGTATTAGGTGCCGTATTTTCAAGAAACCCTCGAGTTGTTAGTAATGCGGAACGCAGTATAGTGGGAAGACAAGCGCAAGTATTTTTACCACCCGTTCCAGAAGAAACACCGAGCACGGCGTCTAAATCTAGGTCTAGGTCTCCGTCTCCGTCTTCAAAAAAAAGGAAGAATGGGAAGGGGGGTAAAACAAAAAAATGGTATTCAAATAAAAGAAAATAAGTAATATACAAGTCATGTAACTATAACATTTAAAAAAAATTGATTATATTTTCAAATGTTATAAATAGGAAGATAGTAGTGCAGTGCAGTTATTAACGAACGTCCAATTCAAAATTTCAAATCATGGCTCAAACTCAAGGTCAAAATCAGATGTGCGGTATATGTTGTGACCCTTTTACCAAACAGGTTCGAAAACCAATCACATGCCCGGTAAGTTCATGCGGATATTCTGCATGTCAAACATGCTACAAAACCTTTCTCACAACCGAAGGCGTCACCACATTCAAGTGCATGCAATGCAACACCGAGTTTACTCCAGCGTTTCTCAGAGACCATTTTCCAGACACGTTTATCAAAAAGGATTTACGTCAATGTTTCATGGAAATTTTGGTTCAGCGTCAAGTTGCACAGTTGCCAACATCACAGCCGCGAGCCGAACGAGAATTACAGGCACGTGAAAAGGGTAAAGAACTTGCGCAAGTAGAGAAACTTATACGAGAACTTACAATTCAAAAACGAATTCTTACCGACGATATTCGATTTCTTCGAAATACGCACGCGTCCGCACAAGCCGATAGTGAAGTTGTCGCAACATTTCAACGCAAATGCTGTGATCCAGAGTGTCCAGGGTTTGTGTCATCTGCGTGGAAATGCGGAATATGCAACAAATTTTCATGCGCGCATTGTCATGAAGTGAAGGGTACAACAAAAGAAGAAATTGAAGCTCACGTATGTGATCCGAGTACAGTCGAAAGTATTCGATTCTTGAAAAATGATACAAAGCCATGTCCTGCATGCGGCGTGTACATTCATAAAACAGAGGGATGTGATCAAATGTTCTGCACCTCGTGCAAACAGTTATGGTCATGGAAAACTGGCCGAATCGAGAAAAACGGACACAATCCTCACTACTTGGAATGGATGCGCAGTCGAGGCGGGGGCGGGGGCGGGATCGGACTTCGTCGAGACCCAAACGATGTTCAATGTGGTCGTGAAATCGACCGACATTTTGCGTATCATATCAATGCACAGTCGTCTAAAATAATCACAATGTGCAAACATGGTGCAGGACTTGGTGAATACTGTCCTGGTGTGAATTTGATGGTGAAATTTCAGTCTACGTTTGACAGAGTTGTTCCTGAAATAATACGGTCTCTTATTCACCTGAGGCATTATGACATTCGCGAGTTTCAGGACGCGTCAAATGTTGAACCAAAAGTAGCCGATCTTCGAGTTTCTTATTTGTGCAAAGACTTCAACCTGCAATCTTTTCGACGCAGGGTATTTAATCTGCATCGCAGCGCTGAGATATCCCGAAATGTGTTGGATTTGCTGGTTGCAGTTCAAAATGCCGCTACTGATATTCTTTACAGAGTGCTTGACTGCATCAATCAAAGCATCGCCAGAATCACTCCGAAACCGAAACCTGATGCCAAAGACATTGCTTCCCAAGACGCGGACTATATTACCATTCTCAGAACATTGGAAGAGCTTGATGAACTTCATACATACGCTCAGCGGTGTATTGAAGAAATTTACTGGGCGCACTCGATGAAACCAGTTCACCAATTCAGAAAACAGTCATGGTTTGCACTAAAACATTGAAATTGTTTTAAACAACAATAATTTACAAGGACAGTGGAAGTCCTTTTTTTTGGTATTTTAATATCATGTTCGTATATTCATATATTCATATATTCATATATATAGTTTTAGTATTTACGTTTGGTTCTATTTGTATTAGCGAGTCTTCTTCGACGCAACGACTTATTTCGTATTTGTTTTCGTTTAGTTTGTCGCAAAGTATATTTTTTATGATGTTTATAGTGTCGACTACCTCCACCTGGAGCTGGAGCTGGATGTTGTTGTCCTAAACTATGGCAGTATGTTAATATAGCTTGTATAGTGGCAATAATACCTTTCATTTTTTTTTTAAGATGACTAACTTTTGGGGATGAAGTATCGTGTGTAAAATCAACTACGTTATGTAATTGTGCCGATAGTTGATTATGCTGACTTGCTGCGCTATCAAAGTCGTCTGCTTTTCCGAGAGCCTTTGTTATTTGTTTTTCTACACTTTGTCGTAACTGTTCAGTAGCACGAAATTCTGGCATATGCTTTATACTTTCTTGTCTTCTAGCACTTTGTCCTTCTAAACGACCCTCATTTGTGTTACTAAGTCTAGTATAAGCGCGCCCAAACCTTTTTATGGCGTTTGATGCATTGGCTAAAAGAAGGTCAGATTCAATACTTCCCGTCCCATGGACAACAAATGTACTTTGCTTGATATTAAGATAATATACTACATCGTGAAAATGTTTAAACGCATTCACCTGATCCGCATTCAAACCACGAGAGGGGTTGATATTTTTAATAACCCTAGAAATTTCAAAAGCGGTATCATGAATATATCGACATACACATATTCCAAAGAGTCTTAAATCCCTCATATCTTTTATACCGAATCCTTGTGCAATGTCTGGATTTTTTTCTAATAGTTTCACTTCTAGTGACACGCCAAATGATGATACGCCACTAGTATTAAACATAGAATCTCCAAGCAACATGGATAACACGGGACATATTGATAAAAAACTTGAATATTCGCTTGTTTCTGAATGGCGACTTCCCTGAGGAGCTCTTGCCAAACTAATAAGATTAACAGCAGAAGTATCAAGACGACAAGAATCAAAAATTGCGGATATATTACTAAGTCCGCTAACAAAATTGCTCAACGTGTCTCTCGTATTTATTCTTGGGATTATTGTTCGAGTGCTGGATGGGTGTAAACTTAATATTCTAGATTTAAATATGCCTTCTAATAATAGAGGATTTCTAGATTCAATCCATGCAGTATTAGGTAGTCCTCCAGGCACTTGACACGTTAGGTCTTCTATACGAGCGGTAAGAGGACCGGGAATTGTTGAATCTTTAAATATACGCGCAAAAGTCATGATGTCATATGTAGTCGCGGTAGAATAACCTGCAACAGACTGTTGAATTTTTCTCATACTTGAAATTAAATTCCATATATTAAACATAAGATGTGGCGCACCTAAATGAGTTTGAATTCTCCATTGAACCAATGTACCCTTGCGTGTACCGTTTATAGAAAAAATAATGCATAATTTATTCCAAAATTTAGATGGATCATTTATGTCTGCCTTAAATTGATCATCAAATACTCCAACTTCGGCTACCAGTTGTCCCTGTACATATTTACTAGTTTTGACATTATTATATCTCTTTGTATCATTCGCCATCCAGTTATAACATTCTATATTACTCGTGCTCGCCCAACCAAGAACGTTTTTAACAAACAATATAAAATCATCATTTGAACGAATACCTTCACGTAATTTACAAAGTGCCACAATCTTATGTTCGTCGCCCTTTTCTTTTATTGTTTTACTAGGAATACCTAGGACCGAAGTAGTAGTTCTAGATCTACTATGATGTTCTTCCTTAGATAGTGAATATAACTTTGGAAGTTGAACGATTGTCGGAAGTACAATGCGTACATTTTTATCATGAAGCAATTTTGAAAACAGTTCTAATTTTGAAAATATTAAGCGCTTAGTCTTACTTTTAAAAATATTTACACACTCCATCCATAAATCTTCAGGCATTAGTGTTTGAACTGGCGATCCACTTGAAGGTGGGTTCCGTTGTACTATCATAGGTCTATTGGTAAAATAATTCAATGCGAACGAGTGAGATGTAGCAGCTAGTGACTCTGGTTCGGGAAGTACTTCTGCCTGTTGGCGCTCCAAAAATGTAGTTGGTCCTCTGTGTATAGGATCTGTCATTTCTAATAAATACATGATTCTAACGGTACATGCAAATATAACTTCATCAACACTTAAACCAAATAGAGGATTGTAGGGGTCGGTATCGGTGCCGGTGGTTAATATATGTATTAAACGTTGTTGATTATCAAGTTCATTTTTTGCAAACCGTTGAATGGTTTTTAATGCGATTTGATTAATGGCATCATCCGACCAATTTACTACCCCTGGACGCGCAAAATTAATTGTTGAAAGTTTTACACCATAATCATATTCTCGCGGAGCAGTATTTCCTTCATCTACGTAAAGCTCTCCATGGGGTGTAACCATTAATTCAATTACATTTGTTTTGGCGGTATTAAAAATATTATGTAAAAAGGGTATACAAATACCATGAGGATCACTTCCAGCATATTCGATGAATGAAACACCATGATTATCAACCTCAGTGGGTTGACTTCTAGAAGAGGATCTCATTTAATTCCAAGTCTGAATAATGTTAACTCTCTATAATATATACTAACAACATATTATAACATATGATCCATATTATCAATGAAATTAACTTGTGGAATGGATTTATGACAATTTGACGGGATTGGAATATTTTGAAATAACTGATTTGGGGATAAGTGTTTCTAAATGCGCGTCCAGTTTTTTGAAACATTTGTTGATCGTGACTTCGCTTATTTCACTTACACGGTTGACGTCGCGCTTGCTTATATTCAGAGAACACGTCTGGGCAATAAAATACACGATTCCTGCTGCAATTGAGTGCGGGGTATTTTCGGGAATGAGTTGATTTTTTTCAATCCGAGATGCTACAAACAGGCATAACTGTGTAAGCTCGGCATTCATACTTAATTTGCTGCAATATCGTTCAATGAACGAGTTCGGAGTTGTTTTACAGAAGGTTGTTTTATCCGAATTCGTCATATCCGACTCAATTTCGTTAATGATAACCAGAGCATTTTTGCACCCGCGAGTGGCGCTTGTGATATCCAGTGAAAATATACTCGCAATCTCTTTGGCGGTACGAGGACAATTGTGAATTCGGCATGCAACATACACCGAAGCCGCAATTACACCGTCGCGGTTTAGACCGCGAAACGTTTTATGTTCGGAAACTCGTTTATGGTGACGCAGCGCTTCATCGATAATTATTTTTGGAATGTCGTTGTTATGAGCAACCGTGGTAATCCGTTGAAATTCGTCGTACCTGGCTTTTTCGCGGTATGGCATTGCTTGCCACTCAGAGTACCGTCGAATTTTGCGCATTTCGTAGGAGCTCGGGCCGTCGCACAGTACGCGGCACCCATAAGACGATTCTGCCAAAAGTGGATTTATTGGCATTCCGCAACGGGTAGGATCGCTTGTTTGACCGCCGTCAGCATTATAAAACCGCCATTCGGCACTATGATCGAGAACATCTTTATAAATGATGCTGCATGATGGGTTTGAACATGCTGTAAAACCTTCATCTGTAATTGAAACTGAAAACCCGCACGCATCACAAAATTCACGAGCAGTTGGAACGCCTACTTCACATTTCGATGCAGTCGATGCAACTGATGCAATTGTAGTTACTGCATCAAGACCGAGTTCAACCAGTTCACTATTGTCGATTACGGTAATGGGAGTGAATGTGCTGTCAACCTTGGCCCATAAATCGCGCTGTTGTTGTTTGCGTTTTCTAGAACTTGATGCGGGCAGCGACGATAGCCCTGATACTTCTTTTCTCGTTCCTGTACCATTTCCGTTGTAATGAACATGAAATACGCCCGGGTCTTTTATATCTATATTTTCTACACTCGTCATCGTTTCTAACTTCGAACTACTTATTTATAATACTTCATTTTGTTTTTAAACTCAATTTAATTCATATTATGTTTGTTTATGTTTATATTTATGTTTAATGATTTTTAGTATGTACTTTAACTATTTTGATTTTGATTTATTTTGATTTATTTTGATTTGATTTGATTTGATTTGATTTGATTTGATTTGATTTTGATTTTGATTTTGATTTTTAAAATAAATAAATAAATCGTGCGTTATAGTAGTTAAAGTACAAAGTTATTTTATATACAATACATAATATTATGGGAAATACCGCAGGAACCGCAGCAACATCGGGGATGTCCTCGGAATCGTCAAAGCAATTGAAAGATCGACTGAACTTAATTGCAACCGAATACATTATATCAAATGATTTCAAAAATTTGAAATTGTTGGTAAACGAAACATATTGTGACAATTTAACTATTCTCACAAAAGACATTTTATCTAGTCGTTTCAGTTCAAAAGAGATTAAGGGTTTAGCAAAAAATGACACATTGTTTTATATATCAAAACGTGAACTACAACAATTGGAGGCAAACGAAAAGGATAAAAAAAACATTAGATGTAAACAAATTGCAAAATTTTATGTTAGAATCGCACATTTGTTTGCGTCAATTATAACAACCGTATATCCTAACTGGTCAGAAACAAGCGGCCCAGACCGGAACCCATTCAGTGAAAACAATTTTTGTGCGGCACGAATTAACGCCTTGGCAAAATCGATTGGTCAAGAAACTAAAACAAATCCCGGAGGCGAAGTTAATGTTAACATTCAACCAAGCGTGTGTTCGTTATATTCTTCTGATTCAACGGCATACGCCGCTCCAGGATTTGCAGCATTAGAAGTGTTATATTATGACCAATATGACGAAACGACTGGAACGTTTAATAAACGTAGCGGAGCGATGCAAACGAAATATGACCAGGATTTGTCTATGTTGTATGAAGCATTTACTGGGAACTCATCGCGTCCTTCCGAAATCAAAACGTTTTCTGATATTAAAATCACGGCATTACCAAAAAGAATTTCAGAATGCAGTTCAAATCGTCCTCTCGCACAACCACCATCACCAACACCACCGCCGCCCCAGTCGGGCCAGACACAGCAGTTTGGAGGCCAAGGTCTTGGATCTGGACAAAATGGGTTTCCTGGGTATGCACCTGCACCTGCACCTAGTGGAACGAATATTGCTCCTCCAAACAATATAGCCTCTCTAATGATGAAAAACCAAAAAGAGCTTGACGATATAAAACTGAAAGCCGAATCGAAAGAGGCGGCGATTAAAGCCGAGAGATCAAATATGACTGGAATCTTATCTACGTCGTGGAGTGTAAAAAAAAATAATTCATTTAGCGACTATGTATCTCATATCAAAATGATGATTTCTAAGTCTGAAAAAATAAAGGCATCGTTGTTGGGAATCATTGACAAAATGTTTATTATTGTTAAACCTGAAACCGGTAGGGCTAAAATAACGATACACCCCTCTCTAACAAGTGAAACTCTTGATCAACTGGTATCTCAAACACGTGATATAATTATTCAATTATATTTAGGATGTGAGAGGGACTTTTACAAAGGGATGGGGCTACTTCGTGTTATCATTGAAACTAAAATGCAAGAAACAATGGACGCATCACTTTCCGAGTTAAGAAATCAAACTCGCGCAAATATTAAAAAAATTACAAAAGAACATAATACGCAGCAGGCTGATTTGGATCGCATTAATCGCGACGCAGCAGATGTTGCTATGCAAGAATTCAAAAACCCGTTATTTGATACTGCAATGAGAGATGAAAGAAATAAAACCCAACGTGAGGTTTATGATAAAATTAAAAACCATGAATATAAAATTAAAGAATTAAAACAAGAAAATGAACAACATGATAAAACGATTGAACGAAATGAAGATAAACTAAAACACTATGCCCCAGGTGATGAATATGATGCGACGGTTAGTATTATTAACAAGTTAAAAGAAAAAACGATAACCAATGCAGATGACATAAAAAAGTTAGAGGAGGATGTAAGTAAGCTTAAAAAAGAACAACTTGAAGATTAAGTAACAATAGTAATAGTATTTGATTTTAACTACCTCGACGCATATCCAAGTACGCATCAGTCGGCAATGTATCATAAATGGCAATAACAATTTGAAATGTCCATACGATTATAATATCAACCACAAAAGGAAATGCAATGAATCCTGCAGTAAGTAGCAAATTGCTAGGTATTGTATATTTTGTACGATACAATATAACGATTACCCATGCAAGAACGCAAAGCCAATAAAAAAAAGTTAAAAATTTTGTAACATGCGACAAAAGATCCATTTGTTGATTTTCATAAAATGTTCGACGATGTTCGGTTTTCAACCTTGAAACGGCCCTTCCTACTTTTTTTTCCAAGGTTTTGCTGGCGTCAGTATACTTCTCATCCAAATCGTCTAAATGATTGTAATATTTCATCTGTTCATTTGCTACTGAAAGCATATCATTTAAAATATTTATTTCGTTTGTCAGTTTTTTATGAACCTCAAGTTTCAAAGCTTCGCCATCTTTTGTATAAATGTCTTCAAACACTTTAGTTGCATCACATCTTGTTGTAGTAGATTGTTTGAAATTTCCATATGTGCTGCAATCCTGTAATTCAATATATGTAGCAAACGCCACATCAAACGCATCCTTGTCGCAACTGTAATTTCCTTTTTGTATGCACTTAGTTTTTTCCGTAAGTGTATTTCTCGCGCTTACCATATTGGCTTGATTACTTGCACTATCTGCAAGTCGTCCAATAGTATTATTTGCAGTGGAGATCATTTGATTCAGATTATATATGGTGTTTGCTAACCCATCATCCATTTCACCCGGACTGTTAGGCATTTTCACTATTATTTACAAATGTAATTAAACCTGAAAATATGTTTATCTATTCCTATATTATGTTAGTATTTTAATTTTAATTTAATAACCTAGGCTTAAATTAAAATAAATGAGAGTATAAATTATGGAAGCCAGTCTCTCGCTACGTCACCCCCATCACCGCCACTGCCACCGCCACTACCATCTGTTTTATGTTGTTCGGAAGACTCGACTTTTGATTCAACTGCTGGTTCGACGGATGGGTCAACGGGTTCGTCGGACTCTTCTTTTTCTTCAGTAATTGGCTCAAGTCCATGTAACACCGCGTTATTTTCATTTTCAAAATTAGGCACTGTCTCAGAGCATTGGTCTTTCGTATCGCAGGGATCCGATGAATCAGATGCCGATGATGATGTATGCATTTTGTTAAGAAGTGTAAACAAGAGAGAGTTCATTGCATTCATCATTTCGTGTTGGGAATTAAGGATTGATCTAAGCTCTCTATTTTCAGTTTTAATGGTTTCGACTTGTGACAGCATGTCTGCTAGATTTGTATTTTGCATAATATGATTTATCGTATTTGAAATAAAACCTGGGTTTTCGGTAATTTTATTGATAACGGCTTCATCAAATACAATTTCATGTTCCTCTATTTCCCCAAGCTCATCCATGTTAGAGCTAGAGCTAGAACTAGAACTGGACGTAGACGTAGACGTAGACGTAGACGTAGACGTAGGCATAGACGACGTAGACGTAGCACTAGCAGCAGTTGTTGTTGTTCTGTTCAAAATAGTAGTTAAATGAGTAAGTTGATTTGACGCGTCATTATATTGACCTTGTAGTTTAATAATATCTAGGTCATGGTTTCTCAATATGATAGTTGGTGCAAGGTGTGGTTCAGCATAAGGAAAATTTATACTACCAGTTTCAACTGACTCCATATGATAAACTCCGTTGGGGGATAAAATCTTGACATATCCCGGAGGTACAACCGTATCCGCCTTTACAATTTGTATAGGCCTAGATTGAGATAGTGGCGATTGTGATTGAGGTTGGAGATGCGGCGCTGACATTGGGCGTTGGGTATAAGGAAGTTGAGCTTGTGGCAGTTGCTGTTGCTGCTGCTGTTGTTGCTGTTGTTGCTGCTGTTGCTGCTGGCGCTGTTTCTGAATTTCCATAAGACGCTGCATTTGAGCCTGTTGAAGCTGTGTCTGATTTTGATTTGATACCTGACTTAGTGCCGGAGGTTGACTTGCCGGAGGTCCCGTGCGCCTTCGTCTGGCCGACGAAAGAGCCATGTTGCTCATGTTATATCCAGTGCGTGTTTTAATGAGATTATGGGTAGTTATTATTGGTGTTATCATATTTTATTTAAATAGTGTTTTCACAAAATAACTTTAAGATTAAAAATAAAAGTCATTTAGGATTATTAATATTTTTATTAATATTAATAATAATATACCATAGTAATAATAGTAATAATAGTAAAATAAAAAATAAAAATAATAGTAATAAATTAAATTAAAAGATCTATTACATTGCAAAGATGGTTCTACGTTTAACAATGGAAGAATTTCGAAAAATTCCATCGAATGACAAAATATTGTTTGGAATTCTTATTGCAGTAATCGTATTTAATAGCATGATACCGCGTGTAGTAGAAGGAAATACCCCTGCTTCGGGTTCTTTTTTTAACGTACTTACTCCCGTAATAAGGTCAGCACAAGGATCCGCCAATCCTCAAATTAATCAAAATGTTGTTTCAATTTCGGGCGTTTTCCGGTTGAGCGCAGCAATTACGATTGCAGCCGGCGCCTCATCTACATTAACTGTAAAATTTCCACCTAATTACTTTTCAATTATTACATCTCCAGCAACTCCGATAACAAATACGCGTATCAGAATAAGTCGCGGGGGGAACATACTTCACACATTTACAGCAGCGACAGCAGTTTTAGACAGCGGTGCTAGTGCCGATACTGTTATTAATTTTACAGTGCCAGGTGGAACAACTATATTGGTAAGTGGAAGCAGCGACCTAGATTATACATTTGTAATTGACAGTACAACGAATACAGGCTCTACTTTGAATCCCATTTTTAAATTTGGACCGAACGCAATTGGAATGGCGAATAACGGCTTCAAAATCGGTGCAACTGGATTTACTGAAGGTAGTGCACGAACTCAGGCTTTATATGCTGATGCTACTGCTGCATCAGGTCAAGGGAGTTCCAGTGCAGCAACCATGGCCAGCAGGTCTAATGAAATCATAAACAATATTAACAATCTTCAAAATATCGAAACCGCTCTGTTTAATAAATTGTCGACAGATACATCACTTGATCCAGCAAGTCGTAGTGAAATTGTTAATCAGATTAATCTACTTGCGAAAGCGCGAGGCGATTTGTATAATAATATGAACGATTTTTCATCTCAGATTGAAACCGTAGCGGGAGAAAGACGAAATGCGTTAGTTCAAAATAGCGTTGCCGTTAGTGTGATCAAAGATCAAATTGAGAATTCAAAACAAACATTGACCGGACTTGAAGAAGATAAATCGAATAAAATGCGGTTAGTTGAAATCAATAGCTATTATGGAAAAAAATACGAATTCCAAACCGAAATTATGAAAATTATTATTTTGACATGTGTTCCAGTGTTGATTATTTCAATTCTATTGAAAAAAGGATTTATACCGAATATGATCGCAACCGGTCTTATTATTATTGTTATTGCAGTTGGTCTTATTGTAACTGGACATAAAGTGATCGATCTAAACAAGAGAAATAAATTCAACTTTGACCAATACGATCATCCTTTCAATCCATACGCAGTTCAGGTATCAAAAACTGAAAATACTAACTTATCAGATATCAATAAAATGTCATTTGCTACATCATGTTTGGGTCCGTCTTGTTGCACGGACGGTCAAACTAAATGGGATGAAGCGACCAAAAAATGTATTGGAATTTCTGCATCATCGGGTTCATCATCATCAGGTTCATCATCATCAGGTTCATCATCATCAGGTTCATCATCATCGAGTTCATCATCATCCTAGTAAACTATGTAGAATAAAATGAAGTATGCGGATTTGTTGCGTTTACTTCATTTAAAAACATTTAAACATTGCTACGGTATAGTATATTAGTATATACTATCTATACCGTATGAATATGAGTTCGGCATTTGTATATAATGAAAATAAATCAAAGAGTGATATGATTGAAATGTATGAGACATTTATTACACTGGCGTGCACATTGTTATTTAGTTTTGGAGGAATAAAACTTTATGATTATCTGTACACATATAAAAAAAAATCAAATTTAACAGGGTTTGAAAAAAAACCGTCATTGCGAGTTACGCGATATCATTCAGAAAATACCATAAAGTATTCCAATTCTGATCCGTTTACAAGTTATGAAAATAAAGCGTGTTTTGATTTTATAAATACAATGGCGTTTGTATTTATTTTAAAAAAACATACATTTATTTGTAAAACCAACAAGTTTTATAACCATAAAAAAAAAACAGGAGTGTTCACATTTGAAGACTCGTTTGTTATAAAGTATTCAACGTTTTCGGATATGCGAGAATCTCGAATTTATAACTTATTACCTTCTCGAGGAATAAATGCACAGAATAAAGTGGTTACTCCGATATGGTATTCATTTTTTGAAGATAAAGAGTACGTTAACTTTGACTCATCGTACACTAATGCCAACGTTGACGTTGACGCCGAGAATGTACAGCTTCAATCCGTATCCGCGTTAGATGTAGAAACAACATCTGACTCAGGGTCAGATTGCCAAGATATGAATTCAAAAAAAAATAACGCGCATTTTCTTCAACTGTATGATACAATTGATAAACATCAAATTAAAGTTCGACGTAAAGATATTCGAAGCATTGAAGTGCAACCGTTTTTAAAACATTCACTCGTATTACATAAATGGTACAAAGCAGCATGTTTTAATCCTAAAAATCACGACTTTGTTCTTGGAAGCATGATGTTAAGTTTAGCTCGTTCAATAAAATTTTGTCACGATGTTGGACTGGTTCATGGAGATATAAAGCCTGATAATATTTTAGTAACATATGAAGAGTATCATCGCGATCATGATGACCTATGCAACGAAGAAGACGAAAAAGATGCTCAAATAAATATTTCATCTTGGAAAAAGCATTTACATGTTAGCATAACAGGTAAAACACGCAACCCGCGTGACATTCCAAGCGTATATTTAATTGATTTTGGAATGTGCGGACATAATGAAAAAGATGAAGGGACTGGCGGAACACGGCCATTTTGTGCACCTGAAACTAACAATATACAAGAAAAAACTCTTCCATCTCAAAAGACGGCTCGTTATTCGGAATCTTATAACTGGTGTACACTTAACAAGCAACATGATATTTGGTCATGGGGGCTTATTTTATATACAATAGTTGCTTATCATGATGTGTATAACGCATATGACGAATATCCATCTGACGCATTTGATGAGCGCGGATATATTAATGAATGCCAACAAGAATATGTATTTGAAATACGACAACATCCGTTTTATTCAGTTATTCAGAAAACGCTGTCCTCTCCAGAAATTAGACCATTCTGCATGGATGACGTGATAAATGAGCTCGAACAAATCTTAAAAGAAGTATGAAAAATAAAATGAAGGAACCCAATGGAAATTAAAGGAAAATACGAGTGGTATCCGATTCTGGTGCAGGATTATTTATTGAAATAACTGGATTGGGAGTTCCACTGGGAGCGTCCGAAATATCACTTGTAGTTATTTCGGCGCCGTTGTCATTATTACTATTATTGGTACGATTACTATTATCATTATCATTATCGTTATTGATACTGTTACTGGTATCAATGTCGGTATTATTATTATTATTAATATTAGTACTGTTACTAATGTTATTACTGTTACTGTTACTCATATTTACTTGTTTTACAGTGGTCCGCTTCACATTTTGTCGTTGTAAAAAGTGTAAAAAAAGAGATGGTAAAATAGCAACTGTATTCATATATGTGCGATAACGAAAACAGCAGAGCGTTGCTTCATTTAAGTATTTTATACTGTACCACCAATATGCGGGTATAAATATTATTTTACCAGGAACAACTTCTACTTCAAGTGTTTTTATTTTTGCATAGTCTGCTTTGTAATTTTCTTGAACGTTCCATGGCGACACTGGTGACAAAAATTCAAATGTTTCATACTCTGATTTAGCATATAAATATTTAGTAGATTTCGGAGGTATTAATATTATTTTTATTTTTCCACGTACCGGCATATAATAGTTTCGATAGCAACAACTGTATTGCAGTTGCGTTTCTAAACCTTCTGATGCAAATGTATAGTCATAGTCACAGTTCGAAACAAGATGCGGTCTTAAAAAATCATCACTATACTGAAATTGTTTAATAAGACTAGTTTCTTCTAAAAAGTCGATGTTTTTTTCACTAATAAGTTTAGCCGAACCATCAGTTTTCATAAGTTGAAGCGCCGATGCAAGTGTCAATGGGACATGGGGTTCGGAATCATTTGATGTTTTATCCTTTACATTTTTAATTTTTACATCAAATGCTCCATAACTACGGGTTATACCTTCAATATCAATACTTTTACAAAAAGTTTGCAAGTCTTCTCCTGGTCCATATTGATTCGAATAGTCATAATTCGTATAATCAAATATAACTGGCTGTCGCAAGTCGCATATTTCTTCTAGTTTTTCTTTTGAAGGACAGTATACTTCATATACTTCCAAATCGTCGCTTGTTTTAAGGTGAAAATAAATGTGCAAATAAAAAAAAAGTACTACGCAAAAGATAAAAATTGCCAAAAGAGTTTGTATCATATCGGGTCACTGTATGTATTCTATGTAATTATGTATATTCAATCTATCTATACGCTTTTGAACACTTATAGTGTAAAATAAAAATAATAAATAAAATAAATAAATTAAATAAACGAAATAAATATAAAATTGATATTATTTTGATTTTGATATTAAAACAATCGTATCAATCAATAAAGGAGAAGTATAATACTTATTAGTTAGAACATACCGTATATCGCTATAAATGTTTCGTCGCAATCCGAATCACAAAACCGGCCCTCCGCAAGTTTCGAAAATTTTGGGTATACAATTCAGTATTTTATCGCCGGAAGAAATTGAGCGCGGATCCGTTGCAGAAATTACGTCAAAGGAAATGTATATGAACAATCGCCCGTGCCATGGAGGATTATTTGATCCTCGCATGGGTGTTCTTGATCCCGGTCTTATTTGTCCTACTGATGGAATGGATTATATGAACACTCCAGGATACTTCGGCCACATTCGTCTGGCGCGTCCAGTGTTTTACATACAGTACCTGGCAACCGTGTTGAAAATTTTAAGGTGTGTTTGCATGAAGTGTAGCAAACTGTTGATTGACAAAAATCTTCACCGTGAGTTGATGAGTTTGCGGCCAGATGAACGTTGGTCTCGCGTATATCAACTTGCAAATAAGGTTACAAGATGCGGAAAAGAAACTGAAGACGGGTGTGGATGTTTACAGCCAGATACAAAATATAGAAAGGACGGGCTCGCCAATATATTTGCCGTATGGACAAATATTTCAGGACCTGCCAAGGAATCCGAGAATGATTACGACGTCGGAAACGGATCTGGATCTGGATCTGGATCCGGAAAACTGAATATGAAGGTTACTCCCGAAATGGTTATCAAAATATTTAAACGTATTTCAAATGAAGATGTCGAATTCATGGGGTTTAGTGCTCAATTTTCTCGACCTGAATGGATGATATGTCAGGTTTTAGCAATTCCTCCACCTGCGGTCCGACCTTCTATAAAAATGGACGGGCAGCAACGAAGTGAAGATGACATAACTCACATACTGGTAGATATTATAAAGACAAATGATAGTTTAGCTGACCAACTTAAACGAGGATCCGCGGATCCAAGTGTAGTTGATGGATGGCATACTCTTTTACAATACTATGTTGCAACCCAGGTAAATAATAATATTCCCGGTGTTGGCCCCGTCGCGCAACGATCAGGGAGACCTTTAAAATCAATACAAGAACGCCTGAATGGGAAAGCTGGTCGTGTTCGAGGAAATCTTATGGGTAAAAGAGTTGACTTTTCAGCCAGGTCGGTAATTACCCCCGATCCAAACATATCAATTCGAGAATTAGGAATTCCGGTAAGGATTGCAAAAAACATCACAAAACCGGTGGTTGTAAATGATATGAATCGTGATTTTCTTATGTCGCTTGTAAAAAATCGATCAGAAACATACCCCGGTGCAAAAATACTTGAAAAGGCGAACGGTCAGTCTATTTCTCTTCGATATGCAGACGTGTCGAACATTAAACTAGAAAATGGCGACATTGTACACCGACATATGATGGACGGCGATGCTATTCTTTTCAATCGACAACCTTCTCTTCATCGCATGAGTATGATGTGTCACATTGTTCGAGTCATGCATACTGGAGACACCTTTCGAATGAATGTTGGCGACACGAAACCGTATAACGCCGATTTTGATGGCGATGAAATGAATATGCACATGCCACAAGACGATGAATCTGAAATAGAGTTACGACATTTGGCGGCCGTTCCGTATCAAATCATCAGTCCTGCAAAAAATGAATCGATTATTGGGATTTTTCAAGACTCGTTGCTAGGAAGTTTTCTATTTACTCGCGAAAATATAAAGTTTACACCATTGAAGGCGATGGGTCTATTGGTTGGATACAGTAAAATAAATGGTAACCTCTTCAAATTTACTCGAAACTCAGACGAGACCGGTGCATCAAATGAAATTTCCAATTTTCAAATTCTTTCGCAAATTCTGCCTCCTCTTTCCATGAGGTTTAAGAACGGGCATTATAGCGATGAACGCGATAAGGCAGATACATCGAACCGGATCGTCGAAATTAAAGATGGTAAATACATAAGGGGACAGATAGAAAAAGGGGTTCTGTCTTCCGGTGGAAACGGTCTTATACAAAGAATATGTAACGACTTCGGACACATGGCTTCTGCTGACTTTATTGACAACCTTCAGAATATTGTAACTGAATATATGAAAAGTACGGCGTATAGTGTTGGCATTAGTGACTTGATGCCAAATCCAAGCACCGTAAAAAGTGTTGCGGATACAAAAAATGCGAAAAAAATGGAAGTGAAGAATATTATTGACCAGGTTCATTTGGGAATTTTCGAAAATAAAACCGGAAGAAGCAATTCAAAAGAATTTGAAAATAAAATTACCAATCTTTTGAATAATGCGACGAGTGAATGTGAAAAGACCGTAATGGCTACACTGAATAAAGACAATCGATTTGGCACAATCGTAAAATGTGGATCAAAGGGTACCCAGATCAATATTTCTCAAATGATTTCATGTCTTGGTCAACAGTCTATTGAGGGAGGCCGCATCCCTTATGGGCTAGACGGGAGAACGCTGCCGCATTTTACAAGATTCGATGATAGTCCAAATGCAAGAGGATTTATCGACAACTCATTCATTTCAGGTCTTAGGCCGGAAGAGTTATTCTTTCATGCCATGGCCGGTCGTATAGGTCTTATTGACACCGCAGTCAAAACATCATCTACTGGATACATTCAAAGGCGGCTAGTAAAAGGTCTGGAAGACTTAATGGTATGTTATGATATGACAGTAAGAAACAGCAAGGGACGAATTGTACAATTTACATATGGTGATGACGGAATAGATACAATTAAAGTGGAACGAGCTACTGTACCATTTCTCGAGATGTGCACCGAAGAATTTTATGCGCATTATAGTTTTCCAACGTCCGCACAAGATGCCGGAGTTGAAGCGGCTGGAGGAGGAACCGACAATGCATTCCAAACAATTTTCAACCCAAGTGCGATAAAACGTATGAAGGGGCAAGTGGTCGAGTTGAATGCGTACTCCAAACGAATGACTGAAAATTTGATTAAAGTACGAGATGAAATTATTGAACATGTTTTCCGTCATAAGAATGAAAGTCGCGTATTTTTGCCAGTTGGTCTCCAGTATGTAATTTCAAACATTCAAGGTATGAACATGTTCAATAAAAACTCCATGGTTGACATCACCCCGCTTGAAGCCTTTAAAATGATTAGTGATGCATATACAAAGCTCGAAACGATAACATACTCTAAACCAAGCCACCTGTTTCGCGCAATGTACTTCTATTACATGTCACCTCGCGACTTGCTTATGGTGAAACGATTCAATAAACGAGCGTTGACAGTTCTCATCGAGACCATCATATTGCAATACAAACGAGCTATTGTTGCTCCTGGTGAAATGGTCGGAATGATTGCCGCACAGAGTATCGGAGAACCTACTACTCAACTTACTCTGAACACGTTTCATAATGCAGGTGTAGCAAGTAAGGCAAACGTTACTCGTGGTGTTCCGAGGATCGAAGAAATACTTTCGCTCTCTGAAAACCCCAAAAATACGTCAGTTACAATCTATGCTAAACTCGACGACGAAACGGATAAGGAACGAGTTCAAGACCTAATTCCGTACATTGAACATACTAGACTAGTGGAAATTGTTTCATCCGTCGAGATTCGATTTGATCCAAACCCTGCTCGAACTGTAGTTAGCGAAGACGATCTTACGCTGAGACAATATAATGAGTTTGAAAAGCTTGTTTCAGAATGTCATGCCGAGTCTTCGCCCGATGCTCCTCCTTTACAAGGACAAGGACAAGGACAAGGATCCGGACCAAGTAATATAAGCAAATGGATTGTCCGTATTGAAATGGATGTAAAGTCGATGTTGGACAAACGAATCACTATGAATGATGTAAACTATGCAATCAAAAATGCATACGGAGACATGGTGTCGTGCGTATTTAGCGACTATAATGCGGATAAACTCGTATTTCGCATACGTCTTGAAAATATCATCAAGAAAACGGCGGCTGGAGCTGGGTCTAACATCGGTGGATCGGGTTCTGAAACTTTGACAACTGTCGGTGGATCAAAACAGTCTTCATTGGATCAATCTGATCATATTTATATACTCAAGACGTTTCGAGACCAGCTGCTTAATAATATTGTTCTTCGTGGTGTAAAAGGAATTACTGGAATCGTCATGCGAAAGGTTCCCGGAATTATGAA